>Ga0208685_1000241_pt1 | contig 20418 bp, 22 predicted proteins | sample EasRivMeERMLT890_FD_187533 | JGI IMG/M metagenome (GOLD analysis project Ga0208685, IMG submission 187533) | Soil microbial communities from meander-bound floodplain in the East River, Colorado, USA - East River MetaG ERMLT890 (SPAdes) (version 2) | ecosystem: Environmental > Terrestrial > Soil...
AGCATCGTCACCTGGACCTCGCTGCCCGGCGGCAGGTCGGGTCCGCCCGGAGTCTCACTGGCGGCCGGTTCCTCGGCGGCACCGGAGTCATCGTCGTCGATCCAGGCGAAGGCAAGGGCGAAGGTGACGACGAGCGACAGCATCAGGAACCCGACTACCGCCACGTCAATCGGAAGCTTCGTAAAATCGATCTTCATCCTTCTGCAAAATACCGGAGCCACAACTTAGGCGCCAGAGCGTCTTGCGCCCACGCGTATACTCGATTTGTGGGAACCGATACCGTCGACGAAAAGCTGGAGGGTCCCCGCGGCGCGCTTCTGCGGCGCATTGCCCGGGAAGTCCGCGACGAGCGGGTGCTTCAGGCGCTGTGGCGCGTGCCACGCGAGGAGTTTGTCGCTCCGGGGCTACGCGTCGCCGCCTACGAGGACTCGCCGCTCACCATCGGGTACGGTCAGACGATATCGCAACCACTGATCGTGGCAATGATGACGGCTGCCCTGATGCTGAAGGGGGACGAACAAGTCCTCGAGGTAGGCACCGGCTCCGGCTACCAGGCCGCCGTCCTGTCGATGCTCGCTGAGCGGGTCGTCAGCGTCGAGCGCGTGCCGGAACTCTCAGTGAGCGCGCGGGAACGCCTCCGGCGGCTGGGATACGACAACGTCGAAGTGCACATTACAACCGACGATCTCGGCTGGCCGGATAGTGCGCCCTACCAGGCCATCGTCGTTACCGCCGCCTCCCCCGAAGTGCCGCGCGAACTGCTGGAGCAGCTCGCCGAAGGCGGACGCCTGGTGATCCCTGTGGGGTCGCGTGACATCCAGGAGCTGGTCCGCATCGTCAAGACCCCCGCAGGCGCGAAGCGCCACAACCTCGGACCCTGCCGGTTCGTTCCGCTTCTCGGGAAGAGCGGCTGGCCCAATAGCCCACGGGCTCGATAACCAGGGAGGATTCATGGACCCCGAACAACTCAAGCAGATGCTCTCCCAGGTAGTGCCATTCAACCGCCACCTCGGACTGGAGGTGCTGGAGGTCGGTGCAGGGAGTGCATCAGTCAGGCTTCCGGAAGGCCCGCATCTCCTGAACCACGTCGGCACACAACATGCCGCGGCCTTGTTCGCGGTGGCCGAGGCAGCGTCCGGCGGCGCGATGCTCGGCGGTTTCCCCGACCTGTTGGGGAGGGCGACGCCCCTGGCCAAGAGTGCCCAGATCACCTATCTGAAGCCGGCACGCGGCCCTATTACCGCGAAAGCCTCAGTTTCGGAACCGCTGAACGCGGTTCGTTCCAGGCTCGACAGTGAAGGGCGTGCGGAATTCCCGGTAGCAGTGTCGCTCGAAGATCAATCAGCGGTGGTTGTCGCGGAGGTGACGGTCAACTGGCACGTCCGCCTGAACGCTACTCCTCGTCCGGCTTGACCCGTTTTACCTCGGTCGCATTAGTGTAGTAGATCAGGCCGTCCGTCCCGACGGCCACACTGCCGGCGCAGTCTTCCACGATCGTGCTATCAGCGGTCACTTCCTGCCCGTTGGCGCCACCCAGCGTCAGCAGGCGCAGACGGCCCGTGACCTTTTCGCAGATAAGCAGCCCCTCGCCGAGCGAGGGATACTTGTCGCCTGTCAGGAATGCCATTCCAGCTATATTGACAGTTGATTGGAACTGTCCGGCCGTCGTGTCAGGTTTCGACGGAAAGTAGATCCCCTTCGTTCCGGGGCCTGCCAGGCAATCCGCGAACGGGAACTCGCCGACGTCGGGCCAACTGTAGTTCCCACCGGCCGTCACGACGTTGATTTCCTCGCAGCTGTCCGTGGCGTCGCTATTGAAGATGGCGCCGGTAACAGGCTGAATGGCAAAGTCGCGGCTATTGGCGAATCCGTAGGCATATACGCGGCCGTCCGCATTCCCATCGCTCGCGAAGGGGCTATCGCCAACGACCTGTCCTCCTGGGTCAACCCTGAGGACCTTCCCGATGGGCTGAGCTGGGTCCAGTGCCCATGGAATACCGTTGGGCCCAACCTGCTTGCCGTAGTCGTAGTCGCCCATCGACAGGTAGAGCATTCCATCGGCCCCGAAGTGAGCAGGGCCATTGGCGCGAAACCCCTGGTGCCCTAATTGCATTTGTTCAAAGTCGTCGATGAGGGTTTCTTGTGGGCCTGCCACGTTCCCCGACGCCTCGAAGCGGGCCAGCACCGGCTTCGCAATCGGCTGCTCTGGGCTGGAAGGCAAGGGCTGCGTGTAGAAGACGTAGAGGTAAGGGCTTTCCGCGAAGTTTGGCGGGACTGCAAGGCCGGTGAGGCCCCAGTCGAGGTTCAGCCAGTCGGCCACGTCGATGTCGGCGAACGGCTGCTCGACCAGGTTGCCATCGGAGCCTACGACCCGGATGATGCCGGAGTACTTCTCGGCGAAGAAGAGCCTCCCATCAGGCGTGAACGTGAGCGCAACGGGGTCGTCCCCTGTGGCGATCGTCTCCGATCGGGAATTGCCCCCTCCTCCGCAGCCGGTCCAGAGAGCGGCCATAAGGAAGAGTGCGATCAGCGGGCTAAGCGCACGTGGTGTCATCTAATTCACTATAAACGCCGGAAACCGATTGGCGTTACCAGCGGACAGCCAGTCTGCTACGCTCCGCTGTACGTCGATGATGGATATACGACCGGTAACCCTGGAAGGACGGTTCGTGCGCCTCGAGCCTCTGCGCCTCGACCACGCCACACCCCTGGCGGCGATCGGCGCCGGGCGCGACATATTCCGCTATTTCCCTATTCCGCTGGACACCGCGGACCAAATCGAGGCATACGTCCGCCATTGCGTGCAGGGCGAGGAAGAAGGGACGCTGCTTACCTGGGTGGCCGTACCACTGGCGTCCGGCGAACCAGCAGGATCGACAGGCTTCCTGGCCATCGACCGCTATCACCGCCGCCTCGAGATTGGCGGCACGTGGATAGCTCCAGAGTGGCAGCGAACAGCCTGCAACACGGAGGCGAAGCTGCTACAACTCAGTCACGCCTTCGAGACGCTCGGCTGCAGTCGGGTAGAGTTCAAGACGGACTCGCTGAACGAACGCTCGCGTGCCGCCCTCCTGCGCATCGGTGCGACCGAGGAGGGGACATTCCGCAACCACATGGTGATGCCGGACGGCAGGCTCCGTCACAGTGTGTACTTCAGCGTGATCGAATCAGAATGGCCCGGCGTCAAGGCGCACCTGGAAACAATGCTGGACCGGTAAAAAGGAGACTTCGATGACTGAACGATTGGACGGAACGGTTGCCCTGGTTACGGGAGCGAGCAGTGGCATCGGTGAGGCAACAGCGCGCGCCCTGGCCTCGGCTGGCGCAGCGGTGGCAGTGATCGCGCGCCGCAAAGACCGGCTGGACAAGCTCGCGGCTGACATAGAGTCAGCCGGTGGGAAAGCCCATGCGATCGAAGCGGACGTCACCGACCGTAAGCAAGCAACGGATGTGGTGAACCAGGTAGCCAGGGATTTGGGGCGGCTTGACACCGTCATCAACAACGCTGGGGTGATGCTCCTTGGCCCGATCGAGGGTGCGCCACTTGAAGAGTGGGAGCGGATGGTGTCGCTGAACGTGATGGGTCTGCTCTACGTTGCCCACGCCGCACTGCCGCACCTGCTGACTGCCGCTGAAAGCGAGCCGCGACAGGTGGCCGACATCGTGAATATCAGCTCGGTCGCCGGACGCACCGCGCGGACGGGATCCGGCGTCTATAACTTGACGAAGTGGGGGGTGAACGGCTTCACCGAGTCGTTGCGCCAGGAGGTGACGAAGCGCCACGTCCGCGTTTCGGTGGTGGAGCCAGGCGCAGTCAGCACGGAGCTAGCGACGCACATTCGGCCCGAAGTCCTGCCCGCGCTGATCGCCCGGATCGGTCAGATGGAGCGCATGGAGTCGGGCGACATCGCCGACGCCATTGCCTACATCGTCACCCGGCCAAGGCGCGTTGCTGTGAACGAGATGCTCATCCGGCCCACCGAACAGGAGTTGTAGCAGGGGCCTTGCTGTTCCGGGAGCGATATTGGCCAGGGATCGCCGACGGCTCGATCACGCTCGCGTTCCGGCGATGGAAGCGCCCGACCGTCAAGGCCGGCGGGAACCTGCGATCTCCGGGTGGTTACCTGGCGATCGACTCCGTCGAGATCATCGACGAATCTTCGATCACTGAGGCAGATGCTCGGCGGGCGGGATGCGATAATCGCGCAGAATTGCTCCGTGAACTCGACTACGGCCCAGACCGCGCCCTCTATCGGATCGAGTTTCACGTCGCGGGGCCAGACCCCCGCGACGCGCTCCGCGAGCAGGCTGACCTGTCAGTCGACGAGCTTGCGACGATCGGCCAACGACTGGTCCGCATGGACGCTGCGTCCACGGACGGACCCTGGACTCACCCGGTACTGGAGATCATCGCCGAGCGCCCGGCAACGCGTTCGGCCATACTCGCGAAGGACCTTGGTGAACCGGATGTGGCACGGTTTAAGACTCGTGTCCGCCGCTTGAAGGCACTGGGCCTCACCGAGAGCCTGGCGGTCGGATACCGGCTGTCGCCAAGAGGTGAGGCGATCCTGCGGTCGCTGGCTGGCTGAGTGCGCCAACCGTCCCACACCCTAGAATGAAGGCATGCAGTCTCAGGCTCCGTCGCCGGACGCGCCACTGATCCGGACCAAATCCCTCACGCGGCGCTACGGCAGCGTTCTCGCCCTCGATTCGCTGGACCTCGAGTTGGAGCCGGGCGTCATCGGTCTCGTTGGTGCGAACGGGGCAGGCAAAAGCACACTGATCAAATTGTTACTCGGGCTGCTCGCACCCAGCGGTGGCTCCGCCGAGGTCCTGGGCTTCGACACCGCGAAACAAGGGCCGGAGTTGCGTCAGTACATCGGATACATGCCGGAGCACGACTGCCTTCCCGGCGACGTCTCAGCCACGGAGTTCGTGTCCCACATGGCGCAGGTCAGCGGACTGCCCGCCGGCCCGGCGCGGGAACGGACCGCGGAAACGTTGCGTCACGTGGGTCTGTTCGAGGAGCGCTATCGCGAGATCAAGGGCTACTCCACAGGGATGAAGCAGCGTGTCAAGCTCGCGCAGGCCCTCGTCCACGACCCGAAACTGATGCTGCTGGACGAGCCGACCAACGGTCTCGACCCGCAGGGACGCAACGACATGCTGGACCTCGTGCAGAGGATCGGCACCGACTTCGGTGTCCCGATCATCCTCTCGTCTCACCTCCTCGGCGAGATCGAGCGCGTCTGCGACCATCTTGTTGAGATCGCCGGTGGCCGGTTGATCCGGTCGGAGCCGATGGCCGAGCTGACCTCGGTCACTGAACTCCTCGTGGTCGAAGTGGACGGCGACAACAGTGGCCTTCGCGCACGACTTCGGCAGGCTGGTTTGAGCGTCACCTCCGAAAGCAACCGCTTGTTAGTCTCGTCTGACAATGGCGACGGCGCCGACGACGTCCGCGACCTGGTGCGTGACGCCGTCGTGGAGTTGGACCTCGGTTTGGTCCGGCTAGAGCAGCGCCGGAAGCACCTGGAGGAGATCTTCCAGCCAATTCCGGTCAGGGACGGTGCGGACGATGCGTGACGCCGCCGGCAGCATCTACGACCTCGGATACCAGGGCTATGCTGGGCCCCGCCTCGGGCGTCGCCACGCTGCCTGGACGATGTACGTCCACTCGATGAGACTAATCTTCGGCATCGGCCGCCCATTCTCAAGCAAGATCGCTCCGTGGCTTCTCCTGGGCGCAACCTACATGCCGGCGGTCGTCCAGGTTGGCGTGTCTTCCATTAGTAACTCCGAGGACATCGAGCTGATCAAGCCCGAGGAATACTACAAGTACATCCAGATCGTCCTCGCCATTTTCGTCGCGGTCATTGCGCCGGAATTGGCCGGTCGCGATCAGCGTTCTCGGACACTCTCCCTCTACTTCTCCCGCGCCCTTTCCCGGGAAGACTACGCACTTGCGAAATACTTTGCCCTGGTGACGGCACTACTGGCGCTGACACTCGGCCCACAGCTTTTGATGTTCATTGGGAATGGCGTCGCACTGGACGACCTCGGTGGATATGCCGAGGACCAATGGAACGACATACCCGCCGCAGCCGCGAGTGCGATACTTATCAGCGCCTTATTTTCCGGGGTGGCCCTCGCCATTTCGTCGCAGACATCGAGGCGGGCCTATTCCACGATTGCGATCGTCGCCCTCCTCGTCGTGTCTTCGGTTATCGCCATATCCATGGTGGAGAGCCTGGAAGGGAACGCCGGCCGCTACAGCATCCTCATCAGTCCGCTCCAACTGGCGGACGGACTGACCTTCTGGTTCTTTGGCGCAACGGACCAGCCGGAGGAGCCAACTGCGGTCGCAGACATCTGGGGTGGAGCTTACGCCCTGGTAGCCGCTGCGGTCTCGGTCGTTTGTGCCCTGATCGTCGTCCACCGTTACCGGACCATCGACGCATGACGAAGAAAGCCGGGAGTGCGGGGGCGGCGCCCATCGTAGTCGACGGCGTCTCCCGGTGGTACGGGAACGTAGTCGCCGTGAATGACGTCTCATTCACGATCGGGCCAGGGATCACCGCTCTGCTTGGACCGAACGGCGCCGGCAAGACCACCCTGTTGCACACCATCGCCGGATTCTTGCAGGCGTCAAAGGGTGCTGTGCGCATACTCGGCGAGCCAGCGTTTGGCAATCCCGCGATTTACGGAAGGATCGGCCTCGTGCCCGAGAGAGAAGCCGTCTACTCGTTTCTCACCGGCTACGAGTTTGTGCTGATCGCCGCGCGCCTTCACCGCCTGCCCGATCCGGAAGAAGCAACGCAGCGAGCAATACGGGCAACAGGGATGGAGGAGTTCCAGAAGCGAAAGACCGGCGGTTACTCCAAGGGGATGAAACAGCGCATCAAGGTGGCCGCGGGAATCGTCCACGACCCGGCTGTGCTGCTGCTCGATGAGCCATTCAATGGCACCGACCCTGCTCAACGCCTGCAGATGATGGAGCTATTCCGCAAGATGGCGTTGCAGGGCAAATGCATCGTCGTCTCGTCGCACATACTCGAGGAGGTCGAGCGCCTTGCCGACGACATTGTCGTCATCGTTGCCGGTCGCCTCGCCGCCACGGGCGACTTTCGCGCGATCCGGCGGTTGATGACCGACCGCCCGTACTCGTTTACCGTACGTTCGAGCGATAACCGCGGCCTCGCCGTGGCGCTGCTCGCCGATACCTCCGTTTTCGGCGCCGAACTGAAAGGAGACAGGCTCACGGTGCAGACGTCCCTGTTTTCTGAATTCGTGCGAGCCGCCCCTCGCGTCGCTCGTGACACCGGTATCACTCTGCGCGAACTTGTTCCGGTCGATGAGTCGCTGGAGAGCGTCTTCTCCTACCTCGTCGCGCACTCCAGCCAGTCCCGGGGGCGCGGATGAACACTACCATCTTCACGCTCACACTCCGGCAGATCAGCAGTCAGAAGCGAATTCGGCTGGCAGCGATCGCGGCGATACTCGCGCCGATCGTGATCGCGCTCATCTACCGCGCGGGAGATGTCGGAAACCCGGTCGACTGGACCGCCAACACTCTCCTGGCGTCGCTGATGATCACGCTGGTTGTGCCGCTGGCCTGTCTCCTCGTTGGCGAGTCGGCAATGGGCACCGAGGTGGAAGACGGGACTGCAGTCTACATCCTGTCGAAGCCCGTCCCGCGGATCGAGGTCGTCATGGCCAAGGCCGCCGCAGCGATTCTCCTCACCGCCGTTGTCCTCCTGCCCGTGATGATTGTGGCCCCCGTGTTGTCGCTAGACGGCGCAGACGGAGAGGGGATCGTCCTCGGCTTCTTTGTCGCAGCGGCCCTCGGAATATGTGCTTATACGATGCTGTTCGTCCTTCTGAGCATCGCGACGAGCCGCCCTTTGATCATCGGCATCGGCTACGTGTTCATCTGGGAAGGGTTACTCGGCAATCTCTTCACCGGCACCCGCTACCTCAGCATCCGGCAGTACTGCCTCGGCGTCGCGGACGGAATCGCGACTGCCCCGGAACGCTACTTCGAAGCGGAGCTCGGGGGAGCTGTGAGCTTGATCCTGATCCTGGGTGTAATCGCATTGGCCACACTACTGGCGACGCGGTCCCTCTCCCGCTTCGAATTGCGCGGCGAAGACTGATCATTGTCACCAATGCTTCGACGTTTATGATGAGGACGATATGAAGAACTCCACTCTATTGCGGCTACAACTCGACGAAACCTTCAACTGGCTGGAGCAGGTTGTCGAAGACCTGACGCCGGAGCAGTACGCGTGGCAGCCGGAGGGCAGTGCTAACCCGATCTCGAAGCTGCACGCTCACACCCTGTCTTCGGCCGACTTCTGGATGAACCTGATGGGACTGCAGAAGCCGATGCTGTGGATGGGCGTCTCGCAGAAGTTCGGGCTGCCGTCCAACTGGATCGAAATCTGGGCCACGGAAGCGCCGATCAACCTTGCCGATATGCAGGAGTACTCCCGGGATCTGCGCGCCGGTGCTGCGGCGGTCGAGAAGCTTGACGACACAGCCCTGGAGCGCGAGCTGGTGGCGCCGGTCTTCGGCAAGGGAGATGCGGGAATGGTAATCCGGCTCGCCGCGACGCAACTGGCGATCCACACCGGCGAGATCAGCGCCGCGAAGGGGCTTCAGGGGCTCAAGGGCCTCCCGGTCTAGAGAGAGACCAGGGTCCGATACCCATCTATGAGCGAAGGACGGACGCCGCTAGTTAGAAACCGAAGACTGGAAACTTGGTTTCGGGAGGTTATCCGCTCATTTCAGACGTCCTCCCGGCGGCGTGGCCTTCTGTTTGGGAATCTGGAAGACCTTTCGGCGCCAACCCAAATCGTTGGAATTGGTCTGCGCGTGGGCGCTTCTATTCGACTCTGCGTCCTTATAACGCACAACGAAGATCTGCCAAATGGCCAAGTGGGGGTATTCATAGCAAGAGACCTCAAAGCCCTGGCTGAGGAGGTCGACAACCTCGACTCCAGATTGGGAACAGCGCATCTCAACTATGAGCACTCCGATCTGCTGGAGCGTATGGGAATTCTGGAGCGGCCTTGGTCTCCTGCGGCATCTCTCTGCATCAACCTTGCCCAATGGCATAGATCGGATTCGACACAAAGTTCAGTTGCAGGTGCCGCAGTCCTAACGCGGACGATTGTGCAAACCATTCCGCCCGGCGCGATATGGCAAGTCATGGTTGGAGGGAAGCTGCCAGACCCCGCGATGTTCATGCGGGACCTGGGTCGTGCACCCCCCGCCAAAACTAAAAAGACGAGGAAAGCTAAAAACGATCAAACCGTAGTGGAACTGGTCAAGACCCCCGCGTTCGGTGCCTACAACGAACCGATAACGTGGTTTGGTGATCCCGCTTTCCCGTCCTACGCCCAACTGATACTCGCAGCCCCCAGACGCACGGAGGATACCTTGATAGCCGAGGGGAGCTTAGCTGGCATCGGCACATACGTGTATAGCACTGGACTTGTTGTGGTCTTGAGTCCGGACAGAAGAAACGCCCGAGACCTTATCAATCTCTGCTTCGCTGTCTTGGCGAGGTCGGGCATCCCGGCGTTAGCGCTCCCAGATTCAGAGCTAATCGGGATCTCTGACTTCGATGCGGAGTCCGGGGCGGTACGATCGTCCACTAGTATAGTGACGCCGCGGAACCGCCTCGCCGGAATTCCGGCCGAGCAGCGCGTCACTGATTACTCCTTCGCTGTTCCCGCTCCAGTTGCTGAGGGCGTATTAACTGTGGCGGATCAATGCGCGAGTAATGAAGGACTTCGTGAGCTGTCGCTTCGCCATTTCGATGCCGTCACTCTCGCAATCCGAGAGAACTATTCGGAAGCATTTGTTGTCGGATGGTCCTTGATTGAGTCATATCTCCAGTCCGGCTTCAGCAAGATCTGGATCGATGCCGGGTTGGCTAAGGGCCGCATTAGGGAAATGACTCGAGACTGGACGTCCTCGCAGAAAATTGACCTGCTCTTGTCAAATGGCGCCATCACGAAGGGGGACTCCGATGTTCTGCATGGCCTTAGACGAACGCGGAACAACATCGTCCACGACTTGCGACAAGCAACCAAGGAGGAGACTGAGGGTTGCTTGGAGAAGGCAGAGGCACTTACGGGCCTTCCAAGATTGGAGGGCATCGAACCCAAGCGGGTATGGCTCTAGGCTTCCTCCTTGCCCCCCTAACCCATCCCCAATACCATTACCGCTAGCCCCAAAAACACTAAAACTACCAAACGAAATCACCGAAGGAGGCTCCCCATGGCCCTCGTTGACGGCGGCGACCTCGTCATCCGCGCGATTAAGCGCGAAGGCGTCGATACGATCTTTACTCTCAGCGGTGGCCACGTGCAGGCCATCTACGACGCCGCCCTCGACGAGAACGTCCGGGTCATCGACACCCGGCACGAGCAGGTCGCCGGTCACGCCGCCGAGGGCTGGAGCCGCGCCACCCGACGCTGCGGCGTCGCCGTCGTCACAGCCGGTCCCGGCGTCACCGACTGCGTCACCGCCATCGCCAACGCCTGGCACAACAAGAGCCCGATGCTGGTCATCGGCGGGCGCTCGCCCCTCGCTCGCTTCGAGATGGGCGCCCTCCAGGACATGGACCACACGGAGATGCTGAAGCCGATTACCAAGTTCGCGAAGTGCGTCCACAAGACCGAGCGCATCCCCGAGTACATCGCCGCCGCCTTCCGCGCCGCGATGACTGGCCGCCAGGGTCCCGCCTTCCTCGAGATCCCCACCGACGTGCTCTTCAGCAAGGTCGAGGAGGACTCCGTCTACTTCCCCGACGCCTACCGCCCCACCGGCGTGATCCACCCGGACCCGGCGGTCGTCGCGAAGGCGGCCGAGGCGCTGCGCAATGCCGAGCGGCCGGTGATCATGGGCGGCTCGGCGGTCTACTGGTCGCAGGCGCACGAGGAGCTGCGCGAGTTCGCGGAACTGCTACGGGCGCCGGTCTACCTGAACGCGATGGGCCGCGGCTCGATTAGCCAGGAGCACGAGCTGTTCTACAACCGCAGCCGCCGCGACGCGCTGAGCAAGGCCGACGCGGTGGTCGTGATCGGCACGCCGATGGACTTCCGGCTGGGTTACGGCAAGCGCTTCAACCCGGAGGCGACGATCATCCAGGTGGACAATGACCCGATCGAGCTGGGCCGCAACCGCGACGTCCAGATCCCGATCGAGTCCGACACGAAGGCTTTCCTGCAAGCGATCAGGGCGGAGTTGAAGGGCGACAAGCTCGACCACCAGCCGTGGCTGGACGAGCTGCGCGATAAGGAAGACAAGACGCGAGCGCAGATGGAGGAGTGGATGGCCAGCGACCGCAATCCGATCCACCCGCTGCGGCTTTGCGCGGACATCGCGACGTTCGTCGACGAGGACACGATCGTCGTCGGGGACGGCGGCGATATCGTCTCCAGCGCCTCGAAGGTGCTGCCGGTGAACCTGCCGGGCCAGTGGTACGACCCAGGCCCGTTCGGGACGCTGGGCGTCGGCACGGGTTTCTGCATGGCCATCAACAGCGTCTACCCGAAGAAGCGCATCATCATGGTCAATGGCGACGGCGCCTTCGGCCTCAACGGCTTCGACTTCGACACCTTCGTCCGCTTCAACATCCCGGTGGTCTCGGTCATCGGCAACGACCGGCAGTGGGGGCAGATCCTCGTCGGCCAGCGGGCGATGTACGGCAAGGACCGGATCGTGGCCACGGAACTGGGCGACAACTGCCGGTACGACAAGATCGTGGAGGCGATGGGCGGTCACGGCGAGTTCGTCACCGAGCCGGACCAGATCCGCCCCGCCATCCAGCGCGCCCTCGACAGCGGCAAGCCGGCCTGCGTGAACGTGATTATGGACCAGGAGCCGCCGGGAATGATGGGCGGCTACGAATTCATGTAGCGGATGGGCCATTTAATCACCGCTGTCAGCGCAAGTCAGGCCGAAAGGCACCCTGACAAGCGGACTTAAGCCAGGGTTCGCTTCCTCTTGGTGGCGCTATCTTCCTCGCTATGGGCCTGACCAGTACAGCCGCGATCGGGAATGAGGGCTTATTCCGGGAACGGGTTACTGCGCCTCTGCCTCAACTCGCGTGGTTCGCGGCGGGCGTGACGGGCGCCTTCCTCGTGCCTTTCGTTTTCACCAGCCTGCTCGATCTCCAGCACGACCTGTACTACCTCGTCTATTTCGGCTTCGCGCTCGCGTTCCTCTACTCGTATGCCAGGTGGAACAGTCTTGATGTGGGCGAGCTGTTCAGGCGGAACCTTCTATGGAGCCTCGGGCTCGGCGGACTGGCGGCAGCATTCGTTGTAACGAACGTTCTGAGCAGGGACTCCACGCCCCACCCATCAGGGCCGTACTTTGGATTCGAAATCCTCTGGAGAGGTGCCGCTTACGGTGCGGTGGACGCCCTGCTTCTCTCAGTGTTCCCTTGCCTCGTAGCCTACGCATTCGTGGGCGGTCATTTGAACGGCGCCCTGCGTAAGTGCGGATATGGTCTCCTCGCGCTGTTCCTGGTGGCCGTTATCACGGGCGTTTATCACCTCGGTTACGAGCAGTTCCGGGACGATGGCATCGCGGGACCGGAGATCGGGAACACGGTGATCACCGTGCCGATGCTGTTGACCCTGAATCCAGCGGGCTCGATACTCGCTCATTCATCGATGCATGTTGCAGCGGAGGTCCACTCGCACGAGACTGACCTATTCCTTCCACCGCAGCAGGGTGACGATCATGCGGAGTAGCCATTGACGAGGGGAGGGAGCCGAGGCCCAACGACATCGGCCTCAGCCAAGCATAACGTCTTCGTATCAATCGCATTTCCGGGCGTCACGGCGTCCCCGGCGGGGGGATACTGGACCTGAAGGAGCTAGTGTAAGGAGGTCCAGGATGGCTCTAAGAGATGAGTTGCTCAACCTCGAGCGAGGGTTCTGGAAGGCGGCGAACGATCCTGACTACTACCGCGAACACATGGCTGACGACGGTATTGCCGTGTTCGCAGCGCCCGCGGGATTCATGAACAAGGACCAGTCCGTCGCAGTGATGAGCGAAGGCACCGATGAGATGCGCTGGGACAACATCGAGTTCAACGACGTGCGGGCGATCGTCATTACGGACGACGTGGTTGCGCTAACGTACATCGGCGAGGCGATGCACGGCGATAAGCCGTACTCCGCGAACGCGAGCAGTATCTACGTGCAACGGGATGGTCGCTGGCAGCTGGTGCTGCATCAACAGAGCGTTAACGCCGCCGTGCCGGCGATGATCTAGCCCATCGTAGGGGCGATTCGCGGCAGAACCCACGCTCACGACACCCGCGACCCGGGTCTTAACCGCGGCGTCCCTTCATCATGGCGGGCCACACGTCTTCAGCGCCTGTTTCGCCATCGCCAACCCTTTCAACGACATCTTTGCCTAGCGAGGCGAGTTCCTCGTCGGAAAGAGATGCCTGGGTCTTCTCGAACAAGACATCCTCTTCCCATCTGATATGTGACCGCAGTTCGGCGGCGAATTCCTGCAGGGCGGCCCGTCTGTCGGTGAGATCGTGTACGTCCCGCATACGAGCGACGAGCGCTTCAATCGCCAGGTGATCGCGATGGAAGCGATTAACGATGGGATCGTCCTTTGGAACGTGGCGTACAAGACGTGCGAGGAGACACTCGCCTTCGGCCCGAAAGTGAGGCAACAGACCGCGGGCCCAAAACCCTATCAGGTCCGCGTAAACAGCGTTGATCCCATCCAGATCGCCTTCCGGGACTTCGCGTTCAATGCGAAGAGCCAGAAACAGCGCAGTGTGGTGCTCGCGGGAGAGTGGGACCAGCGCGGAGTGGCGTTTCACTGCGGGTCGGCGTCGGTGTCTTCGATGCGGTCCGGCGGGATCGCTTGTTGGGTGTGGCCGTTGGAGCGGATGCAGGTGTGGCCGGCGGAGCCCATGGGCTGAGCGCAGAGGGGACAAAGCGGCCGTCCCGTGGAGATGATCTCTTCGAGGCTGGCGTTAAGCGAGGCGCAATCGTCGCGGGAAATGCGCACCAGCACGTCGGGGTCGTCTTCGTCTTCATCTCGCCCTTCGGCGAAGACGTGCATTACGACGTTCTTCTCAGCCGGGTCGTAGCCGATGGACATGCGGCCGACCCGGAACTGGTAATCGGGGTCCTGCGGGAATTCCGCGATCTCGGTTTCGCTTCGTTTGTCGTGGTTCAGTTGGGCCAGGAGCTGGGAGAATGCCATGGCCATGGCCATAATGTGTTGCTTTTCCAGCCAGAGGAGCGCCGTCTCTGCCCGGCCGCCCAGCACGCGGACCTGGAACGTGCGATTGCCGGGTTCGCCCTGCGAACGGGCATCGATGGCGCGCGCGGTTCCCAAATCGGATGTCATATTCGGTTCCGTCTGTAAAGCATCCGTCTATGTGGGGAAAGCGGTCAAGGCTGGCGGAGACATCCGGTGAATCAAGAGCGAGGCTTTTACCGTCAGGCTTGTTGGTGTTAGATACGAGGAATGAGTAAACGAAAGAAGCGGCGCGCACCACCTGGGGCTCCTGCTGACCCAGAGGTGAGCATGACCGCAGACGTGACGGAGGAGGACGCGACAAGGGAAGCGCGGCGAGCACAGCAAAAGGCGGAATGGGCCGCGGCGAAGAAGAAGGCGGAACGAAAGCCGATTCCTGCTTCAACGTGGGCGTGGATTGGCGGCTGTGCTGTCGGCATTGCGCTGATCGTGCTTGCCGCGTTTCTGGTGATGTCCAGTGGATCGAATTCCGAAACTGTGGCTGCACCGAGCGCGACGCCCGACGCAAGGGTAGCAGGACTGCCTATTGCAAAGACGGAGGACGTCGAGGCAGACGACGACGGGCAGGCGACGAATGCGCGGTTTGCCCCTTCCACCGTGTCGGCCAAGGCGGGCGAGGTGGTGGAAATCCGGATGATCAATGTAGGTTCAGTTGCCCACAACCTTCGGGTTTCAGGCGTGGACAAGGAATACGCCACGCGCGACGACTTCCTGACCGACCCGGGGACAATCAAGGAGGGGGAAGAGGGATCGGTGCTGGTGAAAATCGATGATCCGGGAACCCCCGTTCCGCTGCGACTTTCATCCTGAGCAACAGACGGGGGCTCTAATACTAAACTAATACGATCCGATCGGCGTCTAGAAAGTTGACGGGAGGGCGATTCTGTCATAGCCTTTTTACAATTCTCCGCGGTTAAGGCCGGGTAAATCGCCCAACGCGGGATCGGTATAGGGAGGTTCGAAAAAGATGAGCGTAATGTTGAGTTACAGGTTCCTGCTCCCACTGGTGGCGGCCCTCGCAGCCGTTATCGCCCTGCTTGTCAGCCCACTTCCGGCGCTGGCTGCGGTGACGCTGAGCGTCCCGTCCGATCTACCGTCCGAAGTGACGGTGGGCGACACGGCGGTCCCAACCACACTGGAGTTCGAAAATGGGTCAACGGGGGCCGAGGGAGATGGCCTGCCCTCTCCGGGTCACGCGGATGTCCTGACGGTTGATTCGATTTTCGCGACCCTGTCATGCACCGGCGGCGGTGGCCCGTGCACCGTCCCGGACGTGGGCGTGATCGTGCCAAATACAGTTGCGGGCGCTAATAACGACGCCGTCGGTGCGGCTGGCACGGCCTGCGCTGGAATCAATTTCGAGATCACTGAAACCGCAACACCCGGCGTGTACCAGTTCACGCCTTCATCTACAGTCTCCCTTACGGCTCCGGACGGTACCCCGCAATCCGGCATGGACTACTGCCGCGCCGACTACACGGCGAGCGTCCTGGCGATGCCCACCATCGACACCAACGGAGACGGTGAAGGCGTTCAGACTCGCTACCGCGTGACCGTAAACGTGACGCACGAGGACGCCGGCCTGGCGGATTCCACGGGCACCGATCCCGTCGTGGTCAACCCGCCGCCGCCGACGCCCTCGCCCGTGCCAACTCCGACCGCAGCCGGAGCCACCGCTTCGCCCACACCGACTGCGCTCCAGGTCGTCGCTCTTCCCCAGACCGGTGGAACGCCGGGATCTGGTTTGAGTTCAGGCGCACAGGCGGCGCTTCTGCTCGTCCTTGCGATCATGGTCGCAGGTGGAGGCATGACAGCGGCCCTGGCAGCCAGGCGTCGAAACGAATAAACGCGAAACTTCCGCAACGTTAGTTGTCAGCATCTTCCGGGAGGAAGCTACTTGACAGCGTTGTTGTGTGAGTTGACGGGTACCGGCGGCGGAAACTTCGTCTACACCCAGGGTGGCGTCAACTGCACGGCTCTTCGAAACAAGGTCGTGACGATCTACTCCGACAACGGGGCCAGCCCGCTGACTCCAACGGCCTTCGGAAGCGGAGGGACATACAACGACCGGGTTCGGAACTAGCCCGAACTTCCGTTAGCGCAACCCGAAGGGGGAGGGCTATTCGCCCTCCCCCTTCTGCATTTCTTGGTCTCAGGTGTTTTGTATTGGGTGGCGCGCGAAGAAGGCAGCAAGCCGCTCGGCTACGACCGAAGGATTCATCTGCAGCAGACAGTGGTTCGAATCAGGAATCTCGACGTTATCCGCCTGGGGAAGCCATTTCTGTATCGCCTTTGATCTCGGTAAGTGGCATGGCTTCTCCCATATGCCTCTCGGCAGAACCGCCCTTAACAGGGGCAGTAAGCGCGAGTATGATAGCACCGCCGATTCGGCGGGGTAGCCCCAGTCGCCAGGAAGGGAGACCGACCATGCCCCAGGCGGGTCAATCGCTGCCCGAGCGCGCCTTTCGTAGGGGTTCTTGAAGTAACCACCCCAACGCCGAATAGAAAGAAGGGGTCAAGCGGCAGCCTGACCCCTTCTCTTATGCCTAACTGAAGGAACTAGCTCGCCGCCGTTGCCAGTGTCTCCCCGGATGACTTCGCACCCACCAGGGAGACCGACTCCATGATGAGGCGGGTGACAACGTATGGGTCGATATTAGCGTTGGGGCGCCGGTCCTCGATGTAGCCCTTGCCTTCGACTTCAGTCTGCCAGGGGATGCGCACGGACGCTCCGCGATCGGAGACGCCGTAGTTGAACTCCTTGTAGCTGGCCGTCTCGTGGAGGCCGGTGAGACGGTCCTCGATGCCGGCGCCGTAATTCTGGATATGGAGGTCGTGGCGCTTACTTAGTGCTTCGGCAGCGTCGACGTTGGGCTGGTACGACGTACGCATGGCCTTCGTGGAGAAGTTGGTGTGGCATCCGGCGCCGTTCCAGTCGCCGCGGACGGGCTTGGGGTCGAGCGTCGCGCTGACACCGAAGGTTTCGCCGATGCGGTAGAGGAGCCAGCGGGCCACCCAGAGGTGATCTGAGACGTCCAGGGCGCCCAGAGGGCCGACCTGGAACTCCCACTGCCCGGGCATAACCTCGGCGTTGATGCCGGAGATACCGATCCCGGCGTCGAGGCAGGCTTCAAGGTGGGCCTCAACGACGGGCCGTCCGAACACTTCATCGGCGCCGACACCGCAGTAGTAGCCGCCTTGCGGCGCAGGGAAGCCCGTGTCGGGGAAACCAAGGGGCCGCGCACCGGAGAAGAAGGTGTATTCCTGCTCAAGACCGAACAGGTACTCGTCGCCGGCGACCTTGCCGGCAATTTCGGCGCAGGCGGCGCGGGTGTTCGTCGGGTGCGGGGACATGTCGACGAGAAGGACCTCGGACATGACCAGCCTGTTGTCGCCGCCGCGGATCGGGTCGTTGAACGACGCGACAGGCTTGAGGACGCAGTCAGACTTCTCGCCCGGGGCCTGGTTGGTCGAAGAGCCGTCGAAGCCCCAGATCGGGGGCTCGGCGCCATCGGCGACGATCTTGGTCTTGGAGCGGAGCTTGGCAGTCGGCTCGGTGCCGTCCACCCAGATGTATTCGGCTCGGTAAGGCATGTTTCCTCCTACGCGGGGTATGGTGTGTATCTATCGGTACCAGATACGAGCGCTTAACGCACCCTGTCGGAGCGCGTCGACACGACGCTTAACACACCCGTAATATGTCTCAACACCCCGCTACTCCTCCTGGAGCGCTGCCACCATCGCCGGGATCGTCTTCAACTCCTGCCGACGGCGGAGGAGGAAGTGATCGGAGTCGTACTCCTCGTAGATGTGGTCGATGTTGTGCCTGAGGAGCTCGTCGTGGAGCTGGCGTGAGCCGGTGTAGAGGTGGAACTGGTCCTTCGTGCCACAGTCTACGAAGCGGTAACGGAGCTTGCGGAGGTTGTCGGCGTACGGTTCGACCATGTTGACGGGGTCGTGGACGCGGAACTTCGCCCAGACCTCTGGGATGAGCTTGCCGGTGCGGACATCGAACGGTAGCTCGAAGCCCATAGGCGAGTCGGGGTTGGGGGCGTAGCAGGCGGACATCGCGACCATGTTCAGGACGACGTTGAAGTCCTCACCTTTGGGTTCGATCTCCGGGATCTGTCTTACGAAGGAGGCGACATCGTAATCGTACTTCTCCATGGCCTGGACAACCTTCGGGATGTCGTTGAGGTAGCAGATCTCGAAGGCGCTGTCACCGGAGTGGTCGGCGAACGCCTGGAAAACGTCCGGGTAGATCGCGGCAAGAGTGAACGAGCCGATGCCGCCGCTGGATCCGCCGATGCAACCCCTGAGCCCGCTCGTGCGGAACCGCGAGTCGATGAGCGGCACGAGTTCCTGGACGATGTAGTCCTGGTAGCGCCCGGTCGCGGTGGAGTTGACGTACTGACTGCCACCAAGTGACGTGATGCAGTCCGGGAAGACGAAAATGGCACCACTCATCCCACTGTCGATGAGGTCGTCGAGGTCCGAGTCGAACCCCGGGTTGCCGAAGCGGCGGTTGAGGTACATGATGCCGCCGCCGGTGAAGCCCATGAGACCGAAGATGACCGGGTATCGCGTGTTCGGCCGGTCCTCGTAGTCGGGCGGGACGTAGACGGGGAAGCGGCGGATGTGGGGGTCGCCGAGGGCGTTGTCCTTCAGGACCTCGCTCTCGTGAGTGATGTAGCTGATGTTGGAGGAGATGGGGCGGAGCATGGTGTCGATTCTACTATTACCACCGCGGTCCCGCCTGCACCAAAATCGAAGTGGTTGTTGTAGGCTGGGTCCTGAACGCGGCTTTGCTGAACGGCTGGTCCATCGCAGCCTGCACAGGAGAGAAGGATGAGCGCGAAAAAGGACACGCAGAAGTCCGCCAAAAGTGCCACCACGACCAGCAAGAGGTCCGAGGGATTCACGGCCGAGGAACGAGCCGCGATGAAGGAGCGCGCTCTCGAGCTGAAGGCGGAAGCGCGCAAGGCGGACGGGGAGAGCGCTCTACTCGCGAAGATCGCCGAGATGCCGGAAGCGGACCGCGCCCTGGCGGAGCGAATCCACGCGATCGTAAAGGAGACTGCACCGGACCTCTCACCGAGGACGTGGTACGGCATGCCCGCCTACACGAAGGACGGCAAGGTCCTCTGCTTCTTCCAGGCCGCCTCTAAGTTCGACGCGAGGTACGCGACATTCGGCTTCAACGACACCGCGAACCTCGACGAAGGAACGATGTGGCCTACGTCCTTCGCGCTGAAGGAGCTGACGGTCGAAGGCGAGAAGAAGATAGCGGCGCTGGTGAAGAAAGCTGTAGGGGCCTAGCAATCTGAGGGATTGCTTGCCGTCCTTGCTTTAGTGCGCTGCGCCGTCTGGCTCGAACAACTCGACGAGGTTGCCGGCGGGATCGCTCAGCAGAATCTGGCGTCCCCCGGGGCCGGAAACGATGTCGCTCCGGAATGACAACCCCGCGCCGCGCAAGCGGTCGACCTGGGCATCCAGGTCGTCAAGGACCAGTTCAATACGGTTGCGACCGGCGGATTTCATGTCATCGGGTGTTGCACGGGCGCCAGAGGTCATCGGACCGGACAGCAACAGATGCATCGGCCCTCGTGTCACCTGGGCGATGGCTGGCGCGGCGATCATGTCCACCGTGAAGCCGAGATGGGTGGTGTAAAAGTCGACTGCCGCCTGGACGTCGTCGACCAGGTAGCGAACCCTCACTAAATTATTGTTGTCCATCAGGGACCTTCCTTCCGGGCGCACTGTTCAACTCGCCGATCAAGTACGGAATCCGCGATTCAAGCTCCTCGGCCGTGCGCCTGAACGCCGCGTAGCTCGTCTCGTCGGTCGTGTCTTCGATGGCGGGGTCTGGCATGCTCCAGTGAGCGGTCGCCGACGCGCCGGGGAACTCGGGGCAGACCTCACGCACCCTGTCGCAGAGCGTGATGACCCGGTCGAAGTGCCTGTTCCGAAAGCGGTCCAGGTGCTTGCTCTTCTGCCTGGAGATGTCGATCCCGCGTTCGGCCATCACGCGCACCGCGTTGGGGTGTAACGGCCGCGGATGACTGCCCGCGCTGTGTGCGCGGACCATTTCTCCGGAGAGGG
>Ga0208685_1000242_pt1 | contig 20379 bp, 12 predicted proteins | sample EasRivMeERMLT890_FD_187533 | JGI IMG/M metagenome (GOLD analysis project Ga0208685, IMG submission 187533) | Soil microbial communities from meander-bound floodplain in the East River, Colorado, USA - East River MetaG ERMLT890 (SPAdes) (version 2) | ecosystem: Environmental > Terrestrial > Soil...
GAAGCAGCAGGGTCGAGCCGAACTCGGGGACGATGCCGAGCGGCACGAACGGCAGCTGGAAGCGCGCGTTCGGCGCCGCGTACACGAGGTCGCAGTGCAGGAGCAGGGTGGTGCCAATGCCGACCGCGGGTCCGCCGACCGCCGCGACGACGGGCTTTTTCATGTGCGGCAGGACCTTGAAGAGCGCCTGCGCCGGGGAAGTGCCCGGCTGGCGCGGCACGTTCACGAAATCGTGCACGTCGTTCCCCGCGGTGAAGCATTCGGCGGTGCCGTGGAGCAGCACGGCGCGCACCTGCGGGTCGGCGTCGGCGGCGGCGAGCGCGTTTCCGAGCATCGGGTACATCTCGACCGTGATGGCATTCTTCTTCTCGATGCGGTCGAAGCGCACCCGGGCTACGCGGTCCTTCGTTTCACTTCGGATCAAGACGGTAGTCCTTGAATTGCTGCCGCAGGGTGAGCTTGGAAAGCTTGCCGGTCGCAGTATGCGGCAGCTCGTTCACGAAGACCACGTCGTCGGGCATCCACCACTTGGCGATCTTGCCTTCGTAGAACCTGAGGAGCTCGTCCTTCGAGATTTCCTGCCCGGGCTTTTTCACGGCAACGACGACCGGGCGCTCGTCCCATTTCGGATGGCGCACGCCGATCACTGCCGCCTCGGCGATCGCCGGATGCGCGATGGCGATGTTCTCCAGGTCGATCGAGCTGATCCATTCGCCGCCGGACTTGATCACGTCCTTCGAGCGGTCGGTGATCTGCATGTAGCCATCGGCATCGATGGTGGCGACGTCGCCGGTCGGGAACCATCCCCCGCGCAGGGGATCCCCGCCTTCGCCCTTGAAGTAGCCGCTTGCGATCCACGGCCCGCGCACCAGCAGGTTACCGAAGCTCTTGCCGTCCCACGGCAACTCCTTGCCTTCCTCGTTGACGATCTTCATGTCGACGCCGAAGAGGCCCCTGCCCTGCTTCGCTTGTACCGCAAGCTGGCCGTCGTGGTCGAGCGCCGCCTGCCGCGCTTTCAGCGTGCCCACGGTGCCGAGCGGGCTCATCTCGGTCATGCCCCAGGCGTGGAACACCTTCACGCCATAGTCGTCCTGGAAGGTGCGGATCATCGCGGGCGGGCAGGCCGAACCGCCGATCACGGTGCGCTTCAAGCTCGAGAACCTGAGCTTGCCGGCGGCAAGGTGCTGCAGCAGCATCAGCCACACCGTCGGCACCCCGGCCGACATCGTGACGCGCTCGGATTCCATCAACTCGTAGACGCTCTTGCCGTCGAGGTGCGGCCCGGGAAACACCATCTTCGTCCCGACGAGCGTGCAGGCGTAGGGCAGGCTCCAGGCATTGGCGTGGAACATCGGCACCACCGGCATAACGCAGTCGAGCGCCGACAGGTCGAGCGCGTCGGGCAGCGCCGCGGCATAGGCGTGGATGATGGTGCTGCGGTGCTGGTACAGCACCCCCTTCGGGTTTCCCGTGGTGCCCGAGGTATAGCAAAGCGCCGCCGCCGTGCGCTCGTCGAAAGACGGCCATTCGTACTCGTCGTCTTGCCGTTCGAGCATTTCTTCATAACAAAGAAATTTGGAGCCCTTCGGCATGCGCGCGCGCTCGGCGAGCAGCACGAAATGGCGCACGCTCTTCAGCTCGGGCGCGAGCTTCTCCACCAAGGCCATGAACGTCTCGTCGAAGAACAGCGCCTGGTTCTCCGCGTGGTTCGAGATGTAGACGATCTGCTCGGCGAAAAGGCGCGGGTTGACCGTGTTGATGACCGCTCCGATCCCCGAGATGGCGTAGTACAGCTCGTAGTGCCGGTAGCCGTTCCAGGCGAGCGTCCCGACCCGGTCCCCCGGCTTGATGCCGAGCGCCTGCAGCGCCCTCGCCAGCCGCCGCGCGCGCGCGTGCGCCTCCCGATAGGTATAGCGGTGGAGGCCGCCCTCCACGGTTTTCGAGACGATCTCGGTGTCGCGGTGGTTGCGGTCGGCATTGCGGATCAGGTCGCTGATGAGCAGCGGCTGATCCATCATCAGCCCTAGCATCTAGCCTCCGCTCACCAGCACTTTGCCGAAGCGCTCCCACTGCTTGCCGTCGAAGCGCATCAGCTGCACCGACTCGATCGGCGCGAAGTCGCCCCCCCCGGTGCGGATCGTGACGCCCGGCAGCAGCGTGTCGATCGGGAAGTCCTTCATGCTCGCCGCCTGCTTCATCACGTTCTCGCGCGTCAGGTTGTCGCCGCACTGCCGCAGCACCTGGTGCAGGGTGATGGCGACCGTGTAGCCGTAGACGTTCGAGTTGTCGGTCAGGCTGCCGTCCGGGTAGTACTTCTTCATGAACACGCGCCACTTCTCGATCGCGGCGTCGTTCGCCCACTGCTTGTCGGTCGGGTCCTTGATGTAGGCGGTCGAGATCAGGCCGACCGACTTCTCCAGTCCCGCCGGCGTAAGCACGGTCGCCACCGAGGTGGACACATTGTTGAGGAAGTGCATCGGCTTCCAGCCGATGTCGTACGCCTTGCGGATCGCCTGCGCCGCGAACTTGGGCGTGGTGACGTTGAAGAACACGTCCGCGCCCGAAGCCTGGAGCTGCACGATCTGCGAGTCGACCGTGGGGTCGGCGACCTCGTAGGACACTTCGGCGACGATCATGCTCTTCGCCTTCGCGCCCAGGCCGTCCTTCAGGCCCTTGAGGTAGTCCTTGCCGTAGTCGTCGTTCTGGTAGAGCACGCCGATCTTCGCGTTGGGCTTCTCCTTCATGATGTACTGCGCGTAGATCTTCGCCTCGGTCTGGTAGTTCGGCTGCCAGCCCATGGTCCACGGGAAGTTCTTCGGGTCGTCCCACTTGGTCGCGCCGGTGGCGACGTGCATCTGCGGCACCTTGCGCATGTTCATGTACTTGTGGATCGCGGTGTTCGGCGGCGTGCCGAGCGTCTGGAACAGGAACAGCACCTGGTCCTGCTCGACGAGCTTGCGCGCCATCTCGACGGTCTTCGGCGGGCTGTAGCCGTCGTCGTAGGTGATGAAGTTGACCTTGCGGCCGTTGATGCCGCCCTGCTCGTTCACCATCTTGAAGTACGCGGCGATGGTCTTGCCGATGGTGCCGTAGGCCGACGCCGGTCCGCTGTAGGGATTGGTGTTGCCGACCTTGATCTCGCTGTCGGACGCGCCCGGGTCGTACTTCTTCTGGCCGTGCGCGGGGGAAGCGGCGAGCGCGGCCATCGCCGCAAGCGTTGCGAGCTTCGCTTTCATGGTGAACTCCTCCTCTTAGCCAAAAGCAGGCGTATCGCGCCTGCGACGCCGGTCGGCATCAGGTACACGAAGCCGATCATGAATACGCCGAAGATCGCCCACGGGGCGGCCTTCGAGATCTCGTCGGCCAGGTTCGGCACGAACTGGATGAAGAGCGCGCCGTACAGCGCGCCCGAGATCGAGGCCAGGCCCCCGACCACGATGCCGACGAGAAACACGATAGAGACGAAGATGTTGAAGCTGTCCGGCGCCACGTACTGGATGGCGATCGCGGAGAGCGCGCCGGCGACGCCGGTGTACATCGCCGAGACGCCGAACGCGGCCGACTTGTAGAGCGCGCTGTCGATCCCCATCGCCTCGGCGGCGATGTGCTGGTCGCGGATCGCCACCAGCGCGCGCCCGATGCGGCCGCGCAGCAGATTCCAGGCGAGCACGAACATCGCCACGGTGATCGCGAGGGTGAAGAAATAGAGCCACTGGTCGGCGTTCAAGGGTAGACCGAAAGGCGCCTCCGGCTTCGCGATGACGATGCCCTGCACGCCGCCGGTCCATTTCGCCAGGTGATCGTACTTCAGTAGCTGCGGCATGGCCACGCCCAGCGCGAAGGTGGCAAGCGCGAGGTACAGGCCCTCGAGCCGCAGCGCCGGCAGGCCGAAGAGGAATCCCGCGACCAGGCACACCGCGGCGGCGACCGGCACGGTGGCCCAATAAGGCGCGCCCGCCTGGTCCATCAGTATTGCGGCGCAATACGCGCCCAGGGCATAGAAGGCGCCGTGGCCGAGCGAGATCTGGCCGTTGTAGCCGGTGAGGATGTTGAGGCCCAGGAGCGCGGTGGCGTAGACCATGACCAGCGTGAGCTGGAAGGTGCGGTAGTTGCTGACGACGAAGGGCAGCGCGCAGGCGATGATCAGCAGAATTGCTATTAGCAAGACATTCCTCTTCATACGCGAGTCACGTGCACTTTCCCGAAGAACCCCGAAGGCCGCACCAGCAGCACGCCGATGATCAACGCGAGCGCCACCGTGAGCTTGAGCTCGTTGCCGATGACGAAGGCGCCGAGCAGGTTCTCCAGCACGCCGACCGCGAAGCCGCCGATCACCGCGCCCATCGGGCTGTCGATGCCGCCCACCAGCGCGGCCGCGAACGCGTAGAGCAGGATGCCGCCCATCATGTTCGGGTCGAGGTACACGATCGGCGCCACCATCATGCCGGCGACCGCGCCGACCGCGGCGGCAAGGCCCCAGCCGAGCGCGAGCATCCAGCCGACGCGGATCCCGACCAGGCGGCTCGACTGCGGGTTCTGCGCCGCCGCGCGCATCGCGAGACCGAGCGGCGTGAAGCGGAAGAACGCGTAAAGGGCCGCCAGCACCAGCAGCGTCACGCCGATGGCGCCGAGCTCGTGCGGCGACATGTAGCGAATGCCGAACAGCGGCTCCTTCGGGAACGGGCTCGGGAAGCTCTTGATCGTGTAGGTGTAGATCCAGCCCGCGACGCTGTTGAGAATGACGAGGAGCGCAATGAACACCACCACCACCGCGAGCACCGGGGCGTTCTCGACCGGGCGGATGACGACTCTTTCAATGAGGATTCCCAAAGCGAACGCGACCGCCACGGTGATCCCGAACGCCGGCCAGTACGGCACGCCGGCGTTGACCAGGCTCCACGCGATGTAGGTGGTGAACATCGCAATCTCGCCCTGAGCGAAGTTCACGAGGTGCGTCGCCTGGTAGATCATCACCAGGGCGAGCGCGAGGCTCGCGTAAATGCCGCCGGTGGCGAGGCCGGCGAGCACCTGGTGGAGAACGACGTCCATCAATAGCCCAGGTAGGAGCGGCGCACGGCATCGTCGCTCTTCAATTCACACGATTTTCCGGCAAGAACGATGCGCCCGGTCTCCATCAGGTACGCGTGATCGGCGAGATCGAGCGCCATGGCGGCGTTCTGCTCGACCAGCAGCATGCTGACGCGCTCGGCTTCGTTGATGCGTCGCAGGATGTGGAACAGCTCGCGCACCAGCAGCGGTGCGAGGCCGAACGAGGGCTCGTCCAGCAGCATCAGCTTCGGCGAGAGCATCAGCGCGCGCGACACCGCGAGCATCTGCTGCTCGCCGCCCGAGAGCGTGCCGGCCTGCTGGCGGCGGCGCTCCTTGAGGCGCGGAAAGTAGCCGAACATGCGCTCGAGGTCGGACTCGACGGCGTTCTTGTCGCGCCGCACGTACGCGCCCAGGCGCAGGTTCTCCTCGGTCGTCAAGTTGAGAAAGGTGCCGCGGCCGTCGGGAACGTGCGCGATGCCCAGGCGCACGATGTCCTCGGTCATGCGCCGCGCGATGCTTTCGCCGGCGAAGCGCACCTCGCCCTCGGTCTTCAACATGCCGCACAGGGCGCGCAGGGTGGTGGTCTTGCCGGCGCCGTTCGCGCCGAGCAGCGCTGTAATCGAGCCCTCTTCCATGCGGAAGTCGATTCCGTGCAGCACGCGGGTATGCCCGTAGCGCGCGTGGAGCCGGCTGACTTCAAGCAGCGCCAAGATAGGCCTTCACCAGTTCCGGGTGGCTGCGGACTTCCGCCGGCGTACCCTGGGCGATGCGGCGCCCGAAGTTGAGCGCCACCACCCAGTCGGAGATGCTCATCACCAGGTTCATGTGGTGCTCGACCAGCAGCACGGTGAGCCTGAACGTGTCGCGCACTTCGCGGATCAGCGCGCCGAGCCTGCCGACCTCCTCGTGGTTCAGGCCGCTCGCCGGCTCGTCGAGCAGCAGGAGCTTGGGCTCGGCCGCCAGGGCGCGCGCCAGCTCCACGCGCTTCTGGGTGCCGAAAGGCAGGTCGGAGACGCGCGTCGCGGCCGCCCCCTCCAGCCCGAGCAGCGCGAGCAGGGCGCGCGCCTGCTGCGCGGCGCCGCGGTCGCTGTTCACCGCATAGGGCAGGCGCAACGCGTTGGCGAAGAACCCGCCGCGCGTGCGGCAATGACGGCCGACCATGACGTTGTCGAGCACCGTCATGGTGCGAAACAGCGCCAGGTTCTGGAACGTGCGGCCGATCCCGAGTGCGGCCACGCGGTGGCGCGGCACCGGAAGGAGCGCCTTGCCGTCGAAATGGATCTCGCCGCGGTCGCATTCGTAGAGCCGCGACACGCAGTTGAAGAGCGTGGTCTTGCCGGCGCCGTTGGGGCCGATCAGCCCGACGATCTTTCCCGGCTGGACGTCGAAGGAAACGCCGTCGAGCGCCACGATGCCGCCGAAACGCACGGCGACGTCGCGCACGCGCAGCAACGGCTCCGAGGCAAGCGCTTCGGCCAATCCCCTCCTCCTCTGGTGGATTCTAGCCGGACAACCGTTAGAATCGGCGCGTCCCCTTGGAGGGTCCCGCATGAGCGACGTCGCTCAATACGCCGTCCGCGACGGCATCGCCGTCATCACCATGAACAACCCGCCGGTGAACGGATTGGGCAACGCGCTGCGCGCCGAGCTGATGGAATGCCTCAAGAAGGCCGAGGCGGACCCGGCCGCGAAGGGCGTGGTGATCATCGGCTCGGCCAAGGCCTTTTCCGGCGGCGCCGACATCCGCGAGTTCGGCAAGCCCCGCGAAAGGCCCGACCTGTTCGAGGTCAACGACCAGCAGGACGCGATGAAGAAGCCGCTCGTCGCTGCGATCGGTGGCTTCGCCCTCGGCGGCGGCCTCGAGCTCGCGCTCGGCTGCCACTACCGCGTGGCGGCACCGCGCTCGCAGCTCGGCCTGCCCGAAGTGAAGCTCGGCATCCTTCCCGGCTCGGGCGGCACGCAGCGCCTGCCGCGCATCATTCCGATGGCGGATGCCGTGCGCATGATGACTACGGGCAACACGATTCCCGCGGAGAAGGCCAAGGAGCTCGGCCTGGTCGACGAAATCGTCACGGGCGATCTTCTGGAAGCGGCCATCAAGTTCCTCCAGCAGCCCCGGCCGATTCGCCGCGTCCGCGACATGAAGGCGAAGCTCGACGGCGACCCCGAAGCGTTCTTCGCCAGGGTGCGCGACGAGGTGGCGAAGGAATCTCGCGGCTACCCCGCGCCGCTCGAGATCGTGGCCTGCGCCGCGGCGGCGGCGACGCTGCCCTTCGACGAGGGCCGCAAAGTCGAGCGCGAGCGCTTCCAGCGCCTGGTGAATACCGCCGAGTCGAAGGCGCTGCGCCACATGTTCTTCGCCGAGCGCCAGACCTCGAAAATTCCGGACGTGCCCGACGATACGCGGGTGCGCGCGATCCAGAAGGCGGCGGTGATCGGCGCCGGCACCATGGGCGGCGGCATCGCCATGTGCTTCGCCAATGCCGGGATCCCGGTGACGCTGGTCGACTCCACGCAAGAAGCGTTGGACAAAGGCATCCAGAGAATCAAGAGCAACTACGCCGCCACCGTCGAGAAAGGCCGCCTGACGCAATCCGACATGGACAAGCGTATGGCCCTGATTTCACCAGCGACAAATCTCGGTGAAATCAAAGGCGCCGACATCGTGGTCGAAGCGGTGTTCGAGCGCATGGACGTGAAGCAGGATCTTTTCAAGAAGCTCGACGGCATCGTGCGGCCGGGCGCGATCCTCGCCACCAATACCTCGACCCTCGACGTCGACCAGATCGCCGCCGCCACCCAGCGTCCCGAGGACGTGGTCGGCACCCATTTCTTCTCGCCGGCGAACGTGATGCGGCTGCTCGAGGTGGTGCGCGGAAAGCAAACCGCCAAGGACGTGCTCGCCACGACCATGAAGCTCGGCAAGACCCTGAAGAAGGTCCCCGTGGTTTCCGGCGTGTGCGACGGCTTCATCGGCAACCGCATGCTCGAAAAGTACGTGCAGCAGAGCCTGTTCCTGCTCGAGGAAGGCGCGACGCCGGCGCAGGTCGACGGCGCGCTGCAGCGCTGGGGGATGGCGATGGGGCCGTTCGCCATGTACGACATGGCGGGCAACGACATCGGCTGGGAAATCCGCAAGCGCCGCGCAAGCGAGCGCCCCGACATGGTGTACTCGAAGGTCGCCGACCGCATCTGCGAGAAGGGCTGGTTCGGGCAGAAGGCCGGACGCGGCTGGTACCGCTACGAGAAGGGCAGCCGCAAGCCCGTGCCCGATCCTGAAGTCGAGAAGCTCCTCGAGCAGTATCGAAGCGAAGTCCGCGTCAAACCCCGAAAGATCCCCGACGACGAGATCGTCGAGCGCTGCATCTTCGCCCTCGCCAACGAGGGCGCGCGCATCCTCGAGGAGGGCATCGCGCTGCGTGCCTCCGACATCGACATGGTGTATCTCACCGGCTACGGCTTCCCGCCCTATCGCGGCGGGCCGATGTTCTACGCCGACCTGGTCGGGCTGGACAAGGTGCTGGATTCAATTAACAGGTTCAAGACCGGATACCAGGGATCGCAATGGCAGCCGGCGCCGGCGCTGGTGAAATTTGCCAAGGAAGGCAGGAGGTTCAATGGCTAGTCGGGCAAATGAGGAGGCTGTCATCGTTTCTACCGCACGCACGCCGCTGTGCAAGAGCTGGCGCGGCGCGCTCAACCTGACGCACGGCGCCAAGATGGGCGGGCACGTGGTGCACGCAGCGCTCGAGCGCGCGAAAGTCGACGCCGACGAGGTCGAGGACGTGATCATCGGCTGCGCCAATCCCGAAGGCGCCACCGGCTGGAACATCGCGCGCCAGATCGCGATCCGCGCCGGGTGCCCGATCAGCGTGCCGGGCATGACCGTGAACCGGTTCTGCTCCTCGGGGCTGCAGACCATCGCGCTCGCCAGCCAGCGCATCATGGCCGGCGAAGGCGACGTCTACGTCGCCGGCGGCGTCGAGTCGATCTCGCTGGTGCAGAACGAGATGAACAAGCACCACTTCCAGGACGAGTGGCTGCATCGCCACAAGCCCGAGACCTACTGGCCGATGCTGCAGACCGCCGAGTACGTCGCGCGGCGCTACGACATCTCGCGCGAGAAGCAGGACGAGTATGGCGTGCAGAGCCAGCAGCGCGCGGCCAAGGCCCGCGCCGAGGGCAAGTTCAAGGACGAGATCGCGCCGATCACCACCAAGATGAAGGTGGTCGACAAGAACACCGGCAAGGACTCGATCAAGGAGGTCACCGCATCCGAGGACGAGGGCATCCGCCCGGACACCACCTATGAGGGCGTGTCGCAGATCAAGCCCGCGATCGAGGGCGGCTGCGTCGCTGCCGGCAACGCGAGCCAGTTCTCCGACGGGGCATCGGCCTGCGTGGTCATGAGCGCGAAAGAGGCCGCGCGGCGGAACCTGACGCCTCTTGGCATTTTTCGCGGCTTCGCCGCGGCGGGTTGCGATCCGAAGGAGATGGGCATCGGCCCGGTGTTCGCGGTGCCCAAGCTGCTGGAGCAGGCCGGCAAGAGCGTAACCAGCATCGACCTGTGGGAGCTGAATGAGGCCTTCGCCGTGCAGGTGATTTACTGCCGCGACCGCATCGGCATCCCGCACGACAGGCTGAACGTCAACGGCGGCGCAATCGCCGTCGGTCATCCCTACGGCATGTCGGGCGCGCGCCTCGTCGGTCACGCGCTCATCGAGGGCAAACGCCGCGGCGCGAAGTACGTGGTGGTCACCATGTGCATCGGCGGCGGCATGGGCGCCGCAGGTCTGTTCGAGGTCGCCTGATCATGGCGAGATACGCCAACATACTCGAGACGATCGGCAACACCCCGGTAGTGAAGATCGGCAAGCTCGCCCCGCCGGGGGCGGACCTGTACGTGAAGATCGAGGCGTTCAACCCGCTCGGCTCTGTGAAGGACCGGCTCGCGCTCGGGGTGATCGAGGACGGCGAGCGCACGGGGAAACTCAAGCCCGGGCAGACGGTGATCGAGGCAACGAGCGGCAACACCGGCATCGGCCTCGCCATGGTGTGCGCGCAGAAAGGATATCCGCTCGTCGTCACCATGGCCGAGAGCTTCAGCGTCGAGCGGCGCAAGCTGATGCGCTTCCTCGGCGCCAAGGTCGTGATCACGCCCGCCGCCGAGCGCGCCATGGGCATGGTGAAGAAAGCGGTGGAGCTCGCCGAGATGAACGGCTGGTTCCTGACGCGGCAGTTCGAGAACGAGGCCAACGCCGACTTCCACTCGCGCACCACGGCTCGCGAGATCGTGCGCGACTTCGAAGGGCAGCGCCTCGACTACTGGGTCACCGGCTTCGGCACTGGCGGCACACTGAAGGGCGTGGCGCGGGTCCTCGCGAAGGAGCGCCCTGAAACCAAGATCGTCGTCTGCGAGCCCGCCGATGCGCCGATGCTCACCAGCGGCACGGTCCAGGAGCGCCGGCCCGACGGCACGCCGGCGAAGGCGAACGCTTCCTGGAAGCCGCACCCGATGCAGGGCTGGAGCCCGGACTTCGTGCCCAAGCTGACGGGTGATGCGGTGGAGATGGGGGTGATCCACAAGGTGCTGACGGTTTCCGGGCCCGATGCCATGCAATGCAGCAAGCAGCTCGCGCAGAAGGAAGGCATCTTCGTCGGGATTACCGCCGGCGGGACGTTCGCCGCCGCGCTGCAGGTCTGCAGGGAAGCGCCCCGGGGAGCAGCCGTGCTCTGCATGCTCCCCGATACCGGCGAGCGCTACCTTTCGACGCCGCTTTTCGCCGACATCCCTGCCGACATGACCGACGAAGAGCTGCGCATCATGCGCTCGACCCCGAGCTGCCACCTGGCGCCCAAGGCCTGAGCGGCGCATCGCCTCGACGCGGGCGTGTAACAGACCGGCGTCAAGAATAGGCCGCGTCCACTAAACAAGGAGGCGGCAATGACCCTCGATGACGTGTACGGTCCGGACGAAGACGAGTTCCCGCTCGAGCAGGAAGCCGAGGACTGGGACGAAGAGACCCTGGGCCTGGATTGGCAAGAAAGCGAAGCGCAAGCTGTTTGCGACGAGATCGTGTCGCCGCGGCGCTAGCCCTTACTAGCCTTTACTACCACTACTACCGCACCGGCAGGGTGAAGCTGAAGGTCGAGCCTTGCCCCGGCGTGCTGTCGAGGCGGATCGCGCCGCCGTGCAGTTCGACGAACCGCTTGGTGAGCGCGAGCCCGAGCCCGGTGCCCTCGGCCTTGCGCATCCGGTCGCGCCCCGCCTGCCTGAACTCCTCGAACACCAGCGCCTGATCCTCGGGCGCGATCCCGATACCGGTATCGCGCACCGCCACCTCGAGCTGCCCGTTGCATTTGCGGGCTGAGACGTCGACCTTGCCCCCGTCCGGGGTGAACTTCACCGCGTTGGAAAGCAGATTGAGCATGATCTGCTTGAACTTTCTTTCGTCACCCGAAAATTCAGCCAGGCGTTCATCCACCTCCAGGGCGAGCTGGATGCCATGGCGCTGCGCGCGCTCGCGGATCAGCGTCATGGCGTTGGTGAGCGCACTCGGCAGGTGGAAGGTCGAGACGTCGAGCTCCATGCGGCCGGCCTCGATCTTCGACAGATCCAGGATGTCGTTGATGAGCGAGAGCAGGTGCCGCCCGGACTCGTGGATGTCCTTCAGGTAGTCCGCCTGCTTCTCGTTCACCTCGCCGAACATCCGCTCCATCAGCGCTTCCGAGAATCCGATCACCGCATTGAGCGGCGTCCTCAGCTCGTGCGACATGTTGGCCAGGAACTCCGACTTGTGCTGGTTCGCGACCTCGAGCTGCGCGCTCTTCTCCTGAGTCTCGCGGAACAGGCGCGCGTTCTCGATCGCGATCGCCGCCTGGTCGGCGAAGGTCTGCAGCAACTCCACCTGCCGCGGGGGCGTTTCACCAGGGTCGCGCCATGCGACCACGAGCGCACCCAGCGGCTGGCCCTCAAGCAGCATGGGCGCGCCGAGCATCCTGCGCCAGTGGCCGGTGACCACGGATTTGGGGTCGTAGTCCTCGTCCGTGGCGGCGTCCGTGATCTCTACGAGGGACTTGCCGAGAATGGTGCGCCCGCTTAGCAGCTTCGGGCTCGGCGGCGAGGGATAGATCTTCGAAAAGTACTGCAGCGCCTCCTGCGGCCAGTTGTGCGTGGCGCCCATATGCACCAGCTTGCCGTCGTAGGAGAACACCGCGGCGAGCTCGGCCCCGCACAGGGTGACCGCGCTTTTCAGGATCGCCTCGAAAACCGGCGCGACGTCGGTGGGCGAGCCGCTGATCACCTTGAGGACCTCGGCGGTTGCGGTCTGCTGCTCGAGCGCTTCCTTCGTTTCGTTGAACAGGCGCACGTTCTCGATCGCGATCACCGCCTGGTCGGCGAAGGTCTGCAGCAGCGCGACGTATGAGTCGTCAAAAGCGCCCGCCTGCCGTCGCGCTACAGCAATCGCGCCGATCGCGACGCCCGCGCGCGTCATCGGCACGGTCAGCAACCCGCGCCATCCGTTGGCTTGCGCCCGATCCCGCACCGCCTGGGAGTAATCCGAGGCGGCGATGTCTGGGATGTTGTTTACCCGGCCCTCGACGATGGCCCTTCCCGAAGGCGTCGAGCGGTCCGCGGGCTGCGGATACTCGCGGCGGAACATCTCCGTCACGCTCTCGCTGTAGTTGTACTCCGCGCCGATGTCGAGCATCTGGCCGTCGAACGTGAACACCGTGCCAAATGCGCCTTCGCAAAGCCGCACCGCGCTGCCGATGATGGTCTCGAAGACCGGCTTCACGTCGCTGGTCGAGCGACTGATCACCTTCAGGATGTCGCCGGTGGCGGTCTGCTGCTCGAGCGCCTCGCGCAGGTCGTCGTTCGTCGTCTGCAGCTCCTGGAACAGGCGGGTGTTCTCGATCGCGATGACGGCCTGGTCGGCGAATGTCTTGAGTAGCGACGCTTCCTGCTGGTCGAAACCGGCCGGCTTGTCCCAGCCCAGTGTGATCGCCCCGATCGGCTCTCCGGCGCGCAGCATGGGAATCGTCAGTTGGCGGCGTGTGCCGAGCGCCTCCATCATCTGGCGCGACGACGAGGGAACGGCCTGGTCGCGCTCGACGTCTTCGACGAAGTACGGCTGCCGCGCCAGAATTACGCGCCCCACGGTGGTGTCGTCCGCGGCGGGCCGAGGGAACATGCGCTGCACCTGGCCGAGCCCGTTGGCGCTCAGGCCGTGGCTCGCCATCATGTGGATGGCTGAACCGTCGTAGCGGTAGACACGCCCGAAGCGCGCTCCGCACAGGCGCACCGCGCGCTCCACGATGACGTCGAACACCGGCTGCACCTCGGTCGGCGAGCCGGCGATGACCTTGAGGATCTCGGCGGTCGCGGTCTGCCGCTCAAGCGCTTCCTTCGTCTCGTTGAACAAGCGCACGTTCTCGATCGCGATCACCGCCTGGTCGGCGAAGGTCTTCACCAGCGCGACCTGCGTGTCGGTGAACAGGCGCGGCTCGCGTCTCCAGACCGTAATGACGCCGATCAGGGTTTCCTCGCGCAGCAGCGGAACCGAGAGCACCGTGCGCGGCTGCTCGCGGCGGTGCGCTTCGGAAAGCGAGAAGCCGGGATCGCTCAGCACGTCCTCGACGTGCACGATTCTCTTCTCCAGCACCGCGCGGCGCGTCGGCGTCTCGCGGCTCGGCGGCACGCGCAGCGTGTCGAGCTGCTGCGCAAACTCGGGGGTCGCGTTCCGGTGAGCAGCCGCGCGGATGAACTCGCCGTCGTACAGGAACAGCGCGGCGATGTTCGCCTCGCACAGCTGCGTGACGTTCTCCAGGATCGTCCGGTACACCGGCGTGATGTCGGTGGGCGAGCTGCTGATGACGCTGAGCACATCCGCGGACGCCTTCTGCTGCTCGAGCGCCTCCCTGGTTTCGTTGAACAGGCGCACGTTTTCGATCGCGATCACCGCCTGGTCGGCGAAGGTCTTGAGGAGGTTGACCTGGTGATCGCTGAACGGCCCCGGGTCCGGGCGGGTGACGGCGATGGCGCCGATCGCAGCGCCGTCGCGCAACATCGGCGCGGCGAGCAGGCTTCGATACCCTCGTTCGCGCGCCCCCTCGCGGAATTCGTCCGAATACGCCGGATCGGTTTCCACGTCGATGATGCTGGCCGGTTCTCCGCTCAGCACTGCCTTGCCGACCGCACCCTGGCCCGTGAGCTTCGCCGGATACAGATTGCGCAGCGCCGCGTCCCCGGCTTGCGTGGTTGCCGTATGCGCGGCAAGGTGCAGCATATCGTCGGCGCGCCGGCAGACGAGAGCCGCGCGCGCACCGAACAGCTTCTGCGCGCTGCGCGCGATTGCATCGAACACCGGCTGCGTGTCGGACGGCGAGGCCGCGATCACGCGCAGGACCTCGGACGTCGCCGTCTGCCGCTCGAGCGCCTCCCTGGTCTCGTTGAACAGGCGCGCGTTCTCGATCGCGATCACCGCCTGGTCGGCGAAAGTCTCGAGCGCGCGTATCTGGTGCTTGCTGAACGCGCCGGATTGCTTGCGCGACACGCCGATGGAGCCGATCGGGACTCCGTCGCGCAGCATCGGGACGGCCATCAGGCTGCGATAGCCCCTCTTGCGCGCCATCTCCTTCATCGCCGCCATCGAGGCGGGAACTCTTTCAGTGTCGGCGACGCAACAGGGGCGGCGCGAGCGGATCGCCCGGCCATGCAGAGTCACCTCGCCGACCGGCCTCGGGTAGAAGCGGCGGATGGCCTCGTCGCCGGATCGGCCGGTCGAGGTGTGCGCGGCGAGGTGCAGCATGCCACCGGCGAGCCGCAGCACCAGCGCGGAGTGGCCGTTCACCAGGCGCAGCGCGCTGCGCACGATCGCGTCGAACGCGGGCTGCGCGTCGCCGGGCGAGCGGCGGATGGCCTTGAGGATCGCCGCGGTCGCTGCCTCCCGCTTCGTCGCTTCGGCCGCTTCCCGGCGGCCGTCGCCCACGGCTCCGGCGCTCGAGGTCTTGCGCCTCTTCATGATTCGGGCAGGTACTGACGCACCAGCTTGAGCAGGTCGAACGGGCTGTAGGGCTTGGCGAGGTACGCGGTAGCGCCGGCTGCTTTCGCTTTCTGCTCGTCGCCGGAAAGGGCAAACGAGGTGATGGCGATGATCGGCGTCGCGGCGGTCGCAGCCTCGGCGCGCAGGCGCCGGATCGCCTCCAGCCCGGAGATCTTCGGCAGCTGGATGTCCATCAGGATCAGGCCCGGGCGCGCCTCCAGCGCCTTCGCCACGCCCGCCTCCCCGTCGACCGCCTCGATCAGCGTGTACTTCGTGCGCTTCAGCAGGTCACGCACGATCATGCGATTCGCCTCGTTGTCCTCGACGTACAGGATGGTGCCTGCGCTCATGCCGCCGCCGCCCGAAGCGGGACTTCGAACGTGAACACCGAGCCGCGTCCCGGCTCGCTCTCGACCCAGATGCGCCCGCCGTGCATCTCGACGAACTTCTTGCTGATCGAGAGGCCCAGGCCGGTGCCACCGTATTCGCTCGCGACGGTGGCGTCGGTCTGCCTGAACTCGGTGAACAGGCTGTCGATCTTATCGCGCGGGATCCCGATGCCCGTGTCGGCGACGCAGTAGCGCAGCCGGCCGTTGCTCATCGCCACCGAGATCTCGACCTTGCCGGCCCTGGTGAACTTGAGCGAATTGCCGGCCAGGTTCATGAGGCACTGCGTGATGCGCCCGGAATCGCCGTGCGCGAGAGGAATGTCGGCCGGCACCGCGGCCAGGAACTGAAGGCCCTTGTCCGTTGCCAGGGGCTGCAGCGTGGAGCGCACCCCGTCTACGACGTCCTGCACCGAGTAGTCGGCGAGCGCGAGCTCCATGCGCCCGGCCTCGATCTTGGCGAGATCAAGCACATTGTTGATCAGGCGCAGGAGGTGCTTCCCGCTCGTTTGCATCTGCGCGAGCGGCGGGCGCATGTCGCCGGGCACCTCGCCATAGATGTCGCCCAGGATCATCTCGTTAAAGCCGAGGAGCGCGTTGAGCGGCGTCCTCAGCTCGTGGCTCATGCTGGCGAGGAACTGCGACTTGTGCTCGCTCGCGACTTCGAGCTGCCGGCCCTTTTCCGCGATCTCGCGGAACAGGCGCGCGTTCTGGATCGCCAGTGCCGACTGGGTGGCGAAAGTCTTGAGCAGCTCGACCACCTCGGGCGCGAACGCGCCCGGTGCCTTGCGCGTGACCGTCAGGGCACCCACGATGCGGTTTTCGCGCATTAGCGGCACCGCCAGGAGCGCCCGGTACCCTGCGCGCAGCAGGAACTCCCGCCGCGGAGTCTGGTACCCCTCGTCACGCATTTCCGTTATCTGTGTGGGCTGTCCCGTCAGCCCGGCCTGCCAAACCGGACCTTCGTTCTTTCGGATCGGCGCCCTGCGAAGCACCTCGACGATTTCCGGGCTCAAGTTCTCGGTAGCGCGCAGGTGATACTCCTCGGCCTGCTCGTCGTACTCGTAGATCGAGCCGCTGTCCAGGCCGGTGAGCTGGACGGCGCGCGCCACTATCGTCTTGAGCACGGTCTCCAGGTCGAGCGTCGAGCTGATCGCCTGCCCCACCTCGCCCAGCGCCGTGAGCTGCCCGACCGACTTCGTCAGCGCCTCGGTCTGCGACTGCAGCTCCTTGAAGAGGCGCACGTTCTCGATCGCGATCACCGCCTGGTCGGCGAAGGTTTGCAGCAGCGCCATCTGCTTGTCGGTAAACGGACGGACCTCAGTTCGCCACATCGCGAGGACGCCTACCAAGGTTTTTTCCCGCAAGAGAGGTATCCCGAGAACGGTTCGTGCGCTTTGTAGCTGCAGCACCGCAGGTTTGAAGCCGGGCTCCTTAGTAATGTCGGCCACCTGAACGATCCGACGCTCCAGCGCCGCGAGCCGAATTGCTCCAGTCCTGCTCGGTGCCAGGCGAAGCGTCTTGAAGGCCTCGGCAAGTTCTGGCAAGGCACCTTGGTGGGCTGGCACCGTCAGCACTTCGCCATCGTATAAATACAGTGCCGCAAAATTCGCCTCGCAGAGCCGCGCTCCGTTTGAAAGAATCGTGTCAAACACCGGCTTGACGTCGGTTGGCGAACTGCTGATCACCCTCAGGATCTCGGCGGTCGCCGTCTGCCGCTCGAGCGCCTCTTTCGTCTCGTTGAACAAGCGCACGTTCTCGATCGCGATCGCCGCCTGGTCGGCGAAGGTCTTGAGCAGCGCGATCTGCTTCTCGCTGAAGGGCCGCACTTCCTTTCTGCGCAGCACGATGGACCCGAGCGCGCGTCCCTCGCGCAGCAGCGGGACGCTGAGAATGCTGCGCCAGCCCCCCTGCAGCGCGTTGGCGCGGCCGCGCGGAAACTCCTCTTCGGGCAAAGCCAGGATGTCCTCGACGTGCTGCACGGCGCGGTCGATCATCGCGCGGCCGGAAGGAGATCCGCGATCGAGCGGCATGCTCGCCGAAGTGATGGAAACGTTGCCGAACCCTGCCACATACCGGAACGAATCGCCCTCCAGCAGGTAGACCCTCGCATCGCCGGCATCGCAGATCCGCGCCGCGCGCGTCGCGACCGCATCCAGCATCGGTTTGACGTCGGCGGGAGAGCTCGAGATCACGCGCAGCACTTCGCTGATCGCCGTCTGCTGCTCGAGCGCCTCCTTCGTCTCGTTGAACAGCCGCACGTTCTCGATCGCGATCACCGCCTGGTCTGCGAAGGTCTGAAGCAAGCCGATCTGATGATGCGAAAACGACCCCGGCATCCCGCGGGCCACGGAAATCGCCCCGATGGCGACGCCCTCGCGAACCATCGGCACCGCAAGCGCACTTCGCCAACCCCGTGCACGTGCGTTCTCGCGCGCCGCCTCCGAAATGGAGGGGTCCGTTTCCGTGTCCGTGCGAACTGCCGGCGCCAGCGTCGCGATCGCCCTGCCGGAATTCAGCTCGCCGAGACGCAACGGAAACAGACGCCGCAAGGTTTCGTCGCCGGATTCGCCCGTCGTGGTAAACGCCGCAAGGTGCTGCATGTCACCGACTACGCGGGTGACGGTGCTGGTCAGACCGCCCAAGAGTTGTCTCGCGCTTGCTGCGATCGCATCGAACACAGGCTGAACGTCGGAGGGCGAGCTGGCGATGACCTTGAGGATCTCGGCCGTCGCCGTCTGGCGCTCGAGCGCCTCCTTTGTGTCGTTGAACAGCCGCGTGTTCTCGATCGCGATCACGGCCTGATCCGCGAACGAGCGCAGCAGGGCGATTTCCTTTTCGTGATACGGGCCGGCCGCCTCGCGCAGCACGGCAAGCGCACCTATGCCCTCGCCTTTCCGGAGCAACGGAACGATCAGGCCGGACTTGACGCGGTAGGTCTTGGCGACCAGCCGCTCATGCTCGGGCACCCCATCGCTTTCCCAGTCGGTGACGTGGACCAGCTCCGCGTCCAGGATCGCCCTCGAGGGAAAATTCTTCTCGCGGTCCAGCGGCGCATTGCGTACTTGCTCGGGAAGATCCTCGATTCTCGAACCGCAGAGCCCTGCAACCACGAAACGCGAGCCCTGGCGCAGCAGAAGGCCGGTTAGCTTGCCGCTGGTCAGGCGGTGCGCGGCTTCGACGATGGCTTCGAAAACGGGCCGGGAGTCCGTCGGCGTGCTCGAGATCACGCGCAGGATGTCGGCGCTCGCAGTCTGCCGCTCCAGCGCCTCCTTGGTCTCGTTGAACAGGCGCGCGTTTTCGATCGCGATGACCGCCTGGCTCGCGAATGCCTGCAGCAGCGCGACCTGCTTTTCGGAGAACCGGTAGGGCTCGGTGCGGGATACCGAGATGGCGCCGACAGACTCGGCGTCCCGCACGAACGGCACGATCAGCAGGGCGCGGCGCCCGCGGGAGAGCAGATCCTGCCGCGAAGCTTCGCTGATCTCGCGCGACGCCACCACGTCATCGACCCGCACCGCTCTGCGTTCGAGGATCGCGACGCCATGGGCATAATCCGGCGTGATCGGCACGCTGTGGCCGGTGGTGCTCGAGATGGTCGGTCCGCCGCGCGCCACGCCAACCAGCCTGTCCTGCTCGACGCGCCACACGGTCGCGTCGAACCCCGCAAAGAGGCGCCCGAGCGCGGCGAGGATGGCCTGGAAAGCGGGCTGCGAATCGGCCACCGACTGGCTGACGATGCGCAGGATGTCGGTGGAAGTTTGCTGATGCTCGAGCGCCTCCTTGGTTTCGTTGAACAGGCGCACGTTCTCGATCGCGATCACCGCCTGGTTGGCGAACGTGCTCACGAGGTCGATCTGCCGTTGCGTGAACGGCCTTACCTCGGCGCGGCGGATCGTGATGCCGCCGAGCACCCGGCCTTCCCTGAGCATCGGTATCGCCAGATAGGTGCGCGCGCCGCCGAGCTCGACCGTGGCGACGGCTCTGGGATTTCCTTCTCGGTAGGAGGCGAGCTCACGGTAGTCGGGGATGTGCACGGGTCGCCGCTCGGCGATCATCCGGCCGAGGGTCGAGCCCGCGGAGGGCTCGAATGCTTCGCTGAACAGCCATTTCACGTACTTCGGGCTGCCGCCGCGCTGGGCGACGTGCGTATAGATCTTGCCGTCGTACAGCCCCACCGTGCCAAGCCCGGCGTCGCAGAGACGCATGGCGTGCTCAAGAATCGAGGCGAAAACCGGCTGGATATCGTCGGGCGAGCTGCTGATGACGCGCAGGATCTCGGCCGTCGCGGTCTGCTGCTCGAGCGCTTCCTTGGTCTCGTTGAACAGGCGAACTTTCTCGATCGCGATTACCGCCTGCTCGGCGAAGGTTTCGAGAAGCCCGGTCTCCTGCTTGGTGAAAGCATCCGCCTCGGCTCTGCCCACCGATATCGCGCCGATTACTGCTCCGTCACGAAGCAGCGGCACTACCAGTACCGCCCGCCGCCGGACGAACTTGGAGAAATCGTCGCCGTGGTGGACGGGAAACCTGGCGTCGCGCGGAAGATCCACGGAATGCTGCGCGCGTGCGTCGAGAATCGCCCGCCCCACGATGTGATCCCGGCGTGGGACACCCGGATAGCGTCGTTTCATGGCCTCGGCGCCCCGAGCAGAGAAGCGACTGTAGGCAGCGATGGTCATGCTCGCGCCGTCGTACCGATAGAGAATGGTGTAGACGGCGCGGCAGAGCCGGTGTGCATGCTCGACGATCGCTTGAAAGACCGGCTGCGGATCGCTCGAAGCGCGCGACAGCCCGCGCAGGATCTCGGCCGTCGCCGCCTGCTGGTCGAGGGCTTCTTTCTTTTCTTTCAGCGCGGTCGCTATCTTGGCGGCCTGCGCATCCGGGCGCTCGGCGCGATG
>Ga0208685_1000243_pt1 | contig 20269 bp, 17 predicted proteins | sample EasRivMeERMLT890_FD_187533 | JGI IMG/M metagenome (GOLD analysis project Ga0208685, IMG submission 187533) | Soil microbial communities from meander-bound floodplain in the East River, Colorado, USA - East River MetaG ERMLT890 (SPAdes) (version 2) | ecosystem: Environmental > Terrestrial > Soil...
CGACTTCCATTGCCGCCTCCCCGGAAGATACTTGCGTGCGTCCGCGCGGCTACAGTCTAGCAGCCTGACGGACTTGGGCACTACAATGGCGCCGGGTCGGGACGCAAACCCTGACCAGTGAAGGCAATCATGGCGTCCATGCGCAGTCCCGTTCGAGCCGTCGTCGTTTCGAGTATCGCTCTGCTGCTGGCCCAGCCGCTCCTCGCCCGGGCGCAGGCCTATCCCACGAAACCGGTCCGGGTGATCGTGGCCTTCGCGGCCGGCGGCTTCGCCGACTCTGTCGCGCGGCAGATCGCGCAGAAGCTGAGCGACCGGCTCGGGCAGCAATTCGTGGTCGATAATCGCGGCGGTGCCGGTGGCAACCTGGCGGCCAGGATTGCGGCGGAAGCCACGCCGGACGGCTACACGCTGCTGGTGCATACCGCGGCTTCCGCTGTCAACGTGACGCTCTACAAGGACCTCAAATTTAATCTGCTGAAGGACTTCACGCCCGTAGCCAGAACCGTTTCCACGCCGGGGCTCTTCGTCGTGCTGTCGTCCCATCCCGCCAAGGACCTGCCGGACCTGATCCGGATGTACAAGGGCAAGCGCCTGACGTATGCCACGGCGGGGGTTGGCACGTCTTCCCACATCGCCGCCGATTACCTGCTGAGAGTGCTGGCCAGGCTCGACGCGGTACACGTGCCTTTCAAGGGCGGCGGGGTGGCGATCACCGCCGTGCTGGGCAACCAGGTGGACCTGCTGTCGGGCTCGGGCGCTTCGTGGCCGTTCATCAAGCAGGGGCGGATGAAAGCGCTGGCGGTCTCCAGCCTGAAGCGTTCCGAGGCACTGCCGGATGTGCAGACGGTTACGGAGGCCGGGTTCCCGGGATTCGAGGAGCGTTCGTGGGTGGGTTTCTTCGCTCCGGCGAAGACGCCGGCCGCCGTTGTCAACCGGCTCAACCGGGAGATCAACGAAGTGATCGCGCTGCCTGACGTGGCTGCGAGTTTCCGGGCACGGGGCATGGACCTGCACCCGGGCTCGCCCGCCGATTTCGCGCGCCACCTCGAGACGGAAGTCGCAATGTGGGCAAAGGTGATACAGGTCACCGGCGTGAAAGCGGAATGACGTTCGCCCCCGTCAGAAAAAGGATCTTTTGATGGCCCAGATTGTCGGCGTTTTCCAGGCAGCCCACACCCCGTTCTGCTACCGGCGCCCGGAGGACTGGAACCGCGCCCGCGCCGCACGCCCGATCCGCCCGGATGTGCCGATAGACGACCTCGAGTCGAGCCGGCGCAAGCACGCCCGCGTCCAGGAAGGCTTCGGCGTACTGCGGCGCAAGCTGGCGGAGGTGCGCCCGGACGTCATCGTGATCTTCGGCGATGACCAGCTGGAATGCTTCGATTTCTCCAACTACCCCGCGTTTTCGATCTACGTGGGCGACGAGTTCGAGGGCGCGATGACGACCGACGAGGCCCCGATCGGGGAGATGCGGCCGGCGCAGCCGCCGAAGCGGTTGAAGTTGAAGGGGCATCCGGAACTGGGTATCGCGCTCCTCACCGGGTTGATGAAGCGGGGTATCGACCCCGCCTTCTGCATGGAGTCGCCCAAGCCAGCGGTGGGCATAGGGCACTCGATCATGCGGCCAGCGCAGTCGCTGACCGATCTCAAGACGCCGATCGTGCCGATCCTGATCAACTGCTATTACGCGCCCCAGCCGACCGCGCGGCGCTGCCTCCAGGTCGGCCGGGCGGTACGGGAGGTCGTCGAGGAATTTCCCGGGGGCCTGCGCGTCGCGGTGATCGGTTCCGGCGGCATGTGGCACACGCCGCAAAGACCGGACGCCTGGCTGAATGAGGAGTTCGACGAGACGTTGCTGGGGCACATGGCAAGAGGCGACATCGAGGCGATGGCGGCCTGCTTCGACAACTACAGGATTCCTGCGGGCGATGCCAGCCAGGCGATCGGCGAGCGCGGCCGCGCGGTCACGGGCATGCCGGCCTTCGGCGGCCCCCAGGGCGGCACGCGGGAGACGTGCAACTGGATCGCGGCGGCTGGCGTTGCCGATGGCAAGACCGCGACGATCGTCGACCGGGTGCCGATCTACGCTTCGCCCATCGACGCCGCGTTCGCCTATTTCAACCTTTAGAGATGGTAACGAAATGAGGGGATATTCCCCTCATGCTCCCCTACATCAGGGGCCGTTTCAGTCATTTTGAAACGGCCTCTTAGAGACGGTAACGAAATTGCCGGTGATCGGCACCCTTATCCCGTCACGGGTCCATCGGTTATGCTAGCGGTTCTGCATTAATTCAAGGGTTAGGAGAGCTGAGAAATGATCACGATTGAATCGACTCCCAAGATGGCGGCCAAGGTGTATGAGACCATGGCGAAAAACCTCAAGGTGGTGCGCCGCCGCCTGGGCAAGCCGCTGACATTGGCCGACAAGGTGTTGCTGGGGCACCTCGACGACCCGGAAAGCCAGGACATGCAGCCCGGCAAGAGCTACCTGTTCCTGCGTCCCGACCGCGTCGTTTTCCAGGACGTGCTCGGGCAGACCGGCATGCTGCAGTTCATGCAGACCCGGCGCGACCACGTCGCGGTGCCGACCACGATCCACTGCGATCACCTGATCCAGGCGCGCGTCGAGGGCAAGCAGGACTTGCGCGAGTCGCTTAGGGAGAATACCGAGGTCTATGACTTTCTGCGCTCCGCGGCCGCCAAGTTCGGCGCGGGCTTCTGGGGGCCGGGCGCGGGCATCATCCACCAGGTCGTGCTGGAAAACTACGCTTTTCCCGGCACGCTCATGATCGGCACGGACTCGCACACGCCCAACGCCGGCGGACTCGGGGCGTGCGCGGTCGGGGTTGGCGGCGCGGACGCGGTGGAAACCATCGCCGGCCTGCCATGGGAAGTGCTGTATCCGAAGCACATCGCCGTGTATCTGACCGGAAGGATGAGCGGCTGGACGGCGCCCAAGGACGTGATCCTGTACGTCGCGGGCCAGCTCACCGTGTCCGGTGGCACCAACGCGATCGTCGAATACATCGGCCCCGGCGCGCGCACCATCAGCGCCACCGGCAAGGCCACCATCACCAACATGGGCGCGGAACTCGGCGCGACGACTTCGATGTTCCCCGCCGACGAGCACATGGCGATTTATTTGCGCGCGACCGGGCGCGGCGGACTCGTGCCGCTGATGGAAAAGAACATGGACCTGCTGCAGCCGGACCCGGAAGTCGAAGCCAACCCCGAGACATACTACGACCGCGTAGTGCGGCTCGACCTCTCTACGCTCGAACCCCATGTTGTCGGCCCGCACTCTCCGGATCGCGCGCGCCCGATCTCGAAGCTCGCCGCCGAGGTCAGCGACGCAGGCAACAAGTTCATCGACCGGATTTCGAGCGCGCTCATCGGCAGTTGCACCAATTCAAGCTACGAGGACATGAGCCGCTCAGCGGACGTCGCCGAACAGGCGAAGGCTCACGGCGTCAGGGCAGCCGTGCCGTTCCTGGTGACGCCCGGCTCGGAACAGGTGCGCGCCACGATTGAACGCGACGGGCAGATGCAGTCGTTGAAAGACATCAACGGCGCCGTGCTCGCGAACGCCTGCGGCCCCTGCATCGGCCAATGGCGCAGGGCAAAGGATGTTGCCACGGTGCCGAACACCATCGTCACCTCGTACAACCGCAATTTCCCGGCGCGCAACGATGGCCAGGCAACGACGATGAACTTCATCGCGAGCCCCGAGATCGTCACCGCGATTGCGCTTGCCGGCAAGCTGTCGTTCAACCCGCTCACCGATACGCTCACCGGCGCGGACGGGCAGCCGTTCAAGCTGAATCCGCCGCAGCGCGCGCCCGAAGTGCCGGCGAAAAATTTCGATCGCGGGAATGCCGACTATGTCGCGCCTCCCGCGGACGGCAGCGGCGTCAAGCTGAGCGTCGATCCCAAGAGCCAGCGGCTGCAATTGATGCAACCTTGGGCCCCTTGGGACGGCAAGGATTACCTCGATATGCCCGTGCTGCTGAAGACCAAGGGCAAGACCACGACCGACCACATCTCTCCTGCGGGCCCGTGGCTCAGCTTGCGCGGGCATCTCGACAAGTTCAGCGACAACCTGTGCATGGGTGCGATCAATGCCTATACCGGCGCAGCCGGCAAGGTGAAAAACGTGCTGACGGGCGCTGCCGGGGAGATGGTTTCCAAGGTCGCGCGCGACTACAAGGCCAAGGGCGTCAAATGGGTCATCGTCGGCGACGCCAACTACGGCGAGGGCAGCAGCCGCGAGCACGCGGCGCTGTCGCCGCGCCTGCTGGGCGGGGTCGCGGTCATCGTCCGGAGCTTCGCGCGCATCCACGAATCGAACCTGAAAAAGCAGGGCCTGCTCGCGCTCACGTTCCAGCGCCCCACGGACTACGACCGGATTCGTGAGGACGATCGCATGAGCCTCGTCGGACTGAAGGACATGGCGCCCGGCAAGCCGGTCGAGTGCCGCGTCAGGCATGCCGACGGCACGAGCGAGACGCTGAAGCTCAACCACTCGTTCAGCGCGGCGCAGTTCGACTGGTTCCGCAAGGGTTCCGCCTTGAACATGTTCCATGGCGGCGCCGGCGAGGCCGTTGCAAAGAAGAAGGCGGCGAGGAAGAAGTCCGCGGCCGTCCGCGGAAAGCCGGCGAAGAAGAAGCCGGCCATGGCCAGGAAGAAGCGCAGCGCGAAGAAGCCGGCAGCGCGGCGCGGCAGGAAGAGGTAGCGGGAAGGGGGGCGTTCCCGGCGGCTCGTCGCCGGCGGCTTCCCCAACCGCAGCCAGAATATTTCCGCAACCTGCGGCTCGCAAGAGGGGGGACCATGAAACGGATCATTGCGGTGAGCGTCATCGTCACGGCGTTCGTCTCCGTCGTCATCGTTGCGGGCCGGTTCGAGTGGGCTGAGACCGCGGCCGCGCAGCCGCGCCCGGCGCGCGAAGTGCCGAAGTTCCAGGTGGACCCGTCGTGGCCCAAGCTGCCCGCGAAGTGGGTGTGGGGCCAGGTCTCGAGCGTGTCCGTTGATGAGCGGGACCACGCGTGGATTCTGCAACGCCCGAGCAGCGTGAGGACCGATCAGAAAGGGATGGCCGCGCCGCCGGTGCTGGAGTTCGACGCGGCTGGCAATTTTGTACAGGGCTGGGGCGGGCCGGGCGAAGGCTACGACTGGGTGGAGATCGAGCACGGCATCTACGTGGATCCCAAGGGTTTCGTCTGGATCGGCGGCAACGGCAAGACCGACCATCACCTGCTCAAGTTCACCAGGGCCGGGAAGTTCGTGATGCAGATTGGCAAGAAGGGAGAAAGCAAGGGCAACAGCGACACCAGCAACGTGAACATGGCGGCGGACACATTCGTCCACGCCAAGACCAACGAGCTGTTCGTCGCCGACGGCTACGGCAACAAGCGCATCGTCGTGTTCGACGCGGACACCGGCGCGTTCAAGCGGATGTGGGGCGCGTTCGGCAAGGAACCGTCCGACGCCAAGATGGACAAGCCCAAGGTAGCCGAGGCTTCGCGCATCCCGGCCATGTACGAAACCGGGCCCGGGCCAGACCAGTTCAATCCGCCGGTGCACGCGGCGCGCGTGTCGAACGACGATCTGGTGTACGTTTCCGACCGCGGCGGCAAGCGCGTGCAGGTGTTCACGCTCGAGGGCAAATTCGTGGCGCAGGCGTTCATCGACCGCTGGTGCGAGGCGCCCCACTGCGGCAACGGCCAGACCGTCGCCAGCACGGCCTTCTCGCACGACCCGGAGCAGCGCTTTCTCTACGTCGCGAGCCGGAGCCCCGCGCGTATCTGGGTGCTCGACCGCAAGACGCTGCAGCCGCTCGACTCGTTCGGCCGGCCCGGCGTGGCGCCCGGCGAGTTCTACATCCTCCACCACATGAACACGGACTCGAAAGGCAACCTCTACACGACCGAAGTCCAGGATGGCAAGCGCGCCCAGAAGTTCGTTTTCATGGGGTTGGAGAAAAAGTAGAGAACCGGGGGAGGCGTCATGGCCCAGCAGCGCACGCCGTTCGACCGCATCGAAGGATCCCTTGAGTATATCGGCCTGCTGCGCGAGACGATTCAGACGACGGAAATTGAAATTCAGAAGGAAGTCGTGCGCGCCAAGTCGGAGCGTGCGGAGCGCAGGCTGCAGGCCCTGCAACTCGTGACTTACAAGCTGGAACGGCTTGGCCGGCACATCGACACCAGCCATCGGCTCCTCAATGACCTGCGCACGCTCAGGCGGCTGCTGCTGGATGAGCGATAGGGCGAAGAGATCAATCGGAATCCCTGAGAGTGCCTAACAAAATGAGACACGCGGGCCAGCCGTTCATGGTTCGACACGCTCACCACGAACGGCCCGTTCGCCCTGAGCCTGTCGAAGGGGAACGGGCCCGGTCATTTTGTTAGGCGCTCTGGGCATTGAAAGGACCGGGCTCGAAATGCGCAATATGGCCAGTTACGTGCTGCACCGCATCGCCGCAATCGTTGCGCTTGCCCTGTTTGCAATCCCATTCGCGGGCGCGCAAGCGACTGACTGGCCGACGAAGCCGGTCCGGTTCGTCGTGCCGTTCCCGCCGGGCGGCTCCAACGACCAGCTGGCGCGGCTGCTCGGCGCGAGGCTCGCGGAGATCACGGGGCAGACGTTCGTCGTGGACAACCGGCAGGGGGCTTCGGGCGCGATCGGCACGGCGGTGGTGGCAAAAGCGCCCGCGGATGGTTACACCTACCTGTTTGCGTTCGACACGCACGCCATCAACCCGGCGCTCTACCGCAATCTGCCGTACGACACTTTCAGGGATTTCGCGCCGGTAATGCTCATCGGAACCGCGCCGCAGTGCATCGCGGCCCATGCGGCTTCCCGCTACAAGACCATGGGCGATGTGATCGGGGCGGCGAAAGCAAAGCCCGACGCGGTGAGCTATGGCTCGACCGGCAACGGCACGCTGGGCCATCTCATGATGATGGCGTTGCAGAAAGACGGCGGCTTCCGGGCCGTGCACGTTCCGTACAAGGGATTTGCCCCGATGGCGCAGGACGTGATGGGCGGCCAGCTCGACCTGGGCATGGCGACGGTCGCGGTGCTGTCGCCGTTCATCGCCGGCGGGCGGCTGCGCGGCCTCGCCGTCTCCAGCGCGGCGCGCTCGCCGGCGATGCCCGATGTGCCGACGTTGTCGGAGCAGGGCTTTCCGGGATTCTCCGGCCTGTCGTGGTGGGGCGTGTTCGCGCCGGCGGGCACGCCCACGCCGGTGTTGACGAAGTTCCACGCGGGGCTCACGAAGATCATCAACGCGCCGGAACTGAAGAAGCGGTTGAGCGAGCAGCTCGGGATGAACGTCGTCACCAGCAGCCCGGATGCCTTGCAGAAATTTCTGGACGGCGAGGCGGTGCGCTGGGCCAGGGTGATCAATGACAACCAGATCCGCCCCGACTGACATGGAAGGATCCGACGAGATTACCCTGTGGCTGGCCCGGAACGGGCGCAAGACGCTCACGCTGGAAGCAGCGCGGCGGTTCGCCGCCGAGTCGCCGGAGCATTGGTACGTGGCCGCCCACGGGTCCAAGGGCTTTCTCGTCGGAAAGATGACCATGCAGAAATTCTCGCAGCGGCACATCCTGGTGGATGACGCCGGAGAGCCGATGCTGTTCGCCACGGCCGAGGGCGCGACGGCTTTCCTGCGCATCGAGCTCAAGGTGACGAACCCGCACGTATTCAGTTTCTGATGTGCGGCCGCTACGTCACGCCGGGGCAAGCCGAGATCGAGCGGGATTGGCACTACGGCTGGCCCGGGAACAGCCCCGAACGCGACATAGCCCGCATCGTTTACAACGCAGCTCCCACCCAACGGCTGCCGGTCTTCCGTATCCACGCCGAACGCGGTCCCGAGCTGGTGCGGCTGCGTTGGGGGCTGATACCCTCCTGGGCAAAGGATGCCGCGATCGGCGCCAGGATGATCAATGCCCGCGGGGAAACGGTTGCGGAGAAGCCGGCGTTCCGGGCGGCCTTCAGGCGCCGGCGCTGCCTGGTGCCGATGAAGGGATTTTATGAATGGAAGACGACCGCGTCCGGCAAATTGCCGCACTTCATTTACCTGAAGAATGCGGATATATTTGCCGCAGCGGGGCTCTACGAATACTGGCCGGGCAGGGATGGGGCCGAGCCCGTGGAGAGTTACACCATCATTACGACAGAAGCCAACGACATGATGGCAAAGCTGCACGACCGGATGCCGGTTATCCTGGCGGAGAAGGATCACGCTGCCTGGCTGGACCCGAAGAATGAAGGCAAGGGCACGTTACAGGCGCTGCTCAAGCCTTATCCGCCCGGGGAAATGCTGGCGTATCCGGTCAGCACGCGAGTGAACAACCCGAAAAACGATGATCCGGAGTTGTTGAGTCCGGCCGGCAGCCTGCCGGACCTGCAATCATGAAACCTGTTGTATAGTTTTGCAGCTTGTCGGGGATAAGGTCCTACAATCCAGGAGACCACCATGCCGCGCATTACGCCGATCACCAGCAGGGCCGAACTACCCGCCGGGGATCAAGCCGCCGCCGACGCAGTGGTAAAAGTGTTCGGCCAGATTCGCGGTCCGTTCAGCGTGCTGCTCCACAGCCCGAAGCTGGCGGAGCTGCTGATCCCCCTGGTCCCGTTCATCCACCATGACAGCGTCGTTGGGGACAAGCTCCGCTCGGTCGCGATCCTGGCCGCGGCGCGCGAGTACGGGGCTGCGTACGTGTGGGCGGCCCAGGTCGCCGCCGCCCGCCGCAACGGCGTGCGTGAAGAGCACATCGAACTCATCCGGGCGAAGGGCGACGCGGGCAAGCTTCCGGCGGAGGAGCGGGAGATCGTGAATTACGCGCGGCAGCTGCAGCGCACGAACCGCGTCGACCAGGCGGCCTTCGACGCGCTGAAGAACCGCCATGGCGTGCAATGGCTGGTCGAACTGACCGCGGTCATGGGTTACTTCGCTCTGGTGTCGGGGGTCGCCAATGCGTTCGAGGTTGCCGCGCCGCCGGACGGCGACAAGCTTCCGGGTTAAACTGGATGCTGCCGGGAGCGTACCCGAATGCCCCCAATTGCCGCGGTTTTTGACGTGGATCAAAAGTTCCGCGCGGTTGTGCTCTAATGTACATGTGATGGCAAGTTGGAAAGGAGGGCAGTGATGGATTGGGTGTCTTTTCCAGGCGCGCTTGATCTTCCGTGGTGGGGCTATGTGGTCGTAGCCCTGGTGCTCACGCACATCACCATCGTCGCGGTCACGGTATTCCTGCACCGCCACCAGGCGCACCGCGCGCTCGACCTGCATCCCGTCGTGAGCCATTTCTTCCGGCTCTGGCTGTGGTTGACGACCGGCATGGTGACCCGGGAATGGGCTGCGGTGCACCGCAAGCACCACGCCAAGTGCGAAACGCCGGAGGACCCGCACAGCCCGCAGGTGCTGGGCATCAATCGGGTGCTGTGGGGCGGGGTGTTCCTGTACGTCAAGGAGGCCCAACGGACGGAGACGATCGAGCGCTACGGCCAGGGCACGCCCGACGACTGGCTCGAACGAAATGTCTACTCGAAGTTCCAGATGCTGGGGATAACCCTGATGGGCTCGGCCGACGTGTTCCTGTTCGGGTTCGTGCCCGGCATGCTGATACTTCTCACGCAAGTCGTCTGGATCCCGTTCTGGGCGGCCGGCGTGATCAACGGCATCGGCCATTTCTGGGGCTATCGTCACTGGTCCACGCCCGATTCCAGCACCAACATCGCCCCGTGGGGCATCCTCATCGGCGGCGAGGAGCTGCACAACAATCATCACGCCTACCCGACCTCGGCCAAGCTCTCCTACAAGTGGTACGAACTGGACATCGGCTGGCTCTACATTCGCATGCTCGAAGCGTTGAACCTTGCCCGTGTCAAGCACGTCGCGCCGGTGCCGCGTTTCACGGCGCCCCGGCCGGCGGTCGACCCTCAAACGCTGCAGGCGGTGGTCGCGAACCGCTACGACGTTCTGGCGAAGTACGCCCGCTCGCTCAAGCATGCGCTTGCCGAGGAAATCGACAAGCTGCGGAAAACTTCGCCCGCCGATGCGCGCGCGCTGGAAACGCTGGAGCCCTGGCTCGACCGCGACGAGAGGATGCTGCGCGAGGCCGAACTCGCCCGGCTCGCCGAGTTGCTGCCGAAGTCGCGCGTGCTGCATACCATGGTTGCGATGCGCCGCGAGCTGGCGGCGGTGTGGGGACGCTCGACGGCTACCCGCGACCAGCTCGTCAACCAGCTCCAGGAATGGTGCCGGCGGGCCGAAGAGAGCGGCATCCTGCCGCTGATGGAGTTTTCACGGCGCCTGCGGAGTTACTCGTAGTCTGGCTGCCGCAGTGCCATGGCAATCGGGAAGCGCGGCATGATAACCACCGAAGTCGCGAACGCAATCGTTCGCATCGAAAATCACCGGCAGGCAATGGCGAAGGAGGCCAACGCCGCGGCGGCGTGCAACGAGGCGCTGCGCAAGCTGCATGAGCTCCTCGACCGCGAGCACGAAGCGTTGCAGTCGCAAGGCGCGGGCGAGGGGCATGCGGAAAGCATCGAGGCGGTGAAGGTCGAGATCGACAGGATCAAGCAGCTGGCCGGCGCGACCGGCAAGAGCCTGATGCCGGGGCACGGGCGCCCGCAAGCGCAGAAGCACGTGGGGCCGGGCCAGCCGCACAATCCGCCGCGGAACAAGGCCCGCCGGACGATGGGACGCACCAGCGGGCGGTAGCCCGCCGCGATCACTCCGGCTTGATCCCGGCCGCCGCAGCGATCTTGCGGTACTTCTCGATCTCGGTCTTCTGCAGGCTGGCGAGGGCCTCGGCGCTGGAGCCGACGACATCGGTGGCCACCTCGAGCTGACGCTGCTTGTAGTCCGGCGACTGAATGATGCGCACCAACTCGCCCTGGAGCTTTTCCAGGACGTCCCGCGGCGGCTTCGCCGGCATCCATATCGAGTACCACTGCACGATATTGAATCCCGGCGCTCCCGACTCAGCGACAGTTGGCACGTCCGGTATCGCGCCGGAGCGTTCCGCCGAAGTCACCGCGAGCCCCCGCAGCCTGCCGGCTTTCACGTGCGGAATGGCCACGGTGGGTGCGGTCAGCGCGAGCGGAACGTGGCCGCCGATGACATCGATCAGCGCTGGCGCTGCCCCCTTGTACGGAACGTGCACCATGTCGATGCGGAATGTCGTTTTCATCAGTTCGCCCGCGAAATGCTGCGGCGTTCCCGTGCCGATCGAGCCGTAGCTCAACGCGCCTGGCTTGGCGCGGGCGAGCGCGACCAACTCCTTCACAGTCTTCACCGGCAGCGAGGGATGGGCGAGCAGTATCGGCGGTGTCGTGCCGACAAGCGTCACCGGCTGCAGGTCGCGCACCGGGTCGTACGGCATCTTCTTGAACAGCACCACGTTCATCGACACTTCGCTCGACGCGGCCAGCATCAGGGTGTAGCCGTCGGGCGCGCTCCTGACGACGAAGTCGGTCCCGATCATGGCGCTGCCGCCGGGCCGGCTGTCCACGAAAACCGGCTGGCCCCAGCGCTCCGACAGCTTCTGTGCGATCGGCCGCACCGTGAAATCCGAGCCGCCGCCCGTCGGATAGGTGATCACGAAGCGGATGGGCTTGGCAGGATAGCCCTGCGCGCCAGCCAGGCCGGCGATGCCACCCGCCGCCACTGCCACTGCGCTCTGAAACATCCACCTGGGTATCGAACGCATTGCCCCTCCCTCGTGGTTACGTGCAAAATGGATTCGAAGAACGAAACGGATCAACAGGTTTTCGTCACCCGTATCTCGTCACCATTACCTCGTCACCCGTATCTCGTCACCGTGACGAGTGATCGCTGATCGCTCGTCAATCGACGCGGGCGCCCGTCGCCTTGATCACTTTCGTCCATTTCACGTTTTCGTCGCGGATGAACCGGCTGAACTCGGCCGGCGTGGTGCCGTAAATCTCGAGGCCCATGCCGCGCATGCGCGCGGCGAACTCCGGGTCCTTCAGCGCCTTGATGAACTCGGCGTGCAGCCGGTCTACGATTTCCTTCGGCGTTCCGGTCGGCGCCAGGAAGCCCTGCCAGGTGATCGTCTCGTAGCCGGGCACCGCTTCCGCGACCGGCGGCAGGTCGGGCAACGCGGAAATGCGCTTCGCCGTCGAGGTGGCGAGCGCGCGCAGCCGGCCGTCCTTGATGAAGGCCATCGGCTCGGGCATCGGGTTCAGCATGAACTGCACCTGCCCGCTCACCAGGTCGATGACGCCGGGGCCAGAGCCCTTGTACGGCACGTGCTGGGTCTTGATCCCGGCCATCATGTTGAAGAGCTCGCCGGAGAGGTGCATGGACGTGCCGTTGCCGGCGGACGGGAAATTGAGCTCGCCCGGCCGTTTCTTCGCCAGCGCGATCAGCTCCTTCGTGCTCCTGACGGGGAGCGACGGGTGCACGCACAGGATCAGCGGCGAGGCGGTCACCATCGAGATCGGCGCGAAATCCCGCTGCGCGTCCCAGGCCAGCCTGGAATACAGGCTCTGGTTGGTGGCGAGGAACAGCGTGCCCATCAACAGGGTGTAGCCGTCCGCGGGGCTGCGGGCGACGTACTCGGACGCGACGTTGCCGCCGGCGCCGACCCGGTTTTCGACGGTCACCTGCCGTCCCAGGTAATCGGTGAGTTTGTTGGCGAAACTGCGGGCGACCACGTCGCTCGCGCCGCCCGGGGCGAAGGCATTGATCAGGCGCACCGGTTTCGAAGGATAAGGTTGAGCGTAGCCCGGCAGGCTGGCTGCCGCTGCGAGCATGCCGAGGATCAGAATTCCAGAACGCACCACCATGAGGACCCCTTCGTTTATACAGCGTTTCTCAGATCAAGCACCAGTCACTGGTCACTGGTCACCGATCACGGGAACAGAGTGTATGACCGTTCGCTCCCGCCTGCCAGCTACCCCGACAGGCGCATGTCTACGGCCAGGGCGAGCATCCAGCCGTCGCGCACCGCGGTCATGAAGTCGCCGATCTGGTTGCAGTCGCCCGCGAGCACGAAGGGCGCGCCCGAGCGCTCGACTTCGGGCACGATATCGCGGTTGGGCAACGGTCCGACGGCCGAGATGATCAGGTCGCCGGCCTCGATCGCCGTGCGCGCGTCTCCGACCATCGCCCAGATACTGTCTCCCTCGATGGATTCCACCGGTGCGCCTGTGAGCACTCGGGCGCCGCTTCTCGCCAGACGGTCCAGCACGTCGTAGCGGTTGTTGCGGGCCATCTCCTTGGCAATCAGCTGCAGACCCTCGATCACTGTCGCCTTCACTCCGCGGTAATGAATGAGGGTGTCGGCGGTTTCGATTCCGACCATGCCCCCACCGATGATTGAGACGCGCGCGCCGCGCGGCACGCGCTCCTGCTGCTGGAGCAGCGCATCCCAGGCATGCAGGACCGGAACGTTCGTCGTGACAGGAAACGGCAGCGGACGCGGCTTCGCGCCGGTGGCGACTACCACCAGGTCGGGATTGAAATTGCGTATCGAATCGGCGGTCGCGTTCACGCCCGTGCGCACCGGCACGCCGAGGCTCTCGATCTGCTCCCAGCGGTAAGTCCATACGCCGGCCACGTCGGCCTTGTCCGGCGCTGCCAGCGCCAGCGGCATCTGGCCGCCCGGCTGCGCGGCCTTCTCCCAGATTTCAACCTGGTGCCCCAGGCCCGCGGCCACGCGCGCGGCCTCGACGCCGGCCACGCCCGCGCCCAGTACCAGAATGCGCTTGCGCCCCGATGGCGGCGGCGATTCCCTGCGCAGCTGCGGTTCCGCCGACTCGAGGCGCTCGTACTCGAGGCCGACCATGGGGTTGGTCACGCAGGCGACATCGCGCTCGAGCGTCAGCCGCTCGAAGCACACGTTGCACGAGATGCACTTGCGAATGGGCGTCCTGATCTCGCCGAAGGCCTTGCGCGGCCAGTATGCGTCGGCCACCAGCGCGCGGCAGACCGCCACGAAATCGGCGCTGCCGGCCTGGAGGATGCCTTCCGCGTCCTCCGGGTCTATCACGCGCCCGGCCATGATGGTCGGGATACCGACCGCCTTGGCGATCGGGCGCGCGTAGGGCTCGAGAAAGCGCCGAACGAAGGAGGGCGGCTGGATGCAGTAGCGCGACAGCTCCGGGCTTTCATTCGTGCCGCCCGACATGTCGATCGCGATCACCCCCGCGCGCTCCAGCGCCTGGGCGAGCGCGATCATGTCCTGCTCGGTATAACCGCCCTCGCAGTACTCGGTCGCGCTGACCCGCACCATGAGCGGGAAGCCGGACAGCTCGGCGCGTATGAGGGCCACCGTTTCCGTCAGGAAGCGCATCCGGTTCTCGATCGATCCGCCATAGCGATCCTCGCGCCGGTTGATGCGCGGGCTCAGGAACTGCTGGAAGAGATAGCCGTTGGCGGAGTGCAGCTCGACCGCGTCGTAGCCGGCCCGATAGAGCCGGCGCGCGGAATCGAGGTAGGCGTGCTGGATCGCGTCGATCTCCGGCAGGGTGATGGCGCGGGCCGGCTCCCCGGTGTTGGGGTTGTGCCAGTCGGACGCCGTCACCGGCTCCATCCCCAGCACCGAGCGCTTGAGCAGTGCGCCGCGATGATTGATCTGCCCGACCGCCAGGGCGCCGCCCTCGTGGATCGCATCCACGATGCCGGCCAGCCCGGGAATGTAGCGGTCGTGGAACAGGCACAGGGAATTGGTATGGTTGCGCGCGCCCGGCTGTATCACCATGGCCTCGGTGATGATCATCGCGGCCCCGCCCCGCGCGCGCTCGCCGTAATAGAACTTGTCGCGCTCGGTGGAGAAACCATCGGTGGTGCCGTAGTTGGTCCCCATCGGGCCCATGATGATGCGGTTCCGGAGCCGCAGCGATCCCATGCGTCCTGGTTGAGCGATCAGCATGCCGGGATGATATCCGCCGCGTGCTAAGCTTCACAACAAGGAGTTTGCCGGACTCAGGTCCGACAAACTCCTAAGAGCGCCTGACAAAATGAGAAACGCGGGCTAGCCGTTCATGGTTCGACACGCTCACCACGAACGCCCCGTTCGCCCGGAGCTTGTCGAAGGGGAACGGGCCCGGCCATTCTGTTTGGCGCTCTAAGCACACCTAACGGGGAGAGATCATGCGTATCGGATTCATCGGTTTGGGAACCATGGGCGCGAGCATGGCGCTGAACGCGCGCGTGAAGGGCGGCTACGACCTCGTCGTCCACGACTTGCGGCGCGACGCGGCAAAACCGCATCTCGCGGCGGGCTGCGACTGGGCGGACTCGCCCGCGGCGGTGGCCAAGGATGCGGACATCGTGCTCACTTCGCTGCCGGGGCCGCGCGACGTGGAAGCGGTGGCTGAAGGGCTGATCCAGACCCTGCGGCCGGGCACGCCGTGGTTTGACCTCTCGACCAATTCGCCGACAGTGATGCGCCGCCTGCACCAGCGGTTTGCCGCGAAGGGACTGCCGGTGCTCGATGCCCCGGTGAGCGGCGGCCCGAAGGGCGCGAAAAGCGGCAAGCTGGCGTTATGGGTGGGCGGCGATAAGGCGGTATTCGATAAATATCGCAAGGTCCTCGATGCCATTGGCGACCAGGTACGGTATATCGGCCCGATCGGGGCCGGCTCGATTGCGAAATTGGTGCATAACGCGGCAGGCTATGCGATTCATTGCGCGGTGGCCGAGGTCTTCACCATGGGCGTGAAGGCCGGTGTCGAACCGCTGGCGCTGTGGTCGGCGATCCGGCAGGGCGCCCTTGGGCGCAAGCGCACCTTCGAGCGCATGGCGGACAATTTCCTGCAGAACAAATTCGACCCGCCGGAATTCGCCCTCAATCTCGCGTTCAAGGACGTGACGCTTGCCACCGAACTCGCGCGCGAGATCGGCGTGCCGATGCGCCTGACTTCGCTGGCCCACGCGGAAATGGCCGAGGCGATGAACCGCGGCTGGGGCGCCAAGGACTCGCGGGTGTTCCTGCTGCTGCAGGAGGAGCGCGCCAAGGTGGAGATCAAGGTGCCGGCGGCGGACATCCAGGCTGTGGTCGAGCGCGAGGGTTGAGGATTCGCCGCGGATAAACGCGGATAAGTTCAAGAACCAAATTAGCCGCCGATGAACGCCGATAGACGCCGACAAAAACAAGAATAAATTCAGCCGCAGATAAACGCGGATAGGATAGCTACTAAATTGCAACTTCCCAGCTACGAGGTTTACGCGATCAAGTACGCGCGGCGCGATGCGCGGCGCGCCGAGCATTTCATCGGCGGCGATCCCCACGACGCGCCGATGGCGATGGATTATTTCGTGTGGTTGATCCGCAATGCGGAGCGGACGATCGTGGTGGACACCGGCTTTACCGCGGAGGTGGCGGCGAAGCGCAAGCGCGAATACATCCGCACGCCGAAAGCGGGCCTGGCGCTGCTGGAAGTGAAGACCGAAGACGTGAGGGAGGTCGTGATCACGCACATGCACTACGACCACGTCGGGACGTTCTTCGACTTCCCGAATGCCCATTTCCATATCCAGGACGAGGAAATGCGCTTCGTCACCGGCCGCCACATGCGCCACGCGCGCTTTGCCCACTCGTTCGAGGTCGAGGACGTGGTCGGCATGGTGCGCACGCTGTTCAAGGGCCGCCTCGTGTTTCACGAGGGAATGGACGAAATCGCGGCCGGCGTCAGCCTGCATCATATCGGCGGGCACACGCCGGGGCTGCAGTCGGTACGCGTCCATACGCAGCGCGGCTGGGTGGTGCTGGCCTCGGATGCGGCCCACTACTACGAGCACATGGAGAAGGGGCGGGTCTTTACCTCCATGTTCAACCTGGGAGACGCGCTGGAGGGCTACGACACGCTGCGCCGCCTCGCGGAATCGCCCCGGCACATCGTTCCGGGCCACGACCCGCTCGTGATGGCGCGCTATCCGGCGGTCTCGAAAGAACTCGAAGGCATCGCGGTCAGGCTGGACGTCAGCCCGCGGGATTGAGCGGACGTCCGGTGCCGGGGCAGACACCCTGGGGCGCCGGGACCAGGCTCCTTGAATCAGCCGCCGGTCACGCTGCGCGGCCAGCCAGCTCCAGCATCAGCTCGTTCAGCCGCTTGACGAAAGCGGCAGGATCCTCGACCTGGCCGCCCTCGGCGAGCAACGACTGGTCGAAGAGTATGTGGCTCATGTCGTCGAGCCGCGAACCGGCCGGGTCCGCTTTCATGCGCTGCACCAGCGGGTGGCGCGGGTTGATCTCCAGGATCGGCTTCCAGTCGGGCGCCTTCTGCCCGACGGACTTCATGATCCGGTGCAGGTTGGCGCCAACATCGTACTGGTCCGAGACCAGGCACGCCGGCGATTCGGTGAGGCGGTGCGTGACGCGGACGTCTTTCACGCGCTCGCCCAGCGCCTTCCTGACGCGCTCGGCGAGCTCCTTGAACTCGCCCGCGTCCTGCTCCTGGGCCTTTTTCTCCTCTTCGTCCTCCAGCTTGCCCAGTTCCAGGCGGCCCTTCGCCACCGATTGCAGCGGCTTGCCGTCGAACTCGGGAAGGTGCCCGACGACCCACTCGTCCACGCGCTCGTGCAGCAACAGAACCTCGACGCCTTTCTTGCGGAAGATCTCGAGATGCGGACTGTTCTTCGCGGCGGCAAACGTTTCCGCTGCGACGTAATAGATCTTCTCCTGCCCCGGCTTCATCCGCGACACGTAGTCCGCCAGAGATACGTCCGCGACGTCGGTGTCCTTGTGGGTGGAGGGGAAGCGCAGCAGCTTCGCGATGCGCTCGTGATGCGCGTGCTCCTCGCCGGCGCCTTCCTTGAACACGCGCCCGAACTCCTTCCAGAACTTCGCGTATTTCTCCGGCTCTTTTTCCGCCAGCTCCTCGAGCAGGGACAGCACGCGCCGGACCGATCCCGCGCGGATGGTTTCGACGTCCTTGGATTCCTGGAGTATCTCGCGCGATATGTTGAGCGGCAGGTCGGCCGAGTCGATCACGCCCCTCACGAAGCGCAGATACCCCGGCATCAGGTGCTCGGCGTCGTCCATGATGAAGACGCGGCGCACGTAGAGCTTGATGCCGTGCCGCTGGTGGCGGTCCCACAGGTCGAACGGCGCGCGCGCGGGAACGTAGAGAAGGTGAATGTATTCCTTGGTGCCCTCGACCCTGGCGTGAGCCCAGGCGAGCGGCGCCTCGAAGTCGTGCGCGACGTGCTTGTAGAATTCCTCGTACTCTTCCGGCTTGATCTCGTTGCGGGGCCGCGACCACAGCGCGCTCGCCTGGTTGACGGTCTCGTCCTTGCCGCTGGTGCGGTAGACGCTGTTGTCCTTGTCCCATTCCTCGTCCTTCATCACGATGGGCACGAGGATGTGGTCGGAGTACTTGCGGATGATCGCGCGCAGCCGTCCGCCGTTGAGCAGGTCGTCCTGCCCTTCGCGCAGGTGCAGGGTGACCTCGGTGCCGCGTTCCGCCCGCTCGAGCGGCTCGATGGTGTACTCGCCGCCGCCGTCCGATTCCCACCTGACCCCTTCCGTCGCGGGCTGGCCCGCGCGGCGTGTGACAAGCGTTACCCGGTCTGCGGCGATGAACGAGGAATAAAAGCCGACGCCGAACTGCCCGATCAGATGGGCGTCTTTCGCCTGGTCGCCGGTCAGCCGGTCGAGAAATTCGCGCGTGCCGGACTTGGCGATGGTGCCGATGTTCTGCACGACCTCGTCGCGCGACATGCCGACGCCGTTGTCCGTGACGGTGATGGTCCGCGCCTTGGGATCGAAGGCGATGCGGATCCTGAGTTCCGGATCGTTCTCGAACAGCGCGTTGGCGGTGAGCGCCTCGAAGCGCAGCTTGTCGCAGGCATCGGACGCGTTGGAGATCAACTCGCGCAGGAAGATTTCGCGGTTGCTGTAAAGGGAGTGGATCATCAGCCCCAGCAACTGCTTTACTTCGGCCTGGAAGCCCAGGGTTTCCTTGGTGGATGTGCTGCCCATGTTTCCTCCGGTGAGATGACCTTGCCTAGATGGGGGCGCAACCCCGATGAATTCAAGCACTCCGGCGCGCCGCCAAGGCCACCGGCAGACGGGCTAAACCGCGTTCGCCTTCAATGAGTTGGGCGCGTCGCCGGCGCCGCGGTCAGGATTCCCTTATTCTCATCCTTCAGGTTCGAGGACGATGCCGGCGGCCTTGATGACCTTGCCCAGCCTGGCCATCTCGGATTTTACCGTGGCTGCGAGTTCCTCCGGGGTGCTGCCGAGAGACTCCACGCCGGCGGCGAAAAACTTCTCCTTCGTATCGGGGCGTCGCAGAAACGGCACGATTTCCCGGTTGAGCCGCGCAACGACAGCATGGGGCGTACCGGCCGGGGCAAAGATGCCCTGCACCGACACCAGCTCGTAGCCGGGCAGGCCTCCGGACGCCACCGTCGGCAGCCCGGGCAGCAGCACGGAAGGCTGGGCGCTGGTGACTGCCAGGGCCCTGAGCCGGCCCGACTTGAGATGGGACGCTACAGCCCCCGCGTTGGCGAAAAACAGGTGCACCTGGCCGCTGATCACCTCGGTCAGCGCCAGCCCGCCGCTCCTGTAATTCACGCGCACCATGTCGGCACGCGCCATGGACTTGAACAATTCCGCTGCGAGAAAACCCGAGCCGCCGACGCCGGAGGTGGCGTAATTCAGCTCGCCCGGCTTGGACCGGATCAAGGCGATCAGTTCCTTGACCGATTTCACCGGCAGCGACGGATGCACTACCAGGATGTTCGGCGAGGTGACGACCAGCGTGACCGGCGCGAAATCCTTCACCGGATCGTACGCCGTCTTGCGCAGGAACGGCGTGATCCACAGCGGGGCGGCGGACAGGCACAGGGTGTAGCCGTCGGGCAGGGCCTTGGATACGATTTCCGCCGGCAGATTGCCGCTGCCCCGGTTGTCAACGATGATTTGCTGGCCGAGGGAACCCGACACGCCCTGGGCGATCACCCGCGCCGCGAAATCCCCGCCGCTGCCGGCGCCGGTGACGACGATCCGGACCGGCTTTGCCGGATACGTCTGTCCTGAGTCCTGAGCTTGTCGAAGGGTCGAAGGTGCCTGTCCTGAGCGTGTCGAAGGGGCCTGGCCGGACGCGAAGCCAGCGCCGCAAGCCAGCAATACCGATCCCGTCAGTAACGCAAGTAATCGATGCCTTGACACCATTTCTCGTTGACAATATGCCGGGAATCCGGCCCTCGAAGAGTTTACAAGAATACAATTGGCCTGGCCCAAATGAAGACTTGTAGCCGATACCGGGGAAG
>Ga0208685_1000247_pt1 | contig 19919 bp, 15 predicted proteins | sample EasRivMeERMLT890_FD_187533 | JGI IMG/M metagenome (GOLD analysis project Ga0208685, IMG submission 187533) | Soil microbial communities from meander-bound floodplain in the East River, Colorado, USA - East River MetaG ERMLT890 (SPAdes) (version 2) | ecosystem: Environmental > Terrestrial > Soil...
AGCCCCCGCTCCACCATGGCCGGTCCATGGTCTGTTGCGGTGATCCCTTCGACGCACTGCGTGGCGAAGTTGTTCGCGCTCGCCGACAGCAGGGCGATGGACTCCAGCAGGTTGTGCGCCGCGACGGGCATCATCATGTTCAGTTCGAACACACCGCCTTGCGCCGCCTGCGCCACCGCCAGGTCGTTGCCTATGACCTGGGCAGAAGCCTGCAGCACTGACTCTGCAATCACGGGATTCACCTTGCCCGGCATGATGCTGCTCCCTGGCTGCACCTCCGGCAGCGCGATCTCGCCGATGCCGGCGCGTGGACCCGATCCCAGCCAGCGGATGTCGTTGGCGATCTTCTGGAGGCTCACGCCGATAGTTCGCAGGCAGCCGCTGGCTTGCAGGGCGCCGTCGAGGGTGTTCTGCGCCTGGAAGTGGTTGTCAGTCTCGCGCACGGTCACGCCCAGCTCCGTCGACAGGACGGCGCAGACACGAGAGGCGAACTCTGGGTGGGTGTTGACACCCGTTCCCACCGCCGTGCCGCCCAGGGCGACCTCTGAAAGCTCCTCCTGCGCCCTCCTTGCTCGCCGTATGCCCCGTTCCGCCTGTCCGGCGTAGCCCAGGAACTCCTGGCCCAGGCGCACGGGTGTGGCATCCTGCAGGTGCGTTCGGCCCGTTTTGACCACAGGCCAGAACTCTTTCGATTTCGCGCGTAGCGCTTTCTCAAGCTGCGTCAGCGCCGGCACGAGTTGCTTCTCGATCTCAACCAGGGCCGCAACGTGGATGGCGGTCGGTATGACGTCGTTGGAGGACTGTCCGAAATTGACGTGATCGTTCGGATGAACCAGCTTCGAGCCGCGGTCACCTCCGAGGATCTCACTGGCCCGGTTTGCGATCACCTCGTTGGCGTTCATGTTCGTGGACGTACCCGACCCGGTCTGGAAGATGTCGATGACGAGGTGCTCGTCCAGCTTGCCATCGGCGACTTCTCGCGCCGCAGCTTGAATGGCCTTAACCGTGTCCTCGTCCACCAAACCTAGTTCCGCGTTGACCTGCGCCGCGGAAAGCTTGATCAAGCCCAGGGCGCGGATGAAGGCACGAGAGAACCGGAGACCACTGATCGGGAAGTTGAGCACTGCGCGCTGGGTGGAAGCGCCGTAGTAGGCATCGGTGGGGACTTCCATCGGGCCCATGGAGTCGCGTTCTGTACGTGTGTCAGGCATCTCGGAGCTCCTCAATCGATATAGGCAACGTCAATAGTAGGTGGCAAGAGAAATTGACGAAAGTGTGACGTGCGTCACAGTAATCGTTTCCATAAGAAGGATATTATCCAGTTGACATTGGGGCCGCACCCCCAATTGCACCCCTCCTGTTGGGCCCCGGACGCGAAGTCCGGGGCCCGCGGCTTTGGCGGGGTTGCTCAGAACCCCCAGCGAGTGGCGTAGAAGACGTAGAACGCCCCCATCAAGATAGCTGAGAAACTGATCAGAGCCTGGTTCACCTCCTGGTTGCGGGTGATCCGGCCCAGTACGAAGTAGATCGGGAAGATCGTGAGGACGTAGCGGGGCAGACTGATCTGGTAAGACACCGATAGAAACAGGATCAGCGTCGCCCAGCCGAAGAACTGGTACGAGGGGCGGAGCCAGCGCGCCCCCGCCAGGAGCAGCACTGCGGTGAGAATCATGAACGCGGCCCTGAATTCATAGATCGCCGCCCTTGCGAAGTGCGGCCTGACGTCGGTGATCCATAACCACGTCTCCTCGATCATCTGCCAGGGCCATATCCGCTGGTGGCTCCAATTGTTCCGCTCGAAGTCTACGAACGCCAGGGGATCGTCGTGCAGCGCGTGGTTCAAGAACAAGTAGAAGAGCAACCCTGCGGGAACCAGGAACAGGAACGCAGTTTCCTTGTCTGGTCTCCGCCACCCGCCCTGGTGCAGCGCCTCAATGATCAGCGCCGGGAAGAGGATAATTCCCTGCAGGCGCGCAGCCGTCGAGAAACCACCCAGGATCCCTGCTAATAGCCAGTTGCCTCTCCTCGCCGCCCAGAACGAGCCCAGCAGTAGCGCCATATACAACGCTTCCGTGTACGGCATCGCGAGGAAGTACGCCGTCGGGAAGAGGAAGAAGTACCAGAGGCTACGCCCGGCCTGGGCCTCGTCGGCGGTGTCTTTCCAGACGATGCCCTGCAGGAAGTACCCGGCCGCCACCGAAGCCACCGCTGAGACCAGGAGAGCGCTGACAAACCAGCTGCCGAGGACCCAGGCGACGACCTTAACTGTGTACGGGAACAGCGGCAGGAAGACGATGACCTCCTCGTACGACTCCCCCACCGGGTAGCCGTGCTCGGAGATGAGTTCGTAGTGATTGGCGTCCCACCGTTTGAACGTCTCCAGGATGGCCTGGTCAAAGTGGACGCCGTCGCGGCCGATGATGATGTACGCGGTGAGGTAGCCGGCGATGATCAGCGCGAAGCGAACGGCTGCCGCCAGGACGACGGCCCGCAGCAGGAAGGTGCGATGCTCCGTGGGAATAGAGGCGACGAAGTCCCGCAGCGCTGCGGGCTTAAGCCGGTCTGGCAGGCTGAGCGTCGTCACTGACCGCAAGCGTAGTTGCGCCGCCGATAGGCCCGCCACCATGACGTAATAGGCTTTGTGGAGAAGAGATCGGATTCTCGGTCGGCTCTTCGCGAGCGCGAAACAGCCCCGGCGTCGCCACCGGGGCTGTTCTGGAGTTCTCTTGCTCCCTAGTTCAGCTTGATGCTGACGCTCTTGGTCTCCAGGAAGCCGTCCATCCCCTCCAAACCAAGCTCGCGGCCAATACCGGACTGCTTGTAGCCGCCGAAGGGCATCACGGGGACACCCAGCGCTCCGGCCGTGTGGTACGAGTTGATCCAGACCGTCCCGGCCTTGATCCCCTTCGCGAACTTCAGCGCCCGGTCGATGTCCTTCGTCCAGACCGCGGCAGCGAGGCCGTACATCGTGTCGTTGGCGATCTCCAGCGCTTCCTCTGGCGTCTTGAACGGGATCACGGAGAGGACCGGCCCGAAGATCTCCTCCTGGGCGATCTTCATCTTGTTGTCCACGTTGTCGAAGATCGTCGGCTGGTAGAAGAACCCCTTGTCGAACTCTTCGCCGGTCACGCGGTTTCCGCCGGTGATCAACTTCGCGTTCTCGTCGTTGCCGGCGTTCACGTAGTGCTCCACTGTGCTCAATTGCGAGTCGCTGACCACCGGGCCCATCCGAGTCGTCGGGTCCATCGGGTCGCCCACCTTGACGGTGCCCACGAAGCCGCTGAACTGGCTCACGAACTGGTCGTGGATCTCCTCCTGCACGAGGACGCGGCTTCCCGCCTGGCAGACCTGCCCGGCGTTCAGGTAGATCCCGAAGAGCGAGCCGATCACTGCGCCCTGCATGGGAGCGTCCGCGAAGATGATGTTCGGGGACTTGCCGCCGAGTTCGAGCGAGATCTTCTTTACGTTTCCCGCCGCCGCGCGCATGACCTGCTGCCCGACCTCGGTCGAGCCCGTGAACGCGACCTTGTCCACCAGTGGGGACGCGGCGATCCGGTCGCCGACTGTCCGTCCCGACCCAGTGATGACGTTGATCACGCCCTTCGGCGCGCCGGCCTCGGTGATGATGCGGCCGAGTTCGTACGTCGTGCAGGGCGTGTAGGTGGCCGGCTTTACGACCATCGTGCAGCCTGCGGCCAACGCCGGAGCGATCTTCCACGTTGCCAGGAGCATCGGGAAGTTCCAGGGCGTGATGATGCCGACGACTCCGACAGGCTCTTTCAGGATGAGGCCCAGGGCGTCGTCGACATAATTCGATATCGCCTGGCCCTTCACGTTCAGGGCTAGCCCTCCGTAGTACTCGTACACGTCGGCCGTCAGCGCAACCTCCATCGAGGCCTCGCTGAGTGGCTTGCCTACCTCCGAGGCAAGCAGCCTCGCGAGGTCGTTCATCTCGGAGCGGATCTTGTCGGCAGTTCGTTTGAGCACATCCGCGCGTTGCTTGGCGGGAGCCTTGGACCAGGCGCCGCTGTCGAACGCCTTGCGGGCGGCTTCTATCGCCTTGTCGGTGTCCGCCTCGCTCGCCATCGGGAACGTCGCGACCGTAACGTCGGTGTTCGCGGGATACAGGCGCTCGCCCTTCTCGCCGCTGTCGCCGGGCGTCCAGTCGCCGTTGATGAAGAGCTGATAGTCCTTGCCGGTCACAGCCTGGGGTCGGGCTGGTGCTTCTGTGGTCATGGTCGTGCCTCCTTCGCTTGCGTCTTGGCGCGACTACTATAGCACCGATTACACTGTGCGGAACTGCCCGCCATGAACTGCCTCCAACTTCTCGTCTTTTCAGCTATGTCCGCTGCTGTCTTGAGCGCCTGCTCCGGATCCGATGACGAACCTGATTGGGCGGCTCTGCTGGAAGGGGCGGGCTCCACTGATCTCGCTGTTATGGTGCTGCCGCCCGAAGACCTCGGCGCTGAGGGCAAGGACCTCTCAATTTCCGGGGACACCGGTCCTCTCGACCCCGAATACGTCGCTGCCGACACGATCGACCCGGCCGACGATGCCGCGGACATCGTTTCATCCGGCTTCGATGAGGGGTATTTGCTGTTCCTTGTCGACCAATCCCTCGAATCGCTGACGAACGGCGAGGGCCTGTTTGCCACCGGGACATCGGTGACGTTGTACGAAGTGGCCGAGGCGGCCCAGGCGGCGCTTGAGAAGGAAAGGGCCGACACCGAGGCATTCACAGGGCAGGACGTAGGTGGATTCACCCTGGGGTCATCCACGTTCGAGGACAACGATGATGTCGGCGAGCAGGCGTTCAGCTACACGCTCGCGCTAAACTTCGTTGAACCGGAATCCACCACCCACCTGACGGCGGTGCAGTTTTGGGTGGACCGGTTGCTCGCCACGGCGACGATCGCAAGAGGTGACGAAGCGGACGTGGCCGAGGAAGTCCAGGCCCTGGCCGACGAGCTGGTGGCCAGGATCGAGGGCGTGATGCGAGGCGATATCGACGAGATGCCGGTGCCGCTGGCCGGTGATTGAAGCACTGGAGGTAATGAATGCCCATCACACGCAAAGGCGAGACACGGACCCTTGATCGCGCGCCCGGCGTAGTCGTCCGGATACTCACGGACGGCGACCAGATCACCCTCGTGGAGGTCGACCTGGAGGCGGGATCTGCGGTAACGATGCACACCCACGAGAACGAACAGACCGGCACCCTGATCTCGGGCAAACTCCAGTTCGAGATCGGCGATGAGACCTTCGATTTCGCGCCGGGCGACGCCTGGATGATCCCGGCCAATGTCCCCCACGAAGCCCGCGCGATCGAAGCATGCCTTGTCGTAGAGTGCTTCTCCCCACCGCGCGAGGATTGGCGCTGAAGCTCGAACTGTCGTTCTGACGCGTCAGAATCTGGTCGGGCCGGGGAGGCCGACGCTACACAGGCGTGAATACGGCCTGCTTCGTCGTCGCGTCCGTGTTCACCGTGCCCTTTGTACCGATGAACTCCTCACGCGTCATTGACCACAGCAGGTCGGCGTCCGTCGGCGTGTTCGCGATGAAGCGCTCACCGGAGTCGAGGCGTCCGATGACGATCCCGATCTCCGGCCCGCCCTCGCGACCGAAGCCTACCGTGTAGGTCTCCACCGTGGCGGCGCCCTCCGGTGAGTCCGTCACCTCCGGACTGGCCATGGCTTCCACTGCCTCCTGGTCCACCTTCGGGTCCGCGCGTTTCCACTCGCCTTTCGGCGGCGTCGAGCTGTACACGCCCGCCGAGTGCTTCGTCGAAAACCAGCCCAACCCGGTGAGCAGCGCCTTCTGGCCCGGATTGGCGCGCAGGCGCTCGACCGCCGCCGCGACCGAGTGCATGACGTAGTTGTTGCCGGCGCCGCCGAAGTAGGGAAGGCCGCCCGTAACCGTTAGGTCGCGTGCCTCATCGGTCCGCAGTCCCAGGGCGTCCAGGCCGTATTGCACTGCGGACGGGAAGCAGGAGTAAAGGTCGAAGAAGTCAATGTCGTCCACGCTCAACCCTGCCATGCTGAGTGCGCGTGAAGTGGTTGCCTTGATACCCGGCGACTCGTGGTAGTTCGCGCGGTCACTGACGAACCACTTGTCGTTCGCCTGGCCGCACCCGTGCAGGTACACCCACTGGGTCTCGGGGATCCCCAGGTCCTTCGCCGTCTCGGACCCGGTCACGATCACCGCTGCCGCCTGGTCAACCGCCATGATCGCGTTCATCAATTTCGGATAGGGGAACGAAACCCATCGGTTGGACGGAGACACGGTGGTGATCTCTTCCGGGGTTCGCTCCTGCGGGAACCATGCGTATGGGTTCTTCGCTGCCACCTTCGTGAAGCGGGAGCAGAGCTCGCCGACGTACTGCTGGTGCTCGTCGATGGTCTGCCCGAGGTGCGCGCGTAGCGCGTTCTCGAATAGCGGATAGACGCGAGTGGGCATGACAGCTCCGTGACGCGCCTCCGCCTCCGTGAAGCCTGTGCGGCCGTCACCCACCACCTCGCGCGGCGTGCCGCGTTGCCAGTCGAGCTTCAGATCCTTCGCTCTCGCCCGGTTCCGCGATGCCATCGCCTCGCTTCCTGCGATCAAGACGGCCCGGCGCTCACCCTTGACGATCGCCTCGGCCGCCTCGTTGATCAATCGCTGCGGAGTGTCGCCGCCAACCGCCGAATAAAGCGTATGTGCGGGCGAGATACCGAGGCGCGTCGCCACCAATCCGGGCGCGTCCTCGTATGGCCAGGTCAGAAGGTTGACGATCTGGAGGGAATCGACCGAAGAAAGGATGTCGCCTTTGCCACTATCCTCGGCTGCGGACCGGGCCGCCATCGCCATCATCTCCGCCGGTTCAATCGCGTCGTCCAGCGACTTCGAGTGGTTCGTGAATTGGCCGACGCCAACGATTACCGGGTAGTTGGGCATAGCGAGAGGGAGCGTATCGAAGGCGCCGATGTTGCACAAGTAGGGCGCGTTGCGCTTCGCGGGGCTATAATCCCATCCATCGTAATTCCCACAAATTTGGAGGCAACACATGCGCAGGACAGGTTCTCGGCCGGGTTGGTGGCTTCTCTTCGCCGCCCTCGTTGGTCTGATGGTGGTCATCGCCGCTTGTAGCGACGATGATGACGACGAAGAAGACGGCGGCGATGACGGCAGCCCCACGGCAGCCGCGGGAAAAATCGATATCTCCAGCGTCCCCGAACTCGATGACGGGACGCTGCTCGTCGGCTCAGATATTGCTTACCCTCCAATCGAGTTCTTCGAGGAGGGCACAGATACGCCGACTGGTCTCGACGTTGACCTGATGAACGCTATGGGCGTGGCGATGGGTGTGGATGTCGAATTCACGCAGGTGGCAGACTTCGCGGGCATCGTCGGCGACCTCACGTCGGAGCGCTACGACGTCGTGATGTCCGCTATCAGCATCACCCCTGAACGGGAGGCCGAGATTGATTTCGTGCCGTACTTCGGGCCGGCCGGTACCGGTATCCTCGTGCAAGCGGGCAACCCCGACGGAATAGCGTCCATCGAGGATCTCTGTGGCAAGGCGGTCGGCGCCCAGGTAGGAACCTTCCAGGTCGAGCAAATGACGGGCTTCAACGCCGCGGAATGCGCCGACAACCCAATCGACATCAAGGAGTACCCGGACAACCCGGCCTCCGTGGAAGACCTCAAGCTGGGACGCACCGCGGCTCAGCTCTCGGACGATCCGGTGGCCGCTTACGCCGCCCTTTTGTCGGATGAACTGCTCGAAGTGACCGTCACGGGCTTCGACTCCGCGCCATACGGCATCGGCGTCCGCAAGGACTCGACCGAGTTGAGGGGCGTGCTGGAAGAGGCTCTGGCCGCCATCAAGAAGGATGGGACCTACGACAGCATCCTGGCCGATTGGGGACAGGAAGCCCTGGCGCTGGATTAGACCGTAAACGGCAGGGCGGCTCCTGGTAGTCGCCCTGCCGCCTAACCTGAACCATGATTACCCTCGCCATCGACTTCGATTTCGGCGTCGTCCGCGAGTACATGTTCAACGATGTCATCCTGGAGGGCGTCTGGATCACCCTCCAGGTTGCCGTGATTGCCCAGATCATCGGTGTCATCCTCGGCGTCCTCTTCGCGCTCATGCGCGTGTCGGGAAGCCGGGTGCTGGGTCTCTTCGCCGGCATCTATGTTTGGCTATTCCGGGGCACCCCGGCGCTCCTCCAACTGCTCATCCTATACTTTGGAATTCCCCAGCTGTTCGATAACCAGACGATCACCACCGAGCTAACGGCCTTCCGCGCCGCGATCATCGCCTTCGGCATCAACGAAGGCGCCTATATGACGGAGATCATGCGTGCGGGCATCTTGTCCGTGGAGAGCGGCCAGATGGACGCCGCGAAGAGCGTTGGCATGACCCAGATGCAAGCTATGCGCCGGATCGTCCTGCCCCAGGCAATGCGTGTAGTGGTACCGCCGACCGGCAACGAGTTCATCGCCCTCCTCAAGAACAGTTCGGTTGCCTTCACGATCGGGCTCGTGGAACTCACCGGCGCCGCCAACCTGATTTACTCGGTGAACTTCAAGATCATGGAACTGCTCGTTGTTGCTGGCATCTGGTACCTCGTCATCGTCACCGTCTTCAGCCTGGTCCAGGTAGAGATCGAGCGCGCGCTCTCGATCGGCGACAGGGATCGCCAGCAATCCCTCTTCTCGCGGATGAGCGACATGATGGCCGGAAGGCGCATCCCGTGACCGCGAACGGCGAAACCCTGCTTCGTTGCGAGGGCGTTCACAAGCGCTTCGGAAAGCTCGAGGTGTTACGAGGGATCGACCTCGACGTTGCCAGGGGCGAGGTCGTCGTCGTACTGGGACCGAGCGGCTCCGGCAAGAGCACCCTCCTGCGCTGCATCAACCACCTTGAAAAGCTGGACAGCGGGCGGATCTATGTTGGAGGCGAACTCGTCGGCTATGTCGAGCGCGACGGCAAACTACGCGAGGACAGCGAGCGCGAGGTTGCGCGCAAGCGGTCCGGGATCGGTATCGTCTTCCAGCGCTTCAACCTGTTTCCTCACCTCACGGCCCTGGGCAACGTGATCGAGGCCCCCGTACACGTCAAGAAGCTGCCGCGCAAGCAGGCTGAGGAGGCGGGCCGCGCCCTCCTCAAGCAAGTTGGCATGGCGGACAAGGTGGACGAGTATCCCAACCGCCTATCAGGTGGTCAGCAGCAGCGCGTCGCGATCGCCCGCGCTCTCGCGATGCAGCCTCGCCTCATGCTCTTCGACGAACCAACCTCCGCCCTGGACCCTGAGTTGGTCGGCGAAGTCCTTGATGTCATGAAGTCCCTCGCCCGCGAGACCCAGATGACGATGGTCGTCGTAACGCACGAGATCGGCTTCGCCCGCGAAGTGGCAGACCGCGCCGTATTCATGGACGGGGGTGTCATCGTGGAGGAAGGCGTCCCCGCGGACATGTTCAATGCGCCGAAGGAGCCGCGGACGCAGCTGTTCCTCTCACGAATCCTCTGATAAGCACTCGGAACTACCGCGCCGTCCACCCTCCATCAATCACGAGATGCGTCGCCGTAACAAACGACGACTCGTCGCTCGCCAGGAACAGCGCCGCGTTGGCGATTTCCTCCGGCCGCCCGAAGCGTCCCATCGGCGTGCCGTTCTGCGCCCAGTCCGCCAGCGCCTGCTGCGCCTTGATGGTCGCGATTAGCGGAGTGTCGATCCAGCCGGGGCAGAGGGCGTTGACGCGAATATTGTGCCGCGCGCCGTCCAGGCCGAACTGCTTCGTCAGGCCGATCACCGCGTGCTTCGAGGCGTGGTAGGCGTAGCCGCCACCGCCCATCATTCCCGGCTCCCAGAGCCCGATCAGCCCCAGCATCGAGGACAGGTTCACCATTGCCCCGCCTGTCCCCTGCTTGATCATCTGCTGCATTCCATGGTGACAGCCGTAATAGACCCCGTGTTCGTTGACGGCAATCACCTGCTCCCAGGTGTACTGTGGACCGCCGATCCCGGCGTTGTTGACGATGATGTCCACCTGGCCCCACGTGTCCACCACCGCCCCTATCGCTCCCTTCACGTCCTCCTCGCTCGTCGTGTCCGTCCGGAGCGATTTTGCTTCCCCGCCGGAGTCCTCGATCTGGTTGGCTACGGCCTGCGCCGATTCTTCGTTGATGTCCGACGCCATCACTCGCGCGCCTTCGCGCCCGAATACCGTCGCGATAGCTCGGCCGATTCCCGAACCTGCGCCCGTGACGAGTGCGTTCTTTCCTTCAAGTCGAGACAAGGGGACCTCCTGCTGAAATGGACAAGTAGCACGATAGAACACGAAGCCTGCTCGCAGAAGTGCAGCACTTAGCACCCGGCCTGCTTACAATTGAGTCACGAGCAAGAGGAGTAACCGATGAGCAAACTTGGAGACCGAATCCGCAGGTCCGGCAAGGTGGAGCCTGCCCCGCTCGGCTTCGCCCCCGCTTCACGCACGGCCAGCGTCTCGATGTTGGTCGTCGCCGATGTTGGCAACGACGCCGGTAAGATCGCCGACGCAGTCAAGAAGGGCGCCGACGTTGTGACCTGGGAAGGGGACGCCGCTGCCCTGCGCAAGGCCAAGCTGCCGGATGGCCTTATCCTCGGCGTGAAGGCTTCCGGCGCTGGCCGCGAAGAAGCCGCCGCCCTTCGGGAAGCGGGCGCCGACTTCCTCATCGTCGACACGGATTCCCGGGGCGAAGCGCTCCTGGATGAGAAGCTTGGCTTCGTCATGTCCATCGACGACAGCAGCCAACTCGAGGACAATCGACTGCGCCTGATGGGTGAACTGAGCCTGGACGCATTGCTGATCGACTCCCCGGGCGCACCCCTGAGCGTCAGCGACGTCATGGAACTACGTCGCCTCGCCGCCCTGACTCGCGTCCCGCTACTTGTCCGGCTCGATCCCGCGATCGACGCCGGTGCCCTGCAACTCCTCCGTGAGTCCGGCGCCATCGGTGTCGTGGCCGATTCCGCCGGCAAGCTGACCGATCTTCGCAAGACTGTCGAATCCCTGCCCGATCGGGGCCGGAAACGCGACGATAAGAGCGACGCCCTTGTCCCTGCTTCCACTTCAGCCGGCAGCCACGATCACGACGACGACGACTTCGACGATTAGGCCCCTTCGCCCCGCTGTCAGGAAAAACCTGACCCACGTTGGCGAACCTGATCGGTCGTTCTTTCATTTCCGTCTAGAATCCCGGGTCGCGCACAATTGTGCGACAGCCCAACCTTGACGTTTTCGTAAACTTCCGCCTATATTCGGGGGCAAGCTCGTTTTCCTGACAGGAGTCATACTTGCCGGACACTGAAACCACCGCAGACCTCCAGATCGGCGAAGTCGCCGAACGAACCGGCGTCACGCAGCGCACCCTTCGTTTCTACGAAGAGAAGGGCCTCCTCCGCACGCCGACGAGGATGGACGGGGGTTTCCGCCTCTACTCCGAGGAGGACGTGAAACGCGTCGAGAAGATCAGGAAGCTGCAGGACCTCCTGGGCATCAGCCTGGCCGATATCAAAGACATGGTGGACGCGGAAGAGGTGCTCCGCGAACTCCGCGCCCAGTACAACCCCGAAGCCGAACTCCCTGAAAAGCGCCGCCAGCTTGAGAAGGCGATCGAAGTCACGCGCGCCCAGCACGGCATCGTCCTGCACAAGGTGGAGCAGATGCGCGAGATGGAGACCCAGCTTGAAGAGCGCTTGAAGCTCTTCGATCGCTGGATGGGCGAACTGGAAAAGCTGGAGCGCCAGGCCGCTCCTACCGCCCCCTGAGGCGGACGAATCCCCTAGTGGTGCTCCTCGTCCCCGTCGGTCGTTGCGTTGGGATCCGGCGCGTGCGGATCGAAGCCCACCCGCTTTCGCAGGAAATACATCACGAGCCCCACGACGGCCAGTCCGCCGAATAGCGCCGCCGTCCCGAAGGCCAGCGGGCCGATGTCGGGGTCGTCATCGCCGTCATCTTCCTCTTCCGGGACATCCGATTCTTCTGGCGATGGTGCTTCCGAAGCATCTTCAGTGGGCTCTCCCGATGTCGTCACGTTTGGTGTTGGCGTCTGCGTGCCGGTGAGGAAGACCGGAGCCGGAGTTCCGGTGCCACCACCCGGCAGGCACACAGGCGGTGATTCGCTCGGCAGGGGCTCCGCGCCTTCCTCGACCTTGAAGGTCATCTCGCCTTCGTTGACGGCGCCATCGTCTGCCGCCACGACTCGCCAGGTATAGAGCCAGCTATCCCGCTGATCCGGTGGCACCACACCCAGGGATGGCTCCGTGCCGGGGTACACAGCTACTCCCCAACCGTCAATCTGGAACACGATCCGTAGCCCCAACCCCAGGTTCGCAGGTGTAGTGAGGTTGAACGCAAAGTCGCCGCCCTTGTCCAGGTCCTTGATATTGATCGGCCTGGAGAAGCACATCTGCAGCACGAACGGCTTTTCGCCGAGGACGTCGCCCTCTTTGGGGCTTTGGAACGTGACCTCCAGCGGTGCCTGGGCATCGCTGCCGGACGGGGACGCGAGGAGGATTGCAAAGAGAAGGGCGCCGAAGAAAGCGGCGCCCGCGCGGAGGCCGGTCGTCATCGAGTGCGAATCTAACATACGAGTGGGTTAGGTGATAGGTGAGGGGTGTTAGATGACAGCCGTCTGCTACACCTCTCACCTGACACCTATCACCTAACACCTATCACCTAACACCTACTACAATCGCCTACATGACACGAAACAACCCCTCGAGCGACGGCAAGCTCAAGTACCACCGGATCGTCGCCAAGTTCGGTACCAACGTTCTCACCGCCGACAGCGATCAACTTGATCTCCGGCGCATGTCCTCGCTCGTCGCGCAGGTGGCAGCCCTGCACGCCCGCGGCGCCGAAGTCCTCGTGGTCACGTCCGGGGCGATCGCCGCCGGGCGTCACCGCCTCGGGCCGCGCAAGGAGCGCAAGGACCTGCCCTATCGCCAGGTGTTGGCCGCAGTGGGCCAGAGCGACCTAATGCAGACCTACCAGGAGCTGTTTGCCCGCCACGACATCACGGTGGCCCAGACGCTGCTCACGAAGGGCGATCTGAAGGATCGGGTAGGGTACCTCAACGCCCGTAACACTCTACTCGCGATGCTTAACCTGCGCGTCGTGCCGATTATCAACGAGAATGACGTAGTCGCGATCGACGAGATCGAGGGGTCGAAGATCGGCGACAATGACAACCTTTCCGCTGTGGTCGCCAACCTCATCGACGCGGACCTGCTCGCCCTGCTCACGGACATCGGCGGTCTCTACACCAGCGACCCACGCACGACCGACGGCGCCGAGCTGATCCCCCGCGTCGACCGGATCGACGCGAAGATTGAGGCGCTGGCGGGCAAGACGCTGAGCGCCGCCTCTGTGGGCGGCATGGCGACGAAAATCCAGGCCGCGAAGCTGGCGACAGGTGGCGGGGCGGACATGGTGATCGTCGATGGCAAAGAGCCGGACGTGCTCCTCCAGGTCGCCGAGGGGGCTAACCCCGGCACCTACTTCCCGGCGACAGCGGACCGGATGGAAAGCCGCCGCCGCTGGATGTTGGCCGGCCTCTCCGTAAAGGGCGATATCGTCGTCGATGAAGGCGCCGCACGCGCCCTGCGCGAGCGCAAGACAAGCCTCCTCCCGGCAGGCGTATCAGAAGTTCGGGGCATGTTCAAACGTGGCGACGCCGTCGCCATCGTGGACGCGGCCGGTGGCCGGATAGCCTGCGGAATCGCCAACTACGCGGCGCCGGAGATGGACCAGATCAAGGGGTTGCGGTCGGACCGGATAGAAGGGGTGCTGGGCCACCACTACGGAAGCGAACTGGTACACAGGGACAACCTGGTGGTGCTCTAGCTGGTGAGGAGCGGCAAGGGCCAAGAAAACGGCTGCGGGCGACGTGTATCCTTAGGGCCGTGACTAACGAGTCCCTAACAGAGCCAAGCATCCGTTATGCAACGGCGCCGGACGGCACCAGTATCGCGTTCTGGACGCTTGGCGAGGGATCGCCCCTGCTCTTTACACCGCCATACCCCCTGGGAAACATCCGCCTCGAATGGCAGGATCCCCGAGTCCGGGCATTTTACCGTCGGCTGGCGCTGAGCCACACCCTGGTGCGCTTTGACCCGAGGGGCGCTGGCCTCTCCAGCCGCGAGATGGAAGATTATTCCCTGGAAGCCCGCGTCAGTGATATCGCGGCGGTGGCGGACAAAGCCGGACTGGGCCGGTTCGCTCTTTTGGGATTCAGCCACATGGGCCCCCCGGCCGTGACCTATGCCGTCCACCAACCGGAGCGCGTATCCCGCCTGATCCTCTGGTACTCCTATGCGCGGTACAAGGACTATGTCCAGAATCCGCGCGTCGAAGCGGCACGCTCGATCATCGAGCGGGACTGGCACCTCTACACGGAACTTGAGGGTTACCGTGCCACCAACTGGTCCGGTGGTGATGAGGCGCGATGGTACACGGAATTCGTTCGGGAATCCGTGAGTCCGGATGGACTTCGCGCCGCCTTCGATTCACTGGCCGGGATTGATGTGACGTCAACCCTGGCGCTTATCCAGGCACCAACATTAGTAGTGCACAGGGAAAAGAGCGACATTCTGCCCGTCGAGGTGGCACGCGATCTCGCGGCCGCGATCCCCGACGCCCGGCTTGCCCTCGTTGACGGCGCAGGCGTGTCGCCTTTCGGCGAGGGCGCGGAGAGGATACTGAGCGAAATCGAGGAGTTCCTTCGGGACCCGGAGGGACCGCCAGATGGCCTGACACCACGCGAGGTCGAAGTCCTCTGTCTTGTCGCCAACGGCAAGAGCAACACCGATATAGGGACTGATCTCTCGCTGAGCGTCCGCACCGTGGCGCGCCACGTCACAAATATATACGGCAAGATCGGAGCCCAGAACCGCTCCGAAGCGACCTCTTACGCCATCCGGCACCGCCTCGTTTAGCCCTCGTCTACGCATTTAACGCCACTCCCCGGCTCGTGAGCTGCCTGAGCCGGCAATTCGCCACAAAAGTTGGAGCGAAAGATACGCGGTTCATTCGATGTGGGCGCATAGCCTCTCGCGGGATGATCGCGGTAACCGGGGAGTCGCCGGACGTCGGATTAGGCCCGGCGCTTGGCGGCCCCCGGGGACTCGTTCCGGGGAGGTCGAAAAATGACACGCATCGCACTGGTGATCGGTGCTGTTTTGGTCGCGGGAGTCATGGCGCTTCCGGCCCGCACAACCGAAGCCAACGGCTGGTTCGTCAACACGACTTCGGACGATTTCGATGGCTTCTGCAACGCTGTTTGTTCGCTGCGGGATGCGATCCACGAGGCGAACAACAGCCAGCCTCCACACGATATCTACCTCCCGGGCGGAACGTTCACTCTCACCCGGATCGGGGCGCACGAAAACTCGAACGTCACGGGCGACCTGGACCTGAACAACGACATCTTCATCGAAGGGCAGGGGCCGGAAGAGACGATCATTCAGTCGGGGGTCGGGGACAGGGTTTTTCACGTCACCGGCTCCGTCGTCATTCAAAGCGTTACGGTTCGTGGCGGAAATATAAACGCCGAGGGCGGCGGCATCCTCAGCACGGGAAGCCTGACGCTGTCAAACACGGTAGTCACGGGTAACACCGCTTCGGGCTTCGACGGTGGCGGCGTTTACAACACCGGGTCACTGTTCATCAACTACAGCACCCTGGCCAACAACACGGCAAGCGACGACGGCGGCGGATTGTACAGCACAGGCCCCACGACTATCGATAACTCGACGTTCACCAGCAACGACGTGATTGTTAACAGGGGCGGCGGTGTATACCTCCTGAACGCTAACTCGTCAATCAGCAACAGCACCTTCAGCGGCAATACCAGCAACGACTACGGCGGAGGCCTTTACTACGAAGGCGGCACCCACAACCTGACCGGCAGTTCCATTGTCGGCAACTCCACAGGCGTAACGCCCGGTGGTGGCGGCGGGATCTTCATCGCCAACGGCTCCATTTCCGTCGCCACTTCCACGATCAGCAGCAATTGGGCCGTTGACGGCGCCGGCATCTTCAACGGCGGCGCCTTCATGAACATCGACAGGAGCAGCGTTCATCACAACATCGCGACGGTCTCGGGCGGCGGCCTCCTAACGTACGGAATCACCGACGTCTACAACAGCACCATCAGCGGGAATGTCGCGGGCAACCAGGGCGGCGGGATAAACGTGCAGCAGTCCGAGCTTGCCGTGATCAACAGTACGGTCGCACGCAATAGCGGAGCGTCGGGAGCGGGTATCCACAATGGAGCCGGAGCCCTCGGCGGGGTACGGGCGTTGAACAGTATCCTCGCCGATAGCACGAAGTCAGGCAATTGCGCTGGGGGCATCGCGTCGAACGGTTTCAACATCAGCAGCGATGCGAGCTGCGCGTTCTTCAATATCGGCGACTTCAACAACACCTCGCCCCTGCTGGGCCCCCTGGGTCTGAACGGAGGGCCAACCCGCACCCATGCGCTACTGGACGGCAGTCCGGCGACCGACGCCGGTAATCCCGCCGTGTGCTTGGCAGTGGATCAACGGGGCATAACCAGGCCCCAGGGGTTGCGCTGCGACATGGGTGCCTATGAGGCGCTGGACTCCGACATGGACGGCGACAGCGACCCATTGGACCCGGACGACGACAACGACAGTCTCCCTGACATCCAGGACCTCTGTCGGACGCTAGCGGAAGATTACGACGGCTACCAGGACGAAGGCGGCTGCCCGGACCCTGACAACGACGGGGACGGAATCTGCGATCCCGGCCTTGTGAGCGTCTCGTGCTCCGGCGCTGACGTCGGCCGCTACCTGTGGAAGCTCCCGCTGGGCGGTACTTTCGATTGCCGAAACGTGACCGAGGACTATGACGGATTCCACGACAACGACGGCTGCCCGGAGCCGGACAACGACTACGACACCTTCCCCGACCCCGCGGACGACTGTCCCGGCGCGGACTCGAACGCCGGACCGAATGGCATCAGCGACACGGGCGATGAACCCATCCTCTACCTGACGCCCTACCAGGCGCGCGAGGACTTCGATGGCGTGATTGACACCGACGGCTGCCACGACAGCCCGGACGACGACTACGACGGCGACGGCGCGGGGGACGAGACGGAGGTCTTCGGGATGCTCACAGACCCGGTGAACCCGGACACAGACGCGGACGCGGTCATAGACGGGACGGACAACTGTCCCAACTGGGCGAATACCAGCCAATCTGTCCCCTCGTGGGCGATCCCGGCCAACGACAGCGACTGCGACGGCTGGAACAAGACGCGCGAGCAACACGTCGGCTCCGACCCGACGAAGCACTGCAACGGCACCTCCGCGCTCAACGACGAACCCGACGCCTGGCCCACTGACTTCAACGACAGCAGGTTCACAAACCTGTCGGACGTGTCCTCGTTCAACCCGACCTACAACAAGTTCCCGGGCGATGCAGGTTACAGCCAGCGCCACGACCTGAACGCCAGCAACGGAGTGACGCTCTCCGATGTGTCCCTGATGAACGCCTTCTACAACAAGGGGTGCACATCGTGACCGTGCGCACCACCAGCTTCCCGCATCAATTGAGCGGCAGTCCCCGCCTAACAGGGAGGTCGAAATGACACGCATAGCACTCATCGTGGGAGCGGTCTTGCTTGCCGGAGCAATGGCTCTTTCGGCATCCACCGGCGAAGCCACCGGTTACACGGTGACCAAGACGGCAGACACGTTCGACGGCGTCTGCGATGCGGACTGCTCATTGCGGGAAGCGATCTGGGCAGCCAACAACAGTCAGGGCCCGCATACGATCAACATCCCCGGCGGCGGCAATGTCTACACCCTGACTATTCCGGGCGGCAACGAGGACGCCAGCCAAACAGGAGACCTCGACATCAACACTGAGGTGGAGATTTTCGGCGACGAGAACCCGATCATCCAGATGAGCAGCACAATTACGGACCGTGTGTTTCACGTGCACGGGGGGCCGGTGACGATCGATGGAGTCACGATCCGGGGCGGTTCCAGCGCCGAAGGTGGCGGCATCCGCAATTTGGCGCAACTGACACTTGGGCAGTCGACGGTCACCGCGAACCTGGCCACAGACGGCGGCGGTATATACAGCACCGGACCGCTGACCATCACCTACAGCACAGTGATCGCCAACGGCGCGAATAGAGGGGGCGGCCTGTTCAGCTCAGGCCCGCTCTCTATCGTCACGTCCACCGTCTCGGACAATACGGCAGGCTATGGCGCTGGCGGCATCCACATGGAAGGGCCCACGTCCTACCTCGCCACCGTAACGGTTAGCAACAATACTGGTCACGTCTACGCAGGCGGGCTCTATTACAACGGCGGAAATCATCAGCTCCTGTCGAGCACTGTGTCGGGCAACTCCAATGTAACCAATGAGAGTGGCGGTGGCGGGATCTACGTCCATAACAGCGGCTACCTGAGCATCACCACGTCGACGATCAGCGGAAATCATACTCCCGGCGGCTACGGCGGGGGAGGAATTTCGAACGTTTTCTCGTCTGTGGCCATCGACCGGAGCAGCTTATACGCCAACAGCGCTCCGTACGGCGGGGCCCTTGCCGATGGCTTTGGCGCAACGACCACCATCACGAATAGCACGCTGAGCGGAAACGCATCGTCGGGCGTCGGAGGCGGCATCGGTCACGGGGACGGTGCCTTGACGGTGACCAACAGCACCTTCTCGGGAAACACTGCCACCACCTTCGGCGCAGCCATCTACAAGAGCGGGGGCACGGCGGTGTTTGGCCACAACATCATCGCCAACAGCCTGGCTAGTGGGAACTGCGACGGCGCCGTCGCTTCCTCCGGGTTCAACATCAGCAGCGACTCAACTTGCACTCTGGCCGCCATAGCGGACCGCATCAACACGCCGGTCCCCCTCGGCCCGCTCGCCCTTAACGGCGGCACGACTCACTCCCACGCGCTGCCGGACGGCAGCATCGCTGCGGACAGTGGCGGGTTTGGCTGTCCACCGACAGACCAGCGTGGCATCGCTCGGCCGCAAGGCGCGCGCTGCGACATCGGCGCCTACGAGGCTCCGGACAGCGAGTCGGACGGAGCCAGCGATCCGCTGGACAGCGACGATGACAACGACGGCATCCCCGATGCCAACGAAACGCCCAGCTGTCGCACGCTCGCCGAGGACTTTGACGGCTGGCAGGACCCCGATGGATGTCCGGATCCCGACAACGATGGCGACACACTTTGCGATCACGGCATGACGTCGCCGTCCTGCACCGGGTCAGACCTTGGCAAGACCTGCTTCGATCCGGCGGGCACTCTCTCCTGCCCGACGATCGAGTGCCGCAACGCAGCCGAGGACGTGGACGCCTTCAAGGACACGGACGGGTGCCCCGAGCCGGATAACGACAACGACGGCAAGCTCGACGCCGCCGACGTCTGCCCGGGAACTGGTTCTCTGGCGGGCGCAAACGGGATGCTGGGGTCCCCCCAGGACCTGAACCACAACGGCATTCGTGACGGGGCTGAGGCGGCCTTTACGTCGGACGACTCCACGCTCACGTTTGAGGACTACGATGGCGTTCTCGACGGTGATGGATGCCACGACTCGCCCGGCAACGACTTCGACGGTGACGGCCTCACGGATGACACCGAAGTGTTCACTCTGGCAACGGATCCCGGAAATCCTGATTCGGACGCCGATGCGATCACGGACGGCACCGACAACTGCCCGAACTGGGCGAACGCCAGCCAGAACGTCCCCCCGTGGGCGATACCGGCCAATGACAGCGACTGCGACGGCTGGAACAAGACGCGCGAGCAACACGTCGGCTCCGACCCGACGAAGCACTGCAACGGCACCTCCGCGCTCAACGACGAGCCCGACGCCTGGCCCATGGA
>Ga0208685_1000248_pt1 | contig 19881 bp, 15 predicted proteins | sample EasRivMeERMLT890_FD_187533 | JGI IMG/M metagenome (GOLD analysis project Ga0208685, IMG submission 187533) | Soil microbial communities from meander-bound floodplain in the East River, Colorado, USA - East River MetaG ERMLT890 (SPAdes) (version 2) | ecosystem: Environmental > Terrestrial > Soil...
TGGCGCCGTAACGATCCTCATCCTCTTCGCGATGATGCTTACTCGCGTACGTGAAGACCCTGAGGCCCTGGACGGGCCACAGAAGCCGTTTGCTGCCCTGAGCGCCCTCGCCTTCGTGGTGATCACAATCTTCGCTGTCTTCAGTACGGAGTTCCCAAACGAGGGCAACGAAGTCACCGTCATCTCATTCGATGCCATCGGCGACGCTTTGTTCACGACATGGGCGGTCCCGTTCGAGATCGCTTCCCTGGTGCTTATCGTGGCCCTGATCGGCGCCGTTATCCTCGCCCGGGGTGAAGAGGGCGAATGATCCCGATAAACCATTTCCTCGTCCTTAGCGCAATCATCTTCTCCATCGGCATGTACGGGGTGCTTGCCCGGCGCAACGCCGTCCTCATCCTGATGTCGGTCGAGCTAATGCTCCAGGCGGTGAGCATCAACTTCATCGCCTTTGCCGTTTACCTCCACCCCGAGCAATTTACGGGCATGATCTTCGCCGTGTTCGTCATCGTCGTTGCCGCCGCCGAGGTAGGGCTGGCCCTTGCGATCATTCTCCGCCTCTTCCGCAACCGGCAGACCGCCAATGTAGACGAAGCCGATATGATGCGATGGTGAGGCCGTTCTGATGGGCATGGAACAGGCCTGGCTCATCCCGGCAATCCCCGCAGCCGCCTTCGTGCTGTTGCTCCTCTTCGGCCCCTACATCCCGCGCCGCGGCGACTGGGTGGCGATCCTGGCAATCGGCGCGTCCTTTGTGCTCTTTTTCCCGGTGCTGCTCGATTTGCAGGACGCGATCGGCTCGGATCCGGAAGCGTTCCAGGGCGGTGGTAAGAGCTGGGAATGGATCTCCTTCGAGGGCTTCGAGATAGATCTCGGCTTCTTCGTCGACGAAATCACGATCGTGATGCTCGTAGTCGTGTCGTTTGTTGCGCTGTTAGTGCAGATCTACTCGGTTTCGTATATGCGCGGCGATCCCCGTTACGGCTGGTACTTCACCGTGATGTGCCTGTTCACCGCCTCGATGCTGACCCTGGTCCTGGCGGACAACCTGCTGTTCATGTACGCCGCCTGGGAGGGCGTTGGCTTCTGTTCGTTCTTATTGATTGGCTTCTGGTGGGAGAAGCGATCCGCCGCTGAGGCCGCCAAGAAAGCGTTCGTCACCACACGAATCGGCGACGTTGGTTTCCTTATCGGCATCATCATGCTCTGGGACAAAGCGGACACCTTTAACATCCAGGAGATCATCGAGTTCGCCGAAGGCGGCGGATATGACGAGACCTACCTCACCGTCGCGGTGCTCGCCCTCTTCGCGGGCGCGGTCGGCAAGTCCGGCCAATTCCCTCTTCACGTCTGGCTCCCCGATGCGATGGAAGGGCCGACGCCGGTTTCCGCCCTCATCCACGCCGCCACGATGGTCGTGGCCGGCGTCTACATGGTCGCACGGACACTCCCGCTGTTCGTGGTAGCAGATCCGATTGCGCTCGACATCGTAATGGCGATCGGCCTGATCACGATCATGCTTTCCGCGACGATGGGGCTCGCCGCCACCGACATCAAACGGGTGATTGCTTACTCAACGCTTAACTCGCTCGGTCTGATGTTTGTCGCCCTTGGGTCGCTCTCCGTGACAGCTGCCATGCTCTACCTGTTCGTCCACGGCTTTTTCAAGGCGATGCTCTTCCTCGGTGCGGGCTCCGTAATCCATGCCACGGAAAAACAGGAAGTGAGCGAGCTTGGCGGCCTGGCGAGGAAGATGCCGATTACGGCACTTACCTTCCTGCTCGGCACCCTCGCAATGATCGGTATCATCCCTCTCTCGGGGTTCTGGGCCAAGGACGAAGTTCTTGTGGCCGTCGAACACGAACAGAGTACGGCTGCTTACGCAATCCTCCTGTCGAGCCTGTTCATCACGGGCCTTTACATGACGCGGTTGTACATCCTGACATTCCTCTTCGAGGCCAGGGACAAGGAGGCGAACCACCACGCCCACGAAGGCGGCCTCCTGATGGCCCTTCCGTTGCTCATCCTGGCGGTGCCGACGGTCATCGCGGGCTTTGTGGTCTTTGACGCCGTGGGGGAGGCGCTCGGCTTCGTTGGGGGCTTCGGCCAGTTCGTGTGGCTGGAGGAGCCGCACGAGTTTGAGTTCCACACGGACATCGCGGTCCTGTCCACCGTGCTCGCTGGGAGCGGTATCGTAGTTGGCTGGATACTCTGGCAAGGCAAGGCTACGCTGGCAACACGCATTCGCGACACCTTGAGCCCGGTCGCCGCCCTCCTCTCTAATCGCTACTACATCGACCAGGTCTACCAGTGGGCGATCGATAACGTCATCCTCGGAATCAGCAAGATTGTCGCCTGGTTTGACCGTGTCGTTGTGAACGACACCGGCGTCGACGGCTCTGCCGGCCTGACCTACTTCGCCGGCTTCGGACTGAAGTTCACGCAGACGGGTCGCTTGCCTAACTACGCGTTGGCAATCGCCGTCGGCGCTATCGTTCTTGCCGTCATCTTCATCGGGTACGAGGTCGGGGTTAACTGATGGAGTACGTGCTCCTTGCGTTGCTTGCCGTACCCATCGGATGCGCAATTGTTTTCACGCTCATCCCTGGGCACTACCCGCAGCTAATACGCTACGTTGCGTTCCTCGGCGCGGCGGCGATGTTCATCATGTCCGCCGCCGTGTTTTTCGGATACGAGATCAACGGAGAGTCCGGCCTCCAATACGAACTGCGCTGGGACTGGCTGGAGAACATTGGATTCTTCGGTGAGGACGGCATCACTCTGTTCCTCGCTGTCGACGGCATCGCTGCACCGCTGGTGTTCCTCAACGGAATCGTCATCTTCGCCGCCGTCTTTGTCTCCTGGAACATCGCCAACCGCAACAAGGACTTTTTCATACTCCTGTTCCTCCTTGTCGCGGGCGTGTACGGCGTCTTCATGTCCCAGGACCTCTTCTTCTTCTTCTTCTGGTACGAAGTGGCCGTCCTTCCGATGTACCTCCTGATCGTCATCTGGGGCGCGAGCAGCGACTTCGGCACCTTCACGCGCACCAAGGAATACGGCGCGATGAAGCTGACGCTGATGCTTGTCGCCGGATCCGTGCTTATCTTTGTGGCGATCTTCGCGACCTTCACCGAGGCCGGTCTCGGCACCTTCGATATGACCCAGCTCAGGGAGGTGTCCTACGACGAAGACTTCCAGAAATGGTGCTTCCCGTTATTCATGATCGGCTTTGGTGTCCTGGCGGGCATGTGGCCGCTGCATACGTGGTCCCCGGACGGCCATGTGGCGGCGCCCACAGGCGTCTCGATGCTACACGCCGGAGTCCTCATGAAACTCGGCGCCTTTGGCATCCTCCGAGTCGGCATGGACATCCTGCCAGAGGGAGCTGCGTTCTGGGCGCCGGTCTTGATGACCGTCGGCGTCACCGGGGCTCTCTACGGTGCTGTGTCTGCCCTTTCCCAGACGGACCTCAAGTACATGGTTGGCTATTCCAGTGTCAGCCACATGGGATACGTCCTCATGGGCCTCGCTTCAATGACGACAATCGGCGTGACGGGATCCGTCCTCCAGATGTTCGCCCACGGTGTCATGACCGCCCTCATGTTCACCAACGTCGGGGCGATTTACGATCAGGCGCATCTCCGCGACATGACAAAGTTCGGGGGTATCGCCAAGGTGATGCCCAGGCACACGGCGTTCTTTACCATCGCCGGATTATCTTCGCTCGGCCTACCGGGCTTAGCCGGTTTCGTGGCTGAGTTCCACATTTTTGTCGGGGTCTTCCAGGCAGACTACTACTGGGCTGGCGCCCTCGGTATCCTCGCTGCGGCCATCACGGCAACCTACATCCTGCGCATGCTCGCCCGGGCGTACTTTGGGCCCCTGAACGAGCATTGGGAGGGACTGAAGGAGATGCGCATCGGTGAGCAGTTCGCCGCAGCGCTCTTGATCGCGGCGATCCTCTTCATGGGGCTCTGGCCCGCACCCTTTGTCGACTCCATAACGGACAGCGTCAATTCGATCTCGGGGATCGCCTAGATGGTCAGCGGGAACATCGAATGGGAACTGCTGGCGCCCGAGTTCATACTCGCGGGCTGGGCGGCCGCGATTATCCTGCTGGACCTTTTCTGGGGGCGCCTGGGCAAGGAACCCCTGGGCTATCTCGCCGCCGCAGGTGCCTTCGTCGCGGCCGGTGTCGCCTTGATCTGGGCCGACGACACGACCGACGTCGGCGGTCTGATCGACATCAACGATTACACGACGTTCTTCCGTGTATTTTTCGCCCTCATCGGCGGCTTTGCCTGCATCGCTTCCGCTCGCTACGTGAAGCAAAAGCTCCTCCACCCGGGCGAGTACTACGCGCTGATCCTCATGACTGTGATCGGCGCCACCGGTATGGCCGCATCGAGCGAGTTGCTCACCGCCTACATCTCTCTTGAGCTGCTGAGCTTCTCGCTCTACGTCCTGACTTCCTATTCGAAGTTTGACCTGCGCTCCAACGAGGGTGGCCTCAAGTACAACCTGCTTGGGGCTTTCGCTTCCGCGTTCCTCCTCTACGGGATCGGTTTGGTCTACGGAACAACCGGCACCACGAGCTTCGCCGGCATCGGCGAAGTCCTCAGCGGCGACATCGACGACATTCGCTACGGGCTGTACCTGGGAATCGCGCTGATAACTGTGGGCCTCGGGTTCAAGGTTGCGGCGGTGCCCTTCCATATGTATACGCCCGATGCGTACGAAGGCGCACCACTCCCTGTCACCGCACTTATCTCCGCCATCTCCAAGGCGGCAGCAATGGCCCTCATACTCAAGCTGTTCGCCCAGGCCTTCCTCCCGATCATCGACGACTGGCGTTACGTAGCTGCCGGTCTGGCGGTGGTCACTATGGCGCTCGGGAATCTCGTCGCCATTCAGCAAAGCAACATCAAGCGATTGTTCGCTTACTCGAGTATCGGCCAGGTTGGATATTTACTCGTGGGCATCGCCGCCCTCTCGCCGGAGACTGCTTCGGCGCTAGTACTCCACATGGTCGGATATGTGGCGACGAACCTCGCCGCCTTTGTGGCGATCATCGTCTACTACAACTGGACAGGCCGGGAGGAGATCTCCGAATTCAAGGGGTTGGCCCAACGCGCCCCCTATCTCGCCCTGTCTTTGACGATAGCCTTGTTCTCTCTTGCTGGAATGCCGCTGTTCGCCGGCTTTGCCACGAAGTTCATCCTTTTCCAGGCCGCCGCAGAGGAAGACCTTCTCTGGCTCGCCGGAGTGGCGTCGTTCTTCAGCTTCATCTCGCTCTACTACTACCTTGTCATCATCCGGGAGATGTATCTCGGAGAGCCCGACGAGAAGTCACGGTTCCCCACGCCCTGGTTCGAGTACGGCGCGCTCTCAATTCTCATAGCCGCCGTCTTCGTTATCGGCCTCTACCCGCAGCCGGTGTATGAAGTCGTGGAGGATAGCACCAATAGTATTTTCCTGCCAGCCGACGATGACGCGCTCGTAGAGCAGCGCTGATTTCTGGCATAATCCTTTAGCGCGCCCGTTTCCCGCAACAGCCCCCCAACCTCGTGCGTCCAACTTGGTGTCGCCTCGCGCGACCGCTGGTACTTTATGGCTGCTTGGTCTCGCCTCGTCCTTGCGGCGGCCCTTCTGGTCGCCGCCTTCGCTCTCTCTCCTGAACCGCAGAGCGCGGAAGCCGTCCTACCCGTAATCGCCCCCACCACAGGCTGGGTGACTCAGGAATTCGGCGGTTGTCAGACCGACGGCCAATGCCACGCTGCTCTCGACATCGCCGGCCCGCCAACATTGCCCGGTAACCCTGTTTACTCGATGGCGGACGGCGTGGTCATTCGCCGAATCCAGCAGAGTAACGGCTACGGCTGCCACATAGTGATCGACCACGGCAATCATGGGAATGGTGAGCACGTGTATTCCCTCTATTCGCACCTGGGCCGCAAGGACGCCCAGGGCGTCACGACGGAGTGCTACTTCAGCGTTGGGTTGAATCAAGCTGTGGGACGCGGCCAACAGATCGGGTATCAAGGAAACTCCGGGCTTGCGACCGGCACCCACGTCCACTTCGCCGTGTTCGTCTACCCGCCACCATGGTCCGGCTCGCACCACGCGATCGATCCCCGACAGTGCATCGGCTTCGCGGATTTCTACAATGCCGGCTCCCCTGGAGTTGGCTGCGGACCCGGCAGCTGCCCGCACGATCTCGCTGACGGCTGTATTCTCCACGCAGTGCCTTCGGGCCGCCAGTTCGTGTTTCACGGTGGCGCCGGATTCCACATCCCAAACGAGGCGACGCGAGCCTCCCTCTTCGGTTCGCGCCCGTCCTGGGATGTATCCGACCATTACGCGAATTCGCTCCAGGGGCGCACCCCGCGCGATGGGACGCTTCTTCACGACACGTCCAACGGCAGACAATATGTGATCGTCAAAGGAGCAAAATTCCACATTCCGGACGAAGCAACCCTGAAGAGCCTGTACTGCCCGTCGTACCCTCAAGTGAGGTGCGCGGGCGACCTCTGGGCCGGTGCGGTTAACAGTATCAACGGGACACTGCCAGATGAGACGGTGCTGAACGATGCTTCAGATGGACGCGTCTACGTCCTGATCGGTGGTGCGAAATTCCACATCCCTGACCCCGATACTCTCTTCGACCTTTACTGCCAAACCTCCCAGTCCCCGTGCGTCAATACCCTGTGGCACGCGGCGATCGCGGCCATTCCGACGACACCACGCAATGGGACCATTGTCCACGATCCGTCGACCGGCGCCGTTCACGTGGTGTTCGGCGGAGCCCGCTTCCACGTCCCGAACGAACCGATCTTGAAAGACCTTTACTGTCCCACGTACCCTGCGCCGGGCTGCTGGCGAAACCTCTGGCATGCCGCTGCGGAGAACATTCCGACGACTCCCACCGACGATACCATCCTCAGGGAGCATCCTGATCCGCGCGTCTATGCCATGTGCTCAGGCGCCCGCTGGTGGATCCCATCCGAAACTGTCTTCAACCATCACGGCTACCGCCCGGACAAGATCGGCCTTCTCTGGGTCGGCGCCCTCTTTTTCCCGGTCACCGGCAACACCGATACCCAGGTCGCCTCGCCCGGCGACAAGACCTGCGACAGCGCAGACATCGACGATGATGACGACACAACTCACGATAGCGATGAACTCCGCCTCTTCACGACCAATCCCCTTCACCCCGACTCTGACGCTGACGGAGTGCTCGACCCTACCGACAACTGCCCACGTTGGCCTAATCCCGCGCAAAACCGGCCAGCCTGGCCAGTGATCCCCATCGATGCGGACTGCGACGGGTTCACCTCGGTGGCGGAGGTAAGGATCGGAACGTCCGCTGCACAGCAATGCGCCTTAACAACGGCCCCCAATGATGAGGCCACCGATGCCTGGCCGGTGGACCTCAATGACGACCGGCGCGTCGACGGAGCGGACTTGAATCTACTCAAGACCGGCTACAACAAATCTGCCGGTGAAGCCGGCTACAACCCCCGGTTCGACCTGGACGGCGACCAGCGCGTCGACGCCGCGGACCTCGCGATCCTCGCCGGGTTCCACAACAACACCTGCTCCTGATCGCTCCGGTCCACGCAGGGGCCCAAACGGCGTTCCCCCAGGAGCTAGAGAATCGGTAGGTACCGTTTCGTCTCCCAGTCCGTGACCTGGCGACGGAACGTGTTCCACTCGATCTTCTTGTTCGTTAGCAGACTCTCGTGCAGGTGATCGCCCAGGCATCGCCTCAGCAGGTCGCTTCCCTCCGCGATCTCGATCGCCTCGGACAGGCTGCCGGGCAGGTGATCAATCCCCCGCTCTTTCCGCTCCGCCTCTGTCATCTCGAAAACGTTCTCTTCCACCGGCTGTGGCGCCGGGTACTCGTTGCCGATCCCCTCCAGCCCGGCCGATACCATGCACGCAAACACCAGGTACGGGTTGCAGGCCGGATCCGCCGCGCGGTACTCGATCCTCGTCGCGTTCTCCTTGCCTCGCTTGTACTCCGGCACCCGGATCAAGTCCGAGCGGTTGCGTCGGGCCCACGATAGGTACACCGGCGCCTCGAATCCAGGGACCAGCCGTTTGTAGGAGTTCACCCACTGGTTCGTCACCATCGTGATCTCCTTGGCGTGCCGCAGTAGCCCCGCGATGTAGCTCTTGGCGATGGCTGAGAGGTGGTATTCGTCGTTCCCGTCGAAAAAGGCGTTGCGCTCGCCGTTGAACAGCGACTGGTGGACGTGCATCCCCGAACCGTTCTCGTCCGCCAGAGGCTTCGGCATAAACGTCGCGTACACGCCGTTCTTTAGGGCCACCTCCTTCACCGCCAGCCGGTACGTCATCGTGTTGTCCGCCATCGTCAAGGCGTCCGTATAGCGCAAACTGATCTCGTGCTGTGACGGCGCCACCTCGTGGTGTGACGTCTCTACCGGGATGCTCAGCTCCTCCAGCGTCAGCACGGTCTCGCGGCGCAGGTCCGTGCCCGCGTCCAGCGGAGTCAGGTCGAAGTAACCGCCGGCGTCTAGCGTCTCTGGCGACTCCGAGTTCGCGAAGTAGAAGTACTCCAGCTCTGGCCCCACGTAAAACGTGTAGCCCAGGTCGGCAGCCCGCTTCAGATTCCGGCGCAGGACCCATCGCGGATCGCCTTCGAACGGCGATCCGTCCGGCATCAAGATGTCGCAGAATACTCTTGCCACCCGCCGCTCCTGGGGGCGCCAGGGGAGTATCGCGAACGTCTCCGGGTCCGGCATTGCGATCATGTCCGACTCGTCGATACGCGCGAATCCCTCGATCGAGGAGCCGTCGAAACCGACGCCCTCTTCCAGCGCTTCCTGCAGTTCCTCAACCGTGATGGCCATGCTCTTCAGCGAGCCCAGGATGTCCGTGAACCAGAGCCGGATGAACTTCACGTCCATCTCCTTGGCCATCTGGAGGACGTAGTTACGGGATTCCTGCATGTCGTTCATGGGGCTGATCTCCTCGTACAACTACCGTCGCCCCGCACAGCGGGGCGGGTCAAGAGACGTGTGTGTCGGTCTTGTTACGGTTTCGAGTGCGCACGCCGGGCAAAGTCCGGCTGGTTTGCGAACGAGCCCGTGCCAAAATGCAGTGATGAAGAACGACGCCATACATCCCGTCGCCGCGCTCGACCGAATCGCCTACATCCTCGAGCGAACGCGCGAGCCGCAGTACCGGGTCAAGGCGTTCCGGAACGCTGCCGACGCCATCCGCGGACTGACTGACGACGAACTACGCAAGCTGGCCTCATCCGGTCGTTTGCGCACCCTGCCGGGGGTCGGCGAGAAGACCGAGCGCGTGATCGTGCAGGCGCTCGCCGGCGAGCGACCGTCGTATCTCGCCTCCCTGGAGGAGATCACGCCCAATCCCGACGAAGGCTCCGGTGCGGAGATCCGGGCCTTGCTGAAGGGCGATTGCCACACCCACTCGGACTGGTCGGACGGCGGTAGCCCCATCGAGGTAATGGCCGCGGCGGCCCGCGATCTGGGTCACGACTACATCGCCCCCACAGACCACTCACCACGGTTGACGATCGCAAACGGGCTCAGCCCGGAGCGATTGCGCGAGCAGCTCAAGGTCGTCGACGCGCTCAACAAAGAGATGGCGCCGTTCCGGATCCTCACCGGCATCGAGGTCGACATCCTCGATGACGGCAGCCTGGACCAGGAGCCGGCTCTACTGGCGCGCCTGGACGTCGTTGTCGCCAGCGTGCATTCGAAGCTACGGATGGACAGCGAGCAGATGACTCGCCGCATGATCGCCGCGCTGGCAAATCCGCACCTCGACATCCTCGGCCACTGTACCGGACGCATCGTCGTCGGCCGGGGCCGGGCAGAGTCTGACTTCGACGCCGAGCTGGTCTTTGCGGCCGCCCAGATGTTCGACAAGGCCGTCGAGATCAACAGCCGCCCGGAGCGGCTCGATCCGCCGAAGCGCCTGCTACGCCTCGCCGTCGAGATGGGCTGCAAGGTCAGCATCAACACGGACGCTCACGCACCCGGGCAATTGGAGTGGCAGTACTACGGCTGTGACCGGGCCGCCGAGTGCGAAGTCCCAGCCGAGTCCATCGTCAACGCCATGGACGCGGACGGGCTGGTGGCCTGGACCGCGTCACACGCGGAGTAGTCTGAGCGGACCTCGATGGGACTTACTGTCTCTGCCTGGCGACGTGATCGCTAAACCACCCGCGTCTTCCCTCCAGGGCCTGTGCTGCTCCGGAACGCAACGGCACGTCAGTGGTATGGCGATGTTCGCAGGTAGCGCAGAAAGGGGCCGGTCCGACCTCGATATGACCCGGGCCCATCAGAATGCCGCAAAGGCCGCAGCGTGGGTGATGCGCCATCTCGTGCTGGGCTGGCTGCGATTGAGGTTTGGTCTCGCCTTCAGGGTTGGGTGAGAGATCTCCGCTGGTTACAGGCTGCAAGATCTCCGCCTTCGCCTTCGCGTCGGCCGCATCACTGCAGGAAGGGCATGCGCTCTCCGCGGGGCGGACGTTGCGGTTCTTATCTGAATAGCCCACTGGGACTCCTTTCTCCTGGTCCGGTAAAGGTTAGACCATTGAGCCAAGGACGCCCTTGGGCTGGGCTGTCTATGACGAGAGTGAAACGGTTACCAAGGGCGAGTGTATCACCAAGTCGTTGTCGCCCAGATACGAATAGCCCGATTTCGGACTGAAGTCGACCGGACTCCTTCTAAGCAGTAAGTTGAAGGTTCACATGCTCCTGGGGCGCCAGAACCACTCTCGGTACATCAGAGACTAAGAGCGGCGTCCCAGTGCCTGAAACTCAACGGTTGCGGCCCGCCGAGTGCGTCATCCCGCGCCCTATGTAGGTGTGCTCGCGAGAAAGGACGGGAAACCGCCTGGCCCGCTGCCTTCAAAGTCGACCAGCTGCCTTCGCCGGACTCGGCTAGACCGGTTCGATGCCAGACAGAACGGAGCCGTTGCCTGTCGAATGTTGGGATCCACCCAGCGCTGATTTCGCCAGCCACCGCTGGCGCCCTTGCTCTGCGTGTGTTCAACGAGCTGTCGTGTCCTGGCGGCGTGACAGGTCGCTTGCGATGGCGTGCACTTGCTGAGTTAACTGGAGGTTCTGCCGGGACAGCGCCAGCAATTGCTCGTTCTGTTCGTGCTCAACCTGAACCGTCTCCCATTCCCGATTCGCGAGCGCCTCGCGTTTGGCGTCTGTCCGGTTCTGCGAGATCATGACGAATGTACTCAGAAAGATGGCCTCCAATGAGACGATCATGGTGAGCAGGCCGAACGGGTAGTCTTCGAAGCCGAGCACGATCCACGAGGTGAACCAGACCAGGTGGATGTAGATGAAGGTCATCGAACCCGCGAATCGGGTGATCGTGTCCGCTACCCGATTCTCGAAGCTTTTGCCGCGCTCCTGCAGAAACTTCGCGAGGGCGGGATGTTGGGGCGGTCCCGGGGCCGGGATGCTCATGTTCCAATCAATCCTTGGCCGAGGGAGTTCGTGCCGAGGAGCCAGCGGCCCACAGCGTTCCGATCGGTCGGGTCAAGCGTTCGGTCTTGGGTGTGTCGCATGGTCGCCGTGTCCTCATTGTCCGTATCAGTTGGGTAGTCATATCGGTCGTCCGTCTCTGTCGAAGCCATCTGTGACATCGCATGGATCCCCCGGTGGCTTCCAAGCAGTTGTGGCCGGTCCCGCAGGGAGGGGAGAGCGGGACCGGCCACTTGTTGCGCTCAACCGGCAGCGGCTGCGCCGGTCGCGCCGGCTGCTGGGATCTCGCTGGCGCGATCTGCGAAGAAGAACGCCCCGAAGAGCATCGTCACTCCCGCGAAGATGGCGTACAGGCCGAGTGCCCAGACCAGGGCGAGCATTCCGTCGCCGGGCCAGGCGATCAGGGCCACGCCGAAGACCACGGAGATGATGCCCTCCGCCGCCATCAGCCATGCGGGCCGGCCGAAGGTGTCGCCGGAAACGGCACCGCCGATCATGAGCGAGCCCGTGAACAAGGCCCAGATGGCGATCATGTAGAGCAGGGTAAGCGCCGTCACGCCCGGGGCGAACAGGGTAACACCCGCGATGATCACGCCGGCGAGTCCGTTCAGCAACAGGACCCAGCGCGGCATACTACCCTCGCCGGTGATCCCCATGGCGATCGCCGCAACGCTGTCGACGAAGAGGTAAGCGCCGAAGACGATGAGCAGCGCTGCCAGAGTGATGTCCGGCCAGGCGATCGCCACGATGCCGAAGGTTATGGCCGTCACGCCGCGCAGTGCCAGCATCGTCGAGGTGTTCGAGAGAAAGTCTTTCATGTCATGTTCTCCTCAGTGACTCTCGTCCCGCTCTAGCCTTTTACAGAGACAGGGGTGGTAGCCGCGAGCTCGTCGGCGTAGGCGCGCGCCAGGATGGCGTCGAGCACCTCGTACTCCGCCTGCTCGACCGCGGAATAGGCGAACTGGATAGCGAAAGCGGCGTCGTGCTCGGCACGGTCAGCGTCCTTCTCGGCCCGCTTGACGTCGCGCTCGGCCTTGCGGACTTCCGCCGTCACCTTCGCGGTAGCGATCTTTTCCTGGAAGGAGCGCTGGACATTGTGCCAGCTTGTGGAGATGTTCTCCTTGGCTTCGTCGGCCTTCGTGCTCAGGGCGTCTGCGTGCTTCGCCACCGAGTCGCGAGCGGACTGGACGTCGGACTCGAGTTGGGCCTTGGCCTTGGTGCGCGACGCGGAGACGTTGTCCTCTGCCTGCTTTGCGCGGGCCGAGAGGGTGTGGAGCTGATCTGAGAGTGCCATTATTGTGTTTTCCTTTCATCTGCCGGAGATTGCTCCGGACTTGCTAGGACTGGGTTGATTCGTTCTGGGTCTTGCTCGACGCGACTCCTCTTATAGGCTTTTCCTTCCTGGGCCTCTGCGGCTCTGAACTGCTGCTTTCCATCTCAACCTCAGCTTGCGACCGCACGGAGAAGGTGACGAGGCACAACAGCACAGATGCCGTACACAATCCGGCACAATCTCTCTCGCCGTATGATCGGGATGCAGCGATGAGCGGGGCATTGTAAGATGCGTGGGCTAAGGATGCGGATCCTGCAGGGGGAGATTTTCGATGATCTCAGACCAGGGAAGCGGCACGGCCGACTTCGCCGACCTACTGCATAGGTTCCGGCTTGCCGCTGGACTTTCCCGAGAGGCGCTCGCCGAGCTAGCGGGCCTGAGCGCGACCGGTATCGGCGCACTCGAGCGCGGACAGCGCCGGGCGCCTCACGCGGATACGGTTCGCCGGTTGAGCGAGGGCCTCCAATTGAGTCCTGAGGACGCGGCCACGTTAGCGGCCTCCGTCGTGCGATACCGGGTACCACAGTCTCAACAGCCGGCCGCTGCCGCACTTACGGTTACTAACTCGCCCACTCTTATCGCGCCGCTCGCTCCCCCAATCGGACGAGGCTGGGACGTCGCGGTAGTCTGCGGCCTTCTGCGTGCCGAGGATACGCGCATTGTCACGCTCATTGGTCCCGCCGGAGTAGGTAAGACCCGCCTCGCACTAGCGGTCGCAGGGCACCTGGCGCCAGAGCTGCCGGAACCCGTTCTCATGGTCGACCTTGCGACACTCCGCGACCCGAAACTCGTGTGGACGACAGTCCTTGCCCAACTCGGCGTGCGCGTTGGCGGGGACCAGGCTCTGGAGCGGCTGGAGCAAGTGCTGCAGGAGCGACGCCTGCTGATCCTGCTGGACAACTTCGAGCAGGTCTTGCCGGCCGCAGGAGGCGTTCCCGGACTCCTGGCCGAGGCGCCGGAACTGCGGCTGCTGGTGACCAGCCGGTCGCCGCTGGGACTCGGGTCTGAACATGTCTATCCTGTATCGCCGCTAGAGCTACCCGACCTGCACCGCCTGCCGTCACTTGCCGACCTGGCTGAGATTCCGGCCATCAGTCTCTTTGTTGCGCGAGCGCAGGCCGTTTCGCCAACATTCGAATTAACTGAAGCGAACGCGGCGGCCGTGGCTGAAATCTGTGTGCACCTTGATGGACTGCCGCTGGCAATCAAGCTTGCTGCAGCAAGGATGCATGTGCTCTCGCCCCAGATGGTGCTGGATCGCCTGGAGCACCGGCTGTCGCTACTGCGCTGGGACGCGGTGGACCTGCCCGAGAGGCAGCGGACGCTCGAAGCGGCTATCGCCTGGAGCTTCGACCTGCTCAATGCAGAAGAGCAGGCTCTCTTCCGGCGTGTGGCTATCTTCGTCGGCGGTTTCACCATTGAGGAAGCGGAAGAGGTGATGGCCGCGCTCGGCGGGACAAAGAGGGACGTGCTGGACGCGCTGTCCTCGCTGGTGGACGGCAGCCTCGTGCAAGTTCGCGAGGAGCCGTCTGGTCGAAACCGATACGCCATGCTCGAATCAATACGTGAGTATGCGCTGGAACGGCTGGCAAGAGACGGTGAACTGGAGGCCGCTTCCCGCGCCCATGCGACGTATTTCATCCGGCTGATCGAGGAGGACGAGAGGGAACGTCTCGAAGGTGACGAGCGCAATTGGTCCCAGCTCCAACAGCTCGAGATCCAGAATCTGCTAGCGGTGCGCGAGTGGCTAACGCGACATCCAGATCCCTTACTGGAGCTTCGCCTGGCCAGCGCCCCTGGCGTTTACTGGATACTCGAAGGCAACCTGGAAGCGCGGCGGGCTCGGCTGGAAGCGGCGCTCGATGCGATTAAGACCGGGAAGGGAGTGGAGGAAACGGACGACTTCCTCAGACCCTGGATAACGCTTGGGGACACTCTCTGTCTTCTGGGTGACCTCGATCGGGCAGGAAGCCTCCTCAGCGAGACGCTGGTCCGGGCGCGGGCGCTCGGCGACAAGGCCAGTACCGTCGCTTGCCTTGTCAGCCTGGGCTGGTGCCGTCTCCTTTCTGCCGACTACGAGACTGCTGAGGGTTGCCTTGAGGAAGGCCTGGGTCTGGCCGAAGCCACAGGTAACAAGTTGCAGATGGCCCGCGCCCAGACGATCCTGGGAGAATTGGCGCGGATGCGTGGTCAGCCGGAGCGATCGATAGTCTGGTATGAGGATTCCCTTATCGGCCTTCGCGCCTTTGGTGATCGCATGCTGGCGGGCGCGGCGCTTACCGGCCTCGCCCTGGGGCGGGAACAGACAGGAGACCTCGCCGGCGCAGCCGCAGCCCTGGAGGAAAGCCTCGAGAACAGCCGGCATACGCATAACCCCTGGCTGCTGAACGTCACAGCTGAGCGGACGGCACTCGTCAGCAGCGGCTTAGTCGATAGCGAGCTGTTGGCCGAGCTGCTGGGCGCCTCAGACGGGCTCAAGCGCCAGAATGGCGTGGTGGGTATACAGATAGCGCCTGAACAAGAGCGGCTCCAAGCACTCGCCGGGGAGCTCGAGGCCCAGCTTGGGTACGCGGCGTTCTATTCCGCCTGGCAGCGAGGCAACCGGCATTCGATGGAAGAGACGATTGGCCTCGTCGGGCGAGTGCTCGACTGCCTTTCCGCGGCTGCGCCCGAGGTCGTCCCTGAGCCGGCCGGCGACGAGTCTGCTCGGCTCTCATGAGCCGCGTCTCGCGGCCCGTTTTCCCACGGAGCAGGGAGGCGTATATTTTGCGCGAAGGCAGCTGCTCTAACCTATGGCTTTGTTGAGCAGAAGCCTGCCATCGTGGGCGTGTCGCCAACAGATACGACTAGCGCCGATTTCAACCTGAAAAACGAACGGACTCCTTCTAAGCAGTAGGTTGCGGGTTCGAATCCTACCGGGGGCGCCGTTTCGCTTCGCGCGCAGTCCGCGAGCGCGTACAATTCGTGGCGTGGAGCCACGCGTTCAATACGCCGAGTCTGCAGACGGTGTGCGCATAGCCTATGCCGCAATGGGTGAAGGCGATCTGCTGATCACTACACCGACGAGTTGGGAAAGCCTTAGCTTCATCCTCAACGACTCCGTCGGCGGACCGCTGTACGCTCAGTTCTCGCAGACGCATCGGGTCGTCCGTTACGACAGGCGGGGGAGCGGTCTGTCTGATCGGGACTGCGGTGAACTTGGTCTTGAGGCCGACGTTCGAGATCTGGAAGCGGTCGCGCACGCTTTGCGGGCCGACTCATTCGCTCTCATGGCCACCTTCCACCTGGGACCTGCAGCGATCACCTACACAGCTCGGCACCCCGAGAAGGTCTCCAAGCTCATCCTCTATGGGACGTTTGGCTATGGCAGCGACTTGACGAAGGAGGATGTGAAGGCCTCTCTGGTGGGGATGGTTCGCTCGCACTGGGGAATAGCTCGGCGAATGCTGGCGGACATCACATCCTCCGGCCTCAGCAACGAAATGTTGGAGAGAATCGCCAATGACGAGGGTGATTCTATAGACAACGAGACGGTCGCCAGACTACTCGAGCTGAGCTACGACGTTGATGTTCGGGATCTACTGCCGGGAATAAAGGTCCCAGCCCTGGTCCTGCACCGCCGGGGCGACCGCGCGATCCCCTTTCGAAAGGGGCGAGAACTCGCACTCCATCTAGGGAACGCAAGGTTCATTTCACTAGACGGCGCACTTCACTATCCGTGGTTCGGCGATTCAGAGTCTGTTGCTCGGCCGATCCTCGACTTTCTCGACGACTCCTACGGATCCCGTGCGAAGGTTTCAATTGTTGATGCCCACTCCGGCACCGCCATCATCCTCTTCGCCGACATCGTCAATTCCACCGCCCTCACCCAGCGCCTCGGCGACGCCGCTTTCCGCGATAAGGCCCGCGACCTCGACCGTGCCCTCCGCACGATCATCCGCGACCACTCCGGCACGCCCATCGAAGGCAAGCTCTTAGGCGACGGCGTTCTCGCCACGTTCGCTAGCGCGGCGAAGGCGATTGAAGCGGCGCTCGCCTGTGGCCGCTCGGGCGACGACGCGGGCCTCCGTCTCCACCTCGGCCTCCACGCCGGCGACGTTATCCGCGAGGGCGACAACGTGTACGGCGGCGCGGTGAACATTGCCGCGAGGATCAGCGCGCTGTCCGAGGCGGGGGAGGTGCTCGTCTCTGACACGATCCGCTCGTTGGCGCGCACGTCGGCCGGCGTTACGTACGAAGACCGCGGTGATCAGCGACTAAAGGGGATCGATGAGCCCGTGCGAGTGTATGAGGTAATTTCTCAAGCGTAGCGAAGAGGCAGCCGCTCAAGCCCATGGCCCTTGCGGAGCATCTGCCTGCCATCCTAAACGTCGTCGCCCAGATACGAAATACCTCGATTTCGATCTGAAAACGACCGGATTCCTTCTCCCACCAAATGAGATCGTCGCGATCCGACAAAACCCATCTGACTGCTACCTACGGGCAGATCACCACGCTCATGTCATAGCCGGAGTGGTCTGTGCAAGCGCGATCCGCCATCCGTTGTCGCCTCTTACAGCGACGAATGTCAGTGTGCCGCGGGATGACGGGATATCAGGTGCGTCAGCGTTTTCATCGAAGACGTCCTTGGTGCAGGCGACGAGGGCAACATCGGGGCGGAGAAACGTTATCTCCTCAACTTCTGTCCTCGTCCTGACGTTCGAGAGCCTGGTTTTCATGGCCGCCGTCATCATGTTCTTGAAGGTATCCCTGCCCACTACGCGGATGCCCACGATGTTCACGATCACGACGTCTTCTGTCAGCAGCGAGGTGAACCGCTCGACGTCGGCCTGGAATGCGTCCGCGCGAGCCACGAGCTGACGGACGTCTGCATCTTCCTGGCTGCGTTTACTCATGCTCGCAATGTCCAGTCGGCGATCCGGACGCCGTCAGTGCGGTGCAGTAGGAAAACGTCGCGTTCCATGCCGCGAATCTTACAGCAAGGCAGCTGAGCACCGAATGGCCGTCTGATTTCGCACGTCAAGTGGCCACCGGTGTATCGAAGTAAAATCAGATGCGGTCAGCGTTAGACTATTCGCCCCTGATCTGGCGCAGATGCAGAACGTCGTGGTCAGCGATATGCTCGATGAAGGCGCGCAAGGGGCGGTTGCCGAATTGCGGGTGCCTGTACTTGCGGTCAAGTCCGCCATCGCCAGCGCGCTGCAGCAGTTCGAGGTTCGATTTCCTGTTCGCCGAGTAGGTGGCGAGCGATGTCTCCAGATCGCGCTCGCCGTACTCCAGGGCACGTGCCCAAACTTCCTGGTCGAACGGCTGAAGGAGCGGCTCGTCTTCGCTCAGTACTTGCCTGATCCGCCAGCCCAGGGTCACTTCGACATCTGCCAGATGCGCTGCTACCTCGTTCGGCATCCAGCCTTCGCCCCCACTCCGCGCTGAGGCCTGAAACGACTTAGCAACCAGGCCTGGCATTTGCGCCATCGTCCCGAGAATATCCAGCGGCATGTCCACGGTCTCTCCGCAAACCGGGCAATCAACCTTCCGTGTTTCGAACTCGAGCATCGGTTCCTCCCTTGCTGGGGTATCGTTCTATGCGCGGACCGCGAGCTTCTCCGACCGCCGCCTTTCAGTCTCACCCACGAGAGCCTCGTTCATTGCCATGAGGCCTTCGTGTGTATCGCGCATAACCTTCCCGAGGAGAGGTGGAAGCAGGCCGCGGAACTCCTCGCTGTGGATGAAGACGGCGCCCGAAGCCCCGGCTTCGACCTCGAAGCGGTGCAGGCCGTCGAAGAGGCCGCGTATCCAGATCTTCCCGAGCCATGCGAAGCGTCGCCCCGGTTCAAACTCGACGACCGTGGCGTGGAACGTCATTCGTCGCCCGCTCTTCATCGCGATCGTGACGGCGAGGTGTGACCCGAGGCCGGTTTGCCCTGATATCCCTACCACCATCGGGTTCCAGTCCGGGTAGGCGGGGAAGTCCATGAGAACTTCCCAGAGCTCCTCGGGCGTGGCCTGGGTTTCGATCCTCGTCTCCATTAGTCGCACAGCAGCACCTCCTGGAGCCAGTCGCCGATGGCATCGATGGCGAGCGTGGGGTCATCCACCTGGCAATGCTCTTCGCCCCACTCCCCCTGCGCGAAGATGCGTAGGTCGCGGCGCGGTGAAAGAGTGGCCATTTCGTGGGTGCGGCGTGCCTGGGCCACCGGCACCTGTCGATCAGACTCGCCGTGCAAGACAAGGAGCGGGCAGACCATCTCGCCGATCACGGGATCCAGGTTGTACGCTGGCGCCAGCGGCCGAATAGCCTCGACGTCCTGTGTCCCGAAGACCCAGGGCGCCTGGAACGGCGGTGCGGAATGGGCGTTCGTTTGCGCGAGGTTCGCGACGACTCCGAGCAGATCGTGGAAAGCGCCCCAGGCAACGCACGCTGCAAAGCGGTGGTCGACGGAGGCCGCGCGCGGCGCGAAGTATCCGCCCATGCTGATGCCGCCGAGCGCGATTCGGCCAGCGTTGATATCCGGGCGGGCCGCCATCGCGTCGTAGCAAGCCCCGGCGGGCACCTCCATGTCGGGCCGAGTGGGCATGTCGTGCAGTCGCAGCGCGCCGCCGGAGCCGGGCTGGTCGCATAGAAGGACCGAGATGCCACGCTTCGCCAGACCGCCGAGGCCCATCAGGTAGAGGACCTCCTTCGTCACGTCGTAGCCGTTGAAGAAGACGAGACAAGGGCGCTTGCCAGGCCCCTCGCCCGCAATGAATAGCGAGGGGAGAGGGCCGTCTTCGTACTGCACGTCCAGAAACTCGATCGGTTCGGCGGCGGTGGCTGAGCGGAAGGCATCGAGTGCCTTGTTGTAGGACTGCAACTTGAGCGGCGACAGGTTCGTCATCATGCGCTCGGCCATCAAGTGGTACGCGCAGGCGCGGCGTTGCTTGCGCGCAGCGGAGAGTGCGTGGCCTGCGGCATCGTCCTGTGCGGCGAGGTTAGTAAGGCGATCTGCGACCGCCGTCCAGGAGTCGAACCAGGCCTGCTGAGTGTCGTCATCGAGGGCGACG
>Ga0208685_1000249_pt1 | contig 19879 bp, 47 predicted proteins | sample EasRivMeERMLT890_FD_187533 | JGI IMG/M metagenome (GOLD analysis project Ga0208685, IMG submission 187533) | Soil microbial communities from meander-bound floodplain in the East River, Colorado, USA - East River MetaG ERMLT890 (SPAdes) (version 2) | ecosystem: Environmental > Terrestrial > Soil...
AGGACTCATGGCGAACCTTGGTCTAGGTGTCGGTATTGAATGGGGTCTAGCGCATGGCGAGGGTCACTGTTCCTATTGCCACTGGCCGTACCGAGGTCATCATTTCGTTTATGATCCTGCTGACAAGGATGAAGAAGGTCGTAAGAAGGAGGGTACCGAACCTCTTATGACCATCCACAATTTCTTCCTCGCTTACATGCCTGAGAATGTAGGCGGCTGGACGCGTCCTCCACCGATGCGAGGTCTATGATGGCAGACGACTTCATGAAGCAGTACCAAGACGGAGGCTTTCGTCCTAAACCTGGGATCTATGCAACCTCGTTCATTATAATTGGCGAGCGCGGCTACCCGACTAGCTATCACGGTCTAGAAGAGATTACAGAAGAGGATGCCAAACGGCGCTTTAAGGCTGAGATGAAAACCATATGACGGAGGACGAACTTGACTCCCACAAGGATGACCGAGCTGAGTACTACGTCAAACTTAGAATCGGAACCATCCTGCGAGACGAGGACGGTAACGAGCAAATCTTCATCGGTTGGCGACAGAACACCTGTGGTCACGAGATGGTGTTCAGCCAGATCTATCGTAAGTGGGGAAAGGTTCGTCCTTGGGGAATGGGCGAACCTCAGCACTATCACGCCTCCATGCTCGGTACTCTTTGTAGGAAGTTTCCAGGACTTAGGAAATATGTCAGTGGATAAGTCTACGCTTGCAGCCTGAACGGCCACGCCCTACAATGGGTTGTAAGCAGGAGGTTTTCCCCATGAGCCAATATCGTTACTTCACCATCCCTGGAAGCAATAAGGCGCTGTGGGATCCCAAGATTCACGGCAAGGAAGTTGCTGAAGATTCGTTCGGACTACCGCCTTTTGATGAATGCACTGAAATTTGCTGGGAACCCGGTGTCTACCACTACACCTCAGGCTGCGGTGGTCAGGGCTATACCATCCACTGTCCGGAAGGACCTTCGGTAACACAGCCTCAACAGGAAGTGTTAAGAGGCTTCCACGCTTTCCTATCGGAGATTGACTTTGAGTAGTACACCCGATCTTATCGTCTCGGGAGGCTGGTCTATCCCCGGCCACAAGATTGACGAGCAAACTGAATGGGCCATAAGGAATCGTCATGCATCATGCTATCTTCAACCCATTGGCCTCAATGACAAGATCGTCATTTGCGTCGTGGATCTCTTTGATGAACGAAATCCAACGATGTCAGTTACAAACGATGCAGATTTTGTTGTCGCCACAGTTTACAAAGTTCATGGTGACCTACCCATTATCTATCGGGATACCGAGGGGCAGTGGGATGAGCTCCGCCATCGGTCGGGACATTTTGCTTGCTTCCGCGCTTTGGACACGGCAGACATGGATCAAGCAGTGCGAACCGTACTGGCACTTCATGAACAGGATGCAGGAGGGAAACCCCAATGAAAGTCGTAGTGCAGCCGGTCGCCCAGTACGGACCGAGGGGTGATAGAGACACTCAGAAGCATTTATACTATGACTACCGAATTCACCTCTGTAATGCGGAAGACCGGGTGTCCAAGCAAACTGTTGCTCACACCATCGGTGGCTTTGATCACTGGTGGACAACTCCACGCAACATGGACGATGTCCGCGCTGAGGCAATGAGTTTTGCAAGGAAACTATCTCGCCGAGTAAAGGCTGGCGGTGTGATAGTGCTAAAGGAGAAGCACTGATGTTCGGACGCAGGGAAAGAAAGACTCCATACCAGCGTGAACCAATCACAGACTTGGAAGACTTACGAGACGATTGCATCGCGCTGTTCATGAACAGTCACATCACTATGAAGGAAGTACATCATCGCGGTGGCCCAACTCCCGGCACAATCTCCAAGTGGCTCTACAAAGAAACTCGGTTTCCGAGGATGGATTCAATTCGTGCCTTCCTACAGGCACTGGAGTATGATCTCGTTCCGATGCCAAGGATTCAAGCGCAGAATTACCGAAGCAAGCACAGCTTCGGCACCGTCACCATGTTTGACCAGAAGAAGCGAGCCAAGCGATGATCCCCATGAAATTAACCGACGCCACCCGCTCCATGACCAAGCCTGAGAGCTGGGACCCTCGTCTTGGTGAGTGTGAAACGCTGGACATTCACGACAGTCGAAGTGAGACTGGTGCTCCCATGATGACTTCGGCATGGCAGTTTGAAGAGGGGGAGCTCGAGAAACTTACTGCTGGAGCTCCACTCTACCTTCGTATCTATGGCAACCAGCATCCTGTCGTGGCTTTATTCGCAGGCAACCCAGAGGATCTTGGCTGATGCATACGATCTATAAGTACGTACTCGGCTCTACATACACATCTGTTCCGGCAGGAGACATCCTTCGAGTAGAAGAACAGAACGGAATACCGTGCGCGTGGGTATTACATGATTTAGATATATATCTTAATGAGAGCATGACTCTCCAGATCTTCGCCACTGGGGAACAGTTTGATCTCCAGGACCTCAAGCATGTCGGGACGACTGTAGGCCCGGATTTCGTATTCCACGTCTTTAAGAGGCTTAACTAATGGCATGGTTCATGGATCCGGATGGCTGGCGCGATGAAAGTGACGAAGGACCAGTAGACTACCTCGCGACCTACATGAAGGGTCATGGTGAGCTACAGATCTGCCGATACAATTACGGTGAGAAATACCGCATCACCTTCAACGGTGAGGAGATTGCTCAGGCTGACAACATCGCCCAAGCGAAACAAGTAGCGCTGAATTACTATAATCGCTGGAAGCAGCAACTTATCGCTGAGTCCTACGGCGCAGGTGATATCAAGGTCGCCAAGTACACAGGTGAGTATCCCAACAAACCGATCAGTGTGTCTGATCTTAGAAGGCGAGTGCGATAATGTCGACTGAAACTCTCATGGCTGAAGCCTATGTTTTCGCAGCCGCCTATGCGGCCGAGCGGGCTATTTTATATCCTCATACGTCGGGTTCAGCTGCGGCGAGAGTGAACGCCATAGAAGCGACCAAGAAATTTCGAGAGAATTTTTGCCCCACCGTTCAAGGAGGACCCAGTGCAGAGACGACCTGAACTTACTCTAGAGCAGATAGATGCTCTGGAATTACCAGAGCTCCCAGTGCGGCGCGTGTCACGGGACTTCTACTACCCGTTCTTCAACGCAAGCTGGGATGAGGGCAAGATCTATGCTTATGAACTCGCTGCTCTACCACGGTGGACAAAGCAATTCTTTGAGACATGGATGTTCCGTGGCATAGATCACGGTGACAATGAGACTGTCGTCGTGAAGCACGGCTGGGAACAGAGCGGTAAGATCGTCTTACGCCCTAAGAAGGGTACCGTTCACCAGACTATGGAACGCATGGCTCCCTTGATGCACTACGCAGGCACCAGCAGTGAGCAGAAGTCGGCTACCATTCAGCTCCTTGCTTACCGATTGTTTGACCTCGTTGAAGAGGTTCAACCTAGACAGAGAGTTTGGTAATGAATCTTCGTAAATTCACTGAAGACTTCAGGGATGCCAGTGACATCGCAACCGCGATGATGAAACATCCTGAGAAAGCTCAGCTTGTTGTTCGCATGAAGGATGGCTCGGAATTCGTGCCAGCCAAGGTGAAAGTCAAGCGTGGCAAGATTATTATCTGCGAGGATGAGGATGGGTAAATTCGCCAACAGGTTAGAAGATCTCCATGGCGAGGACTACGTCCCGATAGGAGACTTCGCCCCGCGCATAAAGAGTCACAACCCTGACCACGGTCTCAGTGGCTTTGAAGCTATGGGTCATCCTGTACCTTTCTCGCGACAGGCCGAGGCCTACCGTCACATGATTGATATGGGTTGGGATCCTGCCACGCAGCGGGAGAAGATGCACTCTATGATCGGCAAGGCTTCGGACCTACTGTCTCGTGACGACTCCCATGAAGCCATGGAGTATCTGTATAGAGAGGGAGCTGATGTAACAGCGGTGTACCGACTGTTGGCCGTATTGCTTACCCCCGCCCCCACAAAAGAAGCATCTGGGAGCCCTTCAGAACAGTCTCAGAACACGGCGCGAGAGCGTTGGCGGTACAACCCCCGCACCGGGGCTAGGAGCATTGTATGAGCCTTGGAGACAAGCCGCCTGAGATCAAGTGGGTTGTTCTCTTTCGCAAAGATACTATTAGTGACTGGCAGATCTATCGTCATCATGTGAATGGTACACCCTTTCGTTTTAAGAACTTGGATACGGCTGGTCCTGAAGTAAGAAAACGCCGCCGTCAAGGTCAGCTTGCTAACGCTGTCCGTGAAGACCGAGTCAACATTTACGGAGTGAAACTATGCCCATAGATCCGACATGGTTTGAGATGTTTCTGTTCTGGTATGGTCAGCACTGGTTCCTCGGACTGCTTATTCTCATAGTTTTCTACGCGCTGGTCTATCATTTCATGAGGTTTATCTTTCTCATTATTGCTTTCCTGATGCGTCAACGCAATATCAAGCACCACGGTTGGCCTCCGACTCATTTAGATGCTGATGGTTCCTTCGAAAAAGATGAGTAAAAGGGAGTAATCAATAGTTGTCGCACGAGCATTTCCGGGCCATACTGTAGGTGTTATAAGGTGTCATAATAGGAGGGATATCCCCATGAGTATGGAAATTAGTGGTCCGCGCATCTACCAAGCCGTTGCAGTTCGCCAAGGACTGAAAGCTGTCAAGATCGGTTTGAAACTGAACACCGCTTACACCAAGACCAATCTTCTCAAGACTGCCAGCAAGTTTACCGAGCATGAATATGTCGTGCGTGGCACTGATGGTGTTGATCGTGCCATTGCAGAGATCAGTGTGTGGATTGACGATGCCCGCGCTATTCTGAATGAGGAGGCAACGAAAAGTGCCTGACCTCACAGAGATCTGGATTCAAGAATGCACAGGTGGGACAGTCACCGAGAATGTGCTGAGCTCCAAGGGTGATAAAGACTACCTTGTCTCTGTTCACCATGACCACTACCTTGACTCTTGCACCTGCCCCGGCTATGGCTTTCGCGGGAAGTGTAAGCACATCACTCAGCTTCGCGAGAAGCTCTGTAGCTGGAGTTCATTTGTCGGCCCTGAAGCGCAGACTCCCCAGCAAGAAATGGAAGCTGTCTGTCCGCGCTGCGGAAGGGAGACAGTATCTTCAAGGATGGGAGTATGAGACAGCCTCCGCGACAGCTGAATGCCAACTTGGATAGAGACAATCCAGATACAGCGAACGTCTACATCTTCCTGGATGGTGATCAAGTCAAGGAGTGTACGTCATACGACGTTGATGCTGGCTGGATTGAACAACTGGCTCATGATGACAAGGGTAAACCTCTCATCTGTGGAGACGAGTTCAAAATTCTCAGGAAGCATGGTGTCGTTCGAGTAGCCTGGATCAGACCGGAGAAAGTACATGAGAATCCCATCCTTCATCTTAAACCGACTTCAATCTTGGGCAGACCGAAAGATGGGGGAACGTGACCCTGATTTCTACATCGGGGGCAAGGAAGATCCCTATCTGCTTCGCTGGTGGGTGATCCCTCGCAACAAGTGGTTCAACATCTACTTGCATCGCACATTGAAGAGTGATCGCGATGAGGCTCTCCACGATCACCCATGGATAAACTGTTCTGTACTCGTGTATGGTCAGTATCATGAGATGACACCCAGAGGTGAGGGTCACGAGCTCAACACACTTAGCGAGGGACAGATGCGCTTTCGCTGGCCGACATCAGCGCACCGCTTGATCCTTGGACCAGAACCAAAGGTCGTGAGCATCTTTATCACTGGCCCTGTCGTGCGACATTGGGGATTCCACTGCCCGAATGGCTGGCGTCACTGGCATGACTTTGTCGGTTATCGTGATGCTCACACGAATGTCGTAGGGCGAGGCTGCGGTGAGATGAATACGCCACCGACACCCGGTGGACGAATCCCCATGTTCTCAAAGCTTCGCCCGAGTAGTGATGCTCGGCCCTCGTGACGACCATTCTACACTTGCGCCATGAATATTTCTGGCCTAGCCTTATAGGGTAGCAAAGGAGGCATATCCCCATGAAAGACCAGTGTAAAAATCCAGACTGCCCCATCCACGGAACCAGCCCAGACGCAGTACGCGACCGAGGGCTTCGCCAGCACATCATCACCAACGGTGAGTTGATGAGCGTCATCCGCATCATGGCAGCTAATGTCCACAGCAATGTTCTTGTGGAGGCCGGTGTCCGGGAAGGTTTCGTTGAGGAGCATATGCAAATGCAGATCCTCAAGGGCAACCATGATGATGACCCTGTTGTGCAAGGAATCATGCAGGGTTTCATCGTCATGCTGCGTGACCACTACCCCACTCAGCAGTACGTAGGACTCTGTGCCGCCGTGCCGGAGAGCGAGAATTGCATCAAGATGAAGACCGGCAAACACCCAGACGAGGTGCAGGATCTCCCGTTTCATGTGATTACTCTTGACGAGCTCATGGCGATGCTGGATCCCAAACGCCATCGGAGGCATTGATGTATAGTATGGTCGCCATCTGGCGAGACGAATCCAAGGAACCTATGGAGGGTCGTATCAGAGCCTATGAGTTCACAGGAGGCTTCTTCGTCTTGATCGCTGAGGATGGTCATACCTTGAGTATTCCAGGTGATATTTTGCAGACAGTCGAGCTCCGGGAACTAACGGCTGAAGATGAGAAGTCGGGCTATAAGCCGGATAACACATTCCGTGAAGGGGAGAACAGCCCTTGGTTCCCGGGGATGGGAGTACCATCAAAGTGAAGAAGCCCAAGCCTCGTACCCCTATCTATAAGCCCGGAGATCCTCGTATAGCACGGGATCTTCGGCGTGGAGCAGGTGTCGGCGTGGACCTCAGCAAACTCTCACCAGAAGAACGAGTTCGCTGGGAGGAACAGGTGCGCCAGCAGTTGATGGCTGACCCTGTTCGGGAAGCTACTGAATTAATGAAACCGCCTAACGAGCGCTTTCCACAGGAGGACGCAAGTGAGGATGAGTAATGGTATCAGATCTCCGGAAGAGGATGAGGCAAGAAGCCGTTGCCGTGCTCTTGCTAAGTCACTCGAAACTCGCATTGATAAGATTCAAAGATCGCACGTTCACATTAGTCCGTGTCCGACATGGTCTCAAGGTCTGGTTACTGCTTTCAATGGCTGGCAAGATCTACACCAACGAATGCGAACCTGTCTTCTCGACCCAGACCTCGTAACTGATGGTATCTATATTGAGGACGGGCCTACTGAGCAACTCGGCGCTCAGTTAGCTAAGAGCCTCGTGGATGAAAGGGTGGGACAATCCCCATGATCATCAACACAGAGTCGCAGCCTCACATCATGGATGCAGTTCATCTTATCCAGATGGATTCAGGGGACCACCTTGCTCTCCCGATACTTCAAGTGCCAGACCGGTGGAAGCCCTACCTGGAAAAGATTGATGAGGCTATCACTACCTTAAGTCGCAAGGAACGTGCTCCTGAGGAAGAGCCTCTTCCTCCACACGTCAAACCTAGCGAACTCTTAGACAGCGAGCTCTTCAGCTTCTGTAATGGTGACGATCTAGTAATGACGAAGATTGCTAATCGTAGCACAGAGCTTTTATTGACCCACGTATTCCTCGCTGACTATTTTGAAGGTTGGACTTATACTGATGAGACTGAGGCCAATAGCCCAGAGAATGTAGTCAGGCGGAAACGTATTGAGTACCTTGAAATGTTAGAGCGAGAAGGAAGACTACCGCACGAAGGCACTATGGAACTCTTGACTCTCAACCAGAATTTACGATAGGAGGAAACCCCATGCGTGAGAAAGAATGCTATTTCAGCATAGAAGACGGGAAGTTCACCCTGTGGGATGATCCCCAGCCGGGACGCACACCCTTGATGCTGCGTGAAGATGTAAAGGGTCGCATCACAGCTGAAGATCAAGGCGGCTGTGCTCATTTTCACATGACTGAGGGTGTTAGCGAGGATGGCTGTGGCCTAGCAGAACCCCCATTCGATCAATGCGTGGATTGTGGGGCCACATTCTACTAGGAGTTGCGTGATGGAGACTGTGCCCTATCATTTCCGTAGCTATAAGGATGGGACGTATTCGTTTACTGAACATGAGACAATGGAGTCAGCTACAAATTCGATAGATTTTTCTCGGATTCATGAGAATAACCTCGTGGAAAACCTTCTCGTATGGGGATCTCCAGGGCGAGAAGGATCTGGTTATATCACTGATGCTGACTATGAGTCTCCTGTTCCGGGGGGCTTTAAGACTGCTATATGGGTGATGACTGCTGCGGCTCTCCTCATAGGCGTGATGGTGGTACTTTCTATTTGGACAGGAAAGACTCCGTGAACTTTGAAGACTGCTCTGTCAATGATATTGAGAGATTACGTCCACGTATCAATCAACTAGCTATAGACTTTGCTAATCTTCAGGCCAAGCAGACAGAAGACCTAGATGTTCGGGACCAATCTATAGTGCTGAACGCTGCTTTGAATATGATACAACGTTCTTGCATGATAGCTACTAAGAAGAGCTTCAGTACTCGTTTCTATCGCGCCATTGTTCAAGCAATGAGCCTCACTAGGATGTTCGCCCTCGGGCGCATGGCTTCAGGTAAATAAGGTGGTCAATCTCCATTTCCCGAGTTATACTAGAGCATGGAACAGGGGTGGAGGGTGCCATGCCTGTGAACTTCATGTACTCATTTCCAATGAGCCATGAGCAAGCCGTGTTCATTCTCAAGGATGCCCCTTGGTCTCCTTCTGAGAAACGGTGGGTGAGTGAGAACTCTCTCCAAGCCCTGTATCACCCACTTGGTGATGAGATCGTGAAGTATTGGCGACTGAATGACAGAAGCTACCCTCTTCCTCGTCACTATATGAAACGATTCTCCCTTGGTGATCCTGGGGATATGAGTTGTCTGATTATCCTAGACTTCTTATGCTGGCTGAGGAAAGAAGAATTCAACCTCGCGGGTTATGTGGAAGAATTCAGGCGGCTGTGGTTTGCTAAAGGAATAGATCCTCTTACTCTTGAGAAGATACCGAGAAGAATATGAGCAACATATATCCTTCAGATGAATTGACCATACCTACACGGGAAGAAGAGCGTCCGGTGAGACACATGAATGGTGTGGTCTTCACTCACGATGCGTGGCACTGTCGTCCTCAACACCTGTGGCCGAAGGATTATAAGAACATTAAACCCGAATGGCAGGACTCTATTGAACGTTACTTAGCAGCGTTCGTGGAACCTGTTCGCACAGTGGCAGACGAAATAATTTGTTTCGTATGTGGATCACAGCTCACAGGTCACAGTGTCCTGCTCAAAGACTATCGTTATCAAGACAATCTTACCTTCTCACGAGAAGGTACATGGGAGGGTCGCTGTACTGGCTGTGGCTACCCTTGTCGCTTGAAGCATGATATCTTCATGCCGAATGGTGGTCCGCGTCTCGTTGGGCTGACCGGCTTCCCGCTCCTTTACCATCCAAGCGCGACTCAAAAGACCCAGTAGAATTTGCGTTGCGACTTAGCTGCTGCCATACTTACCTATGGCTGAGAAGTTCAACTATCCGCAGGATGTCATCTGGGTGACCAAGAGCGGGGCGATGATACGTCTCGGTGATATGACTGATGTTCATCTCATGAACACCCATAAGATGCTCCTACGTCAAGCCAAAGCCCATGATAGCGAAGCTGTAGCTGCAATGAGCTATGGTGGTAATCCAGATAGTATGGGTTCATACTATGCGGATCAAGCCATGAATGAATCTTTGGATCGTTCAATTGAATATACCCACAAGGCAGAGCCCTTCTGGGACGAACTTAAGAGGAGGTTCCCTGATGAAACAAATGTTCGTAGTTATGTCGAACGACTTTCCGGACGCAGTGTTCGACGACAAGGTAGTAGCCGACAAGTATTGCGAAAAGCGTATGGCCGAGCAAAAAAGTGAGCTCGTTCATCAATGGGAAACTCCGCGGATTTACTACCGCACCTACACCTTCACGCTGAATGAAGAAGGTACTCCAGTTCACCGTATAGGCTCCTGAGCTTGTAGCTGTTCGAGCCTGTTGCAGATCTAAGTCTTTAGCTACTTTCTCCCTCTAGGACAATCACTTAGTGAGTACCTAAAGATTTTTATCCTAGATAAAGACTTTAGAAATTACCTGCGCCATCTCCTTCTGGATCTTCTTTAGTTTGAGCTGGAGCTTTCTTCCCTTTAACTGGATTCAATGGTTCTTTTAGAAATTTTTCCCATTCAGCTACGGGCTTCTCCAGAAGAGATTTATCAGTCGTGTAAGTCTTCATGAGTCGCCCATCGATTATGATATCGTGCCCACGGAACATACCAGCCTTAAGAACAATGCTGTTGAATTGCGATGGGAGATGAGGGATTCGGCCATTGTTGGCACGGACTACTGAACGAATTCCTTCGGCTGTTACTACTGGTCTTATGAAGCAACCGATCTTATCTTCAATAGCCCACATTATGATGCCATAGAAATCTTTATAGTCACCGAGTTCAGATTTATCTACCCTGTTTTCAGACCGTTCACGATCTTTCTCCAGCATACGACGCTTATGGCTGGTAGTCGGTGCCCATCCGAGATCCCACGCTACAGGTGATTTGTAACGCATCAACCATGCGCCTATCCATTCAGGATTCTCTTCAAGCTCCTTGAACATAGCATTGTATTCTACTGGTAATAGCTTCTGTTCACAGTTGATAGCAAGAAGTCTACGATCACTGCCGTCAAGTCCAGAGGAATTTGCGAGGGCTAGAGGGAAGAGATCGTTAGAAGTGATATACCCATTAAGAAAATCACGTTGATGCTTCTGCTTGGATCCTTTGATGTTAATCAAACGAACACCTTGACTTCTGTCACGAAGAGTACTTATGTTGAACGGTCTGTAATTGTGATTCTTCTTGAGTTGCTCGTAGACTTCTGAGTTTGTCACACTCCTAGCTTCATTCAACTCGTAGAAAAGACACCCATCCAGCCAATCTTGATACTGCCCAAGATATTCTTGAACAGTTAAGTCTGTTACCCTCTTTCCACCATGAATAGCACCTATGACGCGTAAGAAATAAGACTTTCCTGTACCGTTTGTTTCACTGACGAGAACAGGAATCCAACTCTGCTTATCCATGGGCCGTGAGATGATTTGGCTGAAGTAGTAAGCCAGTGCATCACGAAGAAGGCGTCCTTCAGTTCCAGGGACAACTAGCCCATCCTCATTTATATCAGGCTCTACTACTTCACCTCCAGTGACTCTATCTAAATGAGCAATGAAGTGCTTTGCTTTCTCTGCTATTTCCTCATCGGAAATATCTAAGTCTCCAGCTATCTCCTTAGCCCGAGTGTAGGTGGGAATGGGAAACCACTCATTAAGAAGTACATTTCCTTGAGGAGTGGTGATGAAGGTATCAAATCCAGGGAGAAAATCAAGATCAAAGATGCTACGATTAGCTAAGTCTGCTAAGAATTTCTGGCTGGCTGTGCCTGTCTTATCTCTGTATCTTACATACTTACGATCAAAAGCTGCGGCAGAAACCACCCCTAAGCGATCTTCTAAATTATGAAATCGATCATCATTTAAGACAAATACCCACTGATTACAGATGTGTTCAAATGAGTCTACTGCTTGAGCTCGTTCAAGTTCTGTCTCAGGATTAAGGGCATCTTCTTCTTTATAGTCTGCGAGGTCCCAGCCTGGATTAAGTCCAGGGATATTTTCAACCCGAACAATCCTTATAGATTCTGGTTTGTTTTTGAATTCTTTAGCGCCGAAAGTAAGTTGGAGTTTCCGTGCAGCTTCTCGCCCCGGCGTATCATTATCTGGCCAGACAACTACATCACAGTCTTGCCAGAAAGGTTCATCTGGTAACCAGAGATCATCGGACCCCTTGACCCCGGCATAAGAGAGAACCTTCCAGCGATCACCGAATAGTTCCTGTGCTGCATCCTTAGCTGGTTCACCTTCAACGAATAACACACGAATGGTCGGGTCACCATTAGCCAGAGATTCAAGACCGTAGGGTGGTGATGTCTTCTTCGCCCAGCCTTTCTTGACCCACCCGCTGTGAGCACGATAGGTTAGGGTGTAGACTTCCTTGGTGGTATTCCGTGAGTCAACCCGATACTTGTAGCCTAGCAGGGAGCCGTCTAAATCTCGGATTGCCCAGTGACCTATAATAATTCCGCGATCTTTCCGTAGTGCATCAGCCTGAAGTACTACATCCCATGATTGCATATCCTCTGGTATCGGTAGAATAAGAGGATCGCCCTCAGTATCAACGAGAGATTTTTTAGCTTCTTTATTATCGAGAAATTTTTCGGCAATGAGGAATTGTAGAGCCTGAGCAGGCGAGCATTTCATTGTCGCACAGACAAACCCCACTAAGCCGTGGTGGGAATCGTTCTGTGCCCAGTCGCCCCAGTGTCCATTCTGAAGATTGAAGTCCCAGCTTGAGCCAGCACCACCATCAATAGAAGCAAGTTTGAAACGACCGCCGTCAACCCGTCCTTCGGGGCGCAGTCGCTGTAGAACCTCGGTAGTCTTCTTTTGGTTCTTAACGAAGTATTCGTTGATGGATGGAATATCTAACGAAGACTTCAGAAAATCGGCAAAAAGTCTCTCTGCCACTTTCTCCATGGGTCCGCCAATCTAATTTTCGCAGCTTGTCTACTATAGCACCGTGGCGTTTGGATTACAACCAGCTTGAACAAGTCAGAGCAAAATAAGAGTTGCACATAGAACGGCTAACTGCCATAGCAGGGTAGCACCTGCCAAGGTGCCATTTGAAAAACAACTAAGGAGGTTTTCCCGTGTACTCAATTGTTAAAGACATCCCGAAGCCAGTGGATCTTCCTGGGAAGTCACCAGGATCCAAGTACCCGCTGGCTGAGATGGCAGTGGGTGAAAGTTTCGTCGTACCTTACGAGGAAATGAAGAAGGAAGAGACGCCTGAGAAGTTCCGTAACAGGATCTATCAGTCGGCTCGTAACTACGCCCTTCGTGACCTCGAGTCTCAGAAGAAGACGAATGGTGCGGAAGCCACCAAGAAGGAATTCACTGCGGCGCTGATGCGGGCAGATGATGACACCGAAGCGAAGCGTTGGGCGGCGGGTGACGTCGTAGTCTGGAGGGACAAATGAATAATGAACGCCGTAAGGCGCTGATTGCCATTGCCGGAGACCTTTCCCTTATCAAGGGAGAGGTTGAGGCCTGCACTCAAGCTATGACCGATGAGGAGACTGCCGAAAAGGAAGAAGGCTGGAGCTCCTCAGTAGAAGACGCTCACGGAGCCTTGGAAGCATGTAAGGATGAGGAACAGGAATATCTTGACAATATGCCTGAGTCCTTCAAGAATGGCGATCGCGGTTCCAATGCTGAGACTGCTATCGCTGCGATGCAAGAGGGCATGGATGCTTTGGATGAACTCATGAACGTGGACGAGGTCGGTGAGTTCATTAAGATGGCTGAGGACAAGATTGACACAGCCATCGCACAAATTGAAGAGGCGCAAGCCTAAGACCGGGGGCTACCATGTACGGAATCGTCTGGAAATATTCTACCCGAACGGGAGAAATTCGTCGTCTAGTTTCTGCTCCAGAATCCTTAGATGGTGTAGAAACAGCTGATGTCGCCAAGAATGAAGGGAGGCAGATTCTAGCTGATGTGTCTCCTGAGCATAAGAAATACTTGAGTCCCCTCTCGGTGGTAGAGATTACCGAAAACATGGCTCTTGAACTTATGAATTGTCCCAAGGTGACTCTGCCTGCCTTTGATGGCGATGATGATCTTGAGTTCGTAGACGTCGGTACTGTAGGTTTCTGGGATAATCAATCCTGGTGGAACCGTTAAAAACTATTGTCAACTGAGTTGTCTCCTGCTAACCGTGAAGGTTCAGCGGGAGACGCTTAGTGACCCATGTACCAGAACATCTGACCCTAGATATCTGGGAAACAGAGACTGGTGCAGTCAACTGGTCACTACGCTGCCTGGATAAAGAGCGCCCAAACTGGCATCGTATTGAGAGTATGATTCTTGAGACTGTTGAAGGTCTTATAGATGCTCAAGATGGCAACCGCGTGGTTTTTCATATCATTGCTCAGCGTGAAGGTATGACTACTACGCGATGGGACACCCGATGGAAGTTCACTACCTTCGGTGAATTCCTCTGGGTGAGAGCTAATCTTTATCGTGCCCATTGGCATATTCTGGGGCGACAAGCTCTACCTAAATTCATGTTCATGTTCTGGGCTATAGAGTGGGTCTACCATCGACTCGCAGGCCATTTTAAGCAGTCTGAGAGTGTGCGAGCAGCCCCGGCTACCCCTATACCAGCCACCCCCACGAATACGTCCCTTGACCTATCTGAAGCCCTCCTAGGCCAGTCCCAGGCAAGTGGCGGCACCGTAATACCTTTTCGGCGCAATAAGGATAAGTCATGATAGGTGCGTTCTACAACGAGCATATGATTGCCAAGGCACAAGCTATCGTAGCTGAGGGGAGAAACATACCAGTCGTAGAGAGGGACGCTCACTGTCAACGGCGGTGCGGTCTCACCTTCGAATACCTGCGTAGAGTCGGTACAGACTTCAAGAAACCCAGCGCTCGTACGATCATGAACCTCGGCTACGAGGTGTATGTCAAGGACGTCGGTACTGGTGAATTCACCAAGCTAGAACTGGATGTGAAATGCGACTGGAATCCAGAGAACCCACGAATGAATCCGGTTTCTATGCCTGTCTTCGTGAACGTACCCTCTCCCGAATCTTCTACGAACGAATAGAACCAGCTGACGAATCTGGTTTCCCTGACATCTATTTTGTGATGCGGAATTCAATGATACCATGCGAAGGTACCATTGAATTAAAGTTCGCAGAAACTGAGCTACCGAACCTCAAGGCACTCTGCCGAGGTACCCAGAAAGCTGCTCTGCTGGATTATCATCAGGCTGGTGGGCGGAGACGTTTTGCGCTATGTTACAGTAAGGGTGATGTTTTCTTATGGGACACAAATGCCTACTTCAATGCTCTTCGAGTTGAGGGGCTTCTGGGGTTTAAGCGTATCTCATTAGCAGATCCATCATTCTGTCCGTGGCTTTGTCAGTGGTTAGGAAACTCATGAGTCGTAGGTTTGATGCAATGGCTTCGGCCAAGATCTTCTCGGGTAGGCCCGAAGAGGTACCAAAGAATCTAGCGCTGATCAAGTATCCAGCGTTAGTGTCGCTGAAATATGACGGTTGGCGAATGTTTGAGTATGATGGCGAGGTTCGCCTTCGTTCTCTCAAACCACCCAAGAATCTCAACACGCAGAAAGTCATGCGTGAACTCTTCAAGGCTTCTGCCAGCCTCGGTGTCAAAGGTCTAGATGGTGAGGCACTACCGGGTGATCCTTATCATCCCAATGCGATGCAAGCCTGTACCTCAGCTTTCAACGCGCACCACACAGTGACGTCCTTTGGTTTCTATGTTTTTGACTGCTACCAGTACGGAGACAAGCCTTTCCAGGAGCGCCTGAAGTATGCACACGATGCTGTGGAGCGACTTCAGGATATGGGCTTTGATTGGATACATCCAGTAGAGCATCACTTGGTACTGGATCAAGAGGAGCTCTTCATATATTACGACGACATCATCGCCAAGGGCGGTGAAGGAGTCATGGGTCGCCACCCGCTGTCGCCATATAAGTACGGTCGCTCTACTATGAAGGAGTCATGGTTGTGGGCACTCAAACCATACATGGATGACTACGCTGTCATCGTCGGCTTTGTGGAGATGCTTGAAAATCAGAATGAGCTTACCGTCAATGAGCGAGGCTATGCTGCTCGTGCGGGCTTCAAAGAGAATATGGTACCGAAGGGTACTCTAGGTAAGTTTATCTGTTGGTCACCTCGCTTTAAGGAATCTTTCGGTGTTGGTATGGGAGTGGGTCTTACCTTTGATCTCCGTGACACAGTCTGGGCTAACCGCGAAAAGTATTTAGGTCGGTTTATCAAGTATAAGTACCAAGAGATTGGTGTCAAAGAGCGTCCTCGCCAGCCGAAATTTATGGGACTACCACATGATAGCGAAATTCCTATTGCAGATCTCGCATTACTGAAAGCTCTGCGTACCGAAATTTTAGGAGAGAAACAATGGCTGTCCAGGTGAACACAGGGCCAAGTATCTTTACGGTCAAGTATCTGAATGAGAACCAGACAATAGGTTTCGCGAACATACCTGCTGCCGGGACAGGAGCTGCCAAGGAAGAGTTCATAAAGCAGTATCCTACCAAGCAGATCGTGACTATCTACAGGAAGAGTTGAGTGTACGAAATTCCTAACCTCGACCGAACCAGAAAAATTCACCGATTCTCAGGTCACACTGAGGAAGAACGCTTCTGGTTAAAGGTAGATATTCGGGGTGAAGATGAATGTTGGCCTTGGACTGGGGGATTAAACAGAGGTTACGGTTGGTTTAGAATCGGTGGTATGTACACTGGTCGTGGAGAACGAGCTCACCGATGGGTTCTTGAAAAGAAATTGGATCGCCCAATTAAGAAAGGCCATGAAGCCTTACACTCGTGCGACTTTAAGCCATGCTGTAATCCTAAGCATATTAGTGAGGGAACTCAACAGCAGAATCTTCAAGATATGAGAGACAGGGGAAGATCTAATAGCTGGGGTAGAGAAAATGCCAGTCTACGTTGATGCATCCTGTAATAACTTTCGTCGCATGATAATGTGTCATCTTATTGCAGATACTCCCGAAGAACTTCATGCTATGGCCGAGGCTATCGGCATGAAGCGTGAGTGGTACCAGCCTACTTCATTCCCTCACTACGATGTAGCTAAGGGTCGTCGTAAAGAAGCAGTCAAGCTGGGTGCGATTGAATGTAACCGGCGAGAATTCATGGAACATCTTAAACGAATAAGACATGGAGGAAAGTTTGCCAACACCGATATATGAGTATGCAGGATTCCGCTACACTATTGAACAACGCAAAGGTGATGACTGGCTGAAAGCCTATCCACTTCCAGGCCAGCATCCTGCGGCCAACAAGGATAAACATCGTCGTGCAGCCGTTGAAATGTTCAAGCAAGAAAACGGAGTCAAGTAATGCGGAGAATCTTTTTACTTGCGCTTGGACTTACTGTGGCGTATCCTGCAATGGCTGGGGAAATTACTCTCCGAAAAGAATGCAGTCGTGATCGTTGTGTCTACTACAAAGGATCTAAACGGGTGTTCTCAGTGGAGAATGAAGCTGATACCTCACGCGTCATCATACGGGATGCCAAGCGCCGTCCTGTGGCGAAGGTAGAAAGGGAACGCAATGGAACTATCAGAATTAAAAAGTCTGGTAGCCAACGGAAAGATCTTCTCAGTGATCTTTACGAAGAGGACTGATGGCACAACACGCAGAATGGTTTGTCGTACTGGAGTACGGAAAGACTGTTCTGGTGGTGGTCGAGCCTATGACCCGGAGAGCAAGGGTCTGCTTACCGTCTACGACTTCGAGAAAAAAGCCTACCGCATGATTCCTGCTGAGGGTGTGATCGAACTTACAGCCCGGAAGCAAACAATTAAGTTTCAATCACGTACTGGTTAGGTTGTCTCCGGAGCAATCCTGGCATATATAGGGTATGGGCCGTCCTCCGGCCCGCTCTTGCTGCTTGCCGCATCAAGGAAGTCCCGCTGATTTATTCGCACTAGATCAGCGGGGCTTCTTTGTCGGCATCGGCTAGATGGGCGGCCCACCTAAACCCCACGGACAGAGCAAATTATGGCTGTTTTGAGCCATTTTTAAGCGTCTTCGTGGGGTGCCGCATGGGCTGGGCTACGGCCAAGGTGCTCAGAAATTGTCCAGAATGGCGTCTTTTAGCCTCTATCTGGTGTGAGGAGTGTCCCACCTGTCGTGGAACTCATGATAACCGAGGTTATCGACATGATCAGTACCAAATTGGCCGGTCGTGGCGTGGGCTACGACCCGAATCATAGCCCACTTGACGACATCATGGGGGAGTCGCCATGCAATCCAGATGGCTAACTTCTCTTTCATTTCGCAGTGTCCTTTGGATCTTCCTCCAATGTTTCTACTACGACTTCTTCTGCGACTTCTTCTACTATTACCCCAGTTTCTATCTTGCCATCATCATTAGCTTCAAGTCGCTTCATCTCGTCAGCGATCTTAACGTGGTAGTTCCCATCTTCATAAGCGGGACCATTATATCCGTGAGCAAAGGGTCGGCAGTCGTCCGGCTTGGTACTCACCATACGGAGCTCTTCCTCCAAATAGCACATCTTGATATATCTGACAAAGAGATAGTAATGGTGGTATTCACTAATGACAGTGGAGTATGCGAATTCTAGTGCAGAGCAAAACTCCATGTTCGGGAACCAGAAACCCATCACCTGGAACTTGCCCCAGGATGCAGACTTAAAAGCACAGCGAAGATCATCGGCAATGGCGTGAGTTAGCTTCTCCCAAGAATCTTCATTATACCCTCCAGAATCAGGGTTAGACCAAGGCTCAACGTCGTACAGCCCGTAGGTGAAGTCGCTGAACTTGTGTCGTTCAAACAACATCTTGGGACGACCATTGCTATCATAGCCAGCACCCGCGCTCTCTACTCTGGAGACAGCTACGAGCTGATTATATGAGCAACCCAACCATGTTGCGAGAGAACGCATCTGCTCATCAGTGACAGCTTTCGCATCCAAGTTAGTGAAGACAGCCTTGACAGCATCACGAGTGGTTTGACCGCACTGTCCATCAACGGGAAGGTGCTGGCCCTTGGAATTCAGCCAAGTCTGGAAGTCTTCCATATACATTTCAAATTCCTTACTTAGCAACCTCCAACGGTTGAGCTGCTTCAACAATCTCGCAGGAACTTCCAAGGCAAGCGAACTCGCGAGTACCGATGACTGTGTCTTCTCCACGCTCATACATTCCGAGCTTGGTCCAGTCAACTGTAGTGGGCATCTCTTCCATGAAGATTTCGTACTGATCCTTAGTTATAGTTTCGTAAGGAAGCTGAGTGTAGGTACTACTCACCTCCATGTGAGGAAGGAAGCTAACACCTGCGAGCAAATCGAAATTTTTATAGACCCACCCACCTACTTCCGGCCACTCGTGTTCCTTGACACTCACTGTACAACTGACAGCGTGTTCGGACCAGTGAAGATTGTAGAGCTTTACCAGCTCAAGATGCTGGATGGCAGTGACTTGATCACGGGTAATGGTAGAGCTCCCCAGCTTGGTCGGGAAGCTGAAGACCGACATATCCTGAGGCTTGGTAGCATGAACTTCATTGGGAATACCAGAGTCCGACATGAACTGTGTGACAGGATCCTTGTTATCCTGCGAGATACGACGAATGTAGTAGGGAGCGTGCCCTTGGTGAATTCCCGAAGGGCTGAGCACTAACTGGCTTACCGTGCCACTCGGCTTGACTGTGGTAACTGCGAGGCTAGGGTTGACGCCAACCTCACTGGCGCAGATACGATTGGACTTAATGGCTGTCTGCTTCATGTGTTGGAGCTGGCTAGCAAGACGATCCATACCTTCATCGCCTCGCATCATCGGGTTATCATAGATGCCGGTCAGACTGACACCCAGAAGGCGTTCATCCTCGGCATTAAATGCCCAGTCTGGCTCCACAAAATTGAAGCGTGTTTGAGTTGACTGCCATGTGCCTAGGATAGATGCTAGGCGAATTTTCTCGCGGATTTCCTTGGGGGTATCGCGCTCACGAACAATAACCTCGCTGAGATTACATAGCCCACGAGGTCGCAGGATAATCTCACCGCAAGGATTGGTGCCGAATTCGTAGTTATGGCTGCGTCTTCCAAGACGTTGAATCTTTTCAACTGCACCGTAACGATTGAAAATA
>Ga0208685_1000250_pt1 | contig 19877 bp, 17 predicted proteins | sample EasRivMeERMLT890_FD_187533 | JGI IMG/M metagenome (GOLD analysis project Ga0208685, IMG submission 187533) | Soil microbial communities from meander-bound floodplain in the East River, Colorado, USA - East River MetaG ERMLT890 (SPAdes) (version 2) | ecosystem: Environmental > Terrestrial > Soil...
CCTGGAGCTGCAGCGCGCCGGCCAGCCGCACGCCGAGGCGCTGCTGGCGCGCTCGGTGGCGCTCGCTTCGCGGCTGGGCCTGCCGGTGGTCGCCACCCACCCGGTGCAGTTTCTCGACGCCGGCGATTTCCGCGCCCACGAAGCGCGCGTCTGCATCGCTACCGGCCACATCCTCGGCGACCAGCGCCGCCCGCGGCGCTTCACGCCCGAGCAGTACTTCAAGCGGCAGGACGAGATGGCGCGCCTGTTCGCCGACATCCCGCAGGCGCTCGAGAACTCGATCGAGATCGCGCGGCGCTGCAACCTCGCGATCGAGCTCGGCAAGAGCCGCCTGCCGGCCTTCCCGACGCCGGCGGGAGTGAGCGTCGAGGATTACCTCCGGCAGCAGGCGCACGACGGGCTGAAGAAGCGCGGCTTGCAGAACGTGGAGCGGCTCGAGTTCGAGCTGAAAACCATCATCCAGATGGGCTTTGCCGGCTACTTCCTGATCGTGGCCGACTTCATCAACTGGGCCCGAGCGGTACGCGAGCCATCTTTCCCGAACGGCGTTCCGGTGGGGCCGGGGCGCGGCTCCGGCGCGGGATCGCTGGTCGCCTATTCGCTGGGCATCACCGACCTCGACCCGCTGAAATACGACCTGCTGTTCGAGCGCTTCCTCAACCCGGAGCGCGTGTCGATGCCCGACTTCGACATCGACTTCTGCCAGGACGGCCGCGACCGCGTGATCGACTACGTGCGGCAAAAATACGGCGAGGGCAGCGTTTCCCAGATCGCCACGTTCGGCACCATGGCGGCGCGCGCCGTGCTGCGCGACTGCGGACGCGTGCTCGACCTGCCGTACAGCTTCTGCGACCAGCTCGCGAAATTGGTTCCCGTGCAGCCGGGCAAGCTGATCACGCTGGACGACGCGCGCAAGGCGGAGCCTCTGCTCGCCGAGCGCGAGAAGAACGAGGACGAGGTGCGCGAGTTGCTCGAGCTCTCCGAGAAGCTCGAAGGCCTGGTGCGCAACGTCGGCATGCACGCCGGCGGCGTGCTGATCGCGCCGGGGCGGCTCACCGACTTCTGCCCGCTCTACGCCGCGGACGGCGCGCAGGTGATCTCGCAGCTCGACAAGGACGACGTCGAGGCGATCGGCCTGGTGAAGTTCGACTTCCTCGGCCTCACCACGCTCACCATCCTCGACTGGGCGGAGCGGTTTGTGCGCGGCTTGGGACAGGCGGATTTTTCCCTGGCTCAGGTCCCCTTGGATGACGCGCAGACCTACAAGCTTCTCTCCTCCGGCAACACGACGGCGGTGTTCCAGCTGGAATCGCGCGGCATGCGCGACCTCATCAAGCGCGCGCGCCCCGACCGCTTCGAAGACGTGATCGCGCTCGTCGCGCTGTACCGGCCGGGACCGATGGACCTGATCCCCGAGTACATCGAGCGCAAGCACGGCAAGCGCGTCGACTACCTCGACCCGCGCCTCGAGCCGATCCTCGGTCCGACCTACGGCATCATGGTGTACCAGGAGCAGGTGATGCAGATCGCGCAGGTGATGGGCGGCTACACGCTCGGCGGCGCCGACCTCCTGCGCCGCGCCATGGGCAAGAAGAAGCCCGAGGAGATGGCGCTGCAGCGCGACAGCTTCGTCGAAGGCGCGCAGAAGAAAGGCCTCGCCCGCGGCAAGGCGACGCAGCTGTTCGACCTGATGGAAAAGTTCGCCGGCTACGGCTTCAACAAGTCGCACGCCGCGGCCTATGCGCTGCTCGCCTACCAGACCGCGTACATGAAGACGCACCACGCGGCCGCGTTCGCCGCCGCCAACCTTTCCGCGGTCATGGACGACACCGACAAGGTGCGCCAGTTCCACGAGGACGGTCTGGCCAACGGCCTCACCATCCTGCCGCCCGACGTCAACTCGTCGGAATACCGCTTCGTGCCGGTGGACCGCGGCACGATCCGCTACGGGCTGGGCGCCGTCCGCGGTACCGGCCAATCCGCCATCGAGAGCATCTTGTCCGCCCGCAAGGAGGCGCCGTTCAAGAGTCTCTTCGACTTCTGCAGCAGGGTGGACAAGCGGATGGTGAACCGCCGAGTGCTCGAGGCGCTGATCCGCGCCGGCGCGTTCGACGCGATCGACGCGAACCGCGCACGCCTGCTCGCCTCCGCGGGCCGCGCGTTCGAGGCCGCCGAGCAGGCCGAGCGCCAGGCGAGCCAGGAGAGCCTGTTCGGCGAAGCCGAGGCGCCGCGCGGCGGGGCGCACGTCACCGTCGAGGCCCCGCCGTGGGATACGCGGCAGAAGCTGCTGGAGGAAAAGGCGGCGCTCGGCTTCTACCTTTCGGCGCATCTGTTCTCGATCTACGAGCGCGAGCTGAGCCGTTTTCCGCGCACCCCGCTCGCAAAGCTGAGCCCCGGCGAGCGGGTGTGGATGGCCGGGATCGTGGTCGCGGCGCGCGCGCAGATGACGCGCCGCGGCCGCATGATGGTGGTGATGCTCGACGACGCCACCGCGCAGGTGGAGATCTCGGTGTTCAACGAGCTGTTCGAAAGACACCGCGAGAAGCTGAAGGAAGACGCGCTGCTCGTGGTCTGCGGCCGGGTGCAGGACGACCAGTTCTCCGGCGGCCTGCGCGTGCTCGCCGAGGAGCTGCTGGACCTCGATGGCCTGCGCGCGCGCTACGCCGCCCGCCTGAAGATCTCCATGAACGGCGGGGCCGATGCCAAGCGGCTGCAGCAGGTCCTGGCGCCTTATCGCGCCACCGGAAACGGCGCGTGCCTGGTGGTGGTCGCCTATGGCAACGGCAACGCCGCGTGCGAAGTCGTGCTCGGCGAAGGCTGGCGGGTGCGGCCCGACAGCAAGCTCCTCGCCGATCTCGGAGATTGGCTCACCCCCGAGAACATCGAGCTTGTTTTCGGAGCTTAGTGCGCCCAGCGCACGGCGCACGGACTCCCGAATAGCGTGCGGTAGTGGCGGTACCAGGCATTGACCAGGCGCTCGCCCGGATCGATGCGCCGCTTCTCCGCGAGGAACTCGCGCAGCTGCGGGTAGCACGCCTCGGCCTGGGCGCGCGTCGCCTCCGGGGTGCAGGACACGGGAAAGCTGCCGCCCTGCGCGATCGCCGCGTCGATCAGGCTGCGGCGCAATTGAGTCGCGCGAACCGCCGCGCCGAGCGCCGCCGGCTCGGCGAGATGCAGCGTGACCGCGGCGTATTCGCGTCGCGCCCAGCGCAGGAACGAATCGTTCTCCGGCGCCGTGTGGCGCGCCTCGACGCCGGCAAGCGCCATGCGCCATTCTTCGCAGCGGCCGCGCGCCTCGTCGAGGAATGCCTGAAGCTTCTCGGGAGGTAGCAACAGCCGCAACGGATGTCCCGGCGCGACGGGTCTTCCTGGCCGTTCCACAGCATTGTTGACCGCGCGCGACAGCGAGCCGATATCGAGCGTGACGCTGTAGAGCGCGCCGAACAGGCCCTGGCCGCCGGCGACGAGCGCGAACAGCTCGCGATGCGCGGTGCGGCTCGCGCGGCGCAGCTCGCCGCCGGGGGTCACTACGGCGATCGATTCGACGTGCAGGACTGCCGGCCGCCCGTCGGGGCCGGCGGCATTGTGCGCGAGGCTGTCGCCGACGGTGCTCATCGTGGTGTGCGTGCCCGCGGCGCGCGGATCGCCGGGGCGGAGCGATGCGGCGATCGCTTTCCACGGCGTGCTCGCCTGGACCTCCACCATCCCATGGCCTTCGTCGACGCGCAGCAGGCGATCGAGGCGTGCAGCGTCGTAGGAGCGGCCCTCGCGGACCGCAGCGCTAAGTTCGAGAGCGGACAACGGGATAGAACGCGTGTCGGTCATGGCCTCCTCCAGTCGAAGTTGCGAAAGCGGTTTTCCTGCGGCATTTTTCCGACGGCGGATGCCGCGGCGCAACAGGCGCTTGCAAGGTGGCGTTATCTGATACCGTAAGTCGCATGCCTGCGGCCAGCCGCTTCGTCGAGGCGCTCAAGAGGAGCGTTCGCGCGCGCGGGCTCACCTACGCCGAGCTGGCGCGCCGCCTGCGGATCTCCGAGGCGAGCGTGAAGCGCATGTTCTCGCGCGGCACTTTCACCCTTTCGCGCGTCGAGGAAGTGCTCGCCGCGGTCGACCTCGATCTCTACGAAGTCGCGCGCATGTGCCGCGGCGGCGGCGCCGGCCCGGCGCAGCTTACGCACGAGCAGGAGCTCGGCCTCGCCGGCGACGAGCGGCTGCTCGCGGTGTTCTGGCTCCTCCTGAACGGCTGGAGCTTCGAGGAGATCCTCGAGGGCTACGCGGTCACGCGCACCGAGCTCACCATCGCGTTCGCGCGCCTGGAGAAGCTGAAGCTGATCGAGTGGGGGCCGCGCGAGCGCGCGCGGCTGCTGGTGCCGCGCGACTTCCTCTGGCGCGCGGGCGGACCGGCCAAGAAGGCCTACGCGCGGCGCGCGATGGCGGAATTCCTGCAGGCGCGCTTCGACGGTCCGCTCGAGCTCATCCGCTTCGAGCCGCGCGAGCTGTCCGCCGAGTCGGCGGCGACGCTCAAGCGCAAGCTCGAGCAGCTGCTCGCGGAGTTCGGCGAGATGGCGGAGGCCGACTCCGCGCTGCCGGCGAGCCGCCGCACCCCGATCGCGATGCTCGCCGCTTGCCGGCCGTGGCAATTCTCGGCGGTCAGCGCGATCAGGCGGCGGAAGAGCTCCTAGAGCGTCGGCCGCAGCTCGAAGCTTTCGATTCCGGCTTCGTCGGGCGCCGGCTCGGCACGCACTTCGGTCACGCGTGCCGCGGGCGGGCCGCGCCGCGCCCAGGCCGCGAGCGCCGCGAGCGCTTGCGGCGAGCCCTGCGCCGTTGCCTCGACGCTGCCGTCGCTGCGATTACGCACCCAGCCGGCGAGACCAAGCTTCTGCGCTTCGTCCTGCAGCGCGTAGCGAAAGCCGACGCCCTGCACGCGCCCGGTGATCCGCAGTCGCTGCGTCGCCATGTCAAAAATGGTATTCTGATTTTCAGCAGTGAAGGATGCAAGAAAGGGGGGAGAAAAGAAATGCGCGCTGGTTTGCTGGTCATCGCCGGGCTCGCCCTGATCGGTTTCGTGGCGGTCGCGGTGGTCCTGCCGCGGATGCAAGGTTCCGAGATGCGCGAGGCCGCGCAGGCGCTGGTCGCCGGCGCGGAGGCGGCGAAGCAGCAGGTGGGAAGCGCAGCGGAAAAATCCGGCAGCCTCGCCACCGCCGGAAACGGCATCAAGGCCGTCGAGAAGGACGATCCGAAGCACGGCAAGATGAAATGGATCGTGTCGCAGAACGGCGCCATCCGCGGCTGGAACGAGAAGAACGCGCTCGAAGTCACGCTTACGCCCTCGCTGCAGGGCGGCAAGGCGAGCTGGAGCTGCAAGGGCTACCCGGTCGACGCGATGCCGCCGGGCTGCGGCGGAAAGGGCTAGCTCCGGATCGCGCGGCGGTAACCGCTTGCCGCTTGGGCTGGCGAGCCCGCGGTGAAGCCGAGGTCGCGCAGCAGGCCGTCGTGGATGCCGTAGATCCAGCCATGCACGGTGAGCGGCTGCCGGCGCGCCCAGCAGTCCTCGATGATCGACGTGCGGCAGACGTTGGCGACCTGTTCGATCACATTCAGCTCGCACAGCCGGTCGACCAGCCGCGCGCGCTCGCGCACCGCGCGCAGGCGCGGCGCGTGCTCGTGCCGGACGTCCTGGATGTGGCGCAGCCAGTTGTCCACCAGGCCGTGGCGCTCCTTCATCACCGCCGCGCGCACGCCGCTGCAGCCGTAGTGCCCGCAGACGATGATGTGGCGCACCTTGAGCACCTCGACGCCGAACTGGATGACCGAAAGGCAGTTCAGGTCGCTGTGCACGACCATGTTGGCGATGTTGCGATGGACGAATAGCTCTCCGGGGAGAAGGCCGACGATCTCGTTCGCCGGCACGCGGCTGTCGGAGCAGCCGATCCACAGGTAGCGGGGCGACTGCTGGCGCGCCAGCTTGTCGAAGAAGCGCCGATCGGAGCGCAGGATTCGCTCGGCCCAGCGCCGGTTGTTACGGAAAAGCTCCTGCAGATCCCTCACCGCCGCGTGATGATTCCGGCCACGATCAGCCCGGCCAGCGTTGCGCCGCCGACGAGCAGCCAGTCGCGCCGGCGCCAGCGCCCGCGCGGCGGGTGCGGCACCGCGCCGATCGCCTGCGTGGCGGTCTGCGGAATCGTGGCCGATCCCGTGAGCGCGGCGAGCCGCTGCGTGGCCTCGTTCGAATCGAACGAATTCGATACGCCGCGCGCGAGCGGCGCTCCCGCCTCCGCCGGCGTCTTTTCGTCCAGCTGGCGCGACCGATTCACCGATTGGGCGAGCACCGCGGCCTTGGATTGCGTGCTCATCATCTCCGGCTGCGTGCCGCTCGCGAGGCCGAGCGGGCGCCCCGACAGCGTGGTCGACGCCGGGCCGGCGAGGCTGCGCTCGCACTCGCGCAGGTCGCGCGCCGCCTCGCGCGCGTCCTGGTAGCGCTCGTCCAGCGGCTTGGCGAGCATCTTCGCCACCACGAAGTCGAGCATCTCGGGCACCTGGCGGTTCACGGTGCTCGGCGCGGGCGGCGCGAAGTTGACGATCTGGTACATGAGCGCGGTGACGTTCTCGCCGCTGAAGGGCGCCGCGCCGGTGAGCATCTCGTAGAGGATTACGCCGAGCGAGAAGATGTCCGAGCGGTGGTCGGCGCGCTTGCCGATCACCTGCTCGGGCGACATGTACTTCGGCGAGCCGAGCATCACGCCGGTCTGCGTGAGATCGGCCGAGGCGCGCATGCGCGCGATGCCGAAGTCGGTGATCTTCACCGGGCCCTCGGAAACCACCATGATGTTGGCGGGCTTGACGTCGCGGTGCACGACGCCCTGCTGGTGCGCGTAGCCGAGGCCTTCGGCGACCTGGGCGGCGATCGACAGCGCCTGGGGCACGCCCATCGGCTGGCCTTCGACGAATAGCGTGCGCAGCTCCACCCCCTGGATGTACTCCATCGCCATGTACACCACGTCGCCCGCCTTGCCGGCGTCGTACACCGTGACGATGTTGGGGTGGTTCAGCCCGCCGGCGGCGCGCGCCTCCTGGTAGAAGCGCGCCTCGTACTTGTCGGCGTGATCCTTCTCCAGCGCCATGTTGACGGTCTTCACCGCGACCGTGCGCTGCAATACCGTGTCGGTCGCCTTGAATACCACGCCCATGGCGCCGCGGCCGATCTCGGAATCGATCACGTATCGGCCGAGCTGCGGCTGTTCCATGCCGCAAGCTTAACCGACCGTTTAGGGGACGCCTGCTGGAAGGACTATTTCGCCCCCTTCAGCGACCGGAAGATCGGGCCCCACACCGGGTGCCCGGCCTCCGCCGCGTCGAGGTCCGTCGACGGGTCGGCGGCGAGCGCCTTGCGGAACTCATCGCGGCACTGGCGCTCCCGCTTCGACGAGCAATGGATGAACGCGAGATGCTTGTGCGCGTTGGCGCGCAGCTTCTCCGGCACCCCGAGCTCGATCGCCACCTGCAGGTTCTTCGCCGATTCCTCGTAGTTGCCGCTCTCGTACAGCTTGAGGCCGGCGCTGAGCGCCGAAGGGCCGTTCATCGAGCGGAAGATCGGCCCCCACACCGGGTGGCCGGCCTCCGCGGCATCGAGCTGCAGCGCCGGGTCGGCGGCGAGCGCCTTGCGAAACTCCTCGCGGCACTGGCGCTCGCGGTTGGCCGTGCAGTGGATGAAGGCGAGATGCTTGTGGGCGTTGGCGCGCTGCTTGTCCGACACGCCGAGGTCGACCGCCCCCTGCAGGTTCTTCGCCGCTTCCGCGTATTCGCCGCTCTCGTACTGCTTCAGCCCGGCCTCGAGCGCGGCGCTGCCGCTCAGGGTGCGGAAGATCGGTCCCCACACCGGATGGCCGGCTTCGGCTGCGTCGAGCCGGGTCGCCGGATCTGCGGCGAGCGCCTTGCGGAACTCCTCGCGGCACTGGCGCTCGCGGCCGGCCGCGCAATGGATGAAGGCGAGATGTTTGTGCGCGTTGGCGCGGTCCTTGTCGCTCAATCCCATCTCGAGCGCGCTTGCCAGGGTCTTCGCCGAGGCGACGTGATCGCCGGCGTCGAACTGGCGCTGCCCCTCGACCAGGGTGACGCGGGCCTTGGTGGCCACCACCAGCTGATCCAACTGGGCGCAACCCGCCAGGACGATGAACAGCAGGAGGAAGAGCGCCCGTCCCATCAACGGAACCGGTGCTGGATCTTCACCGATTCCCCGGGCTTCACCTCGACGCGCGCGACGTGCGCAGGGAAGGTGGAATTGCGGATCTCGATCGTATGCGGACCGGGCGTGACTTCGAGCACGCGCAGCGGCGGGCTCAGGCCGCGGCTCTTGCCGTCGACCAGCACCTCGCCCCAGGGCGCGACGGCGAGCTCGAGCCGCCCCGGACCCTTCGCGGCCGCGGGCTTCTCGGGTTTCTTCTCCGCGCGCGCGACGATCTGCTTCTTCTGCTTGGGCGGCTCCTCGATCACGGCCGCGCCGCCTCCGGCAATCGGAGGCGCGGGCGCCGCGCTCCCCGCAGCGGGCGCCGCCGGCGCCGCCGGCCTGGCGGCAGCCTGCTTCGGCGGTTGCGGTTTGACCACGGGCTCGTCGGGCATCAGCGCACGGGCGACGCCGCCGCCGGCGACGATCAGGAGAAAAGCGAGCGGCGCTGCGGCCAGCGCGGAGCGGCGCAGGCCGAACGGGCCCATGCCTGAAAGCCAGCCGACCGCGCCCGGCGGCGTGCTTTCGCTGCGGGCTTCGGCCTCGTCCACGCGCCGCGGCGCCGGCGTGGCGCCGACCACGGCGTAGACCTCGTGCGCGCGCACGTGCTTGTCGGTGCGCGAGCCCTCGTGGCGGAACAGGCTCGCGTAATCGCGCGACAGGCAGGACACGACCTCGTAGAAAGAGCGCGAGACCAGGAGCTGCCCAGGCCGCGAGAAGCTCATCACGCGCTGCGCGACGTTGATGCCGTCGCCGATGATGTTCATCTGCCCGTTCAGGTCCTTCACCAGCCGCACCGGGCCGAGATTCACGCCGCTGCGCACCGGCACGCTGGTCGCGAGATCGCGCATCGCCATCGAAGCGAACAGCGCGTCCTCGGGATCGCCCATGAACGTGATCGCCGCGCCGTCGCCGGTATCGAGGATGATGCGATCGCGCGACAACACGTGCTCGAGCGCTACCCCCAGGGCCTGATTGAAGGCCTGCTTGAGCTGCAGCTGCTCGGCGACCGGCTTCTGCGAGTAGTCGGCGATGTCCAGAAACAGGACGCTGCAGACCAGCGTTCGGCCAGCGCTGTCCAAGCGGAACTCCCCCTTAGGCGGCCCTCGAGCCGCGATGCCTCATTTTACGCGCATGCCCGGCCGGGCCCCGGCATCGGGGGAAACGAGAAAAATGCCCGGTCCGTCCCCCGAGGCGGCGAGCACCATCCCTTCCGAGACGCCGAACTTCATCTTGCGCGGCGCGAGATTCGCCACCAGCACCGCGAGGCGGCCCTCGAGCTTTTCCGGAGCGTAGTCGGACTTGATCCCGGCGAACACGGTGCGCGTGCCGTCGCCGACCTCCAGGGTCAGCTTGACCAGCTTGTCGGCGCCCTCGACCTGCTCGGCGCGCGCGATGCGCGCCACGCGCAGGTCGAGCTTGTTGAAGTCGTCGATCGAGATCGGGTCGCTCACGGCATGCTCCTGGGCAGCGTGCTGCTGTTTCTCGGCGTGGCGCTGCGGCGCGGCGGGCTGCGGCACGGAGTGCGCGTCGAACAGCCGCTCGAGCTGCTTGCCTTCGACGCGCGCCATCAAGTGCTGGTAAGGCCTGATCTCGTGACCCTCCGGGAGGAGCTTTGCGGAATCAGACCACGTCAAGGGGTCGACACCGAGGAAGTTCTCGACTGCTCTTGCCAGATTTGGCAGAACCGGTTTCAAAAATATTGTCAGCAATCGGAACATGTTGATCGCTTCGGAACACACGCGATGCAGCTCGCCGTCGTTCGACGGGGATTTCGCGAGCTCCCAGGGCTTGCTCTGATCGACGTACTGGTTCGCGAGGTCCGCCAGCGCCATCACGCTCTTGAGCGCCTTGCCAAGCTCCCTCGCCTCGTAGTCCTCCGCGATCTGCTTCCCGGAGCCAAGAATGGCGCTGGTGGCCGGGGCGGATCGGCTCCCGGTCAGACGCCCGCCGAATCGCTTCGTGAGGAAAGGCGCGCAGCGACTTGCGATGTTGATGTACTTGCCGACGAGATCGCTGTTGACGCGCGCGATGAAGTCGTCGGGGTTGAAATCGAGGTCCTCGACGTTGGCGTTGAGCTTGGCGGCGATGTAGTAGCGCAGCCACTCGGGGTTCATGCCCAGCTTCAGGAAGCGCAACGGGTCGATCCCGGTGCCGCGCGACTTGGACATCTTGTCGCCCGACACGGTGATGAAGCCGTGCACGTAGACGTGGTCGGGCACCTTGTAGGGACTGCCCGCGAATTCGAGCATCGCCGGCCAGAACAGCGTGTGGAAGTAGATGATGTCCTTGCCGATGAAGTGGATCTGCTCGGTCCTTGGGTCTTGCAGGAACTTCGCGAAATCCATCGATTTCCTGCTGCAGTAGTTCTTCAGGCTCGCCAAATAGCCGATCGGCGCGTCGAGCCAGACGTAGAGGTACTTCTCTTCCTGGATGTCGGGGACCCGGATGCCGAAGTAGGGCGGGTCGCGCGAGATGTCCCAGTCGGCGAGCGCTTTGTCTCCGGTGCCGTCAAGCCACTCCTTCGCCTTGTTGACGACCTGGTGCTGCAGCCGGCCGGGGGTTTCGAGCCATTGACGGATGAACGACTTGCACTTCGCGTCGGAAAGCTTGAAGAAGAAATGCTGCGAGCTCTTCAGCACCGGCTTGGCGCCCGAGAGCGTGGAATAGGGGTTCTTAAGGTCGGTGGCGGAGTAGGCCTTGCTGCAGTTCTCGCAGGCGTCGCCGTACTGGTCTTTCGCGCCGCAGTTCGGGCATTCGCCCTTGATGTAGCGGTCGGCGAGGAACATGCCCTTCACCGGGTCGAAGAACTGCTCGACGGGCTTGGCGTAGACCAGGCCGGCCGCTTTCAGCTTGCGGTAGATGTCCTGCGACAGCTCGGTGTTTTCCGGCGAGTGGGTCGAATGCCAGTTGTCGTAGCTGATGTGAAAGCCCTCCAGATAGGGCTTGCGGCCCTTCTGGATCGCCTCGATGAAGGCGTCGGGCGACTTTCCGGCTTTCTCGGCGGCGAGCATGATCGGCGCGCCGTGCGAATCGTCGGCGCCGACGAAATGCACCTCGTGTCCTTGCATGCGCTGGAAACGGACCCAGATATCGGCCTGGATGTATTCCATGATGTGGCCGATGTGGAACGGGCCGTTCGCGTACGGCAAAGCGGTGGTGACGAAGAGCTTGCGGGAGGCCATGAGGGACGGCGATTTTAGCTTACACTTCAATCATGTCCGTGAATGAAGGCAGCGTTCAGGAAGCGCTCCGCCAGCTCGTCGATCCCAACACCGGCAAGGACTACGTAGCCAGCCGCTCGGCGCGCAACATCAAGGTCTCGGGGAGCGATGTCGCGCTCGAGATCGAGCTCGGCTATCCGGGCAAGAGCCAGCACGAGCCGATCCGCCGCCAGGTGACGCAGGCGCTGAAGAGCGTGGGCGCGGGCAACGTGTCGGTGAAGGTGTCGTCGAAGGTGGTGTCGCACGCCGTGCAGCGCGGGGTGAAGCTGGTTCCGGGAATCAAGAACATCATTGCCGTCGCCTCGGGCAAGGGCGGCGTCGGCAAGTCGACCACCGCCGTGAACCTCGCGCTTGCGCTGGCAGCGGAAGGCGCCTCGGTCGGCGTGCTCGATGCCGACATCTACGGGCCCTCGCAGCCGATGATGCTCGGCATCGCCGGTCGTCCCGAGTCGAAGGACGGCAAGCGCATCGAGCCGATGGAGGGCCACGGCCTGCAGGCGAGCTCGATCGGCTTTCTCATCGACATCGACACGCCGATGGTGTGGCGCGGCCCGATGGTGACGCAGGCGCTCGAGCAGCTGCTCAAGGACACCAACTGGCGCGACCTCGACTACCTGGTGGTCGACCTGCCGCCGGGAACCGGTGACATCCAGCTCACGCTCGCCCAGAAAGTCCCGGTCACCGGCGCGGTGATCGTGACCACGCCCCAGGACATCGCGCTCATCGACGCGCGCAAGGGTTTCAAGATGTTCGAGAAAGTCGGGATCCCGATCCTCGGCGTGGTCGAGAACATGTCGTTCCACACCTGCCCCAAGTGCGGCCACGAGAGCCACATCTTCGGCTCGGGCGGCGCCGAGCGCATGGCGAAGGACTACAAGACGGAGCTTCTCGGCCAGCTGCCGCTCGACGAGTCGATCCGCAGCCAGGCCGACTCGGGCAAGCCCACCGTGGTGTCGGACCCGGACGGCGAGCTGGCGGCGATCTACCGCCGCATCGCGCGGCGCTGCGCGGTCAAGATCGCCGAATCGCAGCGCGACATGACCTCCAAGTTCCCGAACATCGTCGTCCAGAACACCTAAGCCGGAACCTCGCCGAGCACCGTGCAGCGCCGGATTACGCGACCCTGCGTGGCAGCGTCATAGGCAGTCGCGCGGTGCATCACGCAGCGGTTGTCCCACACGAGGAGCTCGCGAGGCTTCCAGCGGTGCTCGTAGGTGAGGTCCGGATGCACGGCGAGCGCGTTCAGCTCCTCGATCAGCGCGCGGCCTTCGTCGTAGGGCATGCCCTGGATGTATTCCGCGTGATCGCCGAGGTACAGGCACTTGCGCCCGGTTTCCGGATGCGTGCGCACGACCGGGTGGTCGACCGGGGGCTTCGCCCGGCGCTGTGCCTCGGTCAGCGGATCCTCGCCGTGGCGCCGCGTGCGCGAGAAGTCCAGGTTGTGCACGGCGCGCAGGTTGGCGATGCGTGCCTTCCAGGGCGCGTCGAGGCGTTCGTATGCGCCGTACATGTCGCAGAAATGCGTCTCACCCCCGCTTTGCGGCATCACCTCGCCGTAGATGATCGTGGCTTGCCCGGTCACGCGCTGCCATGAGCCGTCGGTGTGCCACGCTAGCGTGCCCTTGTCCGGGTGGCGGCCGCTCGGTCTTCCGTTCTCGTCGAGGTTCGAGAGCCGGTAGAGCTCCGGGTAGCCGTCGGCGTGGTACTGGTTCATCACGTGGACCTGCACTTCGCCGAAGCGGCGGGCGAAGGCGACCTGGCTGGCGGGCGGCAGATCCTGCGGCGGGAAGAGGAGCACCTGGTAGCGCAGAAACGCCTGGTACAGCTCGCGGAATACCCGATCATCCAGCTCGCGAGAAAGCTCGGTGCCGGAGATCACCGCGCCGAGATTCGGGGTCAGGGGGCGAACGGAGAGCGACACAGCTACTGGCAGCGAGCGTGGTCCTCGGGGCGCCAGGGATTGCTGAGGGTACTGACCGATTCGAGAAACACCACGAGGGCGGTCTGCTCGGCCGCAGTCAGCTTCAACGCCGGCAAGGCCGTCGACCCCTTTTCCGAGTAGTGGCGCACCACCTCGGCCAGCGTTTCGCGCTTGCCGTCGTGGCCGTAGGGGGCGGTCAGCATCAAGTGGCGCAGCGTGGGCACCTTGAAGGCTCCTGCCTCGGGTTCCTGAGCAGCGTGCACGCGCCTTAGCGGGTCGTCGTTGTAGGGTCCGGCCAGGTTGAAGCGGCTGGCCTTCACCGCCTTCAGTCCTTCGACCCGCCCGGCGTCCGCGGAGAAGCCGTTGTTCCGGAACTCGCCGCTGGTGAAGTTCGGTCCGCTATGGCAGCTCGAGCAATTGCCCTTGCCGACAAAGATCTTCAGCCCGCGCTGGGCCGCCTCGGAATAGAGCCCGGCCTTGAGGGGCTCGCCGCGCGCCAGCGCATTGCGGAAGCGGTCGAAGGGCGTCGGCGGGGTCTCGAAGGTTTCCTGGAACGCGGCCAGGATCTTGCCCACGTTGACCAGGACCTCTTCGTCGTCCGCAGGCGAGGGCGCGGCGCCGAAGGCGCGGCGATAGCGGCACGACAGGTCCTCGTCCTGTCGCATCAGGTCCGCGACGTGCCGCGGGGTGGCGCCCAGCTCGCGCCGGTCGAGGATCGGCCGGATGCTCTGCGACCACAGGCTGTCGGCACCGCCGTCCCAGCCGTACCACAGGCCCAGGCGCACGTTCATCAAAGTGGGCGTGTTGCGGTCGACTTCCGCGGCGGCGACGCCGCGGACACGGTTGTCGGTCCAGTTCCGCTCCGGCACGTGGCAGGTGCCGCACGAGAACTTGCCGTTGACGGATAGGCGCGGGTCGAAGAAGAGGCGCTGCCCGAGCTCGATCGCCTCGCGCCGGCCCGAGACGCGGTTGCTCGGATCGCTCGTCGCCGGCGCCGGCCACGGGCCGTGGGCCAGGATCGTGCGGATTTCGCTCGGAGTGAAAAGCGCATCCGCGGCGAATGCGCCGGAGCTCAGCAGGGCCGCCAGGACGGCGATGGTCCGCATCTTGAGCGGCTATCATAGACCCGTGACCATCAAATCGGACAAATGGATCCGCCGCATGGCGGCCAAGGGCATGATCGAGCCTTTCGAGGCCGGCCAGGTCAAGGCGTTCGAGGGCAAGAAAATCGTTTCCTACGGCACCTCGAGCTACGGCTACGACGTGCGCTGCTCGACCGAGTTCAAGATTTTCACCAACATCAACTCGACCATCGTCGACCCGAAGCACTTCGACGAGAAGAACTTCGTCGACTACCGCGGCGAGGTGTGCATCATCCCGCCCAATTCCTTCGCGCTCGCGCGCACCGTCGAGTACTTCCGCATCCCGCGCAACGTGCTCACGATCTGCCTGGGCAAGTCCACTTACGCGCGCTGCGGCATCATCGTCAACGTGACGCCGCTCGAGCCGGAGTGGGAAGGGCACGTCACGCTCGAGTTCTCGAACACCACGCCGCTTCCGGCGCGCGTGTACGCCAACGAGGGCGTGGCGCAGGTGATCTTCCTGGAGTCCGACGAGGTTTGCGAGACGTCCTACCGCGACCGCGGCGGCAAATACCAAGGTCAAAAAGGCGTGACCTTGCCGCGCATCTAGTTCCCGTAAAAAGCCAAAAAAATCCTCGCGGAGGTCTTGACAGGCGGGGTCATGTCCCTATACTCCGCTCAAGTTTTTTTCTTTTTGGATTCAACGAAGAGAAGGAGGTCATCATGACAAGCACAAGGAACTCGCGTCCGGCCGACGACGTCGTCGTTCGAGACATTCCTGAAACTTAGTTCGTGATAGAGGAGAGACTTTGATGGGGGACCGCAGTAGTTTCCTTAGGACAAAACAAGCCGCAGTACCACAGCCACAAGAAGCACTCTTCGACACGCATCCCGAAGTCAGCCTCGACTTCGAGACGGTGCGCGAAGCAGCCCGCCAGAAGTACACCCGGCCGTTCCTGATCCTCGACACCGCGATCGTGCGCTCGAAGATCCGGCGCTTCCGCGCGGCCATGCCGCGCGTGCGCCCGCACTACGCGGTCAAGGCGAACCCCGACCGCCGCGTGCTCAAGGTGCTTGTCCAGGAGGGCGCCGGCTTCGAGATCGCCTCGACGGCCGAGCTCGACCTGCTGCTCGGGCTCGGCGTGCCGGCGGCCGAAGTCTTCTACTCCAACCCGATGAAGTCGCGCGACGCGATCGCCTACGCCGCGGCCAAAGGGGTGGAGTGGTACGTGGTCGACAGCGTGGACGAGCTGCGGCGCGTTCACGAAGTGAAGCCGGACGCCAAGCAGTACCTGCGCATCGCGACCCCCAACATCGGCAGCGACTGGCCGCTCTCGGGCAAGTTCGGCTGCGGCGTCGCCGACGCGCGCGAGATCGTGGCGGTCGCGGCCAAGATGGGCGTGGACCTTGCCGGTGTCACCTTCCACGTCGGCTCGCAGTGCCGTAACCCCGAGAACTGGCGCGTCGCGCTCGAGAAGGCGAAGGCCCTGTTCGACGCCATGGGCAAGGCCGGCCTCAAGCCGCGCCTGCTCAACATCGGTGGCGGCTTTCCGGTGCGCCACGTCAAGCCGATCCCCTCGATCGAGGTCATCGGCGAGGTGGTGAACGAGGCCCTGAAGGCGTTCCCGGAGGATGTGCAGGTGATCGCCGAGCCCGGCCGCTACCTCGTGTCCGACGCCGGCTACTTCGTCTGCCGGGTGCTCGGCACGGCGACGCGCGCCGGCAAGCGCTGGATGCACTGGGACGCGGGCCTGTTCGGCGGCGTGATCGAGTCGAGCGAGGGGCTGCGGTACCGGGTGCGCACCGACCGCTCCGGGCCCGACGTCGCCTGGACCGTGGGCGGCCCGACCTGCGACTCGGTGGACGTCGTCATGCGGGAGGAGCCGCTGCCCTCCGACCTGCAGGAAGGCGACTTCATCTACATCCAGAACGCCGGCGCCTACACCACGGCCTACGCGAGCCAGTTCAACGGCTTCCCGTTGCCGGAGGTGCGGGTTTTCGAGGGCAGGAGCTAGATCGTTCTCTCGTAGAGCACGAAGTCGAACCTGGTGCCGTCGGGCGCTGTGTGCGGCTCGCGCTGCGACTCGCGCCATTGCGAGCGGTCCCAGGCGGGAAACCAGGTATCGCCCTCGTAGTCGCGCTGGATCTCGGTGAGCACCATGCCGGCAGCGTGCGGCAGGGCCTCCTCGAAGAGCTGCGTGCCGCCGATCACGAACGCCACCGGCTCGCCGATGCACAGGGCTAGGGCCGCGCCGAGGGAGCTCGCCACCGCCGCGCCGGGCGCTTCGTAGCCGGGGGTCCGGGTGACCACGATGTTCTCGCGCTGAGGCAGCGGCCCTTTCAGCGATTCCCAGGTGTGCCGGCCCATGATGACCGGATGCCCGAGGGTGAGCCGCTTGAAGTGCTTGAGCTCCCCGGGAATATGCCAAGGTAGCCTGCCCTTTGCGCCTATGATTCCATTCGCAGCGACCGCGGCGACCAGGTAAATCCGCGGGCCGGAGCCCTGTGACATTGGTCCTCGCTAACGGCAGAATTTGCCTGAAAGTATAAAGACATGGCGTATCCGCGATCGTTTCTCGGGCTGTGCTTCACCAGCTTCGTGCTGGTGGCCGCGCCGTTGATCGCCGCGCTCGCCTATTCCGCGTGGCACAGCGAGCGTCTCGCCGAGCAGAGCCGGCACGCCGTGTTCAATGCCTCGCAGGCGGCGCGCGCCAGCCGCACCCTTGTCAACCGCATCAGCTCGCTCGAGCGGCTCGCGATGCTCAACGCGCCGGGGCTCGATGCGGACCTCGGCCGGGTGCATACCAGCTTCGTGCTGGTGGCGCAGGAGCTGCTGCAGCTGCCCCTCGAGGAGGACCAGCTCGGCGCGCTCAAGAAGACGATGGCGCAGGAGCAGGGCCTCTACGACCTGCTGGCCGCGCCGCGAAGCGGTCCACGCGCCCCCGCCGAGCGCCGCCAAGTCGCGGCGCTTGCTGCCGACCTGGCCGAGAACGCTTCCGAGATGCTCGCGATCAGCACGCGGGTCGCCGACCGCGAGGTGCTGCGTCTGCGCGCCGAGGCCGAGTCGGTGCAGCGCCAGCTAGTGCTGCTGGTGATCTTCAGCACCGCGGTTGCGCTGGCGCTCGCCCTCGCGCTGACCCGATTCATCGCGCGGCCGATCGCCGAGCTCGACGCCGCGATCCGGCAGCTTGGCGGCGCCGATTTCGCGCAGCCGATCTCGGTGCGGGGCCCCGAGGACCTGAAGACGCTCGGCGAGCGCCTCGACTGGCTGCGCCGGCGCCTCGTCGAGCTCGAGGACGAGAAGAACCGCTTCCTGCGCCACCTGTCGCACGAGCTGAAGACGCCGCTCACGGCGCTGCGCGAAGGGGCCGAGCTGCTGCACGACGAGGTCGGCGGCCCGCTGTCCGGCTCGCAGCGCCGGGTGGTGTCGATCATGAAGGACAACAGCATCAAGCTGCAGCGCCTGATCGAAGAGCTGCTCGACTATCAGCGCGCGCTGCACGCGGCGGCGGCGCTCGCGCCGCGGCGCCTCGCGCTCGACGCGCTGGTGCGCGAGGTGGCGCGCGGGCACGAGCTCGCCGCGCAGGCGAAGGGGCAGCGGCTCGCCCTCGAGCTCGAGCGGGTGCAGGTGAACGCCGACCCCGAGAAGCTGCGCTCGATCGTCGACAACCTGATCGGCAACGCGGTGAAGTTCACCCCCGCGGGGGGCAGCGTCGCGGTGCTGGCGCGCTCGAGCGGCGACGAGGCCGTGATCGACGTGATCGATTCCGGGCCCGGGGTGCCGGCGGAAGAGCGCGACTCGATCTTTGACTCGTTCTTCCGCGGCCGCGCCACGGCGAGCGCGCGTGTCGAGGGCAGCGGACTCGGCCTTGCCATCGCGCGCGAGTTCGTCGAGGCCCACGGCGGCAAGATCAGCGTGCTTGCCGAGGAGCGCGGCGCGCATTTCCGTGTCGCGCTGCCCCGCCGAATGGCGGCATGAGCGCCCGTTTCGTTTTCCTGAGCCTTGTCCTCGCGGGTTGTGCCTCGGTGCAACCCCTGATCAACCCGGTGGACGCCGTCGTCGGCGAGGCGATCACCACCGCGCGCGCGCCAGCGGCCGAGCAGGCGGCGGCGCTCGCGCGGGCGGAGAAGCAGGCGCGCAGCGCCGGCACCAACTCCCTCGACTGGCTGCGACTCGCCACGTTCCTCGCCACGCTGCCCCCGCCGCTGCGCGACGATGCGCGTGCGCTCGAGCTCCTCGGGCCGCTGGCGGACGCCGCCTCGCCGGGGGTCGGGCGCTTCGCCGCCCTGCTCTCCTCGCAGATCGTCGAGCGGCAGCGGATCGCCCGCGAGCTCGACCACTTCGCGCGCGAGGCGAGAGAGCGCGATCGCCTGGACAAGGAGCGCGACCGCCTGGACAAGGAGCGCGACAAGCGCGAGGAAGCGCTCAAGCAGCAACTGGAAGCGCTGCGCGCAATCGAACGCGGTATCCTCGAGCGCGAGGAAAAGCTGCGCCGGAGACAGAAATGACCCTGATAGCGAAAGATCGCGGCCCGGTGCTGCTGGTCGACGACGACAAGGACTTGCTGCAGCTCATCGCGATGCGGCTTTCGGCCACCGGCTACGCGGTGACTGCGGTGGCGTCGGGCGAGGCGGCGCTCGCCGCTCTTGCCGTCGCCCGTCCGCAGGTGGTGGTGACCGACCTGCGCATGCAGGGCATGGACGGGATGGCGCTGTTCGATGCCATCCACCGCGATTCGCCGTCGCTGCCGGTGGTGATCCTCACCGCCCACGGCACCATTCCCGAGGCCGTGACCGCCACGCGTCGCGGCGTCTTCAGCTTTCTGACCAAGCCGTTCGAGCCGAAAGTGCTGCTCGACACCGTGGCCGAAGCGATGCGGCTTTCCAGCCCGCCGGCGAGCGGGCAGCTGGAAGGCTGGCGCATCGAGATCTTCACCCGGTCTCCGGCCATGGAAGACCTGCTGTCCCAGGCGCGTCGCGTGGCGGCCTCGGACGCGAGCGTGTGCATCTTCGGCGCTAGCGGCACGGGCAAGGAGCTGCTGGCGCGCGCAATCCATCGCGCAAGTCCCCGGGCCGAATTCCCGTTCGTCGCGGTGAACTGCGGCGCGATCCCGGAAGGGCTGCTGGAGTCCGAGCTCTTCGGCCACAAGAAAGGCTCCTTCACCGGTGCCGTAGCGGACCGGCGAGGACTGTTCCAGGCGGCGCAGGGCGGCACGCTTTTCCTCGACGAGATCGGGGACATGCCTTTGCCGCTCCAGATAAAGCTGCTGCGTGCCCTGGAAGAGCGCAAGGTCCGTCCGGTCGGCTCGCACGAAAACCTCGATGTGGACGTACGCGTGATCGCGGCCACGCACCGCAAGCTCGAAGAGCGCATCGCTTCGGGCGAATTCCGCGAGGACCTGTACTACCGGCTGAACGTGGTGAAGCTC
>Ga0208685_1000251_pt1 | contig 19835 bp, 19 predicted proteins | sample EasRivMeERMLT890_FD_187533 | JGI IMG/M metagenome (GOLD analysis project Ga0208685, IMG submission 187533) | Soil microbial communities from meander-bound floodplain in the East River, Colorado, USA - East River MetaG ERMLT890 (SPAdes) (version 2) | ecosystem: Environmental > Terrestrial > Soil...
GCCCATCCCCGTCGCCATCGTGTCTAAGCGGCTGACCGCTATCGCCTGCGTCTTTTCCTGACCGCTCAAACGCTGGTCGATCTGCTCCAGCGCCTTGACGATGTCGCGGTCTTCCATCAGCGTCTAACCGCCCCGATCAGCAGGATGATGAGAATCACGATGACAACCAGGACGAGCAGCCCCTCCATTAGTTCGTCACCTTAATCTCGCCGTAAGCGCCTTGCAGGGTCAGCTTCTTCTTCGTCACAGTGTTGGTAGCCCACGCGATAGCTAGGATGTCGAACTCGTCGTAGGCGTCGGCGTTCGGCACAGTCGGTGTGGCCGTGAACGTCAAGGTGAACTGCTCCCCCGGCTCTGCGAGGATGTGAGTCTTGGGGAAGTAGGCAGTGGAGCCGTAGTAGTCCCTTAGCTCCCAGTCTGCGCCCGCGTCAGGGTCGTCCACGTCAGCGGTAGCGGTGCCAGAAAGCTCGAACGACTCCAGCCCGTAGGGGTAGACGCGGGTGACGCGTACCGGATCAGGGTCGTTGTTCTCGACCTCGACCTGGATGGTGACTTCCTCGCCGACGCTGGCGGTCGGTGGGCAGATGACGCGCGTTGTGATAGGCATTAGTCCGTCACCATCGCGAGAACGGCTATGGCGAACATGATGCACCCGAGCACGAAGCAGATCAGCCGTGCCGATATCGCCGTTCTGCCGGGGTGAGTGTAATCATGGTCTATGCTCCCTTCTGAATCCGGTCATAGATGCCCCAGGACACAAAGCTAATCAACGTGATCGCAGGGCCAAGCGCCACGAGTTGCGCGTCCGTCAAGATGCCAAGCTCCTGCACGACAAACACCAGGAGCACGGATTGAATCGCGGCGGGTATCATCCCGCGGACGCCGCCGTCCCGCAGACTGTTGCCGGTACTGCCCGTCAGCACCTCCGTCGCCGTTGACGGTACTGGTTGTTCGTTCATGGCTAGTCCTCCTCTAGTCCTGGGTTGATGGGTTCCTCGATCTTCACCTCGTCCTTCGCCCACACGTCCTTGTCGAACTCTGCCTTTGCCGCCTGCTCGGTCACCCTCACCGCGGCGCCCACAAAGGACTGTTCCACGACGGGCCTCATCTGCGCCTCAAAGAGATTTGTCAGAATCGCAGCGCCATCCTCGACGGAGCCCCCCACTGCAATCAGTGCCGAGTCGGGCACCTTGAGCACCGCTAATTCCTGCGCCCCGTCGTCCGTCACTATCTTGAGAATCGCCATCGCCGCCTCCTAGATGTTATTCACAACATTTATGCCGAATAGGTCGATGCTCTTGATGCTTGCCGCCTGCGCTTCGACCCCGATCACGGGATGCAGTCGAGTTGTCGTTGCGGGGCCGCTCCCCGCCGACAGCAACCCTCCTTGTATTTGAGCAAAGGCTCCGTCAAATACGGCGTAGAATAGTACGCCGGTGGTGGGGTAGCCCAGGAATAGCGTGTAGGGGTTGGTCGTTGGGGTGTGGCCAGATAGGCGAGTCCGCGTTTGGGCGGTGCCGTTGGCGTAAGCCACCCACAACTCCGCGTCATCCCGCGTGATTGCCGCTGCCGCCGCGTGGGTGGCCGCCGAGGTGCCACCAAAGGCTCGCGTGACCAAAAGAATGTTGTTGGTGGTGTCGCGAGTCGTGACTGAAAGCCGCTCCGAGTCTATCCGTATTACGTCATTGGGCTGCACCGGGTCCCCGGTTGACGTGTAGACGAACGCCGTTCCGCTCTGGACGACGGCTGTGCCGTTCGTGTGTGTCGCAGCGGTGGTGCCTACCCTTCCCCTGATGACCGTCAACGTGACCGCTCCCGCCGTCCCTCCACCCGCCGTGACCTTCATAAGCTCGGAATCGACAAGGATCATGTCGTTGTTCTCGACGCTCGTGCCGTCGTTTATATCCACGCCCGTTTCACTTGCGTCCAGGTCCTCGGCCAGCGTCACTGCCGTGGCGTAGGCGGCGTCGGCTGACGGGATGTTGACGGTTAGAGTGGCGGCGGGATCGTAGGCCACGCCGCCCGTGACGTATTGCAACCCCACGTACGAGGCTCCGAACGTGACGGCAGGATTCTCGCTGCTTATCATGCTGGACAAGGCTGCGCTGGATAGTCCGGCAAAGGCTCTAATGTCCGTCAGGACGTTGATTCGCGCCCTTACCTGAGCAAAGGTAAGGACATTGCGAGCGAGAAGGCCGCTCCCAGCACTCCCATACTGGACCCCCGCCTCACTGCCCACAGACGCTGCCCCTGCGAAGCGAGCGTACGCCCCGTAAGTGGTATCCAGTGCCCCGTCCGTGAGGGTTGTGACGGTCTCGGCTCGGCCGCCTCGCAGTAGCCCATCCCCGTCGTGCCCACCCTCATACGGCATAACCTTCCCGGCCTGCCCCTTTGCAAAGGCGAACCCCAGAGGTCCGCCCATCATCGGCAGCTTCCCACCGCTCGCACCGAGCGATGAGTACGCATACGGAAAGCCGGTGGCGGCCACCAGTTCCGGCCATATCGTGACTCCCGATCCCGCCGATGGTGAGGTCGTATGATTGGCGAGCGCAAAGGCTGTCCCGTCTGGAACGATGATGTGGCCCTTTGTTGCGTGGTTCGTTGACTCCAGCGTCAGGTCGTCGCCGCTGTTCAGTCCACCCTTGAGCGTCTGGCCGCCTGCCCTGCCAGACTTTAAGGCGTAGAGCTGTAGGTTGACCTCCGTCTCGTCGTTGCCAGCGTCGTCGGTGACGAGTCCCGCTCCGGCGTCCGTGTCCACGATGTTGAGGCCCGTCCGTGCCGTCTGGGCAGAGCCGTTCTCGCGTATCTCGTGACCGCCGCCACCACCCGCGCCAAGCTCCTGTAGTGCCGCCTCCACTTCCGTGCCCGTGAAGTAGCCGCCCGCGTCCACGATGGACACCGCACTGGCGTCGTGCGCGTCTGTCGTGTCCGCCAGGTGTGCTTCGGCGTCGGACTGTAGTTCGGCCAGCGCGTCCTCGACGTTATCGGCGGTGAAGTCGTTAGCCGTGTCAAGGATGCTGATAGCCGAGGCGTCGTGGGCGTCGGAGGTGTCCGCGAGATGTGCGGGGAGACCGCTCGGCCCACCGATTAGCTGCCACCCCGTAGACCCGTCCGTGTTCATGTACAGGTCGTCGTTGGTGGAGTCGGCATACAGTTGACCGAAGTTGGACGTGTGGCTCGGCACCCCCGCGCCGTTCTGTATCTTGCCGTGCATCGCGTCTACGGCGTCGGTGCCCGAGATGGTGCCGTTGCCGTAGTAGGTAAACAGCCCTGAGCCAGAGTCCACCTGCACGTTGGTGTCGGACGGTGTGTTGGGGCCGATGACCGACCCCGCCGCGATGATCCCCGTGATGTCTACGGAGCCGTTGTCCTCCATGTGGTTCCCGATGATGTTGAGCTGGGCGCTATCGGCACACTTGATGTACGGGTTCGTGCTGCTGACGGGGAAGTAGCTTCCGGTAACGCGGATGCAGGGAACGTCGCCCGCGCCCGCGCCGTGATCCTGCACGTAGATCGCGCCGTTGGAGCCAGGTGCTCCGAACCCAAAGTTTACGAAGGATGGATGGGCAACCCCATTGGATACGTTGATGGTGAAGAACGTCCCGGTAGCCGCCCTCCCGCCGACGAACACGATGTTGTTCCCGACGCCGCTGCCGGTCCATGTGATTGTGCCCGTTCCCGACTCGAAGTTGACTCCGTAGAAGTAGATGCCGTTCAGGATGTTGCCGCTGGCCCACACCATCGTGCCGCCGATCTTCCCCCCGACGAACGCGAGGTTGTCGGGCGTCATGCCGCTCGCGATATGGAACCCTTTGATTAGGTCGCACTCGATGAAGGAGGAGTGGGTGCAGTCCATCTCCACCTTCTGCTCAAACTCGCAATCGAAGAACATCGCGTGGACGTCCGATGCGGTGCCGAGGAGGGAATAGAAACCCTCTTGCCCCCGGAACGTGATGCCGTGGAAGGTGTACTGCTCGCTCGATATGTGTCCGCCGTCTATTTCTAGCGCGTTCCCGCTCCCGCCCGCCTCCGGCCCCCAGCGAGTACGCCCCCGGCCTGCACCATAGAAGTCGATGGCGTTGTCAGTGTTGGACGGGAGCAATACCTCCTCCGGGTAGTCCCCACCGCAGATGTAGATCGCCATCCCAGCGTCGGCCGCGTTGTTGGCGACGGCATCGTCTACCGATCCCTGGATCGTGGGGTAAATCTTGAACGTGCAGCCCGTGGCGTTCGACACCTCGAATCCCTCTGGCCCGTCCCAGCAATCTGAGGTGACGTGCGTGGCCATGCAGTCCGTTCCGCCGCCCGCTCGGACGTTCCGGTGGATGTGGCCTTCTTCCGCCAGGTTCCGCGTCTCGGTATTGCGCGGGAACTTGTCGTAGGCTTCGGACGTTACTTCGTCAACGTCAAGGATCTTCTGCCACTGACGCTTCTGCTCGACGGTAAGGTTCTCGACCTTCGCGTCCACCTTGCCGACCGCCCGGTCGATCGCGGACTGTATCTGGCGTTCGCCAAACTCGTCACGTAGACGCTGTGCTGCTGATTGGGCCTCGGCGACGATCTCGCGGACTTGTGCCGCTTGCTCGCGGGTTAGGCGTTGATCTGCCATCGCTCATAGACCACTTCGATGCCTTCGGCTACTTCGTTGACCGCCGTGATGTAGGCGGTGTGGGTCTCGTTCGTGAACGGCTCCCGGATCGTCACCGGGCCCGCGTTCTTGAGCTTGCGAATGATCTTGGCGGTGTCGAACCGTGACCGCTTATTCCGCACGTTCTGGGGCGTCAGCACCACCCTCATCACGTCCGCGGTCCTCGCGTACACCACTATGCGGAGAATCTTGGGATCGGTGGCGTCATGGTCGCCCGTTCCGGTAGCGGTCAGCCGGAGCCTCAGCCGCCGTCCGGTGTCGGTTGTCCCGACCGTCCAGTTGATGTTGTTTGCCTGTGTAGTGGTGAACGGAGAACCGACCGACTCCACGGAGCCGGAATCGCGGTACGCCTTGAGTTGCCACGACACCTCGCTGGCTCCGGCCTCCTGTTCAATGAAGGCGTAGCGGAACTGCTTGGTTACTTCCGGTTCGCCGAAGTCGATCTCCGGCCCGTACCATTCGTAGGTCGCGGTGCTGGCCGCTCCTCGTACCCCACCGTTGGGAGAGCCGTCCGATCCGAGCTGGATGTAGGCGATGCGGTCCTGCCCTGGCTCGCTCCACCAGAGCTTGTACGCCTCGTCGACGTGAAGCGACCTGATCTCGTTCGCCCGCTTGACGAGAGTGTGGATGATTAACGGGTGGCCGGAAGGGTGTGGCCCCAACTGACAGGCCAGGATTTGGGCGTAGTTGTCGTTGGTGTCGTCGGTGTAGATGAAGTACAGCCACTCGCCGGCGAACGTGCCGCCGTAGTGGGAGAGCTTGATCGGAGGCGAGATGTTCGGAACGGCGTAATAGCCTTTGATGCTCTCCGGCCCCGCCATCCTGACCCTCGACAGCCCTATCACCCGGTAGAGTCCGTAGATCGAGGGGTAGAACACAATGTCACCAAAGGCGAACGTGCCCATCATGTTGCGCGGGTTCTGCGCGACGGTGTTGGAGTCCGAGATTGGACTCTGGAGCGGAATAACGGCCCACGAGTTGCCTGTAATGTCGAAGGTGAAAAGCCCGTCCTGCTTGGCGATGTAGACGATTCCCCCAGCGTTGGTGCCACCGAGCGCGGACATCGTGTTCCCGACCCTGTGGCCGGGTGACGGCGCCCAGTTTGCGGCGTCCAGAGGCCCGTCGCCAGAGGCGTTCGATTCGCAAAGCTGGATGTAACGTTCTTCGGTGTGCCGTAAGAGCCGAGTAACGCCGTCAACAGACGTGATTACAAGAAGCAGGTCTACCGCTGACGTCATGGTGTCGATGTTCGTCCACGTATCGGCGCCCGTAGTCGCTACACATGACGTCAGTTGCTTGAGCGCGTGTGTCGAAGCCTGGTCAAAGCACCCAAAGCAGGTGTACCAGAACCCCTCGAACTCGGCCGGCCTGCCAGCGTCAAGGTTGGACGAACTCGTCACCGTCACGTCGAGGGGCTGTGAACTGCCGGTAATCCTCGTGTCTGCTACGGGGTCGAACTTCGTCAACCGGATCGTGTCCGCGTCGATAGCACAGTAGAAGTAGAGTCTTCGGTCGCCCGACGTGTTCCGCGTCTCGAAGAACACGCCCGTCTCGTTGGCCGGGATGTCTCCCGCAGCCATCGCTATCGTCGTGACCTTCGGCCCTAACCGTAACCCGCGTCCCGTGGTGTCGATGTTCTCGGTGAAGTATTCACCGCCGGGTGTCTGCTGGGTCGTCTCCCCCATCCCGAACGATGGCTGCTGGAAGTCCCGCGACCACTTCAAGTCACGTCCCAACGCGACCGTCCCGTAAATCGGGCCGTTGGCGTCTTTCGCCAGGTAGTACGTTTTGGAGTCGATCTGGACCGTCTCGCGGTCAGGCTTGCCGGGTGAGGTCAACGCATCACCGCCGCGATCCGCTGTGGCGTCTGCCTGCTAACCGGCTCACCCAATCCGAACTGCTTGACGCCGGCGCGGTACTGCGCCTCGCCCCTGAGTGCTTCACGGACGTAGTTGGCGCGGTCCTCCTCGTCGCACGTCAGGGAGAGTCTGCGGCAGAGTTCGCCGTACACCCCCATCACGACCATATCGACTTGCTGAGAGGTCAGTGGCACGGTGTTTGCGGTCGTCCCCGTCCCATCGGTGCCGTAGTCGTATGAGACGGCTGTGACGGGCTTCCTCGCGACGATGAAGGGACGGTAGCCGGAGGGGCAGTCTACGTGAACCCTGACCTCGTTAGTGCCAGCCCAATCTTCCCGGTCGAACGACCACGGAAGCGGGATTCCTTCTGAGCGGTTCGCGATGTAGTCCATGTCGCCGCCGATTGACCCGTCACCGATACGGTAGCCCACAATCTTGATGACTTGCTGCCTCATGGAAATCCACGACGGCAAGATGTAGGAGTACCGCCCCAACACCCATGTCTGGAACTGATCCCAGAACGATTCGTCCGTGTCGGCGACGGACATCAACCGGGCCTGCATCGAACGGCACCCCGAAGGGGGAGTCCACTGGATCACCATCTCCTGCCAGTCGGTCAACGTCACCGCCGCCGTCTCGTCTATCGTGGCGGTGTTCGTCACGTCGATCAGCCTGAGCCGTGCCGAGTCCCCGTCCGTGACGGCGCACAGCGCAGCGGTGACGTATTGCAGATTGGGATTGCAGGAGAAGTTGGCAAGCGGGAAGGCGTACCCGTTCGCCGCGGTCGCCGCCACTTTGAGTACCTGCGCCCCGTCCATGAGGGGCGAGGTGGCCTTAGTCAGCGTCCCGCTGGAGTTGGACCACATTCCCGTGATGGTTGCGGTGGACTCCATATCGTTGTCGTCGTTGACCAGGAGTTGCGCTGACAAAGGGAAGTGGGTCGGAACCCACAATTGTCGCAGGAAGTCGTTGGCGATGGTGTCGATCTCGTCCGGGTGGAACAGTTCGTGGATCTCGTAGGTGTCGCCTGCCGCTACGGCAGCGGTGAACACGGACGGGACGGTGAACGTGCCGGAGGCGGCGGTGTAACCACCTTCGGAGATTTGCCGCACCTGGGGCTGAGGCGCTGCACCGTCAGTCGAGGTGGCGATCTTGATCCAATGGTGGTCGAAACGGTCAGCCGTAGCCCCTGAGAGGGCGTGGCCGCTGTCCACGACCGTACTGGTAGAGCCGCCCGTGGCCGTGCCGCGGATGGGTCTGCGTCCAGCGTAGAGCTTGTCGCACACCCGCTGCCGGATGGTTATGAAATTTGTGCTGGCCATCGCTCACCTCGGGTATAAAAAAACACGGCCCGAAGGCCGCGTTGCGTGAATGATTCGGTTGTTCAGTAGCCCTTTGGCTTTTTGTTCCCCTTCTTCCCGCCCTTGCGTTTACTCATACCAGCACCCCACCTTTCATCATGTCGATCAGCTCCTCGAACGTTGTCTCAGCACGCCATCCCAATGACCTTGCGGCCTTTGCCGGGTTCGCGGCGAGATAGTTCACGTCGTTGGGCCGCTCCTCCAGTTCGGAGGACAGAACCCATTGGCCCCAATCGTCACCGTAGGCCGCCTTGCAAAGATCGCCGATGGTGTGGGTCTTGCCCGTAGCGATCACGTAATCGTCCGGCTTGTCCTGTTCTGCCATGAGGATATACGCCTTCATGTAGTCCTCGGCGTATCCCCAGTCCCGCGCCGAGTTGATGTTGCCGAGAGTGACCCGCTCCCGCCTGCTCGCAGCGTCCGTCACCTTGCGAGTAACGAAGTGCGCTGGCCTTCGTGGTGACTCGTGGTTGAACGAGATCGCGCACGAGATGTGCATCCCGTAGGACTCGCGGTAGACCTGGCACAGATGGTGAGCCGCCACCTTCGACACTCCGTAGGGCGAGGCAGGGGCGAACGGGGTTGTCTCGTCTGCCGGCGCCGTCAGCGTCCCGTACATCTCGGACGTAGACGCCTGCACTACTCGCGCTCGCGGGGAGTATTGCCTGACGGCTTCAAGGACGTTGAGAACCCCGACAGCGTTGGTGTCCATGTAGAGCTTCGGGGATTGCCACGAAGTCCCGACGAACGACTGTGCTGCGAGGTTGAACACCCAGTCCGGCTCCACGTCGCGCACGATGTTCGCCATCGCTACGGAGTCGGTGATGTCCCCTTTGATGGCCGTCACGCCGTCGACGTCACACTTGCCACGGCGGTCAATGCCCACCACGTCGTGCCGTGGGGCGAGAAGCCGTGACAGGTAATACCCGTCCTGACCCGCGACTCCGGTTATGAGGACTTTCAACTAGGATCCTTCCTGCTTCCCGGTGCGGCCATTGCCATCCAGGAGGATGCGTCCCATCGACGGGTTCTTCACCGGCTCCCTCGGGCCGCCGTAGGTGTCCTTCTTGTTCTTGACCGTGATGCGGGTGTTGAACTTCATCGTCCCGCCACCTTTGTATCCTTTTGCCATTTCAGTCCTCCTTATGTGTTGATGTTGCCGATCATTAATCCCGAAGTGGACGATACGCGCACGGACATCCGCGCCGTCGCCGCATCGTTGTCGTTAAGCCTCATCCTCCCTCCGGTGGCGGTGTGCGCCATCACCATGAAGCCGTCCCTGTTCTCGGATATGTCCTGGTCGGTGTCGGTGTGGGCCGCTGCAGTGGTGCCGTTAAAGCCCCGGACCACCGTGAGGGTGTTCGTGGAGATGCCCGTAATGTTCATCTCCTCGTCGTCAATCTTGATGGTCTGGCCGATGTTAAACAGGGTGCCATCAGACACGTTGACGCCCGTCTCGCTGTCGTCCAGGTCCTCCTCCAACGTTGCCCCACTCACGGCCATCACGGACGGCGTTTGTAGCCCCATCAGTCCCGCGACCTCAGCCATCCTGCCTCCAGATCACCGTGCAGTCAGAGCAGCGGTGTTCCTTGTTGTCGTCGTTACCGACGAACTCGACGTTAGGCGACTGGCAGTTCGGACAGTTGATGCTTGGCCCTTTGGTGGGCTTGGAGACCGGCTTGACTTCTGGCTCCTTGTCCACAGTCTCCGCAGACGAACTCTCCACCGCTTCCTTCGGCTCGTCCACTATCGGCTTCTTCGCTGACTTCTTCGCTGGCATTGGTGATTCCTTTCTCCGCGAGCGCGATCAGCGCAGCGGTCTGCCGGTTCTGCCGCTCCTCGGCTGCTGTCTCTCTCATTTCGTCCCACTCTTGACCGTGCATCCCGCGCATGTGGCCTCGGTAGTTCGCCATCGTGTAGAACCGCTTGGGTTTGCCGTAATGCTGCACACACACCTCGCACTCCTGCTCGATGAACGGCGGTGGCGTAACGGCCTCCGCTTTCGTTCGGACAAACGCTGGCCCACCGTCCGGCGCCTTCTTGCGGAGGCTCTGGCCGATCGTCGCGGTCGGCACCTCCACTGCTCGCCCGGTGAGTCTCCGGTAGACCGTCACCCGTTCGGGGAGCTTCTTCTCGCCGTAACGGACCACGTTCGATGCATTGCTCCACCGCTCATCGGGTGTCGTAACCACTTCGGCGGCTTCGGCGAGGATCTTCTCCACGTCTCCCGACACCCCCAGTTCGTCCAGCGTTGGCGCTGCTTCTGTCATCTATTAATCCTTTCTCTCTGGCTCCAACCACCAGGGCCGGAAATCGTTTGGCCTGACAGCACTTTAACTTTCCATTCCATGTACTCCCGCCATAGCTGCTTGATCTTCGTCTCCATGTCGACGCTGTGGTCGAACCGGCCTTCCGCCACCTGGTACTCCTGCTCCTTGCGCTGCTTCTCCACGATGAAGTCGGCCATCTCGATCGAGATGTTGCCCAGCGCCGGAACGATGATGGGCCTGAGCCCAGCCGGCGCCGGGGTATCCTCACGCTCCACGTCGTAGCCGCCCGTGTCGGCGTTCGGGGTGATCGTGACCTTTGACCAGTCCTCACCGATGGCCCTGCGCCCCGGCGTGATCATGTGCATCACGGGATTCTGTTTCTTCATGCCGTCACCTTCTCCCGCTGACGCGGCACCTTGAGCTTCACCGGCTCCTTGCGCGGCGTCAGAACGAAGTGCAGACCCGCCGCATCCTCCGTGCGGCGGACAATCTTCCACTTCCGGTCTGAGTAGCTGTATTCAGAGCCGTGTCGCGTGTCGGGGTCGAAGTAATCGAAGCTCTGGATAAAGAATCCCTGCGTGTGGGTCGGGTCCATGTTGAGTTGCCACGACCCCGCCTCGGCGGTGTGGATGTAGACGTAACCCCCTGGTGCGGTGATGCGCCAGAGTTCATCCATGACGTTCACGATGGACGCCCTTAAGTGCTCCATGATGTCGGACGCCTCGATGTAGTCCCACGAATCGTCCTCCCACGGGTAGGGGAAGTTTTCGAGGTCGTGCGCCACGTCAATGTGCGGCCAGAGGAGTTCGCGGTCGTGGTGGGTGAACCCCTCGAACTGCCTCGCCCCAGTCGCCAGCGCCAGTCTCCGCTCGCCTGATTTGATGTCGAGCGGGGCGGGCACTGCCTCCAGTAACGGTCGCCAGTGCTTCTCGTAAAGCTGGTCCTGCTCGAAGCGAAGAACGCCCTCCCGGACTCGGAAGCGGTCTACCCGCTTCGCCTTCCAGTCGTCGTAAGCCTTCTCCAGACCTTCCAGCATGTTCTTCACAGACGGCATGGCGACTCGTGAGCACGTTGCCGCGATGTAGTCGTCACCCGGCTCGCATCTGTAGGAGCCGTACCCGACCAGTTCGCTCATGGAGGAGCAGTCGTTGATAACCGCTGGCGTGCCGCAGGCTTGCGCCTCGACAATCGGCAGCCCGAACCCTTCGGCGATCCCAAGATGCAGGAGAACGTCGAAGGAGTTATACATATCCCTCATGTAGAGTTCAGTCTCGCCCAGGGGCAGCGACGGCTTATTGAAGCAAATCACGTCCTCCAGCCCCATCTCTTGCCGGAGAACGTTAAGGTTGATCGCCCCGCCGTCACCGTCGGCGTTGGTGTGGATATAGACCCTCACGTCCTTCCGCGTCTCGGTGAACTTCTTGATTACGTCGAACTCGTACCCGTACCCCTTGCGGTCAGGGGAGCCAGTGTTAAGCCCCACGGAGCCGATGAGGAATGTGTCCGCGTCAATGGCTGGGCGCATCTGCTGGCGCCACCTCTCGCGGCCCTCACGGGTTATGTTGTACGTCTCGAGGTCGATGCCGCAGGGAAGGTACTCGGCCTTGATCCCTTGATCGGACAAGACCTTCAACCCCCACTCGGACGGCACCATGAGCTTCTGGGCGCGTCCGTAGATCGCTTCTTCCTGCTTGGGGATGGGCCATGTGTCCACGGGCACCCACATGTAAACCGGCGTCTCGTCCCACCCGTAGCCGATGAGGCCCTGGCAGTCGAGCCATGTGATTACGAGATCCGGCTTAATCCAGTTGAGGTGATACGCGAGTGTCGCGTTGCCCCAGCGGTCGTCGCCGTAGTTCGAGGAGAGGACGGTCACTCCGTCCTTCTCCACCAATCCCCCGTGCAGTGCACCGGGAGCGTAGTTGTACACTTCGTGGCCGTCAGCGGCCATGCGATTGAGGATGTGGTTGGTGGTGACGGCGTAACCCGAACTCTGCCAGATTACGTCCGACACCCAGAATATCTTGAGCTTGCGGGGGGAGTGGCCGTTGAGACCACTCCCCCCGTTGCGCGAGGCCATTAGGCAGGCCCCGATGCCGCTGAGGGCTGGATTTGGTTCGCCCGGCCATAGATGTACTCGACCTGGATGAACGCCCCGGCCTGAGAGCCATCGTTGGCGACCCCGCCGACAACTTCCCCGATCAGAGCATCCCCAGATGCAAAGCGACCGTTCGTGGTTCCCGCCGTACCGCTGGTGATGAGCGTGGCCGTGCCCAGCGTTGCCACCGCCGTCCCCGATCCGTTGAACGTTGCGATGACCGAAGCGGTCGCCGAGGCGTTCTTGTACAGGTTGACGGTGATGGACGATCCAGCAGTCGTGCCCGACGTGGCCGAGGAAGTCGTGGCATTGACGAACAACACCCGTACAACCTCGCCCGCTGCGGGCATGTTCATTATCGGGAAGTACGTACTCCCGTCCGTGGCGACCGACCCGATAACGGCGTTCGTCCGGTGTGGGTTCAGTCTGTCAAAGGCCATGACTGTTACGCCGGAGCCGCTGCTGCCGAAGGCGCGGAACCGCTCTGGTGGCCGTACACGTAGTCGATCTGGATGTACGCACCGGCCTGCGAACCGTTGTTTGCTGCTCCGCCCTTCACCTCAGCGATCAGTAGATCGTCCGCCGCGAACCTACCGTTAACCGTCCCGGTCGTGCCGCTTGTAATAAGCTGCGCTGTGCCGAGGGTGGCAACCGCCGTTCCCGACCCGTTGAAGGTAGCGATGATCGACCCTGCGCTGGAGGCAGTCTTGTAAAGAACTACCGAGGCGCTGGAGCCGGTCGTTGTGCCGGATGTGGCCGATGAGGTGGTTCCGTTCTGGAAAATTACCCTCACGACCTCACCCGCACTCGCCGCCTTCATCACGGGGAAATAGGACGAAGCGTTGGTGGCTATAGAACCGATGGTCGCTGACTTTACAGTCATCGGCCCCAGTCTTGGAAATGCCATTCTATTTACCTCCTGAAAGCCCCTTTAGGCTCGGCCACTGGGAGAAGCGGCTCCGCTCGGGGGCAACTGCTTATTACGAAGTCGGAGTCGTGGAGTCGAACAGAAGCTCGACGCCCCATTCGTCCTTGTACTCACCGCGACCCCAGCGGCCCACGAAGTTGACCTCCCAGGCGCGGAGGGATGCGTCACGCTCACGCTCTGCGGTCGGCCCGCCACCGAGTACGGCCAGAATCCAGGCTTCCTTCGACAGAGCCATCGCGGAAACGTCGTCGGAACCGTCCTTGAGGAAGTTCACGTCGGTCTTGACCGTCATCCCCGCACACGGGAACTCCTCTGACCACGCTGCTCGCTCAAGCTGCGGAGTGATCTGCGTCGCACCGGCAGCACCGATACCACCGACCATCGTCTTTTTGAGGGAGTGGGCCTGTGCAGGGGTGATGATGCAGGAGATGGGGTCCGGCCCCGGCTCGCCGCCTCGACCTGCGCCAGCCGCCTGTCCGCCACCCTTGATGGAAGCGTGAGCGGCCATCGCGTTACCGATAGCGATCACGGCGTTGGCGTTGGACTGGATGTTGGCGAAGTTCACCGCGTCGTCGCAAAGGGTCTGGTCCTGCTGGCGGTCGAAGCTGTCAGCGAGGATTCGGCCGGCGACGGCGAAGAACTCGTCCTTGACGGTCATGAGCATCATGTCCGTGAGGATCACCTGGGCGCCGTACTCGGTGGGCCGGATGCTCATCATGGTGTCGGTGATCTCCGACGCCGTTGACAGGTCGACGCCCTCTGTGAGCGCGATGGTGCTGACCTGGCCGTACTTGGGGATGTTGAAGTATGGACCTTCGTTCTCAGGCAGAGTCTCGACGCGAATCGAGGACTTCACCACACCAGGGCGTTCCTGGAGGGTGTACCTCGACTCGGCGAGCATCTTGTTTACGGCCTGGTCGATTGATCCAGTGATGTCGGTAGGGGTAGCCGTATCGTACCCACCGCTTGTAACTGGCATTTGCGTCTCCTATTTACTACCGAAGCGTTCCCGCGCTGACTTGTACTCCTCGTGGGTGATGTGGTCGGGGTGTCCCGGAGGAAGCGTGTAGCGCCGGTCTGCGTCGGCCATTGAAGTGATTGATTTGGAGCCCGCGCCGCTGCCCTGTCCAAGATTCGGGCGCTCGGCAGAGCGAACACCGGCCTTGAGCCGTTCGTTCTCCACCTCCAGCGCCTTCACCTTTTCCTCCAGCGGGCGGGTCTTGTGGGCCGTTAAGGTGTCGAGGACTTCATCCCAGGTCGCGGACGAACTGGTGAACATCTCCATCACCCGGTCCTTGCCCCGTTCGTCCAGCTTCCCCATGATGGCATTCCGCATTAGCTCGGTCTGGGCGGCGGCTCCGTTGGTGAAGCCGTCGTTCTCGATCTTCTGCTGCATGGCAGGCGAGAACTTTTCGGCCAGCTTGTCCAGTTGGCCGAGTGCCCTGATCGAGCCTTCTTCGTTGCCGTTCTCGTACATCTGCCGCAGTCCGGCAATGTTGCCGTCGAGTTCCCGGAAGAACGCGCCGGCCTCTACTTCGGCCTTGAAGGTGTTGAACGCCTGGGTGAGCTTGGTTTTTTCCTCGTTCGCGATCCGGTCTACCCGCCTCTGGATGTGGGGTTTGACCTCATCGTGGTCGAGGAGTTCAACGGGGTCGTCGGTGAATCCGAACTTGAGAGACGCTGCGGACTCTACAGATTCCGGCTCGCTGGTAGCTGCGTCCGTCTCACCGCTAGCCTGCGTTTCCACGGGTGCGGTCGGCTCGACGGGCGGGTCTACGGTCAAACCCTCCGCTGTCTGGGTCGTCTCTACTTCTTGCATGTAGCCTCCTATGGTCACGCTATTGCTAAGGCCCGTCTCTCAGGGCCGAGAATAAGGCTGGATTGTGCGAGAGCTTCAAATGTGTCCGGGTCAATACCGGCCAGCGCGTAGACGGACTTGATGTTCATCTTGTCCACCGGATTCATGCGTTGATACACGGGGCCGATGTTCCGGGGGTTAGGGAGCGTCCCAATGAGCTGGGCCATCCGGTTGGCGTCCTCCGGCGTCATGCCCGCTTCCATCAACCCCTGTGCGAAGTTGAGGTCGGTGATCTGTCCCAGTCCCCTACCGAACTTAGCTGGCTCAGACGAGTAGCCGGACGCGATACCGTACTGCCCGTACATCCCGGCCCGGAGTGACGCGAACTGCTCAGGGACCACCGTGAGGTTGAGGTTGTCGTAGTTCTGGAACGTCCTCGGGAGAACCTGTGGGGATTGCGGCAGGACGGCGCCTTCCGCGGCGTGGCCCACGATGGGGATCACCTCCGTCACGCCGTCGGGCCGGATGTGGACGAGCTCCTCGTCGCCGTTGATCTCCCGGTCGCCCACCAGGACGCCGTATCCCGCGCCGCCGAACTGCGGCCCTTTGGCCGTGAGGCTGCCCCCCATCGCCATGCCGGAACCGGCCAACGGGTTTCCCGTGACCTCCATGTTCATCGCCTGCATCTTGGCGATAGAGGATTCGAGATCCTGGACGGTGGACTGTGGCCCTACCTGTGGGATGTCCTGCGTTGAGACGCCCGCTACCTGGGCCTTGAGCGCGTCGTAAGGCGTTGGGCCAGCGCCAGCGGGTCGCGCCTGTAGCGATGCCGCCAGCCGGAAGGGGTCGTTACCCGCAATCGTGATGCGCTGCCGACGAGCCTCTGCCCGTTCCTGTACGCGCTGGTTAGCGAGAGACGTTGCCGATTGAAGCAACGCTTCCTTCTGGCGTTGGGCTAATTCCTCACGCTCCAGCGCGGCACGCTGCGCCGTGTATGCGGCCATAGCCCGGTCTAGTTCTTGGGCAGCGGCATCACGGCCTGTGTAACCGCTACCGCCCCCCGAACCACCACTCGTTCCCGTTCTGGAAGTTGAACCGCCGCCAGCAGGGCCAGCGCCGCCCGTTTCCTTGAGGACATCGAGTGCAATCTTGAGTGCGCCGGGAACCTGGTTGATGTCCGAGATGGCGACTCCCGTTTCCTGCTCCAGCGTGTAGAGAGAGTTCTGAATCTGGGGGTAGAACGAGTCCGCGATCATGTAACCCTTATCGGTCAACCCCATCAGGATTTCGTTCATCGTCTTGGACGTCCAATTGCCCACAACCGCGAGCGCGTCCTTGAACGTGCCGAGTGAGTTGATGACCTTGTAGCCGGTGGAACCGCTGGTTCCACCACCTGACGTAGTAGTGCCACTCTTGTATTGCGGGGGTACGGGATCAGCCATCTCGTGCTCCTTGTGATATAGTCGCGGGCGTGCAAGATCGCGTTAGCATCCTCACAGTCATCCTTTTTGTCGTGGGCGCCATCCTCCTGTCTGCGTACTTGCAGACAAACGATTCACTCTGTGATGGCATCGGTTTCCCTATTTGTTCGTAGCGGCCTCGCGCATCGCGTCGATCAGATAGTTCGAGTCAAGGTTCATCCCCTGCTCCCGCAACTCCTCCTCGTGTTCGATTACAAACTGGAGCCACTCAGGATTAAGCAATCCGCCATCCTGGGGAGTTCGAGTTCGTAGGTCGTCGTCAGTGAGCGTCACGGCCCAGTCGATGATGTTGGGGTCGAGTCCCATGATGTCGCCGGTCGCCCGGATCGACTCCTCCGTGTCCATCTCCAGCCCTTCCTCACGCCGCCATGCTGCACGGTTGTCGTCGGCCCGCCTCCATAGTTGCTGAATGTCATAGATGTCACGGGGTGTGAAGTTGCCTTCCGTCCAGCGCGGGATCTCCTGCAACTGTCCCATCACGCTCTTGTCGTAGGTTTGGACGCCCACGCCGAACGCGGAGAGTGGAGCTACCGCTACTCCTAGAGGCCCGTTTTCCTTCACCGACTCGATGACGTCCTGGAACATCAGCGGCACAAGTCTTTGCTGCGCCTCGCGCTGGAACGTCTCTTTATCCGCCTCGATCGGCTGGCCCATGTAGTTCTCGCCGTGGGCGAACTCCCACATGGCCGACCATTCCGGCGCGAGGCCCGACTGGAAGTACCTCTCCGCTACGTTCGTCCGGCTCGTCGGCACGGCCCCCACCTCGGGGTCAAACCGCTGGCCGGCGATGATCTGCGCGATGCTGCGGGCGAGTAGTTGGTTGGTTCCCCAGATGTTTACCCGCGTCTTGCCGACGCCGATCTTGCCGAAGTCCGACGAGAGGGGATTGAGCCCCACTTCGTTCCCGGCGAGTGACGCCATGCCGAGGATTGACAAACCGGCACCAACGTAGCTGACGAGGTTGCGCGTCGCTTCCTTCTGCACCGCCCGATCGCCGAAGTTGAACGCCTGGGCGACCGCCTGCGGGCCGGAAACGCGGTATCGCGGCGCCCACCAGAGCGCCTCCAATAGCTTCGCCACGCGGGTACTCTCATCCGTACCGGGAAGCCTCAGCGTGCCGCGGCCTGAGAAGCGGTTGAGCATATTGGAGAGGTTCTGGAGCCGCTCCAACGTAAGCGGCACGCCGTCACGATCCCAGTTCTTTACGATCGTCCTCGCGACATCAGCGCGGAACTTGTTGCCGAACGTGGTGAAGGCCCGGTTGGACGCCCTCACGACCTTGCCCAGACCCGGAAGACGCTCGGCGAGCTGGGACTGGAACACTTCCTCGCCCTGTCCTGCCCCGCCGGGGGTCAAGTCGCGGATCAACTTCGTCTGGGTGGCGAACTCGCCGAAGGTCATCTGTGTTCCGTCCTCCAGCGTGATCGGGGTCACGTCCTCAACGATGTCGCGCCAGACCTGTCGTGACGTACTCTCACGCCCGAAGGCTCGGATCATCGGGGCGAACGATTGGGTGAACTCAGGGACGTGCGCCGGCGCCAACATCGCGCCCTGGCGGAACGGGTAGGACAGGTCAAACGCCGAGATCACCGCCTTTGGCAGCACCACGACGTCATAGATGTCCGCCCAACTCAGTCCCTTCCGCAACCCATCGCGGATTTCGTCCACCGCTTCCTTGCCGATTACCTTTTCCATCAGCACCAGTTCGTGTTCTCTCAACCGCTCACCGGTCGCCAGCTTAAACAGCGCGCCACGGGCGTTGTCCCGCGAGAACGATGGACCGAGGCCGGTGCCGAAGTCTGTTGTCTCTACCGTCTCGTGCAACAGGTTGAAATCGTCTGTCGTCAGGTTGCTGACCATCGCCTCGGGTGCCGTCAACTCGCCGGATTGCGCCGCTCGTTTGAGCCGGAACGCCTCGTCTCGCGGCTTCCCTTCCGCGATAGCGTCTTGGTAGATGCGTTCGGACGCGGCTAATCGCGAACCGCGCTCTCCACTGCGGACTGCCTTGTTCTCCGCGATCTTTATCCGTTGATCGCGAATCCCCGCTGTCAGACGCGCTCGCACGTCGGCCAGAGGATCAAGCGGGGTGTCGTCGAAACCTACCGACGTCGGTAGGTCCTCAGCAACGTCCGGCAGTCGTGTACCGCCCAGCTCAGGCGTTTCCTTGAGGGCGGCTACGGCGTCCGGTACGTTGGCGCGGCCTCGCTGTAGGGCAGCGCGTCCAGCGCGGGTTTCCAATCCCCCGCCGAGGACGGCGCCGCCGATCTCTGCCGCGCTACGGGTGCCGATGCCGGTGCCGAGGATGTCAGTGGGTGCGCCCAGCCGTTCGGCTTCGGCTCCGAGAATAGACCCACCGAACGATGCGGCGGTGCCCCCGAGAATCGCGCCGGGAGCGAACGCTGCCGCCGTTAACGCGGCCGGCGCCGTTGCGGGTACAATCGTGCGGTTGACTGCTTGCCCAACGGCCCCCTGACGCTCCAGCCATTCCTGCGCGGAAGTGGGAACGGTAGGGGTCATGTTGGCCTCAGCCCGTTCCCCTGCCGTACCGGAACCGGAGAGCTTCCCGCTCGTCCCGGCCAGTGGGGTCACGATAGGGAGCTTCGGAACGATGCTCGCAACGTCGCCAGCACCCCTCAGTAGCCGTCCTGTGAGTCCGGTGCCCTTGCTTGACGGGCGGAACGGAGCCTTGAACGGGGTTGGCTCGATGTTTCGCTTGAGGTTGCGGGATCTTGCCATGAGGTTCTGGTTGAACGTGGCCCGCTCCTCCAGCGCCCGCGACAGCCGTGACAGCCGGAGCATCGGGGATTCGTAACGCGCCATGAGGCCCATCAGTATTTCCTCAACGTGTGGGGCAGAATCGTCCAGTAGTAGACGGCCTGGAACGGGTAGTGCTTGGGGTAAAAGCGCAACGCCTCAACGAGCCGCTGCTGACGGATCGAGAGTTGTGCCCATTCGCGGGGACGGTAGTGGAGTTTCACTTGCGGTTCCTCAGAACGCGAGTCTTTGTAATTGCTACTTTCGGGATCGAGGTTTGGCACCCGTAGGTACTAGCCGTGGATGGCAGCGCGATAGACTCACTGAGGGTTATGTGGTCGCTCGTTTCCTCCGTCACGTAGCCAACGCTCCGAATGGCTACCGCGCCGGGATTGGGGTCGTTGTCCCATCCGTGCTTCGTTGAAGAATCAATCCACTCGATTTCCATGATGTGGTTGGATAGCGGACGGTTATCGCTCACAGCCGTCCTCGCTTGGCGATTTCCATGATCCGTTTCTCGTTCTCGTCAACCCAGTCGACGGCCCACGTCAAGGCTTGTTCGGTGCTGTAGCCCTCCGCTACCCGCTCCTCGATCCGTCGCTTGAAGGCGGCTTTGGGGTCGGGCGCTTGCGCGATGG
>Ga0208685_1000252_pt1 | contig 19809 bp, 17 predicted proteins | sample EasRivMeERMLT890_FD_187533 | JGI IMG/M metagenome (GOLD analysis project Ga0208685, IMG submission 187533) | Soil microbial communities from meander-bound floodplain in the East River, Colorado, USA - East River MetaG ERMLT890 (SPAdes) (version 2) | ecosystem: Environmental > Terrestrial > Soil...
CCGCGCGCTTCATGGCTCGCCCAGGTCCAGTGCGGCACGGTGAAGACGTCGTGGCGCGCCCAGTCGATGCTGTGCTCGCCTATGGTCGAGCGGCCTTCGCCGGACACGACGAGACAGATCGCGTTGTACGTGCCTCGCTTCGGTCTCGTTTGCTTTTCTATCTTCGTGAAAAACAGATCCAGCGTGGGCATGACCGAGCCGCCGTTTTTCGTATAGCGCACGGTTCTCGCCCCGTCGGCGCCGAGCGCGGTGGAATCGAGCTCCTTCCGCGTCTCGACCCCGGGAAAGCGATAGTCGGCAGACCCCGCATCGCTCACCTCCCAGAAGCGCTCGTCCTGGCGCGTGCCGGGCTCGAAGAAGCTCGCGTCGAGCGCGCAGACCGCCGGCATGTTGGCGGCGTCGAACCACACCGTGCGGCGGCCGCTCGGGTTGATGTGCCCGTGCCAGCACATCGGCGGCGTCAGCACGAGGTCGCCCTCCTTCATCTCGCAGCGCCTGCCGTTGACGATCGTCACCGCGCCTTCGGCGCGCGTGGAGAAACGGATCGCCGCCGCGGTGTGGCGGTGCGGCACGGCCTTGTCTCCCGGCTCGAGCACCGTGAAGGCGCCGATCAGGTTCTGCGTGGTGACGGTCGCGCCGCCGAAGGCGGGATGCGCGAGGATCAGCGCGCGGCGCTCCACGTCTTCGATCGCCACTTCCTTCGCCGCGCGCTCGGCGAAGGGCTCGATGTCGCGCCAGCGCCAGTGCATCGGCGCGTCCTTGGCCCGAGGCGCGAGCGGGGTGATGCGCTGGTAGCGGTCCCAGAGCGGGTGGATGTTGGCGCGCTCCAGTGCGGAGATCAGCTCGGCATCGGCTCTCATGAGTCCTCTCCGAATAGTCCTGCGGCAGTGACATCGTATTTGAACAGCCACTCGTAGCGCGAGGCCACGTTCTGCCCGGCCCACTCGCGCTCGACGTACTCGTGCGCCTTCGCCGGATCGGCGAGCGCGCGGTTGTGAAAGCGCGCGATGTTGTCGGACGAGCCTTCGACCGCCCGCCGCGTGCGCTCGCGCCTCGCGTTTTCGTAGCTCGCGAGGCGAGACGGAATGTCCCCATCGAGCTCCCCGAGTGCTCGCGCGAGGACAACCCCATCCTCGACGGCCATGACCGCACCTTGGGCAAGAAACGGCACCATGGAGTGGCAGGCGTCGCCGAGCAGCGTGACCCGGCCGATCGTCCAGCGCTCCATCGGCGGGCGCGTCATCAGCGCCCATTTGTAAGGCACCGGGATGCCGCGAATCAGCGCCTGGATGTCCTCGTGCCAGCCTTCGAAGTCGGCGGCCAGCTCCTCGGTCGTGCCGCGCGCGCTCCAGGACTCGACCTGCCAGTCGCTGCGCTCCAGCGCGCCAACGAAGTTCATGACCTTGCCAGCGCGCAGCGGATAGTGGACCACGTGCCCGCCCGGCCCGACCCAGTTGTGCCCGACCATGCGCGCCATGTGCTTTGGCAGCCGCTCCATCGGCACGATGCCGCGCCAGACGATGATCCCGGTGAACTGCGGCTGGTCCTGGCCGAAGAGTCCCTGGCGGATCCGCGAGTGCACGCCGTCGGCGCCGACCAGGGCGTCGCCCCTCGCTTCACCGCTTTCGAGTTGAAGTCTCACTTCAGTTGAATCCTGGCCGAAACCCGTGCACTTCGAGCCGAGACGGATCGCATCCGGCTTCTCGCGCCGCACGGCGGCGGCAAGGACGGCCAGCAGGTCCGGACGGTAGACCGTGAAATACGGATAGCCGTAGCGCTCGACCGACACTTTGCCGAGGTCGAAGATCTTCCAGGTCTCGCCGGTATTCCAGAGGTGGAGCTCCTTGCTGGCCGTCTCGGCGGAAAGCGCCTTCAGCTCGTCGCCGAGGCCGAGCGCGTAGAACGCGCGCGTGCCGTTCGCGCTGAGCTGGATGCCGGCGCCGACCTCCTTCAGCTCGCTCGCCTGCTCGTAGACCTCCACATCGATATCGCGCTTGAGGAGAGCAAGCGCGGCCGTCAGTCCACCGATCCCGGCACCGGCAATCAGGACCCGCAAGCTAGGGTCGTTTCACGATGCTGATGAAATCCTCGCCGGCGAGCTGCGCCTTCGCCATGCGCTGGTAGGCCGCGCGCACCTCGCGGGCGAGCGGCACGTCGATGCCCGCCTGCCGCGCCGTCTCCACGATGAGGTCGAGGTCCTTCAGCACCAGCGCGCCGGTCGCCGTCGGGGTGTAGTCGCGCCGCCGCAGCGGCTCGAGCTTGTATTTCACCAGCGGCGACGCGACCACGCTCTCGCCGAGAAGATCGAGCGCCGCTTCCCAGCCGATGCCGCCCTGCTCCGCGAGCGCAAGCGTCTCGCGCAGCATGCCGGCGGTCACCGCTACCATGAGATTCACCGCGAGCTTGGCATAGCGGGCTTCCTCGGCCTCGCCCAGCCATATCTGCGCGCGCGTGTAGGCCGCCAATGCCGGCTTCGCGGCATCGAACGCGGCCTTCGGCCCGGACACGAAAGTCGTCAGAGCACCGGTCTCCGCGAGGTTGACGCTGCCCGAGATCGGCCCTCGCAGGTAGGCGATGCGCCGCGCAGCCAGCGCTTCGGCCACCTTCGCCGAGGCTGCCGGACCCGCGGTGGTTGTCTCCACCAGGATCGCGGGCGGCGGCATGCCGGCCGCAAGCTTCTTCGCAAGCTCGATCAGGGCGGACTCGGTCGGCATCGAAGTGAAGACGAGGCTCGCGCCTTCGATCGCGGCTTCGGCCGAGGCAACGGCATCGATTCCGCGAGCGGCCGCCATCTCGAGGCGCTCCTTGCTGATGTCGAAGCCTTTCACCTGCCAGCCAGCCGCTGCGAGCCGCGCCGCCATCGGCAGGCCAATCAAGCCGAGACCGATCCAGGCTGCCTGTTTCCCGGGCATGACGGACCTACTTCAGGGCGTCGATGCCGGCCTTGGCGATCTGCTCGTCCTCGTGCGACTGCACGCCGGAGATCCCGACCCCGCCTACGCAGGTGCCTTCCACCACGATCGGCAGGCCGCCCTGGATCGGCGTGATCCCCGGCATGCGCAGCATCTCGGGCCGCGGCTTGATGCGCTCCTGCCAGACGGCGGTCGAGCGGCGCGACTCGGCCGCGGTGCGGCCCTTTTCCACCGCGATGCGTGCGTTGGCCGGCGTCGCGCCGTCCATGCGTGCGAGGTGCAGCAGGTGCCCGCCGTCGTCGAGGATCGCGATGCACACGTTCCAGTTGTTCTTCTTCGCCTCGGCTTCGGCAGCGGCGGTGATCTTGCGGCAATCCTCCAGCGTCAGCATGGGTCGGTTTTTCATCTCAGGGCCTGTCGGATCTGCTCCAGTGCGTTGGGATCTTCGATGGTGGTGAGGTCGCCCGGGTCGCGGCCTTCGGCGAGCGCCTGGATCGAGCGGCGCAGCGTCTTGCCCGAGCGCGTCTTGGGCAGCAGCGAGACGAAGTGCACCGCCCTCGGCCGCGCGATCGCGCCGAGCTGCTTGTCGACGGTTTGCATCACTTCTTCCGCAGAAGTCTTCTGGGTGGAATCCTTGAGAACGGCAAAAGCCAGGGGCATCTGACCCTTGAGCGCGTCCGCCACGCCCACCACCGCGCATTCGGCGATGTTGGGGTGCATGCTCACAGCCTCCTCGATCTCCCGCGTGCCGAGGCGATGGCCGGCGACGTTGATGACATCGTCGGTGCGGCCAAGGATGAAGTAGTAGCCCTCCTTGTCCCGGATGCCCCAGTCGAACGTCGAGTAGATGTTCGGGAAGTCCTTGAAATAGGTCTGCACGAAGCGCTCGTCGTCGCCCCAGACGGTCGTCATGCAGCCGGGGGGCAGCGGCGGCTTGATCGTGACCACGCCTTTTTCGCCGTCCTGCACTGCTTTTCCAGTGCCTTCATGAAGTATTTGGACGTCGTACCCGTAGACCGGGAAGCTCGGCGAGCCCATCTTGAGCTTCGTCTTCTCGATGCCGGGATGTGCCGAGAGCAGCGGCCACCCGGTCTCCGTCTGCCAGTAGTGGTCGATCACCGGCCGGCCGAGCGCTTCGCTGATCCACACATGCGTCGGCTCGTCCAGCGGCTCGCCGGCGAGGAACAGGTGCTTGAGCGACGACAGGTCGTACTTCTTCAGATAGGCCGGATCCTGCTTCTTCAGCACCCGGACCGCGGTCGGCGCCGAGAACATCACCGCCACCTTGTAGTCCTGCACGATCTTCCACCAGATGCCGGCGTCGGGGCGGATCGGCACGCCCTCGTACATGATGCTCGTCATCCCGGCGATGAGCGGCCCGTAGATGATGTACGAATGCCCCACGACCCAGCCGATGTCCGAGGTCGTGAACATGGTCTCGCCCGCCTCGCCGCAGAAGATCCGCTTCATCGACGAGGCGAGCGCCACGGCGTAGCCGCCGACGTCGCGCTGCACGCCTTTCGGCTGGCCGGTGGTGCCCGAGGTGTAGAGGATGTACGAAGGCTGGTTCGACTCGAGCCAGACGCAGTAGACCTTCGCATCCAGGTGCCGCTGCCTGAACTCGCTCCAGTCGACGTCCCGGCCCGGGACGACCGGCATGCTCTTGTCCAGGCCGCGGGAAAAAAGCAGAACCTTGCGCGGCGGATACTTCGCGAGCTTGAGCGCCTCGTCGACCAGCGACTTGTACAGGACGACCTTGCCCATGCGGCTGCCGCCGTCGGCGGTGATCATCAGCGCGGGCTTCGCGTCGTCGATGCGCGCCGCGAGGCTCGCCGCGGCAAAGCCGCCGAACACCACCGAGTGGATCGCCCCGATGCGCGCGCAGGCGAGGATCGCGAACGCGGCCTCGGGAATCATCGGCATGTAGATGATGACCCGGTCGCCCGTCTTCACGCCGAGCGACTGCATCATCGCGGCGACGCGGTTCACTTCCTGGAACAGCTCTTTGTAGGTAAAAGTCCGGGTCTGGTCCACTTCGGTGGAGATCCAGACCAGGGCGTCCTGGTCGCCGCGCCGCGCGACGTGGCGGTCGAGCGCGTTGTAGCAGAGGTTGGTCTCGCCCCCGACGAACCATTTCGCGAACGGCGGCCGGGAATAGTCGAGCACCTTCCCGAACGGCCGGTGCCAATGCACGAGCTTGGCTTCTTCGGCCCAGAAGCCTTCGCGATCGTCGAGCGAACGCCGGTGGAAATCGCGGTAAGTCGTCACCGCTTCGATTCTAGATCAGCGCCGTTTGGCCTGGATGGCTTTGGCGATCTTCTTCAGGCGCCGGGCGAACTCGTCCGCCGCGGAACCGAAGCGGGCGATATCGGTGCCCTCGAGGAAGCGCAGCACGCGCTCGAGCTCGCCGGGCATGCCCGTCGGCGCCGGCTCGGCCGGCGCCGATGGCGGCGCCGCCGCCGCCACGGGGGCGCGCTGCAGCCTCTGCAGCGCCAGGCGCATCAGGTCCTCGATCGAGGTCGCTGGGTCGGTGGTCGCTGAGGCCACGCCGAGGCTGCTCACGAACTTCAGCGGCTGCTCGCGGTACCGGACCTTCGCGTCGTCGAGCTCGCGGCGCAGGCGCTGCCCGACTGCCAGCATGTGCGACCCCGCGGTGTTCGCGGCAACCACCATGAAGGTCGCGTGCGCCACCCGAGCCACGGAATCCTCAGCGCGCACCTTTTCCAGGATGAGCTTCGCGATGCGGGTCAGCACCACGTCGGCGATGTCCTTGCCCGCGGTGAGCGCGATGTCGTCGTAGGTTTCCAGGCGCAGCGCCATCACCGAAAGCTCGCCGCCGTGGCGCTGCGTGTGCGCGAAGTGCTTGCGCCCTTCCGTCACGAGGTAATGCGGCGTATGCGTGCCGGTGAGCGGGTCGTGGGTCGCGGTGGTGTCCGCCACCTTGCGCGTGACTTCGAGCTCGTTGTTGGTGCGCACCAGGCGCAGCAGGTTGTCGAGGCGCGAGAGCACCTCCGGCGCGTCGGCGGATTTCGCGATGAAGTCGTTCGCGCCCAGCTCTCGCGCGCGCTGCTTCATCGCCGCCGCCTCGTTGCCCGAGATCACCACCACCGGAAGCTCCTTGATGCGGCGCGTGGCGGACGCGCGGATGCGCGAGAGCAGGCCGAAGCCGTCGAGCTTCGGCATGTCGAGGTCGGTGAACACCATGACCAGCGTCTCGTCGCTTTCGATCGCGGCCCAGGCCGCCTCGCCGTCGGCTTCCTCGCGCACGCCGAACGACGCCTTCAGGATGCCGGCAAAGGTGGTGCGCACGAACCTCGAGTCGTCGACCACCAGCACGCGCCGTTGCGGCAGGTCGGTGGGTGCGGACACTAGCGGTTCATTCCGCGAGGTCAACGACCACGCGGCGCGTCACCTTGGCGTTGATGAAGTCGTCGAACACCGAGGGCAGCCGGGCGAACGGCACGGTGCGCGCCATCTCCTTGAGGAGCGGGGGCTTGAGATCCGTGGCGAGGCGGCGCCACACCGTCTCGCGCACGTCGTTCGAGCTTTCGCCCGAGTTGATGCCGAGCAGCCGTGCGCCGCGCAGGATGAAGGGCATCACCGTGGTGTTGAGGCTCGCGCTTGCCGCGAGACCCACCGAGGCGATGACGCCGTTGTCCTTCATGGTGCTGCAGATCCACGCCAGCACCTCGCCGCCGAGATTGTCGACCGCGCCCGCCCAGGTCGACTTGTCCAGGGGCTTGATTTTTTCGAGATTGAGGCTTTGCCGGAGAAGAATCTCCTTCGCCCCCAGCTTTTTCAGCCAGTCCGACTCGCTTTCCTTGCCGGTCAGCGCGACCACGTGATAGCCGAGGCGTGCCAGCGCGGAGAGCGCGATCGAGCCTACGCCGCCGGTCGCGCCATTTACGAGCACCGGCCCGCTCGAAGGCTTGAGCCCTTCGTGCTCCATGCGCACGATCGCGATGCCCGCCGTGTAGCCCGCGGTTCCATAGGCCATCGCCTCCCACAGCGACATCCCCTTCGGCAGCTTCATGAGCCAGGCCGCCGGCACGCGCGCGTATTGGGCGTAGCCGCCGTGGTGCGAAACGCCAAGGTCGAAGCCGATGCCCAGCACCGCGTCGCCCTTGGCGAATTGCGGGCTCTGCGAGGAGACCACCGTGCCGGAGAGATCGATCCCGCCGACGCAGCTTGGCCTTCGCAGGATCTTGCCCTTGCCCGTGGCGGCGAGCGCGTCCTTGTAGTTCACGTCCGAATACGCGACGCGCACGACGACGTCGCCCGGATCGAGCTCGTCGAGCGTCATGTCGACGAATTCGGCGCGGATTTTCTTGTCGACCTCGGTGAGCTTGTATGCCTTGAAGCGTTCCATGGCGTCCTATGTTATTCCGGCTTGATGGGTGCGTCCTGCTACTCGGGCTTGATGCCCGCCTCCTTCACCACGCGGGTCCACTTCTGCGTCTCCTGCGTGACGAAAGTGGCGAATTCGGCCGGCTTCATGCGCACCACCTCCGCCCCTTCGAGCTCGAAGCGCTTGCGGGTCTCGGGCGAGTCTTGAATCGCCGTTATCTCCCTGTACAGGCGCTCGAGCACCGGCGCGGGCGTTCCCGCGGGCGCGAGGATACCCCACCAGTTGCTCACCTCGTAGCCCGGCACGCCGGCTTCGGCGATGGTCGGCACCTCGGGCATCGCCGGAACGCGCTTCGCGCTGCTCACGCCGAGCGCCTTCAGCTTTCCCGAGCGCACGTGCGGCACCATCTGGACCAGGCTGCCGAGGTTGAAATGCACCTGCCCGCCGATGGTGTCGGTCAACGCCGGGCCGCCGCCCTTGTATTGCACGATCACGAAGTTTGTCTTCGACTGCAAGCGGAAAAGCTCCGTCGCCATGTGCTGGAAGCTGCCGATGCCCGCCGCGGCGGCGTTCAGCTCCCCCGGTTTCTCTCTTAATGAATTCAAGAGATCCCTGACTGAGTTTGCGGGCGACGCAGCCGGCACCACCAGCAGCGCCGGGCCGCTGCCGAGCATCGCCACCGGCGTGAAGGACTTCATCGCATCCTGCGGCAGCCGGTCAAACGCGATGCTGGTCGGGAACGCGGTCGAGATCAGCAGCAGCGCATAGCCGTCGGGTGCGGCCTTCGCCGCCTCGTTGGTTCCGATTACGCCGCCGGCGCCGCCGCGGTTGTCGATCACCACGCTCTGCCCGAGCCGTTCCCCGAGCTGCTGGCCGATGGCGCGCCCGACGACGTCGTTGCTGCCGCCCGGCGGGAACGGAATAATCAGGCGCACCGGCTTCGTGGGGTACGCCTGGGAGAACGAAACGCCGGAGAAGACTGCCAGCAGCAATGCGAGGATGGTTTTCATGTCGGTAATATGCACCGCGGAGAACTTCAAGACCAGTTTCCGTTCGATACCCGCCGTACTGGCAATAGCCGGTACTCGCTCGACTGCATTTCGTGCAGCCGGCTCACCGTGCGCTGAAAGTCGGCCGAGTTCTCCCCCTCGACGAAAAGCTCCTCGGGCGGCGCTGCGGCCGAGACGACGAGCTTGACGCGCTCGTCGTAGAGCACGTCGACCAGCCAGGTAAAGCGGCGCGCGGCGTCGGATTGCTTCGCCGACATGCGCGGCACGCCCGAGAGCATCACGGTGTGGAAGCGCTTCGCGAGGTCGACGTAGTCGGCATAAGAGCGCGGTCCGCCGCACAGCGCCTGGAAGTCGAACCACACCACCCCGCCGGCGCGCTTGCGGTAGGCGATGGTGCGGCCCTCGACGTCGAGCGGCTGCTTCTCTTCTTCAACGTCTTTCAGCGCCTGGAAGATTTTCAGCAAGGGGGCCTCTTCGTGCCCTACGTGGTAAACGCGAACCCGCTCCATTTTCAGACGGCGGTAGTCGGTGCCGCTGTCCACGCCCACCACGTCCAGCCTCGCCTTGAGGACCTCGATCGCGGGCAAAAAGCGCTCGCGCTGCAGCCCGGCGGGATAGAGCTGGTCGGGATGGTAGTTCGAGGTCATCACGAACTCCACGCCGCGGTCCATCACCTGCTCGAGGAAGCGACCCAGGATCATCGCGTCGGCGATGTCGGAGACATGAAACTCGTCGAAGCAGATCAGCCGATGCCGCCGGGCGGTGCGCGCAGCCACCTCGCCGATCGGGTCCTCGGTGCCCTTCAGCTCGTCGAGCTCGCGGTGGATCTCGCGCATGAAGTGGTGGAAGTGCACGCGGCGTTTGCGCACCAGCGGCACGCAGGAATAGAAGGCGTCCATCAGGAAGCTCTTGCCCCGGCCGACCGGCCCCCACAGGTAGACGCCCTTCGGCAGCGGGGGCTTGACCAGGAGGCGCTTGAGCGCGCTGTCGCGGCGCTTCTTGTAGGCGCTCCACTCTTCGTAGAGCTGCTGCAGGCGCTCGACCGCGCGCCACTGCGACGAATCCTGGACGAAACCGCGCTTCTTCAGGTTCTGCTGATAAAGCGCGACTACGTCCAAAATCAGATGTTCAGCGAGCGCTTGTCGACGCCGAGGGCGGCGTCTTTCAGCGCCTCGGAGAGCGACGGATGGGCATGGCAGATCATGCCGATGTCCTCGGCCGAGCCGCGGAACTCCATCGCCACCACCGCTTCCGCGATCAGCTCGCCGGCGAACGGGCCGATGATGTGCACGCCGAGAATTTCATCAGTGACTGCTTTTGAAATCACTTTGACAAACCCGGTCGTATCGCCCAGGGCGCGCGCGCGGGCGTTGGCCGAGAAGGGAAAGACGCCCGTTCGGTACTCCACGCCTGCGTTCTTCACCTGCTGCTCGGTCTTGCCCACCCAGGCGATCTCCGGGCTGGTGTAGATCACCGACGGGATGGTGTTGAAGTCGAGATGGGGCTTCTGGCCCGCGATGCGCTCGGCCACCACCACCCCTTCTTCCTCCGCCTTGTGGGCGAGCATCGGGCCGCGCACCACGTCGCCGATCGCCCAGACGTTCGGCAGGTTCGTCCGGCAGTCGTCGTCCACCGCCACGAAGCCGCGCTCGTCGAGCTTCAGTCCGACGCCGGCGGCGTTCAGACCTTCGGTGTTGGGGATGCGCCCGATCGAGACGATGAGCCGGTCGCACTCCAAGGTTTTGGATGAGTTATCGGACGCAGTATATTGAACCTTAACGGATTTCTTACGATCCACGGAAGCGATTTTCACGCCCAGCTCGATCTTCAGGCCCTGCTTTGCGAAGACCTTCGCCGCCTCCTTGGCGAGCGCTTCGTCCGCGATCCCGAGGAACGCGGGAAGCGCCTCGAGGATGGTCACCTCCGACCCCAGCCGGCGCCAGACGCTGCCCATCTCAAGGCCGATGATGCCCGCCCCGATCACCCCGAGGCGCTTCGGTACCTCCGGGATCGTGAGCGCCCCGGTGTTGCTGAGGACCAGCTTCTCGTCGAACTCGGCGCCCGGCAGCGGCCGCGGGTTCGAGCCGGTAGCGACGATCACGTGCTTTGCGAGCAGGGTTTCATTCGAGGGCGCCGAGACCGCGATCTCGTTTGCCTTAACAAAGCTGCCCCGGCCGTGGAAGAAGGCGATCTTGTTCTTCTTGAAGAGATAGACGATGCCGTCGTTGCTCGACTTCACCACCTTGCCCTTGCGCTTCATCATCTGCGCGAGGTCGAGCTCGAGGCCCTTCACCTTCACGCCGTGGTCGGCGAAGTGGTGGCCGACCTGCTCGAAGTTCTCGGAGGACTGGAGCAGCGCCTTGGAGGGGATGCAGCCGACGTTGGTGCAGGTGCCGCCGAGGGCGGGTTTTCCGTCGGCGCCGCGCCATTCGTCGATGCAGGCGGTGCTCAGGCCGAGCTGCGCGGCGCGAATCGCGGCGATGTAGCCGCCGGGGCCGCCGCCGATCACCACCACGTCGAAGGACTTCATATCTCGAGGATCAGGCGCGCCGGATCCTCCAGAGCCTCTTTAATACTTACTAAGAATAAAACCGCTTCGCGGCCGTCGATGATCCGATGATCGTAGGACAGCGCGAGGTAGTTCATCGGCCGCACCACGATCTGGCCCGCCTCCACCACCGCGCGGTCCTTGGTGGCGTGCACCCCGAGGATCGCCGACTGCGGCGGATTGATGATCGGCGTGGAGAGCATCGAGCCGAACACCCCGCCGTTCGAGATCGAGAACGTGCCGCCGGTGAGCTCCTCGATCGCGAGCTTGCCGTCCTGCGCGCGCTTGCCGAAGTCGCCGATCTTCTTCTCGATCTCGGCGAAGCTCATGCGGTCGGCGTCGCGGAGGATCGGCACCACCAGGCCGCGCGGGCTGCCGACCGCGACGCCGATGTCGAAGTAGCCGTGGTAGACGATGTCCGTGCCGTCGATCGAGGCGTTCACCACCGGGTAGCGCTTCAGCGCGTGCACCGCCGCCTTGACGAAGAACGACATGAACCCGAGGCGCGTGCCGTGCTCCTTCTCGAAGCGCTCCTGGTAGGTCTTGCGCATCCCCATCACCGGCGCCATGTTCACTTCGTTGAACGTGGTGAGGATGGCGGCGGTCGATTGCGACTGCACCAACCGCTCGGCCACGCGCTGGCGCAGGCGCGACATCGGCACGCGCTGCTCCGGGCGCCCGGACATGAGCTGCTCGACGTTGACCGGCGGCGTCGGCTGCTGCAAGGGTGTTTTTTGTACTTCAAGAACATCGCCCTTGGTCACGCGACCGTCGCGCCCCGTACCCTGCACCTTCGAGGTGTCGATGCCTTTTTCTGCCGCGATCTTCTGGGCAGCGGGCATCACCGGCGGGGCCGTCTTCGCCTTTTCCTGAACCGGCTTCTTTTCCGGAGACGGCGGGGCAGCGGCCGCGCCCTTCCCCTCGGTGTCGATCTGGGCGATGACGTCGCCCGAGCCGACCGAGTCGCGCGCCTTCTTCAGGATCTTGACGAGAACGCCGTCGGCGGGCGCCGGCAGCTCGAGCACGACCTTGTCGGTCTCGATGTCGATCAGGTTCTCGTCGCGCGAGACCCGCTCGCCTTCCTTCTTGTGCCAGTCGAGCAGCGTCGCCTCGGCGACCGACTCCGACAATTGCGGCACCTTCACTTCGACGATCATCACTTCTCCCGTTCAGTTTTTCCCCGGTTCAGGCTCAGCCTTTGCCGAGTTATCGAAAAACCAGCGAGTAACTCGCCGGGAATTCCTGCTCTACCTACCTTCCCAATTCAGGGACAGACCACGTTTTGCCTTGTCCCCCGTACGAAAACGTGGTCTGTCCCTGATTTGGGTTACTTGTATTTACCGAAAGCCTGCTCCACCAATGTTTTCTGCCGCTCGTTGTGCCGTGCCATGTAGCCACCGGCGGGCGAGGCCGAGGCCGGCCGGCCGGCATAGTACAGCTTCTGATCCTCGCGCATGTTCTCGCGGAAGTAGTGCGCCGTCTGGTACCACGCGCCCTGGTTCTGCGGCTCCTCCTGGCACCACACCACCTCGAGCGCGTTCGGGTAGCGCTTCATCTGCGCCTCGAACTGCTTGTGCGGGAACGGGTAGAGCTGCTCGACGCGGATGATCGCCGTGTCGGCTTTCTGAAGCTCGGTCCTTTTCAGGACCAGGTCGTAGTAGACCTTGCCGCAGCAGGCGACGATGCGCTTCACGCCCTTCTCGTCCACGGTCATGGTGTCCGGAATGACGGTGTGGAACGCGCCGCTCGCGAGCTCCTGGATCGAGGACGCCGCCTCCTTCTTGCGCAGCAGGGACTTCGGCGTCATGACGATCAGCGGCTTGCGGAACGGGCGCAGCATCTGCCGGCGCAGCAGGTGGAAGATCTGCGCGGCGTTGCTCGGCACGCACACCTGGATGTTGTGCTCGGCGCAGAGCTGCAGGTAGCGTTCGAGGCGCGCCGAGCTGTGCTCGGGCCCCTGCCCCTCGTAGCCGTGCGGCAGGAGCTGCACCAGGCCGCACACCCGGCCCCACTTGGTTTCGCCCGAGCTGATGAACTGGTCCATCACCACCTGGGCGCCGTTCGCGAAGTCGCCGAACTGCGCCTCCCAGATGACGAGCGCGTTCGGCTCGGCGGTCGAGAAGCCGTACTCGAAGCCGAGCACCGCCTCCTCCGAGAGCACCGAGTCGATGACGACGAACGACCCCTGGTCCTTGCCGATGTTCTGCAGCGGCACGTAGCTGCCCTGGTCCCAGCGCTCCCGGTCCTGGTCGTGCAGCACCGCGTGGCGATGCGCGAACGTGCCGCGGGCCGAGTCCTGCCCCGAGAGGCGCACGTCGTAGCCGTTGGAGAGCAGCGAGGCGTAGGCCAGCGTCTCGGCCATGCCCCAGTCGACCGGGACCTTGCCGGCGGCCATCTGCCTGCGCGCCTCGATGACGCGCGCCACGGTCGGGTGAAGCTTGAAGCCTTCCGGGGCCGTCGTGATTCTTTCGGAAAGCCTCTGCAGCTCCGCCAGCGGCACATTCGTATCCGCCGCGTCGGTCCACTTCGAGCCGAGGAACGGCGCCCAGTCGACCGCGAACTTCGACTTGAAGTTCGACAGCACCGGGCTCACCGACACCTGCCCGGCGTCGAGCGTATCGCGGTACCTCTTGATCAGGTTTTCCGGTTCTGCTTCCTCGATGATGCTCTGAAGGACGAGCTTGTCGGCGTAGAGCTTGCGCGTGCCCGGATGCTGCGCGATCTTCTTGTACATCAGCGGCTGGGTCACCGCGGGCTCGTCCTGCTCGTTGTGGCCGAGCTTGCGGAAGCAGACGATGTCGATCACCACGTCCTTGTGGAACGTCTTCCTGAAATCCATCGCGAGGCGGGTGGCGAACAGCACCGCCTCGGGGTCGTCGCCGTTCACGTGGAAGATCGGCGCCTCGACCATCTTCGCCACGTCGGTGCAGTAGATGGTGGAGCGTGAATCGCGCGGGTCGGAGGTCGTAAAGCCGATCTGGTTGTTCACGATCAGATGAACGGTTCCTCCCGTGCCGTATCCGCGGGTACCGGAAAGATTCAGCGTCTCCATCACCACGCCCTGCCCCGCGAAGGCGGCGTCGCCGTGCACCAGGATCGGCAGCACCTGGTCGCCGGTCTTGTCGTCGCGGCGGCGCTGGCGCGCCCGCACCGAGCCTTCGACCACGGGGTTGACGATCTCGAGGTGCGACGGATTGAACGCGAGCGAAAGGTGCACCGGCCCGCCCGCCGTCGTGATATCCGACGAGTAGCCGTTGTGGTACTTGACGTCGCCCGAAGGCAGGTCCTGCGCGCTCTTGCCCTCGAATTCCAGGAACAGATCCTTCGGCATCTTGCCCAGGACGTTGACCAGCACGTTGAGGCGCCCGCGGTGCGCCATGCCGATGACGATCTCCTGCACCCCGGCCGCGCCCGCGCGCTGGATCAGCTCGTCGATCGACGGGATCAGGCTTTCGCCGCCCTCGAGCGAGAAGCGCTTCTGCCCCACGTAGCGGGTGTGCAGGTAGCGCTCGAGATGCTCGGCTTCGGTCAGCTTCTGCAGCAGGCGCTTCTGCTCCTGCGGCGAGACCTTCGGCGCGGCGCGCGAGGGCTCGATGCGCTCCTGGATCCACTGCCGCTGCGCGCGGTCGGAGATGAACATGTACTCGAAGCCGATGTTCCGGCAATACGTGTCGCGAAGGGCTTGAACAAGAGTTCTTAATGAAACGCGTTCGAGCCCGACAAACGACCCCGCGTTCACCACCTGGTCGAGGTCGGCCTCCCGGAGGTCGTAGTACGCCGGCTCGAGCTCGGGGATATTCGGCCGCGGCATGCGCTTCAGCGGATCGACCGTGGCCCAGCGCGAGCCCGCGATGCGATACGCGGTGACCAGGAGCAGCGCCGCCACCTGCAGCCGCTCCGGCGTAACCGGCTCGGCGGGCATCGTGCGCGACGTAGTGAATTCGCCGCGCTTCGATCGTTGAATGAAGCTTTCAACCACCGGCGCGTGCGCGACGTCCTTCTCGCTCGCGCCCGGCAGGTCCTGCATGCGGTCGAAGTAGTCGCGCCACTCCTCGGGCACGGACTGCGGGTTCACCAGGTACTTCTCGTAGAGCTCCTCGATGAACGGCGCATTGCCGCCGAAGAGATACGAGTTGTTGAGGAACTCCTTCAGCATGCGGAATTACCTCTTGTCGAGCGGTTTCACGTCCCTTTTGGTGGCGCCCTTGTAGAGCTGGCGCGGGCGGCCGATCTTGTACTCGGGGTCGGTGATCATCTCCTGCCACTGCGCGATCCAGCCGATGGTGCGCGCGAGCGAGAAGATGCAGGTGAACATCGCCACCGGAATGCCGAGCGCGCGCTGCACGATGCCGGAGTAGAAGTCGACGTTCGGATACAGTTTCCGGCTGACAAAATAATCATCTTCGAGCGCGATCTTTTCGAGCGCCAGGGCGAGCTTGAAGATGCGGTCGTTGTGCAGTCCGAGCTCGTTCAGCACCTCGTGGCAGGTCTCGCGCATCAGCTTCGCGCGCGGGTCGTAGTTCTTGTACACGCGGTGGCCGAAGCCCATCAGGCGCACGCCGGAGTTCTTGTCCTTTGCCTTCTTGATGAATTCGCCCACCTTGGAGGCGTCGCCGATCTCTTCCAGCATCTGCAGCGCCGCTTCGTTCGCGCCGCCGTGCGCCGGCCCCCACAGCGAAGCGATGCCGGCGGCGATGCAGGCGTAGGGGTTGGCGCCCGACGAGCCGCACAGGCGCACGGTCGAGGTCGAGGCGTTCTGCTCGTGGTCCGCGTGCAGGATGAAGATCCGGTCGAGCGCGCGCACCAGCACCGGGTTCACCTTGTACTCCTCGGTCGGCACCGCGAACATCATGCGCATGAAGTTGGCGGTGTAGGAGAGATCGTTCTTCGGGTAGATGAACGGCTGCCCGATCGAGTACTTGTAGGACATCGCGACGATGGTCGGCATCTTGGCGATCAGCCGGAACGCCGAGATCACGCGGTGGTGCGGGTCGTTGATGTCGAGCGCGTCGTGGTAGAAGGCCGACAGCGCGCCCACCACCCCGACCATCACCGCCATCGGGTGCGCGTCGCGGCGGAATCCCTGGTAGAGGCGCGCGAGCTGCTCGTGCACCATCGTGTGATGGGTGACGATGTTGACGAACTCGTCCTTCTGCTTGCGGTTCGGCAGGTCGCCGTACTGGAGCAGGTAGCAGACCTCGAGGAAATCGCAGTGCTGCGCGAGCTGCTCGATCGGATAGCCGCGGTAGAGCAGGATGCCCTCGTCGCCGTCGATGAAGGTGATCGCCGAGCTGCAGCTCGCGGTCGAGAGGAACCCCGGGTCGTAGGTGAACCAGCCCGACTTGCCGTAGAGCGCACGGATGTCGACCACGTCGGGGCCGGTCGAGCCCTGCAGGACCGGAAAGTCCAGGGTCTTGCCGTCGGGAAGCTTCAGGGTGGCGGTTTTCTCAGACATGGGCTTGCCTTCTAGGCGGCGCGCAGGCGCGCCACGGTTTCCTCGAATCTGCGGTCGTACTGATCGCTGCGGCCGGCGATGATGTCCCAGAGATCGTTGTCGGGAAGATCGAGCAGCGCAACCAGGGGTTGCACATCCTCATCCTTCAATGTGGGGATGAATCGTTGCAAAACGATGTCGAGCTCGAGCAGTCCTCGCCGGCACTTCCAATACAGCCGGTTGCGCGCCACGGCATCCATCAGACCGCGCGCCTCACCATGATCTCCTTGATCTTGCCGATCGCGCGCGTCGGGTTGAGGTTCTTCGGGCAGGCGTCGACGCAGTTCATGATGCTGTGGCAGCGGAACAGCCGATACGGGTCTTCGAGGTTGTCGAGCCGCTCGGCGGTCGCCTGGTCGCGCGTGTCGGCGATGAAGCGGTAGGCCTGCAGCAGCCCCGCCGGGCCGACGAACTTGTCCGGATTCCACCAGAACGAGGGGCAGGCGGTCGAGCAGCACGCGCACAGGATGCACTCGTAGAGCCCGTTCAGCTCGTCGCGCTCCTGCGGCGACTGCAGGCGCTCGCGCTCGGGCGGCGGGTCGGTATTGATCACGTAAGGCTTGATCGAGTGGTACTGCTTGAAGAACTGCGTCATGTCCACGATCAGGTCCCGGATCACCGGCAGGCCCGGCAGCGGGCGCAGGGTCACGTGCCCGGGCAGCTCGGCGACCTTGGTCACGCACGCGAGGCCGTTCTTGCCGTTGATGTTGATCGCGTCGGAGCCGCAGACCCCTTCGCGGCAGGAGCGGCGGAACGAGAGCGAGTCGTCCTGGGCCTTCGCCTTGACCAGGGCGTCGAGCAGCATGCGGTCGGCCGCGTCGAGCGCCACTTCGTAGTCCTGCATGTACGGCTTCTCGTCCTTGTCGGGGTCGTACCGGTAGATCGAAAGCTTCATCAATAGGTTCTCACTTTCGGTTCCATCGTTTCGACGCTGAGCGGCTTCTGGTGCACCGGCTTGTAGTCGAGGCGGTTCCCCTCCTTGTACCACAGCGTGTGCTTCATCCAGCCCTTGTCGTCGCGCTCGGGAAAATCGGCGCGCGCCTGGGCGCCGCGGCTCTCCTTGCGCGCTTCGGCCGAGATGATCGTCGCCATCGCGGTCTCGACCAGGTTCTCGAGCTCGAGCGCTTCGACCCTGGCCGTATTGAAGACTTTCGATTTGTCGGCAATGAATATGCGGGAAGCGCGCTCGGCGATTTCCGTGACTTTCTTCACCCCTGAAACCAGGTCGTCGGGGAAACGGAACACGCCGCAATGCGCCTGCATGGTGCGGCGCAGGTCGTTCAGCACGTCCACGACCCTTTCTCCGGAAGAAGCTGAATCGAGCCGGGCTAGCCGCACCCGGGTCGCATCCCCCGCGCCTTTAGGCAGGGTGCGGTGAGGGGCGGGCTGTCCGCGCATGTCCTTGATCACCTGTTCCCCGGAGGATTTCCCGAAGACGAGCAGATCCAGCAACGAGTTCGTGCCCAGGCGATTGGCGCCGTGCACGGAGACGCAGGCGCATTCGCCCGCGGCGTACAGGCCGGGCACGATCGCCTCCTTGCTCGCGCCCTCGGGCACCACCACCTGCCCCATGTAGTTGGTGGGGATGCCGCCCATCTGGTAGTGCACCGTCGGCACCACCGGAATATGGTCCCGGATCGGGTCGGCGTTGGCGAACTTGATGGCGATCTCCCGGATGCCGGGCAGCCGCTTGATGATGTCCTCCGGCGGAAGGTGGGAGAGCTTAAGCTCGAGGTAGTCGCCGTGCGGGCCGCAGCCGCGGCCCTCCTTGATCTCGGTGGTCATCGCGCGCGACACCACGTCGCGGCTCGCCAGGTCCTTGTTGTTGGGCGCGTAACGCTCCATGAAGCGCTCGCCGCTCTTGTTGAGGAGGTAGCCCCCCTCCCCGCGCACGCCCTCGGTGATGAGAATACCAGCGCCCGCCACCCCGGTCGGGTGGAACTGCCAGAACTCCATGTCCTCGAGCGGCAGCCCGGCGCGCGCCACCATGCCGAGACCGTCGCCAGTATTGATGAAGGCGTTGGTCGTCGCCCAATAGATCCGCCCGGCGCCGCCCGTGGCGAGCAGGGTCGCCTTTGCCTGCAGGATGCTGATCTCGCCGGTCTCCATTTCCAGCGCCACCACCCCGACGCAGGCGCCGTCCTGCGGGTCGAGGATCACGTCGAGCGCCATCCACTCGACGAAGAACTGGGTGTTGGCGCGCACGTTCTGCTGGTAGAGCGTGTGCAGCATGGCGTGGCCGGTGCGGTCGGCGGCGGCGCAGGCGCGCATCGCCATCTTCGGGCTGCCGTAGCTCTGGGTGTGGCCGCCGAAGGGCCGCTGGTAGATCTTGCCGTTCTCGATGCGGTCGAACGGCATTCCCATGTGCTCGAGCTCGACCACGACCTCGACCGCGCGGCGGCACATGTACTCGATCGCGTCCTGGTCGCCGAGGTAGTCGGCGCCCTTGACCGTGTCGTACATGTGCCAGTGCCAGTTGTCCTCGGTCGAATTGGCGAGCGGCGCCGCGATCCCGCCTTGAGCCGCAACGGTATGCGAGCGCGTAGGAAAGACTTTGCTCAAGACAGCTACTTTCAAATTGGAGCGCGCGAGCTCCAGCGCGGCTCGCATGCCGGAGCCTCCGGCTCCCACCACGATGGCGTCGAACCGGCGGATCTGCATTATCGGAAGAGGATCTGCACCGCCCAGCCGAGGTAGCTGGCGAGCATGAGCAGAACCAGTATTTGCAGCGCGAAGCGCAGGCCGTCCGGCTTGACGTAGTCCATCAGGATGTCGCGCACGCCGACCCAGGCATGCCAGGCGAGGCTCGCGGCGAAGAGCAGCGTCGCGACCCGCATCCAGCCCTGCGCGAAGAGGTCCTTCCAGGCGCCGTAGGTGAAGGACCCTTTGAGCAGGACTGCGGCCAGGATCAGCGTATAGACCGCCATGATCGCGGCGGTGACGCGCTGCGCCAGCCAGTCGCGCAGGCCGTAGTGCGCGCCGACCACTAGACGTTTCACGGCAGGCGCCTCACCACAGCCGGGCCCCGAACACGGCGGTGAGCGCGAGGCCCGCGGCGATCACGATCCAGCTCGTCAGGCGCGCGGTCTTCAGGTCCCCGCCGATGTCCAGGTCGAGGAAGAGAAACCGGATGCCCGCGCACAAGTGGTGGCAGTAGGCCCAGATGAACACCAGGACCCCGAGCTTCACCAGCGGCAGCGCGAAGTATCGATTGCGGACGTAGTCGAAGCCCTGCTCGGAGGCGAGGCTCGTGTCGAGCAGGTAAAGCACCCACGCGACGAAGGGGAAAAAAAGCAGCGCGCCGGAGATGCGGTGAAGGATCGACACCCAGCCCGGAACCGGCAGGCGGATCTCGAAGAGGAGCGCGGGCAGGCTGAGGTACTTGGGTCTGATTTTTTTCGCGGACGCGCTCGCCATGGAAGCCGCCCGGCCCCTAGATCCGGGCAACTTCATTATAGCGAGTCAGCGAACCGTGAACGGCGCGTGATACGGGCGCC
>Ga0208685_1000257_pt1 | contig 19523 bp, 17 predicted proteins | sample EasRivMeERMLT890_FD_187533 | JGI IMG/M metagenome (GOLD analysis project Ga0208685, IMG submission 187533) | Soil microbial communities from meander-bound floodplain in the East River, Colorado, USA - East River MetaG ERMLT890 (SPAdes) (version 2) | ecosystem: Environmental > Terrestrial > Soil...
ACCCGGCTCCTGCGCGAGACGCTCCTCGCGGAGAAGTGGGACGGTTCCGTGGTGGCTTTTGACTGGCCCTGCGACCGGAGCACGCTCAACTATCTCGAGGACCGCGCCGATGCCCGGGACACGGCGCTGCGGCTGGTGCGCGATTGCATCCTCAAGCTCGGTGCGATCCAGGACCCCGAGGACCGCGGGCTCTGGGAGCGAGCGGGGCTTCCCGAATCCGCCCGGCGCCGCGCGCGTCCGTGCGAGTTGAACATCCACCTCATCGGGCACTCGACCGGCGCCTACGTGATCATGGAGGCGTTCGCGCAGGCCCAGTCGGAAGGCGAGCTCCACCGGAGCGCCTGGCGCGTCGGCCAGGTGGTCTTCATCGGCGGCGATGTGTCTGCGGATTCCATGAGTGCCGGCTCGGACTGGGCCAAGCCCATGTTCCAGCGCGTCATGCGGCTCACCAACTACTCGAACGGCTTCGATGACGTGCTCGCCGTGTCGAATGCGAAACGGCTGGGCACCGCGCCGCGCGTCGGCCGCGTGGGCTTGCCCCGGGAACACGACCGCAAGGCCGTCAACGTGGATTGCAGCGACTACTTCGAGACGATCGACCCGGACGCGGCGAAATTCGTCGGCACCTTCACGCATTCGTGGCACATCGGCGACCCGGTGTTCGCGCGCGACCTCGCGATGACGCTCGAGGGGCGCTTCGACCGCAACGTGATTCCCACTCGCGAGACCGTGAACGGCATGCTGCAGCTCCGCGACCAGGGGCGGCCGACGTTCGCGGACCGGTGGGCATCTCTTGGCGGGGGCTCCGGAGAGTGACGAGTGGCGAGTAGTTCCCGCACCGGCGCGCAGCAACGAGCCGACGAGATCCGCATGTTCGGCGAGGAGCTTGCGCGACTGGAGCGGGAAGGGGTAGTCGCACTGACGCCGGCGCAGCGCAATGCGATCAGCGCGCACCACCGGGGGCTCCTCGCGCAGTTCTCGCAGGAATTCGACATCGACCGCGACGCGCGGGCGAAGCAGCTCTCGCTCGGCATGCGCATCGCCTCCTTCCTCGGGGCGCTCGCGCTCGCGGCGAGCGTGTTCTTCCTGTTCCGCCAGTTCTGGGACCGCTTCTCCACGACCGCGCAGGTCGTGATCCTGATCGTCGCGGCGCTCGGCACCTTCGGCGCAACGCTGTGGATCCAGGCGCGCGAGTCCTCCGGCTACTTCACCAAGCTCGCGGCGATGGTTGCGTTTGCCTGCTTCGTCATCAACATCTCGCTGCTCGGGCTGATCTTCAACATCACGCCCTCGGACAAGGCGCTGATCCCGTGGGCGGCGTTCGCGCTGCTCCTCGCCTACACCTGCGATCTGCGGCTGCTGCTCGCGGCGGGCATCCTCTGCATCATCGCGTGGATCTCGGCGCGCACCGGGACGTGGAGCGGCATGTACTGGCTTCATTTCGGCGAGCGTCCCGAGAACTTCTTCCCGGCGGCGGTCATCCTGTTCCTCGTGCCGCAATGGATCCCGCACGGCCGCTTCACCGGCTTCGGGCCGATCTATCGCGTGTTCGCGTTGCTGACGCTCTTCCTGCCAATCCTGGTGCTCTCGAATTGGGGCCGGGTGAGCTACCTCGATTTCGAGGAGAACTCGATCGAGGGCTTCTACCAGGTGCTGGGCTTTGTTCTCAGCGCGGGCGCGATCTGGCTCGGCGCGCGCCGGCACTGGGGCGAGGTCGTGAACACCGGCTCGGTCTTCTTCGTGATCTTTCTCTATACCAAGTTCTTCGACTGGTGGTGGGAGATCATGCCCAAGTACCTCTTCTTCCTGGTGCTCGGCCTCACCGCCGTGCTGCTGCTCTTCATCATGCGGCGGCTGCGGGCGAAGGGCCTCTTCGGAGGGAGCGCGCCATGACGCTCACCTGGTCCAGCGGGCGCACGCTCGCAGCCGGCATCGCCCTCATCGCGCTCACCAACACGATCGCGCTGGGCGGGGTCGCGTATAACCGCAGCGGCGAGCCGGAGAGCGTGCTGAAGCTCACCCAGCGCGAGGTCCTGGCGCCGCACGGGTACGGGCTCGACCGGGAGGGTGGCGGATTGCAGCTGCACGTGAGCTGGCGCGTGCTGGGCCCGGAGTGGGACGACGCGTACTTCTGGAACTTCCAGGGCACGCCGGAATGGCTGGACGAAGCGAAGCTCGCATCGCTCGGGTTCGACGTGTCGCCGCCTCCCGTCGAGCGCAGGGCGAGCTGGCGCTACGACCGGCAACTGCCCAGGGAAGCGCTGGTCGTGCTGGAGCTCGATGGCCCGGCCTATCAGAAGGCGCTGGAGCGCGCGCGCCAGCGGGAAGCGAAGGAAGCGGCGAAGGGGGCGGAGACCGGCAAGACCGGGCCGGGAACGTCCGCGGCTCAGGCAGCGCTGTTTCTCAAGAACGAGGAGACTGCGAACACCCGGCTCTTCGCGGTGGATGTGGGCCGCGACGCGCGGGCGCTGCGCGCGAAGTACCCCGACCGCACCCGCTACGCGATCGTGCAGGGCAAGGTCCGCCCCTACCATCAGTCCGGCCGCGGCAAGGACGCGCGGTGGACCGGCTACATCGAGGTGATCGAGAACGCGCGGGTGAACGTGCCGCTCGAGTTCCGCAAGGCCGTCGAGTCCGCGCCGCGCTCGATCCCGTACGCAGCCGCGGCACCCGCTGGGCCGGCGTTCGAGGTGACGATGGCATTCGGCAAGCGCTTCGAGCCCTGGATCCTCGCCGCCAAACCTTAGGGGTCAGACTCGACTTCCCCCGCCGCCAACATCGCGGCATGACCTTCCGCCCGAAAGTCGAGTCTGACCCCTAAGACATGGGTTATCTGTTATCGCGCCCGCAGATGAATATCAATTCCGGTCCTGACGCGATCGGCCGTCCGTCGAAATAGCCGAACTCCTCGACGATGTGGAAAACGTGCCGCCGCAAGAGCGACCGCATCTGCTCCTCGAAGAAATAGCTGATCGCGAGCGGCTCGATGATCTCCCGCCCGGAGCCTTCGACGCGATAGATGAGATCCACGTGCAGGACCTGGCGGTCCAGGTCTATCCGCCGCCGCCGCTCGTAGCGGCTCACGGACTTGCCGGTGCGCTGATCGACGACCTTCCAGTCGAACGATTCGGGCTGCACCCAGGATTCGTCCAGGGCCCCCTTGGGCTTGAACACGTGCATGATGAACCGGCCCTGATCCGAAAGGTGGCCCATGACGGACTCCAGGCACGCCTCCTGTTCGGGGCGCTCGCTCAGAGCCTGAAACGCGCGATACGGGGCGATGATCAGGTCGAATTTCCGGCCGAGATCGAACCCCGCCATGCTGGCGTGAACCACGTGCAGCCGTCGCCTGACCGGCGCGGACAGCCGCCCGATCTTTGCCCGCATTTGCGCGAGCATTTCCTCCGACAGATCCAGCGCCCATATCTCGCTGCCGCTCTCCGCAATGGGGACGCTGACGCGCCCCGTGCCGCAACCGAGCTCCAGCACGGGACCGCCCAGCCCCTTCGCTTTCTCCAGGTAGAAGGCGATGTCGTCCCTGGTGATATCGCGCGGATCGAGGTCGAACAGGTGCGCGGACGGGCGGTAGAGGTTGGCCATGAAACCGGAGTATAGGGAGGAAACGTCGTCCCTGAAGGAGACGATGCCCGAGCAGATGCTGGGGTTGGCGGCGATCACCCTGGCGCTCGGCATCGCCTATTGGCTGATGCGGGAGCGCGACGACCGCCTGGTCAGGGACGCGGCGGAAACCCGGGAGAGCTCATGTTGCGATCGCGTGTACCTGCCGCTGCAGCCGCATCTCGGCTCCCCGTGGTTACGCCTCGCGCAACTTTCGTTCGAGAATCTGTGCCGGCATTGGCCGACCGAACAAATATCCCTGAGCCTCGTCACAACGGAGCAGCTTCAAATATTTGACCTGCTCCGCCGTTTCGACACCTTCCGCGACCACGGTGAGCTTCAGCGCGCGCGCCAGAGAAATCACGGCGGAGACCACCGCCATCTGCTCGGGACCACTTGCCATCTGGGAAATAAAAGAGCGATCGATCTTCAGGGAGTTGATCGGCAGCCGCGTAAGGTAGCTGAGCGAGGAATAGCCGGTCCCGAAGTCGTCCACCGCGACTTGCACACCCAGTGCTTGCAGCGCCTTGAGCTTCTCGATGCTGCCGTCGATGTCCTCCATCAGCATGGATTCGGTTATCTCGATGTCGACGTGCCGGCTGGAATCGGCCGCTTCCGAGACGGCCGCCCTGACGCTCTCCACGAAGTCCTTGTGCTGCAACTGGATTGCCGAAACGTTGACGGCGACGCGCGGCGGGTTGAGGCCAGCCGCGCGCCAGGCGGCGTGATCAAGCGCCGCGCGCTGCAGCGCCCAGTGTCCCACTTGCAGGATCATGCCGGTATTCTCCAGCAGGGGAATGAATTCCCCGGGCGCGACGATCCCCCGTTCCCCGTGGACCCAGCGGATCAAGGCCTCGAGACCCGCGATGCTGCCGTCGGCCAGACTGAAACGCGGCTGGTAATAGAGCACGAACTGATGGTCCAGTATCGCGCGCCGCAGCTCGTTCTCGAGCTTCAGGTGCTCGGCCACACGCGCGTTCATCTGCCGCGCGTAGAACTGGTAGGAGTGCCCCGTACGCTTAGCCTCCTTGAGCGCGGCTTCGGCGTTTCTCAGAAGGCTGTCCGCATCCGGGCCGTCCGCCGGATACAGCGCGACCCCGACGCGCAGCGCGATGCGCAGGTCGTCGTCGCCCAGCCGGAACGGCTGCGCGGTCACCCCCGGCAGCACCCGCTCGAGCACGTGGCCCAGGCCCTCGCCTTCCCCGGCGTGGTGGGTCGCGATCGCGAAAAAATCGCCCCCCAGGTGGGCGAGATCATCGGCCTCTTCGAGCGCGCCCCGCAGACGCTGCGCCACCTGCCGCAGCAGCTCGTCGCCGCGGTGCCGCCCCAGTGTCTCGTTGATCTGCCGGAATCGCGCGATGTCGAGCGTCAGGATGGAGAAAGCCTTCCGGTCGTGGTGTGCTGCCGCGACGCGCTGATCGAGCCGGTCGTTGAACAGCGTGCGATTGGGCAGGTCCGTGATGGCGTTGAAGAAAGCGAGGTAATTGAGCTTTTCCTCCTTGGCGATGTGGTCGAGGGCGAATGAGACGTCTCCCGCGAGGTCTGTCAGCAGCTTGAGTTCGTCCTCGTTGAAGAAATCCGCTTCCCTCGCGAACAGCGACAGGTTCCCGACCAAAGAGCCCTCCGCCAGCAGCGGCAGCGCGATGATGGAGCGATAGCCGCGCCTGATGGCTTCTGCGCGCCGCTCCCCTCCGACCTCCGGCTCTATGGTGATGTCGTTGCTGTAGACGGGGCGGCGCTCCGCGATCATGCGCGAGATCAGGCCTTTGCTCTGGGGCGTGCCGTCGTGGAGGACGAGCTTGGTGGCGCGCAGCGTGTCGTTTTCCTGCAGTCCCGCGCTCGCAACGGGCGTGATTTCCCGTGTTCCGGCGTCGTAGGTCCCGATCCACGCGATCCCGAAACCTCCGTCCTCGACGGCAATGCGGCACGCTTCCTCGAGGAGCTCCCGCCGGTCGCGGATGCGCACGATCGCATTGTTGATGCCCGAGAGCACGGCGTAGACCCGGTTCAGCCGCTCGATGCGCAGCTCCTGCAGCTTGAACTGCGTGATGTCGCGGGCGATGCCGTCCACGCGCTCGGGAACCCCCCCGTCGTCGCGGACGGCCCCGCCGCGGTCGTGTATCCAGCGAATACGCTCACCCGGCAGCACGATCCGGTAGATCGAGTCGAACTTTCCGGACGCGCGCACCTCCTGCCACTCGCGCTCGACACGCTCACGGTCCAGGGGATGGATGGCGCCGAACCAGCGCTCCGAGTGGATGTAGAAATCGACCGCGGCGCGTCCCAGGGTCCTTTCCTCGGACGCATTGACGTAGATCAGCCGGTTCTCGCGCAGGGAATACGACCAGACGACGTCGCTGAGCGTCGCCAGAATGCTGTTCAGCTGGTTGCGCGTGTGCTCGAGCTCCTCCTCCGCATACCGGCGTGCCGCGCGCTGTCGCGCTTCCTCGATCGCGCGCCGGACTACCACCGCGAGCCGCTCCACGCGGTTCTTCATCACGTAGTCGGTCGCGCCGCGCTTGACCGCCTCCACGGCCCGGTCTTCTCCGATCGTGCCGGATACGAACACGAAGGGGACGTCCGCGAGCAGCCCGCGCGCAAGGTCGAGCGCGGCCAGGCCGTCGAAGGCACCCTCCAGCGTGAAATCCGAGAGCACGAGGTCGGGGAGGAAATCCCTCAACGCCAGCTCGAAGGCAGCGCGCGTGTCGACACGCAGAATCTTGAAGGACAGGCCCGCGCGGCCCAGTTCGCGCGCGCACAGCTCGGCGTCCGCGGCCGAATCCTCGAGCATCAGTATCTTCAGCGGGCGGTCCTGCGCGGACGGCGCGCCCTTGCCGGGTCGGGGATTTCCGGCGCCGGGTCCCGACGGCCGAGGTTTCGAGCCCTGCATCACCGTGGTCTATTCTCCTGTTCGTCGCGCATCACCGGAACGAGCCGGGCAGCTTCAGGGCCTCGAGCAGCTGGTCGAGCAGGTAATAGATCAGGATCGCGACCGCGAGGAGCGCGATCCACGTAATTCGCTTGGCCGCTCGCCACCTGTGCAGCCTGGCTTCGTCCTCCGGACGCCGGGGGTTCAGCCCCCGTAAGTGTCGGCGCACGTCCTCGGGCGACTTGAGTTCCTTCTCCGCCATGCGTGTCGGTCAATGCCGGATCGGTCCGCGCGGGCCGCCTGCGACGGCCGGGCTCGCTTTTCCTAGGCATGCACGAGGCTCGTGATCGTCGGAATCAGCTCCCGGCTGATCGCGCGCTTGGACACGAACGCCCGCGCGCCGGCCTTGCTCGCGGCGGAGCGGTGACTCCAATCGTCGAACCCCGACACCATGACCACGGATGTGTGGGGCGAGCGTTCCAGTACCATCCGCGTGCCGTGCACGCCGTCCGTCCCGGGTAATCGGAAATCCATTAGAACGAGGTCCACCTTCTCCGCCTCGACGATCCTCAGCGCCTCATCCACGCTGCCCGCCTCGCGGAGCCGGAACTGGCTGAACGAGGCCTGGATCCGTTCGCACAACGCCCGCCTGACGGCTACGTGGTCCTCCACTACCAGAGCGACCGGACCCTGCAGTGATTCTGCATTCATCGATGGCACTCCTGTCGATTTGACGGCTGCCCCGAGCCCCCGCCTGCCGGCAGTGCACGGGCCGTCGAATCGGAATCTATCCAGATACGGAATCCGGCGGCTGTCGGGCGTGACCGACAAGTCGTGTCGGGTTTTTCCTGACAGGCGCGGACGGCGGTGCTATTCGAGGGAAATGACGCCCTGCTGGATGGCGAACTTGACGAGGGTCGCGAAGTCGTGGATGCCGAGCTTTTCCATCATGCGGGCGCGATACGTTTCGACGGTCTTTGTCGAGAGCGACAGCGTGGACGCGATTTGGGCCACGGTGTGTCCCTCCGCGAGCAGCTGCAGCACCTGGCGCTCGCGGGAACTGAGCCGCACCAGCGGATCCTCCGGGGCGGTCTTCTGCACGACCTGATCGATCACGCTGTCGGCCAGCTCCTTGCTGAGGTAGCGCCCGCCCTGGTGGACCATCCTGATCGCATCGACGACTTCCTTCGAGGCCGACTTCTTGACGACGTATCCGGAAGCGCCGGCCTGCAGCGCGCGCACGACGTGCACCCGGTTGGAGTACATCGAGAGGATGATCACGTGGGTCCCGGGACACCGCTCGCGTATGAGGTGAGTGGCCTCGGCGCCGTTCAGCAAGGGCATCGCGTGGTCGATCAACACCACGTCGGGTTGTAATTCAATCGAGCGACGGACCGCTTCGCGGCTGTCCTGGATGCAGTCGACGACCTCCATGTCCGCCTGGGCCGCGACGACAAAGCGCAGGCCCTCCGCAACGACCGCGTGGTCATCGGCGATGAGGACCCGGATTACCATGTCAACCGGGAATCCGCACCACGACCCGCGTGCCCCGGTCCGCGGCGGCGCCGATCTCGAAGCGGCCGCCGACCGCCTGCGTGCGCTCCCGCATCGTCACCATGCCCAGGCCCTGTCGCCGCTTCGAAACCGGGATCAGCCCGGCGTCGAAGCCCACGCCGTCGTCCGATACGGACATCGCGAACTCCGTGCCGGTTTGCTCAAGCATGATCTGTACACGGTTGGCGTGAGCGTGTTTCACGACGTTGTTGAGCGCCTCCTGCATGATCCGGAACAGCGCGATCTCGCTCGCCTGAGCGGGCCGCTCCATTCCCTCATCCCCGACGACCGTGACCTGGACGCCGGTTCTACGCGAAAACTCGTTTGCGTACCATTGCAGCGCCGGCAGCAGCCCGTAATCGTCGAGCATCGGCGGCCGCAGCTCCGACATGACGTTCTCGATGGACTCGGCGGTCGCCTCGAGGAGCGCCCCCGCATCATCCAGGCGCGAACGCAATGCCTCGTCCCCGTTGTGCGAAAGCTGCGTCTTCAGGATGTCCAGGCTGATGCTGAGCGCGGTGAGGTTCTGTCCTACCCGGTCATGAAGCTCGCGTGAAAACTGCCGGCGCTCGGATTCCTGCACTTCCACCAGCCGCCGCGACATCGCCTGCAGCTGCTCGGCCGAGGCGCGCAGCTCCTTCTCGCTCCCGCGCAGCTCCCGCGTGATTTCATTGGCGATCTCGACCGCCCGCTTGCGCGAGGTCGTCAAGGAGTAAAGCATACCGAAGAGCAGTGCGCTCGTCAGCAAACCCCCTGACATGATGAGCCATGGCAGAAGCGCGTCCACGCGACCGATAATTGTGTCCTTGGGCGCATTGAACTGGACTTCCCACACCCGGCCGCCGATTTCCATCGGAAGGGCGCGGGAAAACATTGAATCGGGATCTTCCGCGCCCCAGCGCGCAGGCGCCCCGTTGGTCAACCGGTTGCTGTCGAAGAGCAACCGTTCCCTGCTGGCGGAGCCGGGAAGCACGGGCTCGCCCACGGCTCCGACGTCGTAGAGCCTGAAGTGCAGGTACCTTGCAGTTTCCTCGTTGAGGACGCCTCTCATCAATTTTTCAACGTTGAAGCCGGCGCCCACCGAGCCCAGATACGCCGCACGCCGCTGCTCCACGGTGCCGATCGGACGCCCGCTCCTGTATACGGGAAGGCGCATGGCCAGTCCGACATACTCCGTGGCACCCTTGACTCTGATGGGGAGGCCCGACGCGGTAAGCCGTCCGGAATCCCGCGCGGCACGCATTGTCGCCGCCAGGGCCCGCGGATCCGCGATTCCCGGATTTGCACCGAGATCGAGCCCGAACACGTAATCGAAGCCGGCCATGGGTTCCACGTATACCATCACGAAGTACTCAGGGCGCGAGCCCGGAGGCTTGATCGCAAACTCGGGATATCCGCGCGGATCAAGGCTGGTATCCCGGCGCACGGCTTCCTCGAATCGCTCCTTGTCCGTGACGGAAACGTGGGCGGCGTAATTCATCACGTCGAATCCGGGGTAGCGCTCGTTCAGTTCGAGGGATTCGACATAGCGACGGAATTGAACCCGGCTGATCGGGTCCTGCGTGGCGAACAATGCCTGCAGCCCGTACAAAACATCGGCATAAGACCGGACGCGCGCCTCGATGATGTGTTTCACGTCGCTTGCATAACGCTCGAAGCGCAGCCCCGCCACATCCTCGACGGCGTCTTTCATGACGCTGAACAGAAAAATGGACGCCGGAATGCCGATTGCAAGGACTACCCACGGGAGCACCGTTCCGTGGCGCGCGCGACGAGCCGTCGATTCAGCGCGTGAAGCCTCTTCTTGCCCACCGGCCTGAAACGAGGATTCGTGTACTGATTCGAATGGCTTCACGGCGAATTCTGCTCGGCGATTGCGGAGACATGGTGTGCTTCTGTCCCGCTGACAAAGAGTGTACTGCAACCTCGTCGGGTGCGGCACCGACGGTTCCGCGGTAGGCGCCAAAGGGAAAAGGCCGGAACACTCCGGCCTTTTCGATCGATCCAACCGGGTGGTCGAACAAGCTAGGCCGGCACCATTTGACGCACGTCATTTCCCGCCGCGGCCGGACTTGCGATGGTCGCGCCCGAGTACGCCGCGTTCGATGCCTTGATGGTCGCGCCGGAATAGGCTGCGCGCTCCGTCCTGATCGAAGCACCCGAATACGCCGCGTTGTTGGCCACGATGCTCGCTCCCGAGTAGGCGGCTCGCTCGGCACGGATGGTCGCGCCGGAATAGGCTGCGCGCTCCGCCCTGATCGAAGCACCCGAATACGCCGCGTTGTTGGCCACGATGCTCGCTCCCGAGTAGGCGGCTCGCTCGGCACGGATGGTCGCGCCGGAATAGGCCGCGCGCTCCGCCTTGATCGAGGCACCCGAATACGCCGCGTTCCGGGCATGGATGCTGGCCCCCGAGTAGGCGGCTCGCTCGGGGTGGATGGACGCGCCGGAATAGGCTGCGCGCTCGGCCTTGATCGAAGCGCCCGAGTACGCCGCGTTCGGGGCCTTGATGGTTGCCCCGGAATACGCGGCGCGCTTCGATTGGAGGGTGGCCCCGGAGTATGCCGCATTCGCACTATCTATATTGCTGCCGCTCCAGGCGGCTTCGGCGTGATCGATGCCTCCAAACTCCCGTTCGTACAGGCGCTTGGTCTTCTCCGCCAGAATGGTTCGCTTTTCAAGATCCGCCGGGGTGACCGCGCCGACATGCGGCGTGTGGTGCAAGAAGTTGCCGAACACGTTCTGGCAGTCCTCGGCGTACTTGATCGTCTGGAGTATGTGCGTATGCCAGAACTCGTCGACGTCCTTGCTGAGCAGGATGTCCTCGGCGTCGTCAGGATACTTCACCAGCATCGACAGGTAGGTCTTGTACGCCGCCTCGATGCTGTCGGCGTAGTCACGGGTCCAGCCTTCCCCCAGCTCGCTGTCCATTACTCGGAGCTTCACGGATTCAAGGTCGAGCGCCTGGATCGCGGCGATGACGTCCTGTTCGGGTCTCGTGGTCAATCTCGATTGCATCTTTGCCTCCTTGTTTATTGCTTGAAAGAGAAGCGGGACAGGACGGATCGCCGGCCCCGCGCGGTCCACATCACCTGTTCCCGCAGTTCAACTGCGAAATGGAATGTGCTCACGCTGGCAGCAGAGCGATCACCTCCCCGGTTGCATTGCCGCGCATCGGTTCGAACCGCGCGGTCGGCTTGTATGGACCCGGCAGCAATGTGCCGACGGCGTCCCGCCGGTTAACGTGCTCTCGAAAGGAAACCTACCTAAAGGAGGGAGCTGAACGCTGTCGGGCGTAGCCGACACTTGATGTCAGGAGTTTCCTGACAGGGGGACCCGGCGCCGTTTCCGCCGGGGGAATTCCAGATAGTAAACTCGCGAATGCCGAGGAAGGACATGCGCCATGCACGTGCGGGTCAACGGGGTCCGGCTGTTCTTTGACGTCGAGGGCGCACGCCTCGTGCCCGACGGGCCGGCCATGCGCGAGAAGCCGACACTCATCCTGCTCCACGGGGGGCCGGGCATGGACCACTCCGGCTACAAGCCGCGGTTCGCGCCGCTGGCCGATATCGCACAGGTCGTCTACCTCGACCATCGTGGCAACGGCCGCAGCGACCCGGGCCCGCGCGAAACGTGGACGCTGGCGCAGTGGGGAGACGACGTGCATGCGTTTTGCGAGGCGGTCGGAATCGCGCGCCCGGTCGTCCTGGGCGCATCGTTCGGCGGCATGGTCGCGCTGTCCTACGCCACGCGCCATCCCGGGCATCCCGCCAAGCTGGTCCTGGTGAGCACCGAGGCCGCGGGCGGGGCGCGTTACGCGGAGCGTATCGCGCGGTTCGAGCGGCTGGGCGGCCCGGAGGTGGGGGCCCTGGCGCGGCGCCGCTTCCTGGGAGGGGAGGTCGATCCGGCCATGCTCGAAGCCTGGATCCGCCTCGCCTTCCCCGTCTACACGCGAACGCCGCGGGACCCGGAGGCCCTGCAGCGCGCGATCCTCCGTCCCGAAGTCAACATCTGGTTCACGCGGCCCGGCGGAGAGGGCCGCACGTTCAACTTCTTCCCGATGCTGCAACGCGTGCAGTGCCCGACCCTCGTACTCGGCGGCGAGGACGATCCGATGAGCCCGATCGAATGCCAGGAGGACATTGCCGGGGCCCTCCCGGCGCACCTGGTCCGCTTTGTGCGCTTTCCCGGCTGTGGGCACGGCGTGGTTGCCGACGCGCCCGAGCGCGCGATGGCGGTCATACGCGAATTCGTCGGATCTTGATGCGACGCTGCGGCGACCGGCAGGCGCCGGCCTGCATCATTGCGCTCGTGCAGGTCTACGCGAACCGGATCTGCTCGAACGATGTGACCGGAACCGGCGGCGCCTCGTCCACGATCCGGAACGGATCGAGGTCCATCAGCGCGCCGAAGCTGAGCCCGCTCAACGCCTCGATCTCCCTCAGGCTGGTCTGGTAGGTTTCGTATCGCCCGTACCTCGCGGGAAATCTTACGCCGACCGCATGTGCGTTTCAGTCGGGAAAACCCTGACGCAAGATGCAGGGGACCCCTGACAAGCTCACGGAGCCTCCGCGCGCGGCGCGGTCGCGGCGCGGGAGAAGAAGGACGGGGTCGACGAACATTCCAATCCGCAGATCGCGGCGGGAAGGAGCATGGAGCAGCATTGGGACGCCTACCTGGCCCAGCTCAACCGCTCGAGCGCGACTGCGTCCCTGGGAAGCGGGCCCGTTACCGCCTGTGCGCAATATTCACCAGCTGCATATAGGCTTTTTGATCCGCGGCGTCCTGCTGCATGGTTAAATCCTTGACGAGGGCTACGAGCATCTTGATGTCCTGCGACATTGCGGCAAGGCTATCGAGCATCTGCTGCTCTTCGGCGGGGCTCATTAATGAGTGCTCCGGGGTGGACGGCGGGAAGGACAACCAGAGGCAGTGTAGGGTAGTGGGCGGGCAGTCAATATGACTTACTGCCGAACGGAATCTGTCGGATTGGGTCGAACAATGGAATAATGCCGCCATGGATGAATCGCAACCCATTTCCCCTCGCGCCCGCCTGCAAGCGCTCCTGGCAATCCCGGAGAGGCAGCGGACCGATGCCGAGTGGGATGAGCTCAATGAGCTCGAGATCAAGCTGGCCGCCGGAAATCGGGAGGGCGCTCCGCAGCAGAACCCCCGGGGGAACGCTCCTCAACCGGGCGGCGACCCCAGGCCCGGCGGCAGGCCGCATCACGGCAAGGGGCAGATGAGGAAGTTCCACCAGAGGCCGCCCAAGCCGCGTTAGTTCCGGGCGCATCGCGCCGGCAATGCGCCCCTGCCATGATTCGCCTGTCACAGGTCACGCTCGTACGCGGCACGAAGACGTTGCTCGAGGACGCCGACCTCACCCTCAATCCCGGCGACAAGATCGGGCTGATCGGCCCGAACGGCTCGGGCAAGTCGAGTATCTTCTCCCTGCTGCGCGGGGAGCTGCACGCCGACCGGGGTGAGGTGGATTTCCCGGCGCGCTGGCGCATCGCGCATGTCGCGCAGGAGACCCCGGCGCTCGAGCGCGCGGCGATCGAGTACGCGATCGACGGCGACACGACGCTCCGCCGCCTGCAGGGGGAGCTCGCCGAGGCCGAGGCCGCCGAGGATGCCGAGCTCGACGGCGTGCACATCGGCCATCTCCACGCAGCGCTCGCGGACGCGGACGCGTACTCGGCGCGCTCGCGCGCGGAGCGGCTCCTGCACGGTCTCGGCTTCTCGCACGGGCAAATGGAGGAGCCGGTCGCGAGCTTCTCCGGCGGCTGGCGCATGCGGTTGAACCTCGCGCAGGCGCTGATGTGCCCGTCCGACCTGCTGCTGCTCGACGAGCCGACCAATCACCTCGATCTCGACGCGATCCTGTGGGTCGAGGACTGGTTGAAGCGCTACGGGGGCACGCTGCTGCTCGTATCGCACGACCGCGACTTCCTCGACGGGGTGGTGAACGTCGTGGTGCATATCGACAAGAAGAAGCTCAAGCGCTACTCGGGCGATTATTCGAGCTTCGAGGGCCAGCGCAACGCGGCGGTGGTGCTGGCGGCGGCCCAGTACGACAAGCAGCAGCGCGAGCGCGCGCACCTGGAGTCCTTCATCAACCGCTTCCGGGCGAAAGCATCCAAGGCGAAGCAGGCGCAGAGCCGCATGAAGATGCTGGCCCGGATGGAAGACCTCGCGCCGCTGCACGTCTCCGCGCCCTTCGCATTCGAGTTCCGCGAGCCGCTGAAAGCGCCCGATTCCCTGCTGATGCTCGAGCACGTGGACGCCGGCTACCGGCTGGAGGGTGAGCCCGACAAAATCGTCGTGCGCGGCATTGAGTTCACGCTGCGCAGCGGCGAGCGCTACGGCCTGCTCGGGATCAACGGCGCGGGCAAGTCCACCCTGATCAAGACCATTGCGGGCGAGCTCGCGCCGCTCGCCGGCGAGGCGCACTTCAACCGCGGGCTCGCCGTCGGCTACTTCGCGCAGCACCAGGTGGACATGCTGCGCCACGACGAGTCGCCGCTGTGGCACCTCGAGCGCACCGTGCCGCGCGCGCGCGAGCAGGAGCTGAGGAGCTTCCTCGGCATGTTCAACTTCCCCGGCGACATGGCGACCGGCCCGATCACGAATTTCTCCGGCGGCGAGAAGGCGCGGCTTGCGCTCGCCATGATCGTGTGGAGCCGCCCGAACCTGCTGCTGCTCGACGAGCCGACCAACCACCTCGACCTCGAGACGCGCGAGGCGCTGACGGTGGCGCTCGCGCAGTTCGAGGGGACACTGGTGCTGGTGTCGCATGACCGGCATCTGCTGCGCGCCACCACCGATCAGTTCCTGATCGTCGCGGACGGGCGGCTGCAGGCGTTCGACGGGGACCTCGAGGACTATCGCGACTGGCTGTTCAAGACCAAGCTCGCGGATGCGGACGAAACGGTGCCGCTGCCGGCGTCACGGAATATCGAAGCTCCCCTGTCCAGAAAGGATCCCGCTCCTGCGAAGCGCGCAGCGGCGCCGCCGCCGGCCGCCGGCCGGAGCGGGCAGAAGCGGAAGGAAGTGGCGGAGCGCCAGCGGATATCCGCAGCACGGAAGCCGCTCGAATCGCGGTTGAAGCGCCTCGACGAGCAAATGGTGAAGCTCAACGAGAAGAAATCGGCGCTCGATGCGCAGCTCGCTGACCCGGCGTTCTACGGCGAGGCGCAGAAGGACGCGCTGAAGGCGTTGATCCTCGACCAGGCCTACGTCGCGCGGGAACTTGCGGAGCTCGAAGCGGAGTGGCTATCGTTGCAGGAGCAGCTGGAGACGAGCAACTCGTGACCAGGTCGATCACAACATCGGAGACGCGTTTGAGTTTCGAAGGCCGCCTGTTGCGGCGCCTGCTGAGCTCGCTGGGTGATGCGCCCGTGCGCATGACGCTGTGGAACGGCGAATCGGTATCCACCGGCGGCGCTGAGTGCGTGGCCGGCATTCGATTCGCCAGTCGCGCCGCGTTGCTCAAGGTTTTCATCAATCCCGATTTGTATCTCGGCGAAACCTATGTCGACGGCTCGATCGAGATCGAGGGGGACCTGGTCAAGCTCCTCGAGGCCGTCTACCTCAACCGCTACAAGGCGAGAACGCCATTCTTCGGGGGGCGCAGTCGGCTTGCCCGGTGGATGAACCGCCCTCGCCGCAATACGAAATCCAGCTCCCGGCGCAACATCCACCAGCACTACGATCTCGGCAACGATTTCTACCGGCTGTGGCTCGACCGGGAGATGCTCTACACCTGCGCGTATTTTCCGGATCCGGCACTGACGCTCGAGGACGCGCAGGTCGCCAAGATGGATCACGTGTGCCGCAAGCTGAGGCTGAAGCCGGAGGAAACCGTGGTGGAGGCGGGCTGCGGCTGGGGCGCGCTTGCGCTGCACATGGCCGTTCATCATGGAGCGCGGGTGAAGGCGTTCAACATCTCGCGCGAGCAGATCGCGTACGCCAGGGATCGCGCGCGGGCACTGGGCGTTGCCGACCGCGTCGAGTTCATCGAGGATGACTACCGCAATATCAGCGGGCGCTACGATGCTTTCGTATCGGTCGGCATGCTCGAGCACGTCGGCCGGGACCACCACCATGAGCTGGGCCGCGTCATCGACCGCTGCCTCGATCGCGACGGGCGCGGGCTGCTGCACAGCATCGGCCAGAACCAGGGCAAGCCGTTGAATCCCTGGATCCAGAAACGGATCTTTCCGGGCGCGTACCCGCCGACGCTGAGCGAAATGGTGGCGCTGCTCGAGCCGCGGGCGTTCTCGGTGCTCGACGTCGAGAACCTGCGGCTGCACTATGCATTGACGCTCGAGCATTGGCTGCGGCGCTTCGAGGATGCCACGGAGCGCGTGCGCGGCATGTTCGACGAGCGGTTCGTCCGCGTCTGGCGCCTCTACCTCTCGGGCTCTCTCGTGTCGTTCAGGACCGGCGAGCTGCAGCTGTTCCAGGTGCTGTTCGCCCGCGACCGCACCAACGAGGTGCCCTGGACGCGGGCCTATCTCTACGACGGAAGCCGCTCGAAACGCGGTTGAAGCGCCTCGACGAGGCCTACGTCGCGCGGGAGCTTGCGGAGCTCGAAGCGGAGTGGCTCGCGCTGCAGGAGCAGCTGGAAACCCAGTGACGAGTGACCCCATTACCCATTACCGGTGTTGACGCGTAGGATGTAGTCCAGCCGCCGGCGGGGCGACCGCCCGCAGAGCGGCCGTAGCACTCAAGAAACATCAAGAGGAGGAAGCAAATGAAGCTCAGCTGTCGAGTCGGGTTGGCCTGCCTTGCCTGCAGTTTCGTGTGGTCCGCGCCGCTCTACGCGGGATATCCGGACAAGCCGGTGCGTTTCGTCCTGCCGTTCCCGCCGGGCGGCGGCACGGACACGCTGGCCCGCGCGCTCGGGAACCGGCTCTCGGAAGGCCTCGGCGCGCAAGTCGTGATCGAAAACCGGCCGGGCGCCGGCGCCAACATCGGCGCCGACATCGCGGCGCATTCGCCCCCGGACGGCTACACGCTGTTCATGGCGACCGCCACGCACGCAATCAACGCGACGCTTTACCGGAACCTGTCGTACAACCTCGTCAAGGACTTCTCCGCGGTGTCCGAGCTCGGCACCACGGCGATGGTGGTGGTGGTGCACCCGACGGTCCCGGTGAAGTCGGTGAAGCAGCTGATCGCGTTCGCGAAGGCGCGCCCCGGCGAGCTCACCCACTCTTCCTCGGGCACCGGCAGCATCACGCAGCTCGCGGCCGAGCTGTTCAAGAACGACACCGGCATCAGGATGCTGCACATCCCGTACAAGGGCGGCGGCCCATCGGTCATCGCGCTCGTCTCGGGCGAGGCCGCGGTCGGGTTCACGACCACGCCGTCGTGCATCTTCCACATCCAGAACGGCAAGCTGCGCGGCCTCGCCGTCACCACGCCGAAGCGCTCGCCCTTCCTGCCGGAGCTGCCGACGGTCGCGGAGGCGGGCATTCCCGGCTTCGCGGCCGAGGCCTGGTACGGCATGCTGGTGCCGGCCGGCACGCCGAAGGAGATCATCCAGCGGCTGCACGCGACCTCGGTGAAGGCGCTGCAGTTCCCCGACGTCAAGAAGCGCCTCGACGCCACCGGGCTCGTGCCGGTAGGCAACACACCGGACGAGCACGAGCGCTACATCCGCAGCGAGGTCGAGAAGTGGGGCAAAGTCGTCAGAGCCCTGGACCTGCGCGTTGACTGAGCGCCACCGCCGAACCGGCGCTCTACGGCGAGGCTCAGAAGGACGCGCTGCAGGAGCAGCTCGATGAATCCGGGATGTCACTTGACGCGCCTTAGCCCTGGTTGCGCAATACCCGCCAGACCCAACGAGCCACCGCGAAGAGCCGCCGGTCATCGCACCGCTTCGCGACCAGCTGCATCCCGATCGGCAGGCCGTTCGGGCCCTGGAACACCGGCAGCGTCAGCGACGGCACGTGCGTCGCGGTCCAGATCATGTACACCCACGGGTGGGGCACGGGGTGCAACCCGGCGGGCGCCTCGCCCGCCGCGGCCGGGGCGATCAGCGCGTCGTACGGCGCCATGATCGCCGCCAGCCGCTCGCGGCAGCGCCCGGCGAGATCCCGCATCTCGCAGTAGCGCTCGTAGCGGCACGCGAGCCCGTCCTTCAGCCGCCCGTTGCGCAGCGGCTCGCTGATCGCGTCCCAGTGGTGCTCGATCTCCCACGCCAGCCCGCGCGCCATCTCGAAGCCGGAGATCCAGCGGTGCGCCGCTTCGAGCGCCTCGAATTCCGCGGGCAGCGCCAGGTCCTCGACCGCCGCGCCGGCGCGGGCGAGCCGGCGCGCGGCATCCTCCAGCAGCTGCCGGGTCGCCGGCTCGATCCGTCCCCAGAAATAGGGGCGGCAGAAGCCGATGCGCGGCGCGGGAACGTCCCCGGGCAGCGGCTCGGGCGCCACGCCGAGCAGCACGTCGCGGTAGAGCGCCACGTCCTCGATCGAGCGGGCAAGTATGCCCAGGGTGTCGAGCGAGCCCGACGCCTCCATGACGCCGTTCAGGCGCAAGTCGCCGTACGTCGGGCGGTAGCCGAAGACGCCGCAGAACGACGCGGGGCGCGTGGTCGAGCCGGTGGTCTGCGTCCCGAGCGCGAGCGGCACGTGGCCGTCGGCGACCGCGGCGGCCGACCCGCTCGAGGAGCCGCCCGGCGTGCGCGCCGGGTCGAGGGGATGGCGCGTCTTGCCCGGGCTCACGTTGGCGAACTCGGTGGTCACGGTCTTGCCCATCACGAGCGCGCCCGCCTTGCGCGAGAGCGCGACGCAGGCCGCGTCGCGCCGCGGCCGGTGGCCCCTGTGGATCGGCGACCCGTACTCGGTCGGCAGGTCGCAGGTGTCGATGATGTCCTTCACGCCGACGGGCACGCCGTGCAACGGGCCGCGCCGGCCGCCGCGGTCGAGCGCGCGCGCCTGCGCGATCACGCGATCCGGGTCGAGATGCGCCCACGCCTGAACCTGCGGCTCGCGCGCGGCGATGCGCTCGAGGCAGGCACGCGCCACGGACTCGCAGGTCGCTTTCCCCGCCGCGACCGCGGCGACGATCTCGGTTGCGGTCAGAGTCACTGGCATGGGAAGGCTCATGGTAGGGCCGCCGGATGACAGACGCCAGACGTCCCGCGCTGCATGGGTCATTCCTCACCCCTCTAGAGCGTGGTTTGAGTCATAGACACGCCGGCTGCATGGGAATCATGCTAGCGACGTGCGCATCGAAGAATGAGCACATCCATAACGCAGTCGAACAGGGGAATGCAGTCATGGCTGACAACCAGCAGGTCGAACGACCGGCAGCGGTGACGCAGGCGAAACACGACAGCTACTTGCGCCACGTTCGAATCCACATCGAGCTTCTGCAGGGCTCGCTCTCGGGAAGAGAGTTCGGGTGCGGCGTAGGGCAGGGCGATCGCGAAGAGATCGAAAAGCGCCTGCTCGACATCTGGAGCATTGCCCGG
>Ga0208685_1000258_pt1 | contig 19500 bp, 19 predicted proteins | sample EasRivMeERMLT890_FD_187533 | JGI IMG/M metagenome (GOLD analysis project Ga0208685, IMG submission 187533) | Soil microbial communities from meander-bound floodplain in the East River, Colorado, USA - East River MetaG ERMLT890 (SPAdes) (version 2) | ecosystem: Environmental > Terrestrial > Soil...
CAGTCATGCCCGCCATCCGCGTTCTCCCCGAATTACTGATCAGCCAGATCGCCGCGGGGGAAGTCGTCGAGCGGCCGGCATCGGCTCTCAAGGAATTGCTGGAGAACAGCCTCGACGCCGGCGCGCGTGAAATTTCCGTGGTACTCGCCGGGGGCGGCACCAAGCTCATCAAGGTCACGGACGATGGCGGCGGCATCGCGCGCGACGAACTGAAGCTCGCGCTCGCCCGCCACGCCACGAGCAAGATCGGCTCGCTCGAGGACCTGGAACGGGTCGGCAGCCTCGGCTTCCGTGGCGAAGCGCTCGCGAGCATCGCCGCGGTGTCGCACTGCACGCTGTCGAGCCGCCGCCCGGGCGAGAAGCACGCCTGGACGGTGACCGCCAGCGGCGCGGAAATCTCGAAGGCCGAGCCCGCCGCGCTGGCCGCCGGCACCAGCATCGAGGTGCGCGACCTCTATTTCAACACTCCGGCGCGCCGCAAGTTCCTCAAGTCCGAGCCGACCGAGTACGCACACTGCGAGGAAACGTTTCGGCGCGTGGCGTTATCGCGGCCCGGGGTCGGCTTCACGCTCCAGCACAACAGCCGGATGCAGTGGCAACTCAAGCCGCAGCCGTTGCGCGAACGCATCGGCGCGCTGCTGGGCGACGACTTTCATGCCGCTGCGCTCGCCCTCGACGAAGCAAGCGGCATCGGCCTGCGGCTCACCGGGGCGATCGGTCTGCCGGCGCAGGCGCGGGCGTCGCGCGATGCTCAGTATTTTTTCGTCAACGGCCGCACCGTGCGCGACAAGCTCTCCGCCCACGCCATCCGCCAGGCGTACCAGGACGTGCTGCACCACGACCGCCATCCCGCCTTCGTGCTGTTCCTCGAGATCGACCCGTCGCAGGTGGACGTCAACGTCCACCCGACAAAAACGGAGGTGCGCTTCCGCGACGCGCGCGGCGTGCACCAGTTCATCTTCCACGCGCTCAACAAGGCGCTCGCCGGCTCGACCGCCGGCGCCGCGGCGGCTCGCGTCCAGATTTTCGCGCCGGCGGCGGAGCTGGGAGCGGGAGCGGCGCCGGTGGCCCTGCGCCAGGCCGCGATGGCGCTGGGCGCCGGCGAGCCGTCGGTCTTCTACGAGACCCTGTTTGGCCGGCCCATCCCCGCCGCGCCCCTGCCGGACGCTGAAGACTCCCCGCTGGGATACGCGCTGGCGCAACTCTCCGGCGTCTACGTGCTCGCCCAGAACCAGCACGGCCTGGTAATCGTGGATATGCATGCCGCCCACGAACGGATACTGTACGAGAAGTTGAAAGGAATGCTCGACAGCCGCGAGATCCCGATGCAGCCGCTGCTGGTGCCGGTGACCTTCTCCGCCGAGGCGCTGGACGTGGCGACCGTGGAAGAGCACGCGGACGTGCTGCGCACCATCGGCTTCGACATCGCCGCCGCTTCGCCGGCGTCGCTCATCGTGCGCGCCGTTCCGGCGCCGCTCGCCGACGCGGACGCCCGCAACCTCGCGGGCGACGTGCTGCGCGAGATCCGGGAAACCGGCGCGAGCCGCGTGTTGACCGAGCGGCGCAACGAGCTGCTCGGCACCATGGCGTGCCACGCCGCGGTGCGCGCCAACCGCAAGCTGACGGTGCCGGAGATGAACGCACTGCTGCGTGAGATGGAAGCGACCGAGCGCTCCGGGCAGTGCAATCACGGCCGGCCGACGTGGCACCAGGTGACGCTTGCCGAGCTCGACAAGCTGTTCATGAGAGGTCGCTGACCTCTCATGAACGGTGACCAGTGACCGGTGACCAGTGACCGGTAAGCGCAAATCAAGGTCCAAGGCCAAGCGGAAGGGCCGCAGTGCTCCGCGCCGTACCGCTCGTCCAGGAAGGACACCACGGCCAGAGCTCGCAGCATCGGCCACCGGTCACTGGTCACCGGTCACGGAACAAAGCTTGCCTGACACCGGTCACCGGTCACCGGTCACCGGTCACTCAAAATCGCCGCCGGCCATCTTGTTGATGGGCCCGACGGCCAGCGGCAAGACCGCCGTGGCGTTGCACCTGGTGCAGGCGCTGCCGTGCGAAATAATCAGCGTGGACTCGGCGCAGGTCTACAAGGGGATGAACATCGGCACCGCCAAGCCCGATGCCGAGTTGCTGCAGCGGGCGCCGCACCACCTGCTCGATGTCATCGAGCCGCACGAGCGCTATTCGGCGGCGCGCTTTCGCGACGACGCACTGGCGCTGATGCGCGAGATCACCGAGCGGGACCGCATTCCCCTGCTGGTAGGCGGCACGATGATGTATTTCCAGGCGCTCACCGAGGGACTCAACGAGTTGCCGGAGGCGGACCCGATGATCCGCCTGATGATAGACACCATGGCCGGGGAACAGGGCTGGCCAGGCGTGCACGCGAAGCTCGCGCGAGTGGACCCGGAAACGGCGGCGCGGCTGGAGCCCAACGACTCTCAGCGCATCCAGCGCGCGCTGGAAATCTATTACCTCACCGACAAACCGCTGTCGCAACTTTTGAAGAAGCCAAAGTACGTCTATTTTCCCTACACCTCGATTCGCATTGCTCTCGTCCCCAGCGAGCGCGAAGTGCTGCACCAGCGCATCGCGCAGCGCTTCGATGCCATGCTGGAGCAGGGCCTGGTGGCCGAGCTGAAGCAGGTGCGCGAGGAGTACGGATTGGAGCCGACCATGCCCTCGATGCGCTGCGTCGGCTACCGCCAGGCGTGGGAGCACCTCGCTGGCCGCATCGGGGCGGCGGAACTGCGCGAGCAGGGCATCGCCGCCACCCGACAGCTCGCCAAGCGGCAATTGACCTGGCTGCGCTCGATGACAGGCATCACCGAGTTCGATTGCCTGGGCGAGGATGTTGCCGACCTTGTCCTCGATTACGTCAGAAGGGAACTGGAAGCGCAGCTCGTCAGCGGCTAAAACTGCCGTGAGAGCGGGAGGATGTCAGGGCGGGAGATGGAAATGCCGCTTTCCGACCTCCCGATCTTGCGCTCTCCCGTTACTTACTGCCGTGAGGGCGGGAGGGCGTCAGGGCGGGAGAAGAAAACATCACTTTTCGACCTCCCGAGCTCCCGATCTCGCGCTCTCCCGTGTTTGTGCCCGCATCACTTGTGATGGGAAGTCATATAGCGGAGCCGCTCCGCCGCCGACTTGAGCAGGGACACGGCGAAGTCGGGATGGGATTTGACGAGCGTCAGGAAATCGTTGCGGTTGATTGAGAGCAGGGAGCAGTCGGTTTCCGCGGTCGCGGTCGCGGCGCGGGGAGTCTGGTCCACCAGGGCCATTTCCCCGAAGAAGCCGCCCGGCCCTATCCTTTCCACGATCCTGGACTTGATGGAGATGGCGACCCGGCCCTCGACCACCACGTACATGAACACGCCGCCCTCGCCCTCCTTCATGATGACCTTGTTGAGCTGGTTGTGCGCGGGCAGGCGGTGGTTCAGCGCCGTCATCAGGACAGACAGCGTCCGGGCATCGAAGACGCGCTCGCGTTGCACGCCCACGACCGGTGGCACCTTGCCCGCGGACAGGGCGGCGGTGAGGCGAAGGCGGTTGAAGATGATGGCCATCAGCATCAGCGCGAATTCCGGCGTCCTCTGGATCGAGTTCTGGAACTGCCGGGCATCCAGTGACAACGCGCTGCAGGCGGTCCGCGCTGCGGCGGTGGCGCTGCGGGGCTGCCCGCTGATCGTGGCCATCTCGCCGAAAATCTCGCCAGCCTTGACCACATCCAGCATCTTTTTTCCGTGGATAAGGCTCACTTCGCCTTCCATCAGGTAGTACATCCGGACGCTGTCGTGGTTTTCGGTGAAGAAGTTCCCGCCCCGCGGGACCAGCTCCGGCTTGCCCATGGCCTCGAAGCACATCCGCGCCACCGCCGGGTCGTAGATCGCACTCCTGGAGGGCCGGTTCACCGCCGTAAAATCTAGATCTTCCATATCTCGTCTCTATCAGCCTGTCGCACAGGGTGGGCCGCAGTTCCGGCTCGCTGGTACTTTTCGGTCATGAACCTCAGTCGTTCCGACAGGGCCCGCAACAGGGCCAATCCGAAGGCGGGCCGGGATCTCACCAGGTTCATGAAATCCGCCCGGTTGATCGCCAGCAGCGTGCAATCGGTCTCGGTGGTGGCGGTCGCGGCGCGCGGGGCCCGCCTGACCAGCGCCATTTCACCAAATACGCCTCCCGGGCCGATCTTCTCGAGCACCTTGCCGTCGATGGACACCGCGACCACGCCTTCCACCACCAAGTACATGAATATCCCGTTGTCGCCCTCCTTCATGATGACCTTTTTCGCGGGATGAGCGGCCGCGGGCTTGTCTTCCAGCTCGCGCTCCAGGTCGGCGACGAGCTTGCGGTCGAACACGGACGCCCGGTTCCAGCGATCCTTGTCCGACAGCCGGCCGCCGCTGGTCAGGCTGGTAATGGTCTCCCGCAGGCGGCTGATGAGGATGTTCATGAGCATCAGCGTGAACTCCGGCGACTTCTCGACCGCGCTCTGGAACTGCTTCTGATCGAGAGAGATGACGCTGCAACGGGCCGTCGCCACTGCCGTGGCCGAGCGCGGCAAATGGCTGATCGGGGCCATCTCGCCAAATATCTCTCCCTTGCACAGGATGGCGATGACCGTGTTCCTGAAGCTCAGGGTCAACTCGCCGTCCAGCAGCAGGAAGATCCGGTCGTTCCCCGCCAGCATGCCGTCGGTTCTATCGGCTTCGACGAACACCGGCTTGCCCTGCTCGATGTGCTCGGTAATGCCGGCGGACTTGAAGAACTCCAGCGCTACGTCCGGCTCATAGAGCGCGCTCTGTGCGGGCCGGGTGAACCTCGGGGCGTCTTCCTGCAGTCTCAGTTCCACATGATCTCCACGGCGGGCGGCGACTGCCGCTTCATCCCTTGCGCTTGACCAGCGCTCCGACCCATCCCCTGGCAAAGGTTATCTTGACTTCCTCTTCGAGCGCGAGCCTGTTGCCGTCACGCACGATGATCCCATCCGCCCCCTCGGTAATGCTGTAGCCGCGCTCCAGCACCGATTGAGGATTGAGGTGCGTCAGATGCGCGTCCAGGCGCCCCACCAGCGCCGCGGCAGCCTCCAGCTGTCGCCGCGCGCCCTCCCGCAGGCGCCGCGCCAGTTCCGCGGATTCTCGCGCACACCCCTCCACATCGGGCTTGCAGGCAATCAGGCGCAACCGGATCTCTTGCGCCTGCCAGCGCAGGTTCTCCACGCCACGCATCCAGGCGCCTGTCAGGCGGGTCGAGAGGTGCTGCAACTCGCTCAGCTGGTGCCTGATGCGCTCGCCCGGATGGATCAGGCGCCGGCTGAGGTAATCGAGGCGCTGCATGCGGTCCTGCAGGCCACGCGCGGCGATCCGCAGCAGCCTGCGGCCAAGCTGCATCAGCAGTTTCGACAGGTCCTCCCGGGCCGGGCTCGCCATCTCGGCCGCGGCAGTCGGGGTCGGCGCGCGGCGGTCGGCGACGAAATCGGCGATGGTGAAATCGGTTTCGTGGCCGATCCCGCTCACGACCGGTACCGGACAGTCGAGGATGGCGCGCGCGACGACCTCTTCGTTGAACGCCCACAGGTCCTCGATGCCGCCGCCGCCGCGGCAAACGATCAGCACGTCGCATTCCCGCCGCTCTCCTGCCAGCGCGATGGCGGCGGCGATGCGCTCACCCGCGCCCTCGCCCTGCACCGGCGTCGGATACACACATACCGGCAGCCCCGGCATGCGCCGCCGCAGCGTGGTCAGGACGTCGCGCAGCGCCGCCGCCTGGGGCGAAGTCACGATGCCGATCGCGCGCGGAAAGCGCGGCAGCTGCCGCTTGCGCGCCGGATCGAACAGCCCTTCCTTTTCCAGCCTGGCCTTCAGTCGCTCGAACGCCTCGTAGAGCGCGCCGAGCCCGGCGCGGCGCATGACCTCGACGCCGAGCTGGAATTTGCCGCGCGCCTCGTAGAGGGTGGGCAGCGCGCGCACCTCCACCTGCATGCCGTCCTTCGGCAGCCAGCCGAGAAGCTGGGCGCGGCCGCGGAACATCACGCAGTCCACCTGCGCCTGCGCGTCCTTCAGAGTGAAATAGCTGTGGCCGGAATCGTAGCGCTTGAAGTTGGAGATCTCCCCGGCCACCCACATCAACGGCAGGTTGCGCTCGAGCGCTTCCCGCGCCAGGCGATTCAGTGCGGAAACCGAAATGACTTGCGGCGCGGGCGCGGCGAACAAATCAGCCATCGCCGCATTTTAAGGCAACGCGCGCCGAGGAATCGCGTGCCACTGAAAATTTCCCTGACGAATTCGGTAGTTGTGCACACTCCGCCGACGCACCGCGGCGCTGTGTTCGTCCACAATGGTCGCGACGCTGCTACGGACACTCCCCGCAATCCCAGCAGCGGCGCGGGTTTTCAGTCAAGCCATTGAATCTACGCTTCAAAACGGCGATCAAAATTTGACCGCCGCAGCAAAATCCCATACAGGAACCTCACTTACGCCAACGCTCACCAGCGTATGCACAGGGTTATCCACAGCAATTGTGGACAACATTTCCAGGATTACCGCGACGTGCGGCGATAAAAAAATCGCAAGTGTGACTTTTTTATTATGCGGTTGCCGAAAACGCATTGCGCGGATAGAGTTACGGCCACTTTCCGGGAGTACTACGAGTGTTCGCAATCATCGACGCCGCAGGTTGGCCGATCTGGTTCATCATTGTCGCCTCCATCATCGCTCTCGCCATCATCGGGGAACGCCTGTGGACGCTACGCGAGTCTATCGTCATGCCGAAGCACCTGCTCAACCAGGTGGTGCAGGAATACCGGCAGAACGGGGGCAATCCCCAGATGCTGTCCCGGCTTGCAAAGGGCTCCCCGCTCGGGCAGATCTTCGCCGCCGGGTTGAGAAACACCAGGAATCCCCCCGCCATCATCAAGGAAGCGATCGAGGAAGGCGGCCGCTCGGCCGCCATCGACCTCGAGCGCTTCCTCACCACCCTCGGCACCATCGCCGCCATCTCGCCGCTGCTCGGGCTGTTCGGCACGGTGGTGGGCATGATCGAGATCTTCGGCTCGCAGACGCCGCAGGGGGGCAACCCGCTGCAAATGGCGCACGGCATCTCGATCGCGCTCTACAACACCGCCTTCGGCCTGGTGGTCGCGGTACCGGCCATGATCTTCTACCGGCATTTCCGCGCCAAGGTTGACGAAATGCTGGTGGACATGGAGATGCAGGCTATCAAGCTGGTCGAGATCATACACGGGGACCGTCAGTGAGATTCAGGCCGCGCGTTTACCGCGAGGAGCCGGAGATCAACTTCATCCCGTTGATCGATGTACTGCTGGTGATCCTGATCTTCCTGATGGTCACTACCACCTATTCCCGCTATTCCGAACTGCAGATCAGCCTGCCGACCGCGGACGCCGACCCGCAGCAGGAAAAGCGCGGCCAGGTGGACGTCGCCGTGGACGTCAAGGGGCGTTATTCGATCAACCGCAAAGCCGTTGCATACAACGGTGCGCCCGCCTTCAGCGCCGAACTCAAGCGCGCGGCCGGGGCCACGCCGGACCCCGTCATCGTGATCAGCTCCGACGCCAACACGCCGCACCAGGCAGTGATCAATATCATGGAAGCCGCGCGCCTCGCGGGCTACGGCAAGATCACTTTTACTACTCAAGCTGGAAAGAAGTGACCAGTGACCGGTGATCAGTGACCGGTAAGAAGGCGAATTTTCCCCTCACGACTTACTGGTCACCAGTCACCGGTCACCGGTCACGGTTTTTATGGCGTGGATAGAACGCCACTGGCAAGGCATCACCCCGGTCTCCGCCCTGCTCTACCCGCTGAGCCTGCTGTTCGGCGCGGTGGTAAAGGTGCGCCGCGCGCTCCATGCGGGCGGGATTTCTCCCTCTACACGGCTGCCGGTGCCGGTCATCGTCGTGGGCAACATCACGGTGGGCGGCACGGGCAAAACGCCGCTGGTGCTGTGGCTGGCGGAGTTCCTGCGCGCCCGCGGGCTCAAGCCCGGTATCATATGCCGCGGCTACGGCGGCAGATCGCGCTCGCCGCAGCGCGTGGCGCCCGCATCCGACCCGCTGGTCGTCGGCGACGAGGCGGTGCTGCTTGCGCGCCGCGGCCGCTGCGAGGTGTGGGCCGGCGCGGACCGCGTCGCCGCCGCGCTCGCGCTGCTCGCCGCGCCGGCTCCGTGCGACGTCGTGATCAGCGATGACGGGCTGCAGCACTACGCCCTGGCGCGCGACCTGGAGATCTGCGTGGTGGACGCCGGGCGCGGCTTCGGCAATGGCTGGCTGCTCCCCGCCGGCCCCCTGCGCGAGCCGCCGTCGCGCCTCGCGCAGGTTGACGCAGTCGTGGTCAACCACGATATCCGCGACGAGCCCCATCCCACGCTGGCCGGGTTGCCGGACACCGTTCCCCGCATCAATATGAGAGTGGAAGGCCGTCAGTTCCGCAACCTGGCCAATCCCGCGCAGTGCGTCGGCCCCGAGCATTTTCGCGGCCGGACCGTTCATGCCATTGCGGGCATCGGCAATCCACAGCGTTTTTTCTCCCTTCTCAGGCTGTTCGGACTCGACATTGCGGCCCGCCCCTTCCCCGACCATCATCCGTTTACCGCCGCCGATCTCGCCTATGCGGGAACGGAAACAGTACTGATGACGGAAAAGGATGCGGTAAAATGCCGGCGGTTCGCAAAAAACACGCATTGGGAGCTGGCGGTGGACGCGGCGCCCGGCCCAGCCCTCGGCGAGCGGGTACTGCAACTCCTAGAGAAACGACGTGGATAACAAGCTGCTCGACATACTGGTGTGCCCGCTGTGCAAAGGCCCACTGCTGTACCAGAAGTCCCGGGCCGAACTCATTTGCAAGCCGTGCCGCCTCGCCTATCCGATCAAGGACGACATCCCGGTAATGCTCGAGGACGAGGCGCGCAAGCTTGCGCCGGAAGAAGAAGCGTGACCGGTGACCGGTGACCAGTGACCGGTAGACGGCTGTCCAGCTACAAACAGAACAATTACACCAGTCACTGGTCACCGGTCACTGGTCACGCCTCATGAAATTCAGCGTAATCATTCCCGCCCGCTACGCCTCCACGCGCTTCCCCGGCAAGCCGCTCGCCGACATTGGGGGCAGGCCAATGGTGGTGCGAGTAGCCGAGCGCGCGAGCCGCAGCGGTGCGGATGAAGTGCTGATCGCCACCGACCATGCCGGCATCGCCGCAGCGGCTGCGCGATACGGCTACCTGTCGGTGATAACGCGCCGGAACCATGCATCCGGGACCGACCGCATCGCGGAGGTCGCCGCCAGGCGCCGCTATCCGGCGGATCGCATCGTCGTCAACGTGCAGGGTGACGAGCCGATGATCGAGCCTTCGCTGATCCGGCGGGTCGCAACCAGCCTCGCAGGCCACCGTGCCGCAGTCATGGCGACGGCCTGCCACCCGATTACGAACGCACGCGAGCTTGCCAACCCGAACGTGGTGAAAGTGGTGCTGGACCGTGACGGCTACGCGCTCTACTTCAGCCGGGCGCCCATCCCCTGGGCGCGCGACGCCTTCGCGGGAGGCATTTCCCGCATCCCGGCCGGGCTGCCGGTGTACCGCCACCTCGGCATCTACGCCTACCGCGCAGCGTTTCTGCGCGCCTACACACGGCTCGCGCCTGCCGCGGTGGAGCGCTTCGAGGCGCTGGAGCAGTTGCGGGCGCTCGCCCACGGCTACCGCATACATTGCGCCGTCGTGCGGGGAGCGCTGCACGCGGGCGTGGATACGCCGGCCGATCTCCGGCGCCTGCTGCGCCGCGGAAGCAACTAGTGTCCTGAATCGCTAGTTCGCTGAACAAAAGATGCCGACAATTGACTCCATACTTTGTCGCAAATCCTCGCCAGGTGTCCAACCTGGCTGCGGTTTGCTTCGCGTCTGGCGCCAATTTCGACACTTTTGTCGCGCTTGGTGCGTCGACATTATGACGGACCCATCAACGAACTAGCGATTCAGGACACTGGCGATGAGAATCATCCTGCTGGGCATGCCCGGCGCCGGCAAGGGCACCCAGGCCCGGTTCCTGATGGAAAAGTACGGGATCCCCCAGATCTCGACCGGCGACATGCTGCGCGCCGCAATCAAAAGCGGCACGCCGCTCGGCGCGCAGGCCAGCAGCTACATGGACCGCGGTGCCCTCGTCCCCGACGAGATCGTGATCGCGCTGGTGCGGGAGCGCATAAAGGCGGAGGATTGCCTCCGGGGCTTCATCGTGGACGGCTTCCCGCGCACCATCCCGCAGGCCGAAGCGCTGCGCCGGGTCGGAATCGACATCGGTTTTGTCCTCAATATCGACGTCAGCGACGAGGAGATCCTGCGCCGCATGAGCGGCCGCTTCGTGCACCCGGCGTCCGGGCGCAGCTACCACGTCGTATTCAACCCGCCCCGGGTGGCCGGCAAGGACGATGTCACCGGCGACGCGCTGGTGCAACGCGATGACGACAAGGAAGAAACGGTGAAGAAGCGCATCACCACGTACCATGCCCAGACCAAGCCGCTGGTCGAGTATTACTCGCGCTGGGCGCAAAGCGGCGATGCGCGCGCCCCCCGCTACGCCAGGATCGACGGCAACGGCTCGGTCGATGAGATCCGCGGGCGGCTGCTCGCGGCGCTGGCCGGAAAGTGATAAAAGTAACCGCGGCTGAACGCGCATAATATCAAGTGCAAAAGAGGCGCAAGACCTTCTGTTAATGATAAAATTCGCCCGTCCTGAAGTTCGCTTTTCCGCCGTGAAGTTTGTGATCCCCGTGGCCGGCTTGTGATCGTATGCCCAAGAAGAACGCCTTTTACGCCCAGTCCGGCGGAGTAACCGCCACCATCAACACCACCGCCTGCGGCGTCATCGAGACTGCCCGCAAGCACAGAAGCCGGATTGGCAAGGTCTACGCCGGGCGTGACGGTATCATCGGGGCGCTTACCGAAGACCTCATCGATACCTCGAAGGAACCGGTTGCCGCTATTCGCGCGTTGCGTTACACCCCCGGCGGCGCCTTTGGCTCGTGCCGCTACAAGCTGAAGGGCCTCGACGAGCACCGCGCGCAGTACGAGCGGCTGATCGAAGTGTTCAAGGCGCACGACATCGGCTACTTCTTCTACAACGGCGGCAATGACTCGGCGGACACCTCGTACAAGGTGTCGCAGTTCGCCGAGCGCCTCGGCTATCCCCTGGTTTGCGTCGGCGTGCCCAAGACGGTGGACAACGACCTCGCCGTGACCGACTGCTGCCCCGGCTTCGGCTCGGTGGCGAAATACGTGGCGACCAGCATCCGCGAAGCCGGCTACGACGTTGCGTCCATGGCGCGCACGTCGACCCGGGTCTTCATACTCGAAGTGATGGGCCGGCACGCCGGCTGGATCACCGCCGCCTGCGGGCTCGCCGCGGAGCAGGAGGGCGACGCGCCGCATATCCTGCTGTTTCCCGAGATTCAGTTCGACCAGGAGCGCTTTCTCGCCCGCGTGGACGACACGGTGCGCCGGCACGGTTATTGCACCATCGGCGTCTCCGAGGGCCTCCGTAATGCGGAGGGCAAGTTCCTGTCGGAGTCCGGCCTGCGCGACGCGTTCGGTCACGCCCAGCTGGGCGGTGTCGCGCCGCTCATCGCGAACCTGGTCAAGGACAAGCTGAAGCAGAAGTACCATTGGGCGGTCGCCGATTACCTGCAGCGTTCCGCGCGCCACATCGCGTCGAAGACCGATGTCCTGCAGTCCTACGCGGTGGGCAAGGCGGCAGTAGAACTGGCCATCAAGGGCAGGAGCGGCGTGATGCCCGTCATCGTCCGCAAGTCCAGCAAGCCGTACCGCTGGACCGTGGGCGTTGCCGAATTGAAGGACGTCGCCAACAAGGAAAAGATGATGCCGCGCGATTACATCACCACGGACGGCTTCCATATCACCGACAGGTGCCGGCAGTACCTGGAGCCGCTGGTGCAGGGCGAGGACTACCCGCCCTACCGCAGTGGCCTGCCGGCCTACGTGAAGCTCAGGAACGCGGCGGTGCCGAAGAAGCTCGCCGCCTACAAGATCTGATAGGCGTGAATGGTGAATGGTGAATGGTGAATGGTGAAAAGTGATTGGCCTTTTGCAAACGTTTTCCATTCACTATTCACCATTCACGCATTTATAATTTGAAGAATAGCTACCAAGGGGAGCCTTCATGTCAAATGGTCTGTGGTTTGCACTGGCCTGCTCGATCGTCGCGCTGGTCTACGGCGCCGTCTCGATCAAGTGGATCCTCGGCCAGCCGGCCGGCAACGAACGCATGCGCGAAATCGCGTCGGCGATCCAGGCCGGGGCGCAAGCCTATCTGAATCGCCAGTACACGACGATCGGCATCGTCGGCGCTGTGTTGTTCGTGCTGATCTGGGTGGTACTGGGGGGCACCACCGCGGCCGCCTTCGCGGTCGGCGCGGTGCTGTCCGGCCTCGCCGGCTTCATCGGCATGAACGTGTCGGTGCGCGCCAACGTGCGCACGGCGGAAGCCGCCCGCGGCGGTATCAACCCGGCGCTGAACATCGCGTTCCGCGGCGGCGCCATCACCGGCATGCTGGTGGTCGGCCTCGGGCTGCTCGGCACCGTCGGCTTCCTGTGGTTCCTGCTCAACGGCGCCCCCGCCGGAACGAAGATGAGCGACATTCTCAAGCCGCTCATCGGCCTCGCCTTCGGCTCCTCGCTGATCTCGATCTTCGCGCGTCTCGGCGGCGGCATCTTCACCAAGGGCGCCGACGTCGGCGCCGACCTGGTGGGCAAGGTCGAAGCCGGCATCCCCGAGGACGACCCGCGCAACCCGGCGGTGATCGCCGACAACGTGGGCGACAACGTCGGCGACTGCGCCGGCATGGCCGCCGACCTGTTCGAGACCTACGCCGTGACCATCATCGCCACCATGTTGCTCGGGGCGCTGATGCTGTCCAAGCCCGAAATCGTCGGAAACGTCGTGGCCTACCCGCTGGTGCTGGGCGGCTTCGCCATCATCGCCTCGATCATCGGCTGCGCCTTCGTCAAAACCTCCGACGGCAAAAACATCATGGGCGCGCTCTACCGCGGCCTGATTGTCGCCGGCGTGCTGGCGCTGGTCGCCTTCTACCCGATCACGCAGTGGGTGATGGGCGGCGTCGCCGAGCACTATCCGAACCTGACGGTGATGAGGCTCTACGTCGCCGCGGTCGTCGGGCTCGTGCTGACCGCCTTCCTGGTGTGGGTCACCGAGTACTACACCGGCACGCAGTTTCCGCCGGTGCGCCACGTCGCCTCCGCCTCGACCACCGGCCATGCCACCAACATCATCGCCGGCCTCGGCGTGTCGATGCGCTCGACCGCCTGGCCCGTGCTGGCCGTGTGCGTGGCGATCTATGCCGCCTACGTGATGGCCGGGCTCTACGGCATCGCGGTCGCCGCGACTTCCATGCTGTCCATGGCCGGCATCATCGTCGCGCTCGACGCCTACGGCCCGATCACCGACAACGCCGGCGGCATCGCCGAGATGGCGGAACTGCCGAAGTCGGTGCGCGACGTGACCGACCCGCTCGACGCGGTGGGCAACACCACCAAGGCGGTTACCAAGGGCTATGCCATTGGCTCTGCGGGCCTTGCAGCACTGGTGCTGTTCGCCGACTACACCCACAAGATCGAGGAAGCGGGCCGCACCATAACCTTCGACCTCTCCAACCCCCCCGTGATCATCGGCCTCTTTCTCGGCGGCCTCATACCCTACCTCTTCGGCGCGATGGCGATGGAAGCCGTGGGCCGCGCCGCGGGCTCGGTGGTGGTCGAAGTGCGCCGCCAGTTCAAGGAAATCAAAGGCATCATGGAAGGCACGGCGAAGCCCGACTACTCGCGTGCGGTGGACATGCTGACGCGCGCCGCGATCAAGGAAATGATCGTGCCGTCGCTGCTGCCGGTGCTGGCGCCAATCGCGGTGGCGCTCGTCGTCGGCGTGCTGATGGGCCGGGACGCGGGCGTGCAGGCGCTGGGCGGCATGCTGATGGGCACCATCGTGACCGGCCTGTTCGTGGCGATCTCGATGTGCACCGGCGGAGGTGCGTGGGACAACGCCAAGAAATACATCGAGGACGGCAATCACGGCGGCAAGGGCTCCGACGCGCACAAGGCGGCGGTCACCGGCGACACCGTGGGCGACCCCTACAAGGACACCGCCGGCCCAGCGGTCAATCCGTTGATCAAGATCATCAACATCGTCGCACTGCTGATCGTGCCCTTGCTGTAATACATTAGCCACAGAGATCACAGAGAACACCGTGAAAATCAAAGCCCCGTCTGTGACCTCTGTGTCCTCTGTAGCCTGGTTTTAATGAAGTTCACCTTCGAAGACCGCAAGGTCGTCTGCAAGGGCGATTACTGGATCGCGCCGGATGCCATCGTGATCGGCTCCGTGATCATGGAGCCGAACGCCAGCGTGTGGTTCGGCTGCATCGTGCGCGGCGACAACGACACCATCACCATCGGCGAGAATTCGCAATTGCAGGACGGGTGCGTGCTGCACGCGGACCCCGGCTTCCCGATCGCAATCGGAAAGAACGTGAGCGTCGGCCACATGGCGATGCTGCACGGCTGCGCCATTGGCGACGGCAGCCTGGTCGGCATCAAGAGCGTGATCCTCAACGGCGCGAAGATCGGCAGGAACTGCCTGATCGGCGCCAACTCGCTGATCGCCGAGAACAAGGTGATCCCGGACGGTTCGCTGGTGATAGGCTCCCCGGGCAAGGTGGTGCGGCAGCTCTCCGAGGCGGAGATCCGGGAGATCAACTCCGCCTCCGATCACTACGTGCAGAAGTACAAGCGATATCGCGAATCTTTCAGGCCGGACGGAGCATGAGTGACGAGTGACGAGTGACGGGTGACGAGTGAAGAGCGCATGAACAAATACGGCTTCAGAATCCGCACGCGCAGCGGGGGTCTGGTGGAGAACCTGCAGGTGCAGGCCCGCGACCGCGCCGAGGCCGAGGGCAAGATCAGCCAGATCTACCGCCATTGCGAGATCCTGGAATGCCAGGAAATCACGCCGACGCTGAAAAAGGAAGGCCTCGACCTCGACGACGTATTGGCGCTGATCAACAAGCAGGAAGAGAAGTGAACGGTGAACGGTGAACGGTGAACGGTGAACGGTGAACGGTGAACGGTGAACGGTGGACTTTCCCTTCCGCGGAAGTTACCGATCACTGCTTACTGTTCACCGTTCGCTGTTCACCGTTCACTTGAGAAACCCGCAGCCTTCCAGCTCGGCGAGCAGCGCCGCGTAGTCCTGGGCGCCGCGGCTGCCGGGCGCATGGGAGAACACGTCGCGGTTGAAGGACGGGCTCTCCGCGATGCTCACGTTCTCGGTAATGCGCGTCTCGCACACTTCCACGCCATAGCGTTCCCGCAGTTGCTTGTCTATGTCCCAGGACATCTTCCGGCGCGCGTCGAAGCGTGTCAGGACGTAGCGCCGCTCGACGCGCTTTTTCAGCACCTGTTCCAGCGCCTTCAGCGTCCGCTCCATCTGTATCGAGCCCCGGACCGCCAGGTAGTCGGTGGATATCGGGATCAGCACGTGGTCCGCGGCGAAAACGCCGTTCAACGACAGCACCCCCAGCATCGGGCAGACGTCCATCAGGATCGGCCGGTCGGTGTTGAGATTTTCCCTGACGATGCCCGCGTTGAGGCGGTTGAGCACGTTCGGCCCCTTGCCGAATTGCGTGTCTACCTTGGACAGGTCGAGGTGCGCCGGGATGATCTTCCAGCCAGCGCTGTCGACGAATTTGATCAACCCGGCCAGCGTTGCGCCATGGGAGTAGAAACCGTAGAGGCTGCGCTCGGGAGCGGTGACCGTCGCGTTGCAGATCGCCGTCAGGTGCGCCTGGGGATCGAGGTCGATCACGAGCGGATCGGAGCCGCGCTGGGCGAGCAGAGCAGCCAGATTGAGAGTCGTGGTAGTCTTGCCCACCCCACCCTTCTGATTGAAAACTGCGATCTTCGCCACGGATTACGTACTCGATCAAAGGGTTACCAGCGTAATATACTAAGCGGCGCATTTGCAAGAGCATCCGTCACAAATGATGAGTAATGCCGTGCAACGAGCGGCTGATAACGCCATGATTCGGGAAAATCCTCCCCATTGCGATGCTGCCGGTACCCGAATGAAGCGCGCGTCGTGCGGTCCCCGTCCGAACCGGCACTTGCCATGGAACTGATCCGCCCTGAAACAACCGAGGACGTTGCCGCGATACGGCGCGTCCACGAAGCGGCATTTCCCACCGCCGCCGAAGCGGCCCTCGTGGAGCGCCTGCGCGCCAGCAGCAAGGCAGTGATTGCGCTGGTCGCGGAAGACGAAGGCCGGATTGTTGGCCATATCCTGTTCAGCCCGGTAGCGCTCGACCCACTTGCCGGCACGGTAGGGCTGGGCCTCGCGCCGGTGGCCGTGCTGCCTGATCACGAAAAGCACGGCGTGGGGCGGCGGCTGGTCCAGAACGGCCTCGCGGAATGCCGGGCCTGGGGTGCCGGATTCGTCGTCGTGCTCGGCGATCCGCCTTATTACACCCGCTTCGGTTTCGAGCCGGCCAGCAAGTACGAACTGAAAAACGAATATGGCGCCGGCGAGGAGTTCATGGTGTTCGAGCTCGTCGCGGGCACCCTGCCCCCACCCGGGACGCTGGTGAAGTACGCGCCGGAGTTTGCGGGGATGGCCTGAGCGGTCAGATGATCTTCTTGCGAATGAAGGTGACGGCCACTTCTGCGACGATCACCACCGCGAAGATCGCGAACAGCATGAGCGCCACGCGCTCCCACTGGAAGAGGTCCATCGCCGCGTTGATCGCCATGCCGATACCGCCGGCGCCAACCAGCCCCAGCACCGCCGACTCACGCACGCTGATGTCCCAACGGAACAGCGCAATCGCCCAGAACGCCGGCTCCACCTGCGGCCAATAGCCCTTGATGAAGATCGAGGGCCACGGCGCGCCCGCCGCCTTCAGCGCCTCGATCGGTCCGGGGCGCGTCTCCTCCAGCGCCTCGCCGAACAGCTTGCCGACGAAGCCGATCGAGCGGAACGCGATGGCCATGGTGCCGGCCAGCGCGCCGGGGCCGAAGATGGCGACGAACAGCAGCGCCCATACCAGCGAGTTGACCGAGCGCGAGGACACCAGCATCAGCTTGGCGAAATAATTGAGCCAGGCGTTCGGCGTGATGTTGTTGGCCGCAAGCAGCCCCAGCGGCAGCGCCATGAGGATGGCGAGAATGGTGCCGAGCGTCGCGATATGCAGCGTCTCGATCAAAGCGTCATGCACGCCACCGGGATAGTACGACCATGCGACCGGCCACATGCGCCTGAACAGGTCGGCCATCTGCACATGCGCGTCGTAGAGAAACTCCGGGATGATCTGCACCGTGCGCAGGCTCGCCACGATCGCCAGCACCAGTCCAAAGTAGAGCGCGAAACGCCCGAGTCGCTCCCGCCGCGAATAGCGCCGCCACTCGCGATCGATCGCAGTCGTGGTAATCAAGCTTGAAACCCCAAATCAGCCACCGAGAACACAGAGGTCACAGAGAAGAATCGGAGCAGCATACGTTCGCTCGGTATCATGATGTTCTCTGTGCTCTCTGTGGCTAGCGCTACTGCGTATTACTGGTATAACTTCTTGATCCAGTTCTGCACCGTCTCGCTCACCATGATCAGCGCAATGATGGCGAGCAGGATGGTAAGCAGGTAGTCGTAGTCGAACTTCTGGAACGCGGCGAACATGGTGCCGCCAATGCCGCCGGCACCGACGATGCCGACCATGGTGGAATTGCGCAGGTTGGAGTCGAACTGGTAGGTGGCGAAGCCGACGAAGCGCGTGAGCACCTGCGGCATCACGCCGTAAGTGATGACGTTCATGAAGGGCGCCCCGGTGGCGCGGATCGCCTCGACCTGCTTCAGCGAGATTTCCTCGATCGCCTCGGCGAAGAGCTTGGAAATGAAGCCGATCGAGGCGACGGTCAGCGCGAGTATGCCGGCGAGCGCGCCGAAGCCCACCGCCTTCACGAACAGGATGGCGATGATCACCTGGTGGAACGAGCGGCACAGCGCGATGACGAGCCGCATCGGCCAGGTAATCCAGGGCGGCATCAGGTTGCGCGCCGCGAACAGCCCGATGGGAAGCGAGAGCAGGATACCGAGCGCGGAGGCGATGACGGCAATCTCGACGGTTTCGTAGAGTCCGCGCGCCATCAGCGCCATCTTGTCGGCCGAGGTATCGGGCGGCAGCATGCGCCCGATGAACCTGACGCCGTTGCCGAGCCCGAGCACGAACCGGTCCCAGGTGATGTTGAGGATGGACGTCGCGTAGACCGTGTACGCCGCCAGCGCGAGCCAGGCGAGTCGCGCCGGCCAGTTCGGCAGGAACGCCGGTGGCCGCGTTTGCACCGATTTACTCATCACCGGCCTCAGTCATGTCGTCGCACGAATTCGAGGTCATCGTTTCGGCCGCCCTGCGCGTCACCGGGGGTCAGATCCCCGGAAAATCACCGGGGCCCCTCTTCCGCCCCTCGACGCGCCCCATCACCCATCACTCGTCACCCGTCACTACGTTACTCCAGCCAGTCCTCGCCGCCGTAGATCAGCTTGAGGTGGTCGTCGGTGAGCCCGCCGGGCGGACCGTCGTAGACCACCGCGCCGCCCGCCATGCCGATGACGTGGTTGGCGAAGCGCTTCGCGAGCGGCACGTTGTGAATGTTGAGGATCACCGGTATGCGGCGGCTTTCGGCCAGCCTGACCATCAGCTCCATGATCTCCACCGAGGTTTTCGGGTCGAGCGAGGATGTCGGCTCGTCGGCCAGCAGCAGTTGCGGTCCCTGCATGATGGCGCGGGCGATGCCTACGCGCTGGCGTTGCCCGCCGGAGAGGGTGTCGGCACGCTGATTGGCGAACGGCGTGAGCCCGACGGTGTCGAGTAGCTCCCACGCCGCTTTGACGTCTTCCTGCGGATACTTCCTCAGCCAGGCTTTGAAGGGGGAAACGTAGCCGAGCCGGCCGGAGAGCACGTTCTCCATCACCGTCAGGCGCTCGACCAGGTTGTACTCCTGGAACACCATGCCGATGCGGCGCCGCGACTCCCGCAACGCCTTGCCGCGAAGCTGCGCGAGGTCGCGACCGTGGAACAGGATCGTCCCGGCGGTGGGCTCCACCAGCCGGTTGATGCAGCGAATGAGCGTGGACTTGCCGGTGCCCGACGGCCCGATCACGGCGGTGATGCCGCGATCGGGGAACGTGATGCTGATGTCGCGCAGCACCGTGACGCCGCGCCGGTACTCCTTCCACAATCCCCGGATGACGAGGGACGGCGCGGCCGCTGCCGGCTGAGACGACTCAGCCATTTTCCGTTACTTTTTCTTCGCTTCGAGCGCTTTCTGGCGCGCCGCCGCCTCGCGCGCCGATTCCTTCTCGTACGCCGCGCGGTTGAACGGCGTGCCGGTCTCCTCCGCGAT
>Ga0208685_1000259_pt1 | contig 19489 bp, 22 predicted proteins | sample EasRivMeERMLT890_FD_187533 | JGI IMG/M metagenome (GOLD analysis project Ga0208685, IMG submission 187533) | Soil microbial communities from meander-bound floodplain in the East River, Colorado, USA - East River MetaG ERMLT890 (SPAdes) (version 2) | ecosystem: Environmental > Terrestrial > Soil...
ATGGCCGATCACGCCGCCGAGAACCGCGCCGCTCGCCATGCCGATGTCCTCCTTCGGCGGCGAATACGATTCGCACGCGCCAAGGAAGAAGGCAAGTGCCAGCAAGGCTGCGACAAGCGGCCTAGGCGTCATTTCGCAGCCGCACGAAGCGTTTCGAGGTAGTCGAGCAGGCTCTCGAGCTGCGCCGGGTCCGGGATGCCGACCGGCATGAGCGTGCCGGGAATCGCGCGGCGCGGGTCGGATAGGAAGCGGCGAAGCGAATCCCGGTCCCACACGATTCCCGAATCGATTAGAGCGCGCGAGTGCACGCCGGAAGCCTGCGTCCCAGCTCGTGTGCCGACGATGCCGGCGAGGCTTGGGCCGAGCGGCGAATCGGCCCGCGCCGTGCCGCCATGGCAGGTGCGGCAACGGAGCTCGTAAACCTCCCGGCCCGATGCGGCTTCGTCCGCGCACGCAGGGTCGATCAGGCCCGCCAAAGCGAGCGCGACCCACGCCAGCTTGCGAAAGTGGATCATCATCTGCGCGCGACCGGAGCAGGCACGAGGTCGAGGCCCTCGGGCTTCCACGCGCTCCACGCCGTGTGGTCCACCGCGGCTCCGTGCACCGAGCCGCGGGACATGATCCATTCGCGCTCGGCGATCCTCTCGGAGCGCAGCCTCTGGAGCGCCGCATATTCGTTCGGGCCACCGACGTAGACACACGCGCAGAACTTTGCGTCGGCGAACTTGTAGGCTCCGGCGCTCTCGACGAGCTGCCGGTCAGGCAGGCCCGTCTCGGTGAGCGGCTCGCGCCGGAAACCCGCCTGGGCGAGAAGCTCCTCCGAGTCGAGCGCTGCGCGCTCCTGGATGGCCGAGCACCCGGCCAGAGCGAGGGCGAGAAGCACGGCTGGGTATTTCACGCTCGCGCCTCAGTGGTCGAACTGAAGCGCCACGCCGTAAGACTTGACGTACGTGGTGTAAAACTGGCCGAACGGCGCAGGGCCGTTGTAGCCCTCGAGCAGCACCGTCACCCCGCGCCGCTCCGGACGCGCGCGTCCGAATTCCAGGCCGAGCTTGACGCTGGTGCCGATGCGCCAGTCCGTCTCCTCGAACGATCTCAGATCGATCCCGCCCACGAGCCGTGCCCCGAACAGCACCGGGGCTCGGCCGGAATAGTCCAGCCCCGCGTGGAGCCCGCCTTCCTTCTGATCGGCGATGTCGCTGCTGAGCAGGTAGAACCCGCCGCCGTATACCCGCCAGCTGGCGCCCTCCCAGGCCAGCACGAAATCGAGCGCCTCGATGCTCAGGTTTTCACGCGCCGGCGCGTTCCCGCTGAGGATGATTTCGTCGCCCAGGTGAGAGCTCTGATGAAAGAGTTTCGCCCGGCCGGAGAAACTGCCGCGCCTGTAGCTCAGCGGCACGCCGATGCGAAAGTCGGTGTTGATCAAGTCATCCGAGCCGGTATCCAGGTTGAACTGCGAGGCTACCAAGGCGTCGACGCCGAGCTGCCAGCCCTCTCCCGGGCGCTCGCCCGGCCAGCGGTACAGGCCGAAGTTGGTGCCGGCGCCCACCGAGGCGATCGTGTAGCTCGGCGTCCCGGCGTGCAGATCGAGCACGCTGACGAAGAATCGCGGCTCCGTGGGATCGGCGATGAGCGGCCTGAACGGGTCGCCCGTTGGGAAGCTCTGCGCGTGCACGCCCTGCACCCCGAAGGCGAGCAGGAAGACGAATGTGGACCAAAAGCGGGCGTTCATGGTTGTTTCCTTGTGAAGGTTGCAGGCGTGACTGCCGCACCTGCGCGTTGAAACGAGAACGCAACTCGGCGAGCGCAAGCATTCATCAATAGATCCTTTCCACCCGCACGCCGATGCGGTAGCCGGCGCCGCGCATCGTCACTATGCAGCGCGGGTTTGCGCTGTCCTCACTTAGCTTGCGGCGCAGTCGCATGACCAGGATGTCGACCGCCCGCTCGTAGACCTCGTCGTCGTGCAGGCGCGAGAGCTCGAGCAGCTGCGCGCGGCTGAGGGTGCGACCGCGGGCGCCGAGCAACGCCACGAGAAGGCTGAACTCTGCGTTGCCCAGCGTGCCATGCTGCCCCTTGGGCGAGACGAGCTCCCGCGTATTGAGGTTGAGCTCCCAACCGCCAAACCGGTACGCGCGCATGCCTTCGAGGCGCTGCTGGCGAACGTCCAGCCGCCGGCGGCGCAGGATGGCGCGCACCCGGGCAAGCAGCTCGCGAGGGCTGAACGGCTTGGTCAGGTAGTCGTCCGCGCCGAGCTCGAGCGCCATGACGCGGTCGGCTTCCTCGCTTTGTCCGCTCAGCATGACGATCGGTATCGCCGACTGGTCGCGCAGCCGCCGGGCGAGATCAAGGCCGCACTCGGCTCCGAGCTTCAGATCGAGAACCACCAGATCGATGACTTGCTTGCCGAGAAGCGCGCCCATGGCGCCGCCGTCGGCGACCGCCGTGACCCTGAGATCGTTCTGCCCCAGATAGGCAGACAGGAGCTCCCGGATGCCGGGGTCGTCGTCGACCACCAGGATATGCGGGTGCCCGGCGTTCGCTTCCGCTTCAGGATCAGCTGTTCCGCTGCCCGCGAAGCTCATCGGTTCCTGCGAAGCCGTACCCGGCATGAAGTGCTCCATGGCTTCGCAGCCTAAGAGCGACGCTCGCGCAAGTCGTTGGCGAAACGTCTACATTCGGTCCGGATTTGGTCAGTGCGAGCCGGGCGGCCGCCGACAAAGTCGTTCAGCTCAAGAAAACGGAGCCTCCCGAGTACGCGGCGAGGTAGTCGACGCCGGATCGGATACCCCCACGGCTGCTGACCTCGTCCGCGGAGCTAGCCCGGCACCACGAGCACGTCGCTGCGGCAATCGGCGAGCACGTGCCGGCTGACACTTCCCAGAAACAGCTCCTTCGCGACCGAACGCTTGGCTTTACCCAGGACGATGAGGTCGCAGTGCAGCGTGCGTTCCTTCTCGAGGATCAGGTGAGGCGGATGGCCTCGATACACCGCGTGCGCGAGGTGGGCGCCGGTCTTTTCGCCGAGCGCCCGGATCGCGGCGATGGCCTTGCGTGCAGCCTGAAGGCGGTATGCGTCGACGGTTTCGTCGTCCACGCCGGCGAGACGCAGCTTTCCCTCGAAGGGCAGGTCATAAGCGTGCACCGCGGTGAAAGCGGCTTCCGGCGCGAGGCGCAAGGCCGCGCGCAACGCCCTTTCGGCCGGCGTTGAGAAATCCATGGCGACGAGCGCTCTGGCGTAAGCCCGTTCCGGCGGCCGCTTCACTACGAGGGCCGGACGCAGGCACTTCCCGAGCAGGCGCTCGGCGGTGGTACCGAGGATCGCATCGCGCAAAGGATTGGTGCCGCGCGCGCCGACCACGACGAGATCCGCTCGGCGACACTCCAGGGCGATCACGTCCTGCACCGCACCGATCTCGACGCGCGCTTCGATCGAAGCTCCGGTTTTCCTGGCAAGCGCCGAGGCGGCCTGGGACAACGTGTGGCGCAGAGCCCCGACCAGATTATCCACGCGCGCGGGCTTCGTACGGAACGCCTGGCGCAACCTCTCCAGCGGCGCTTTATCCACCACATGCAGCAATTCGAGTCGCGCGCCGTGCTCGGCCGCCAACAGCGCGGCGCGACGGCATGCGTAGCCCGCGTCGCGGGAGAAATCGGTGGCCGCCACGAATCGTTGCTTCCTGCCGCGCATCCGCCCTCCAGCAAGGTAAAGGGTAGCACTGCGATCAAGCTGTTGGATCGTTGCGGTCGCGGCGCAGCGCCGCGCGCCCGAGCAGGATGTAGGTCACCGGCGTGGTCAGCGTCATGAACACGCCGATCAGGATCTCGTGCAGCACCGGGCGCGACTCGAGCGCGGTGAAGTAGAGCATCGAGCCGGCCAGCACGAGCGCCGTGCCGAGCGTGGTCCCCATGGTCGGCGGATGCACGCGCTCGAAGAAGGTCTTCATCCGCAGCAGGCCGAGCGAGCCGACGAAGGCGAGCAGCGCGCCGGCGAGCACCAGCACGGCGGCAAGCGTGGTCATTCGATCACCTCGCTGCGCAGCAGGAACTTCGCCGCCGCGGCGGTCGACACGAAGCCGAACGCGCCGATCACCAGCGCGACCTCGAAAAAGTCGCGGCTCGCCCAGACGATGCCGAAGCTGAGGATGAGCAGCATCGCATTCACGTAGAGCGTGTCGAGCGCGAGCACGCGGTCGTGCGCGCGCGGCCCGCGCAGCAGGCGGCAGAAGGCGAAGGCCATGGCGAGCGCGAGCAGCAGCTGGGCGGCCGCCAGCACGGGCAGGGCGAAATCGGAAGTCATTGGAAGATCTCCATCAGCGGGCGCTCGTAGCGCTGCTTGAACAAGCGGATCCAGTCGTCCGCGTCTGCCAGGTCGAGCACGTGGATCGTCACCACGTTGGCGGCGCTGTCGTAGCGCACCCAGCTCGTGCCCGGGGTGGCGGTGATGATGCAGGCGACCACCGCCAGCCCGGCGGGATGGCGCAGCTCGAGCGGCAGCGCGAGGAAGCCGGCGCTGCGCTGCGCCCGGCCCAGCCCGAGCACGATGCACGCCACGGCGAGGTTGGAGCGCACGATGTCCGCGACCACCAGGCCGAGGAGCCGCAGCGCCGCGCCGGGGCGGTTGCGCACCCGGTTCGCGGCCGGCTGCAGCCGGTTGTAGACCGCGACCCCACCCAGCGCGATCGCGGCGCCGAGCAGCAGGTGGCCCGGGGCGAGCGACTCGTTGAGGATCAGCCACAGGACGAGGAGGGCGAGGAACAGTCTCATGGACGCGAAAGAACGCTTTCGATGTAGGTCTGCGGCGCGTGTAGCGCGAGCGCCGCGTCCTGGAGGTAGCGCATCACCGGGCCCGCCGCCAGCGTGAGCACGAAGCACAGCGCCAGCAGGCCGGCTACCGGCGCGATCTCGATCACCCGCACGCGCGGCGTGCTGCGTTCCTCGGCGGCCCAGAAAATTTGCACGCCGGCCCGGCCCATGGCGATGACCCCGGCCAGACCGGCGAGCGTGAGCAGTGCGATCAGCGCCCACGCGGGCGCGCTGACGGGCAGCGGTCCGAGCAGCGCGGACAGCAGCGCGAACTTCGCGACGAAGCTCGGCAGCGGCGGCAGGCTGGCGACGATCAGCGCGCAGCACAGGAAGCTCAGGCCGAGCAGCGCCATGGCGGCGGGGATGACGGTGCCGGGCCGCTCTTCCGGCTCCGCGTCCTCGTCGGCGAGTCCGAACGCTTCCGCGGTCACCGCGAGCACGTCGGCGCCGGGCTCACGCGCGCGCTGCACAAGCTCGATCAGCAGGAAGAAAGCCGCGATGCCGAGCGTCGAGGCCACCAGGTAGAACAGCGCGGCGGCGGTCACGGCGCCGTCGCCGCGGCTGATCGCCGCGAGCAGCGTCCCCGAAGACACGAGCAGGCTGTGGCCGGCCAGCCGCCCGAGGTCCTGGGACGCGAGCATGCCGATCGCGCCAAAGGCCAGCGTCGCCATGCCGCCAAGGTAGAGCAGCTCGGCGCCCACGCCTCCGCCGAACAGCAGCAGCCAGAGCCGCAGCACCGCGTAGAAGCCCACCTTGGTAAGGATCGCGAACAGTGCGGCAGCGGGCGGGCTCGCCGCTGCATAGGTGGACGGCAGCCAGAAGCCGAGCGGCCACATGCCCGACTTGACCAGGAAAGCGATCGCGAGCACCGCCGCGCCGGCCTCCACCAGCACGCGGTCTTCCGCGGCGACCAGCGGGATGCGCTGCGCGAGGTGCGCCAGATTCAGCGTGCCGGTCACGCCGTAGATCAGGCTCACGCCGATCAGGAACAGCAGCGAGGCCGCGAGGTTGATGACGATGTAGTGCATGCCCCAGCGCACGCGCGCGGTGCCGGAGCCGTGCAGCGCGAGCCCGTACGACGCTGCGAGCAGCAGCTCGAAAAACACGAAGAGATTGAACAGGTCGCCGGTGAGGAACGCGCCGTTCAGGCCCATCAGCAGGAACTGCAGCAGCGCGTGAAAGCGCGGCCCGGCGCGCTGCCAGCGCGCCAGCGAGAACACCGTGGCGGCGAGGCCGAGCAGGCCGCTCAGCAGCACCATGGCGGCCGCCAGCCGGTCGGCGACCAGCACGATGCCGAACGGCGCCGGCCAGCTGCCGAGCGCGTAGACCGGCGCGAGCGGGTGGTCGGCGAGCCGCAGCAGGGCGAGCGCCGCGGCGAGCAGCAGGGCGAGCGCGACGAGGCTGATCGCTGCCTTGAGCCGCTCGCGCCGTTCGTCGAGCAGCAGCATCAGCGCGCCGGCGGCGAGCGGCAGCACGATGGGCACGACCGGCAGGTGGGCACTCCAGCTCATTCGTCGGGCTCCTGCCCGTCGACATGGTCGGTGCCGGTCAGCCCGCGCGCCGCGAGCAGTACCACGAGAAGCAGCGCGGTAGTGGCAAAGCTGATGACGATCGCGGTGAGCACCAGCGCCTGGGGCAGCGGGTCGGCGAAGCGAGAGAAATCCACCGCTGCGCCCGGCTCGACGAACGGCGGCCGTCCGCCGCGCACCCAGCCCATCACGAAGATAAACAGGTTGACGCCATAGGAGAGCAGCGACAGGCCGATGATCACCTGGAAGGTGCGCGGCCGCAGCAGCAGCCAGACCCCCGAGCCGGCGAGCGTGCCGATGAGGAGCGCGATGATCAGTTCCAAGGGTGGCGTACCGACTGGTGTGCGATCGCGATCAGGATCAGTCCGGTGGCGCCCACGACCACCGAGAAGATGCCGAGGTCGAACAGGAATGCGCTCGGCAGATGCAGCTCGCCGAGCACCGGCAGGTGCAGGTGCGCGGCATGCGAGGTGAGGAAGGCATGGGAGAACAGCCACGCGCCGGCGCCGGTGGCGCCGCCGAGCAGCAGCCCGGCGCCCATCCAGCGCATCGGCCGGATCGAGAGGCGGTCCTCCACCCAGCGCGTGCCGCCGGCCATGTATTGCAGGATCACGGCGATCGCCAGCGCCAGGCCGGCGACGAAGCCGCCGCCCGGCAGGTTGTGGCCGCGCAGCAGCAGATAGCCGCTCAGCACGCCGATCACCGGGAACATGATGCGCATGATCACGCCGGGCACCAGCAGATCCTCGGCCGCGGCCTGCGGCGCCTCGGGGCGCGGCGGCGTGTCGAGGCTCTCGCGCGCCGGGCGGAAGCGCCGTAGCAGCGAGTAGACGGCGATGCCGACCACCGCAAGCACGGTGATTTCGCCCAAGGTGTCAAAGCCGCGGAAGTCGACGAGGATCACGTTCACCACGTTGGTGCCGCCGCCGAGGGGCCAGGCGTTTTCCATGAAATAGCTGGAGATGGTTTCGGGCAGCGGGCGGGTCATGACCGCGTAGGCCAGAGCGGCGACGCCCACCCCGCAACTCACCGCGAGCGCCAAGTCGCGCAGCCGCCGCGAGCGCGCGGCGCGCTCGCCTTCGCGTGTCCACGCGAACGGAATGCGCTTGGGCAGCCAGCGCAGGCCGAGAAGCAGCAGCACCGTGGTGACGATCTCGACCATGAGCTGGGTGAGCGCGAGGTCGGGTGCCGCCCCGCGCACGAACGTCAGGCAGACCACCAGTCCGGCGCCGCCGGCGAGCGCGAGCGCCGCGAAGCGGCGGAACTTGGCTTGCCAGGCCGCCCCAAGAGCGCACGCCGCGCCGAGTGCCGCGACTACGGCGAGCGCCGGATCGACCGGCGACCAGGGCAGCGGGCCGAATTCCAGCCCGCGCTCGAGGACCGGCCAGAGTCCCGCGACCAGCGCGGCGAGCACCAGCCAGCGCAGCTGCGGCTGCAGGCGCTGCGTGCCGAACAGGCGCTCGACCCAGCGCGCCCAGCGCCAGGAGACCACCAGCAGCACGCGGTCGAAGATCGCCCGCGCGTCGAGCGCCGGCAGGAGGGGCGTGCGCTCTTCGCCGCGCGCCAGGTATCGGTACAGGACCGCGTAGAGTGCGACGCCGCCGCCGAGCGCAACCAGGCTCATGAGGAACGGCGTGCTGAAGCCGTGCCACACCGCCAGGCTGTAGGCGGGCGCCTGGGCGCCGAGCAGCGCACGCACGCCGACGTCGAGGAACGGTCCGATGGTCAGGGCGGGGAAGGCGCCGACCGCCAGACAGGCAAGCACCAGGAACTCGATCGGAAAGCGCATCCAGCGCGGCGGCTCGTGCGGCACCCGCGGCAGCCCGGCGGGGGGCGGACCGAAGAACACGCCGTGGATGAAGCGCACCGAGTAGGCCACACTGAACATACCCCACAGCGTGGCGATGAACGGCAGCGCACGGTCGAGCGCGCGCACCGGGCCCTCGACCTCGAGAGATTCGGCGAAGAACATCTCCTTCGACAGGAAGCCGTTCAGCAGGGGCACGCCGGCCATCGCGCCGGCCGCCACCATCGCGAGCGTCCCGGTGATCGGCATGAAGCGGTACAGGCCGTTCAGGCGCCGGATGTCGCGCGTGCCGGTCTCGTGGTCGATGATCCCGGCGGCCATGAAGAGCGAGGCCTTGAAGGTGGCGTGATTCAGCGTGTGGAACACCGCGGCCACGGCGCCGAGTGGGGTGTTGAGACCGAGCAGCACCGTGATCAGCCCGAGGTGGCTGACGGTCGAATAGGCGAGCAGCCCCTTGAGGTCGTGCTGGAAGATGGCGAGATACGCGCCGAGCACCAGCGTGATCAGGCCGGCGACGCCGACCGTCCACATCCAGGCGTCGGTGCCCGCCAGCACCGGCCAGAGGCGCGCCATCAGGAACACGCCGAGCTTCACCATCGCCGCCGAATGCAGGTACGCCGAGACCGGCGTGGGCGCCGCCATGGCCTGCGGCAGCCAGAAGTGGAACGGGAACTGCGCGCTCTTGGTCAGTGCGCCCGCCAGCACCAGGAGGAGTGCCGGCAGGTAGAGCGCGTGCGAGCGGATGGCGTCGCCCGAGCGCAGCACCGCGTCGAGATCATAGCTGCCAACGATGCGACCGAGGAGCAGCGCGCCGGCGAACAGGCACAGGCCGCCGGCCGAAGTGACGATGAGCGCCATGCGCGCGCCGTCGCGCGCCGCGGCGTTGTGGTGCCAGTAGCCGATCAGCAGGAACGAGAACAGGCTGGTCAGCTCCCAGAAGAGCACCAGCTGGATCAGGTTGCCCGACAGCACCACGCCGAGCATCGACCCCATGAAGGCGAGGAAGAACGAGAAAAAGCGCGGCACCGGGTCGGCCGGCGACAGGTAGTAGCGCGCATAGAGCACCACCAGGAAGCCGATGCCGCTCACCAGGATGGCGAACATCCACGCAAAGCCGTCCAGGCGCATGGTGAAATCCAGGCCGAACGCGGGCAGCCACGCGAAGTCGAGGCGCAGCACCTGCCCGTTCGCCATCTCCGGATAGACGGTCCACGCCAGCCCGTGCACCGCCAGCGCGACCGCCCCGGCGAGCCATGCTTCGCGGTTGCGGGCATTGGCGGGGAACAGCGCAGCCGCCAGGCTGCCGGCGAACGGCAAGGCGAGCAGGGCGAGCAGCAGCGTTCCGTTGGACATGAACATTTGAGCTTACTGGAAGCCTGAAGCCGCTATGATGAAGTCACATGGCTGCTCCTGGCTGCTTTCCTTCCCGCGCGACGCGGGAGATGAAGTGCTAGAGCACGGGATCGAGGACGGAACCAGCGTTCTTTACCTGAGCGGCGTCTGGCGGCTGTCCAACCTGGGCGCGATCGTGGACGCCTTGCGCTCGCTGAAGCTGGACGCGGGCAGGACCTTCGTGCTCGACGGCAGCAGGCTCGAGGCGCTCGACACCGCCGCGGGCTTCACGCTGTTCCGGCACCTCGCGGGGCTCGGTTGCAGCGAATCGATGGTGAGCGGGCGCGGCTTCGACCAGCGTCACTCGCGGCTGCTGAGGCTGGTGCACGAGCGCATGAAGTGCCCGCCGGCGGCGGCGCGCTCGATTCACCTCGGGCTGGTGCAACGCGTCGGCGCGGCGGCGATCAACCTGTGGCGGCTGCTGGTATCGCACAACGCCTTCGTCGGCGCCGTTGCCCTCGATGCGCTCGACCTCGCCCCCAGGCCCCGGCGCTTCCGCTTGCGGGAAACCGTGTCGCAGTTCGAGTCCGCGGGCCTCGACGCGGTCCCGATTGTCGCCCTCGTGACGTTCCTCATCGGCGTGGTATTCGCCTATCTCCTCGGGCAGCAGGCGCTGCGCTACGGCGCGAATATCTTCGTGGTCGACGGGGTCGGCCTCGCCATCTGCCGCGAGCTTTCGCCGCTGCTCGCGGCGGTGATCGTCGCCGGCCGCTCGGGTGCCGCGTTCACCGCCCAGATCGGCACCATGAAGGTGCAGGAGGAGATCGATGCCATCAGCACGCTCGGCCTGTCGCCGATCCAGGTGCTGGTGATCCCGCGCCTCGTCGCGCTCACGCTTGCGCTGCCGCTGCTCGTGTTCGTCGGCGACGCAGCGGGAATCGCCGGCGGCATGCTGGTCGCCGCCTGGCAGCTCGACATCGCGCCCGCGACCTTCCTCGAGCGCCTGCACGACGTGCTCCCGCTCAGGGCGCTGGTCGTGGGCCTGGTCAAGGCACCGGTGTTCGCCGTTTTCATCGCGCTGATCGCCTGCCGCATGGGCATGCTGGTGGCGCGCGACGCGCGCAGCGTGGGCGTGAACACCACTTCCACCGTGGTGCAGAGCATCGTCTGGGTCATCGTTCTCGACGCCGCGTTCGCGGTGGCGTTCCAGCGGCTGGGGATCTGAGTGGAGCGCGTGCTCGAGGTCGACTCGATCGTCACGCGCTTCGGCCCGCAGACGATCCACGACGGCGTCAGCTTCGGTGTGGCGCGCGGCGAGGTGGTGGCGCTCATCGGCGGCAGCGGCACCGGCAAGTCGGTGCTCCTGAAGGAGATCATCGGCCTGTTGCGGCCCGCGTCGGGCAGCATCCGCCTCCTCGGCACCGAGGTCTGGCGCTCGAGCCCCGGCGAGCTGAACGCGCTGCGCCGCCGCTTCGGCATGCTGTTCCAGGATGGGGCGCTGTTCAGCTCGCTGACGGTCGCCGAGAATATCGCCGTTCCCTTCCGGGAGAACACCGACCTGCCGATGGACATCATCGCCCCGCTCGCCGGATTCAAGCTCGCCCTCGTCGGCTTGCCGCCAGAGGCCGGCAAGAAAACCCCGGCGCAGCTCTCGGGCGGCATGCGCAAGCGTGCGGCGCTGGCGCGCGCGCTCGCGCTCGAGCCCGAAGTCCTGTTTCTCGACGAACCCACCTCGGGGCTCGATCCGGTCGGCGCGCGCGAATTCGACCGCCTGCTGCGGCTGCTCGCCGACAGCCTCGGCCTCACGGTATTCCTCGTCACGCACGACCTCGACACGCTGCTCTCGATCATCGACCGCGCGATCGTGCTGTCGGCGGGCAAGGTGATTGCGGACGGGCCGGTGGCGGCGGTGATGAAGGCCGATGATCCCTGGATCCGGGATTACTTCTCTGCGCGAGCGGTGCTGGCGCCCGCGCCCGCCTGATGGAACCCGAAGCCCGCTACGCGCTCGTCGGCACCGCGGTGCTGGTTCTCGTGGCGCTGCTGGTCGGCGCGGTGCTGTGGCTGCGCGGCACCGGCGAGGAGCTCGACGATCGCCGCTACAAGATCTATTTCGAGCGCCAGTCGCTCGAAGGGCTGCAGGTGCGCAGCGACGTCAAGATGAAAGGCATCCGGGTCGGCACGGTGAACGGCTTCCGCATCTCGGCGTGGCGTCCCGGCACGGTGGAAGTGTTCATCCGGGTCGACGGCACGACGCCGGTGCGCCAGAGCACGCAGGCGGTGGTGGAGCGGCATTTGATCACCGGAATTGCGAGCATCCTTCTCGTCAACGTCAGCGAGGACAGCCCGCCGCTGACGCAGGCGCCGCAGGGCGAGGTCTACCCCGTGATCGCCGAAGGCGAGTCGCAGATCCAGCAGGTCTCCGAGTCGATCCAGCAGCTCGCGCAGCGCGCGGGCGAAACCATGCAGCGCATCAACGCGGTGCTCTCGCCGCAAAACGAGCGCGCGCTTGCCGAGGTCCTGCAGAACCTGCAGCGCATCTCGGCGAATTCCGAGCGCAGCCTCGCCGCGGCGGGCGGCGCGGCCGATGAAGTCCGGGCCCTGGCGCGCGAGCTGAGAGCGGAGACCGCCCGGCTCGCCGCGCGCTACGACGCGCTCGGGGAGGAATCGGGCGTCGCGGTGCGCGAGGTCGCCGCCTCGATGCGCCAGCTGAGCGCCGATGCGACGCGCACCCTGCAGCGCGTGGATGCGCTGCTCGCGAGCGGCGACGTCGAGTTGCGCGTGACGGCGCGCGAATTGCGCGCCACCGCGGACTCGCTCGGCGCGCTCGCGCGCCGCTTCAACGATCCGCGCAGCATCCTGTTCGGGCCGCCTGAAGGCGCCCTCGGGCCCGGCGAGGGCCGCAGGTGATGCGATGGATAGTCGCGGCGCTCGCTTGTGCCCTCACCGGCTGCATTTCCACCGGCGGACGCGAAGCGCAGCGCTACTACATCCTCGAAGACACGGGCGCGAAGGCCGCCGAATCGAAGGCGGCGCGGGCTGGGGTACTGCTGCTCACGCCGCCGACCACATCGAGCTTTTACGATACGCAGGGCATCGCCTACAGCCGCGCCCCCGGAATGCGCGCGTACTACCAGTACCACAGCTGGACCGAGGCCCCGGGCCGCCGAATCGGCGAGCTGCTCGCAGCGCGCCTCGAGCGTACCGGTGCGTTTAGTGCCGTGGCGAGCGTGCCGGGCGCGGTGCGCGGCGAGCTGGTCCTGAGCATTCACCTTACCGAGCTCTATCACGATGCGGCCGCCGCGCCGGGAACCGCGCGCGTCGCGCTCGTCGCCGAGCTGGTCGATCCGTCGCGGCGCGCGCTGGTGACGCGGCGCAGCTTCGAGGCCTCGGCGCCGGCCGCGACCTACGACGCGCCGGGGGCGGTGCTGGCGTTCAACCGGGCGATCGCCTTGCTGCTCGATGACGTCACCGCCTGGGTCGACGGCGCCGCCCGCTAAAAAGGTAACGGCCGCTCCAGGCGGCCGTGAACTGGTGGAGGCGGCGTCAACCGGACACCGCACGTAGTAGGCTTTCCTAGGACGGTAGTGGACCCAAAGTTGGCCAAGTCCACGCGCTGATACCCCCAGCCGTACCCCCAAGCGGGCGTGGGCGCTACTCCAACTCTTGCGGAGTGGTCTGCGGCCCTGCCGGCGATCATCGGCATCCTGATGCTGATGGGGATCGTGACCAAGAACTCGATCCTGCTGGTGGAGTACGCCCTGGTCGAGGTCGAGAAGGGCGTGCGCCGCCGCACGCAGACTTCCGCGCGCCGATGGCGATTGCGGTGATCGGCGGGCTGATCACCTCGACCATCCTCTCGCTCTTCTACGTGCCGATCGTCTTCACGTATGTCGACGATGCGAAACGCTGGATCACCCGCGTCAACCCGCTGCAGACGAGGACCGCATGAGCCGCGCGACCGGAAGGATCGTGCGCCGTGGCGGCGCGCTGCTGCTCACCACCGTGGCTGTCGCCAGCATGTTGATGGATCCGCCTGGTGGCGGGGTAATCGAGGCACAATTGCTGATGCTTGCGCTGTTTCTCGCCATCTAGATGAGCTTCGAGGCGCACCTCTCGCGCGAAATGGTCGGGAGCGAGCGCCTGAGGGTAACGATCCTCGCGGCGTCGTTCGCGCTGATCGCTCTGATGGTGATCCTCTTCACCTGGCTGTTCCGTGACTCGCCAGTGCCGTTCCTGCGTTCGCCCGACGCGCTGCGCGGGATTCTCCATGCGATGGGCGGCCTGATCGCGTACGAGCTCTGGGTGCGCTTCATGCTCGGTCACATGATGCGCCGGGGAAAGGCGCCGCCCGCGGCTCTGCGCTACCTGAATGCGCTGATCGAGACGAGCCTGCCGAGCCTGCTGGTCGTGATGCTGACGCGCGAGTTCGAGCCGCCCGCAGTGCTGCTGGGACCAGCCGTGTTCCTGTATGCAGTGTTCATCGTGCTCTCGACGCTGCGCCTTGACTTCGCGCTCTCGGCGTTTACCGGCCTGGTGGCAGCGGTCCAGTTCGGCGCCCTGTCGTTCCACTACGCGACCGGTTCCGACAGCGTCTTCGCCCGCATGTCCGCGCCCAACTTCGTGCTCGCCAAGGCGACGGTGCTGCTCCTTTCGGGGATCGTCGCCGGCCTGGTGGCGGTGCAGCTCCGCCGCAAGATCCGGCGCGCGTTCCGCGCGCAGCAGGAGCGCGAGCGGGTCATCAGCGCGTTCGGCCAGCAGGTCTCGCCGCAGATCGTCGACGAGCTGCTCAAGCAAGGGCCCGAGATCGTGAGCCGTCGTAGCTTCGTCTGCGTCATGTTCATGGATATCCGCAATTTCACGCCGCTGGTCGAGAACCGCTCGCCGGAGGAGATCGTCGCGCTGCAGAACGAGGTGTTCGGCACAGCGGTCGAGGTCGTGAACCGCCACCACGGCGTGATCAACCAGTTCCTGGGCGACGGCTTCATGGCGACTTTCGGCGCGCCGATCTCGAGCGGCAATGACTGCAGCAACGCGCTCGCCGCGGCGCGGGAGCTGATTTCGAAAGTGAAAGTGAGAGTCGGCATCGGCCTGCACGCCGGCGAAGCCGTCACCGGCAACGTCGGCTCGGCCGAACGCAAGCAGTACTCGGTGACCGGCAACGTGGTGATCCTCGCATCGCGCATCGAGCAGCTCAACAAAGACTTCGACTCGCAACTGCTCGTTTCGAGCGAAGTGCTGGAGCGCTGCGCGGGCCATGGCGCGACGGCGCTGGGCCCAGTCCACGTCAAAGGCCGCGAGCAGCCAATCGAGATCTACAAGGTTGCCTAGCGGCAGCTGCAGGCGATCCCGTGTTTCCACTTCCGCTTCGGAAACCGAACCGGTGGTCGGGTGTCGCTGATGCGATAGGACCAGAGATTTCTGGTGGCGGCGGGACTCGAACCATCAGCCCCGCGGACCGATGCCGAGGAGCTCAGTCTCAAACGATGTCCTTGCGGCTGCCATGTTCGCCGAGTACTTGCCATTTCTGGGCGTAAGAGCCAGGTAGCGTTCCAGCGCCAGCTGCGCGCGCCTAGCCTTGTAGGACCTGAGGTAGGGCGTGATCTGCCGTAGCAGGCCGAGAGCTTGGCGACTCGAGACTTGATAGGTGTAGCTCGCCGCATGCCGCGGATCACGGGTGCGCTACCCGGCGCGTGCCGAATCAAGCAAGCGGATCGCTCGGGGAGGCGCCATGCTTACATCAACGCGCCACACCGGAAAAAGAAAACGGCCGCTTGCGCGGCCGTGGAATTGGTGGAGGCGGCGGGACAGCCGGTCCATCCCTTTCGGGACGGGCTGGACTATGCCTTCATCCTGTCGCCAGGATGCGGAGCGTGTTATCCGCCCTGCGGCGGATCCTAGTGCGCGCCCGGCAGTTTCGCTCGGCGCGTCTATGAGTCTCTACAGGGCAGGCCTGAGGTTGGCCCTCTACCTACCCCTCGGCGTTGCCATGCCGCCCGCTCTTCTCCGAGCGGTGCGGCAACAGGGTTCGCCGATGTGAGCCCCGTTTTCACTTTGCCCTCTCGGGCAAAGGCGACCATGCTGATCGAACCCGCGTCCGTAGACCCTCCACAGTCAGGACTACATGCTTAGCCTGGTTCTTTAATGCCTTCGCCTTGCGACCGCCAACCGGCAGGCTGACGCTCGGCTAGCCGCTTCGACGGATCTGCCGGGCGAAGCGACCACACCCGGAAGAGAGGCTGATGTGAATGACGCTGCACCGTTCGTTACGGGTTACCCCGTCCTTCCCGGCCTAGCCCATCAGCAAGCTAGTGCAGCGTCCAGCCGGTGTTAGGCGGCTAGAGCGAAACGCTCGTCGTTGGCGTTTGTAGTGTTTCCAGAATGGATTTACGAGGTGATCTGGTCCTCGGCATGCCCTGCGCTGCTTCGATGCCCACGTCGAAACCAGGTCGCCCCCGGAATCGTGTGTTGCTGCGTATTGTCCCATATGGGGCCTGCGGCGGCCTCATTCAAGACTTGCTTTCCAGGGTTTTGACCAGCGCGAGCAGCACCCGGTTCACCGGCGTGCGCACGCCGAGCGGCTCGCCCTTGCGCACGACGAAGCCGTTGAGATGGTCGATCTCGGTTTTCTTCGCGCGCGTGAGATCCTGCGCGGTCGAGGAGTATTGGCCCGGCATGGTTTGCGCGATGCGGCGCACGGCTTCGTGCATGTCTCCGGGCACCTTCACCCCGGCGGCTTGCGCGACCGCGAGGCACTCGTCGACGACGTCGCGCATGACCTCCGGCATGCCGGCGCCTTGCACCAGCCGCCCATAGGGAAGCTGTGTGATTGCCGAGAGCGCGTTGTAGGCGCAGTTGACGATGAGCTTCGCCCAGAGCGCGCCGGCGACGTTATCCGAGGTCTCCACCGGCACGCCGGCCGCGCCGAAAGCAGCCGCGATCGCCCCGCTTTGTTTGCAGGATGCTATGACTAATTCTCCCCGGCCGTGATGCCGCACATGACCCGCCCCCGCCATCTCGACCGCGACGTAGACCACCGCGGGAATGACCTCGCGGCCGAGCGTGGCCGCCAGCCGCTCCGCATTGTCGACGCCGTTCTGCAGCGTGAGGATGGCGGCGTCGCGCTCGAGGTGGGGCGCGAGCGCCTTGCCGGCGGCTTCGGTGTCGGTCGATTTCACGGAGAACAGTACGAGCTCGGCGCCGCGCACGGCGTCCGGCTCGGTGCTCGCCCTCAGTTGAATGTGTCGGTCAGAATCGATGGTCTGCAGCCGCAGTCCGGAGCGCTGGACCGCCTGCACATGCTGCGGCCTGCCGATCAGGGTTACTTCGTGCCCGGCGCGGGCGAGGACGGCGCCGTAGTAGCAGCCGACGGCGCCGGCGCCCATCACCGCAACCCGCTTCAGCTCCACCCTTTCAGCACCAGCTTGCCGATCATGGTGCCCGACTCGAGCTTCTCGTGCGCTTTCTTCAGGTTTGCGCCGTTGATCGGCGAGAGCGTCTCCTTCAGCGTGCCGCGCAGCTTGCCCGCGTCGAGCCACTCGCCGACCTTGTTCAGGAGCCGGTGCTGCTCGATCATGTCGGGGGTCTGGAAACGCGGGCGCGTGAACATGAGCTCCCAGCACACCGTCGCACTCTTCGAGCGCACCACGTCCATCGGCAGCGGCTTGGTATTGCCCACGATGGCGACGAGGGCGCCCTGCGGTGCGACCAGCTCGGCCATGGCTTCCCAGTAGGCGTCGAGCTCGCCGCTGAAGTTGGCGATGTAGTCGACGTGCTTGAGACCGAGCGCGGCGATCTGCGGCGGGAGCGGCTTGCGATGGTCGATGACGTGGTCCGCGCCCAGCTCTTTCACCCACGCGATCGACTGCGGGCGAGAGGCGGTCGCGATCACGGTCAAGTTTGAGATTTTGGCGAGCTGGATGCCGATCGAGCCCACGCCGCCCGCCCCGCCGATGATGAGGATGGACTTGCCGGGCTGGACCTTCATCCGGTCGTGGAAGGCCTCCCAGGCGGTGATCGAGGTGAGCGGCATCGCCGCGGCCTGCGCGAAGTCGAGCTTCTTCGGCTTGCGCGCGACGATGCGCTCGTCGACGAGGTGGAACTCGCTGTCGCACCCGGGCCGCGTCACGTCGCCGGCGTAGTAGACCGCATCGCCTGGCTTGAACAGCGTTACATCCTTGGCAATGGATTCCACTGTGCCTGCAGCGTCCCATCCGAGCACATGCGAGCCCGAGGTCTTGGTCTTGCGTTGCTTGGTATCCACCGGGTTGACGGAGACCGCTTCGACCTTCACCAGCAGGTCGCGTCCGGAAGGGGCGGGCTTGGGCAGCTCGACGTCGGCGAAGGTGTGATCGACGGCTTTCATAGGTGCTTGATCAGGTCCATTGGATGAGCGATGACCGCGTCGGCTTCCCAGGTGCCGGGGCCGCCGCTCTCGGGGTGGTGATAGCCCCATTCGACCGCGATCGGCCGCATGCCGGCCGCGCGCGCGGCCTTCATGTCGCGCAGGTCGTCGCCGAGGTAGCAGCAACTGGCCGGCGCCAGCCCGAGCTGCTCGGCGGCATGGAGCAGCGATGCCGGGTGGGGCTTGAGGTGCGGCGTGGTATCGCCGCAGGCCACGCAGTCGGGTTTCAGCTTGAGCGCAGAAACGATCTGCTCGGTAAATCGCGTCGCCTTGTTCGTGACGATGCCCCAGCGGATTTCGCGCGCGCCCAGCTCGCGCAGGAGCTCTGCGACGCCGGGAAAGAGCTTCGTGTCGCGGCAGACGCGCTCGCCATAGAAGACGAGAAAGGACTCGCGCAGCGCCTTGTACTCCGAATCGTCGGGCTTGACGCCGAACGCCGCGTGCACCAGGCCGCGCGCGCCCGCCGAAGCGAACGGGCGCAGGCGCTCGAGCGGCAGCGGCTCGTGGCCCTGGTCCCTGAGCATGCGGTTCACCGCGGCGGCGAGATCCGGCGCGGTGTCGGCGAGCGTGCCGTCGAAATCGAAGAGGACGGCCCGGCTAGGCATCGCGCGCGCAGCGCTGCAGGTAGTTCACGTCGCAATCGCTTCCCAGGCGGTAGCGCCGCGTGATCGGGTTGTAGGTCATGCCGATCAGCTCCTCCGGGCGCAGCCCCGCCGCGCGGCACCATCGCGCGAGCTCGGAGGGCTTGATGAAGCGCATGTAGTCGTGGGTCCCCTTCGGCAGCAGGCGCAGCACATACTCGGCGCCGACGACCGCGAAAAGATAGGACTTGGGGTTGCGGTTGATGGTCGAGAAAAAGACCTGGCCTCCCGGGCGCACCAGGCGAGCGCAGGCGGCGACCATGCTTGCCGGGTCGGGCACGTGCTCGAGGAGCTCCATGCAGGTGACGACGTCGAACTCGCCGGCATGGGTGGCCGCATGATCCTCGACGCTCACGGAGAGGTATTCGATTGAAAGACGGCTTTCATGAAGATGAAGCTGGGCCACGCGCAGCGCCTTCTCCGACAGGTCGATGCCGGTGACGCGCGCGCCGCGCCGCGCCATCGCCTCGGCGAGGATGCCGCCGCCGCAGCCGACGTCGAGCACGGTCGCGCCCTCGAGCGCCGCGTGCCCGGCGATCCAGTCCAGGCGCAGCGGATTGATGTCGTGCAGCGGCCGGAACTCGCCCTCGGGATCCCACCAGCGGTGGGCGAGATTGCTGAATTTCTCGAGCTCGGCGGGATCTGCGTTCACACGGGTATTAAAACAAAAAACCCCGCCGAAGCGGGGTTTTCTGCCGAGGCGAAAACCGGCTAGTTCTTGCGCGTGCCGATGACCTCGATCTCGACGCGGCGGTTCTTGGCGCGGCCGTCGCGGGTCTTGTTGTCGGCGACCGGCTGCTTCTCGCCCTTGCCTTCGGTGTAGACGCGGTTGGGCTCGATGCCTTTCGATACCAGGTACGCCTTCACCGATTCGGAGCGGCGCACCGACAGCCTCTGGTTGTAAGCGTCGGAACCGATCGAGTCGGCGTGGCCGATCGCGATCACCACTTCGAGGTTGATGCCGCGCACC
>Ga0208685_1000260_pt1 | contig 19426 bp, 28 predicted proteins | sample EasRivMeERMLT890_FD_187533 | JGI IMG/M metagenome (GOLD analysis project Ga0208685, IMG submission 187533) | Soil microbial communities from meander-bound floodplain in the East River, Colorado, USA - East River MetaG ERMLT890 (SPAdes) (version 2) | ecosystem: Environmental > Terrestrial > Soil...
GTCTTCGGAAAATACCTCCCTTCTTTAAACCTTTAAGGGGCGATTACTCTGCAGATGACGCTTTAGCTTCTGCTACCGGCTCAGAGGATTAATCACAATGGCCCTACAGGCTCCTGTAACGGCCCTAGAAGCCTCTCCAAGGGTAGGTCCGGTACTTGGTGCCACTTCCAGGGTAGATCAGGCTTTTAGGGCGGCTCAGGAGCTTGGACTGGATCTGTTCCCGTGGCAGCGATATGCGCTGCAGGCACAGATGCAGACCGGAGCCGATAATCGCCTCTTCTTTAAAGAAGCCTGCATTGTGGTGGCTAGGCAGAATGGCAAGACAGAGATGCTGCTGCCACGGATCGTGTCTGAGCTGCGAGAGGGCCGGAGAGTCTTTCACACTGCCCAGGACCGGATACTCCCGCGCCATATGTTCCTGAAGGTGGCTGCTGCTCTCCGTCCCGATGGCTGGAAGGTGAGACAGGCTAACGGACAGGAGGAAGTCACAGGACTGAATGGCAGTAGTTACCGACTGACTACTCCACAGCGCTCTGGTGTGCGTGGCTTCTCTGCGGATACGCTGATCATTGACGAGGTGAGGGAATACGATGACTTTGACTTTATCCAGTCTGCTGAACCGATCCTTACGGCTAGTGATGATCCACAGACGCTGTACCTATCAAATGCCGGGGATGAGTCCTCTGTTGTTCTGAATGAGCTGAGGTTGCGCGGCACTGGAGAGAATCCCGGCTCCCTGCTGTATCTGGAGTGGTCTACCGATCCGGAGCTGCCTACCGACGACAGACAGGGCTGGAGACAAGCGAACCCATCCCCACGTGTCACCATTGAGACACTGGAACGGCTCTATCAGAAGTACTCAGAGGCGGGTGAGGTGGCCATCTTTGAGACAGAGCATCTGTGCCGCTGGGTTGCTTCCATGCTGCCCAGGTTGGTGCAGGATATCCACTGGCAGGCAGCTAGAGGGATTCTGGAGCCACCACGCCTACCGTCCCTGGGGATCAGCGTGGATCCCTCAGGCAAGAGAGCATCAGCGGTGATGGCATGGCCACAGGCTGATGGCACGGTGGGAATCATGGAATTGGCCGATGTGACCGGCGATCCGATCAACCTGACCGCCTTCGCAGCTGCTCTGCAGGAGAAGATGGATGCACAGCAAGTATCGTTGATCGGCTTTGATCCGTGGACCGATCAGCACCTCGCACGTCACTTCCCGCAGTCCAAGGCCATCACCGGTCAGGAGCTGGCCAACGCGACAGAGCGCTTTGTTCGTTCCGTGGAAACAGGACAGCTCCGCTGGCAGGTGGCAGATGCGGTAGCTGCTGATCTACCGTGGTCCTCCAGGAAGGTGACCGTGGGACAGGCATTCATCCCTGAGCGGTCACAATCGAATCGCAGTATCACTGCGGTGCTGGCTGCCATTCGTGCTGTGTGGCTGGCTTCTGCTCCTATGCAGCATGCTGTAGTCTATTAACGTTGGTCCGGTATAGGTTGCTTTTCAGGTCCCTCTGGCAGGTCCCCGTACCGGACCTCCATTTGTCTCACCGGGGATGTATTGCAGCGGTGTATAGTCTGCTTCAATGAGTCGCCTTGAAAAGCTGTGGGGATTCCTCACAGAGCCACTGGAACAGCGCACGGATCCAGCACTGAATCCGGATGCCTATTACCCGACCATTGATGAGCAGCTGTATGCCCGCCAGCGTGCCCGTGCGGGCAGTGTGCCCTCTGCCAGCATCGGGCAGGCTATGGGCTTTCCAGCCATCTTCCGTGCGGTCAGTTTGCTGAGTACCGTTGCTGCATCCCTGCAGCTGCGGGAGTACTTCAATGGCCGGGAAGTGAATCCCGCGGCTGCAGTGGTCCGCCGTCCCAATCGTGAATGGACCTATGGATCCTTTGTGCGGGATACGGTGATGTACGTGGCTGCATGGGGTGAGTCCATCTGGATTGTGACCGAGCGGGATGCCGGTGACTACGCTTCCAACCTTGTACCGGTGAATCCGACCGGTATCCAGAGTGAGTGGGATGGAATCCGCCACAAGTGGTGGACATTCACCAAGGATGGGAAGCGCCGCGATTACAATTCACGGGACGTGGTGCATATCCCATTCATCAGGGATCCCAGCACAGGGCGTGGAAGAGGTCCACTGCAGATGTGTGGAGTCGCCTCCAATGTGGCGGTAGAGGCTGACTATTGGGCATCTCGCTTCTTCGTCGGATCCATGCCCAGCCTGTACCTGGATTCCAAGGTGCCGTTGGCAGGTGACGATCCACAGACCATCAAAGACAAGTGGCTGCAGGATCCACCTAACGTGCCCAAGGTGGGATATAACCTGGAGCCTCATCAGATTGGCTGGAATGCTGAGAATGCCCAGCTGACCGAAAGCCGCATGTATTCGCGTGGAGAGGCGGCGTTGATGTTCGGTATTCCAGGGCGGATGCTTGAGTACTCAGAGAGTGGCTCGTCGATCACTTATGCCAATGTTGGTGATTTGGCTACAGAGCTTGTGCGGCTCACATTGGGTCCGGTGTACCTGGAGCAGATTGAGCAAGCATTCAGTGACCTCCGGCCGCGTGGCACTGAAGTGCGCTTTGACGTGGAAGGTTTTGAGCGTGCTGATGTGAAAACGCGGTACGATATCCATGAAAAGGCTATTGCGCTTGGGATTTACACTGCAGATGATGCGGCTGCCAAGGAAGGCGAGCGTGGTACATTCCCCGAAGTGCGTCCGGCTCCATTGAAGGTGGTAAATGGCTAACTACGTCAATACCTACAACGGTCAGACCCGCAGCTCCGATGTGCTGCTGGGATATCCGTATGTGGAGCTGGATGAGGGCACCGGGGAACCTGCCGGATCCATTGAATTTGCAGAGCGCACTGCAGAAGCCATCCTGCTGGATGTGGGCACCGATGCGGAGCTTGCGGCCATTGCTCTCAGGCAGGAAGAGGCCAGAGAGACACCACGCAAGGTGCTGAGCAATACGCTCCGCAAGATCATCCGGGATGCAGAGGCGGAATCCTGATGCCGGAGCTGCTGCGCTTTGATGGGATCGAGCCAGATGTAGAGGTTCGGTCTGAATCGGAGCGTGAAATCGGTATCCGGTTTATGAAGTATGGTGAGATTGGCCGTACTCAGGAAGGTCTGGAAACCTTTGAGCCGGAGGATGGGCAGTCTCCGTGGCTTGGGGATCCGACCTCCATCATCCTTCGCGCTGAGCATGAGGGACCACCTGCTGGGCGTGGTGTGGCCCTGGAAGAGCGTGGAGATTCGGCAGTCCTGATTGCCAAGGCAGCTCCCACAGCGCGTGGTGATGAGCTGCTGACACTGGCCAAAGAGGGCTATTTCAGAGGTGCGTCACCCAGCTTCATTCCCGTTCCTGGTGGTACCAAGTACCGCAATCAGGGCCGGGAACGTGTGACGGTACGCACCAAGGTTGATCTTCGGGAAGTGTCGCTTACGTGGCGGCCCACCTACTCAGGTACGGAAGTGCTGTACACAAGGGTTCAGGAGGATACACAGGTGACAGACCAGACCGCCGATGCGGGAGAGCCGGTGCCGCAGACGAGCGGTCTGGAGCTTCCCACCGATGTTGGCCAGCTGAATGATTACCGTCGTCGGCTGGAGATCCTGGAGCAGCGCTCCAGCACGCAGACCGATGCGCCGATTCCGGTTGATGATGGCGTGCCGACTGCTGGTAAGGGTGACTGGATGCAGGCAGCGCTTACCCTGATGGAGGGCGGAGAGCTTCACCCGCTGCAGCAGCGCACACTGGCTGACAACATCAGCTCCGACAATCCCGGTTTCATGCCGGTTGTGTACAGCAACGAGATGATCGGGATCATCGACGCCACACGGCCCTTCCTGCAGTCGGTGACGCGCATCCCGATGCCCGCGTCCGGTCTGCAGATCAGTTATCCGCGCATCACTCAGCGACCACTCGTCGCAGAGCAGGAAACGGAAAAGACCGAGGTTGCCTCTCGTAAGGTGACTACGGATCGAGTGACCAAGGACATCCGCACCTTTGCCGGTGCCGGTGACCTGTCCATTCAGATCCTGCGGCGGTCGTCTCCCGAATTCCTGGGAGCGTACCTGGACCTGTTGGCAGAGGCGTACGCTTCTGTCACTGAGGATGCCGCGGTGGACTCGCTGCTCGCTGCTGGCATCACTGCCGGGACCGGCCAGTTTGAGGCGGATGCACCGGAGTTTGGTGAGTCCTTTGAGAATGCGGCTGCCGTGGGTCGCACCCTGAAGCCGGACCGGATTTGGCTCTCGACCACGGCTCTCAGCCTCTTCATCAATGCCAAGGTTCCCTCTGGTGGTGGCGGGACTCCGATGTACCCATCCCTGGTGGGACTTGGTGGCCTTGGTGGTGGCGGCACTGACCTTGGCATGCAGCTCCAGCCGGTGTGGACGCCAGCGCTCGACAATGAGGCTGTGGATGTGATCATCGGTCCCAGCCGAGGCTTTGCCTTCGCTGAGGCGGACGCGTTCACACTTCAGGCTGACGTTCCTGGACGCCTTGGCCGCGACGTGGCCCTTGGAAACTTTATCGTGTTTGTGGAGCTGTATCCCGCAGCCTTCACTTCCTACGTTATTGCTACCTGATCCTGGAGGGATGGTATGGCGGACTGGCCCACAGCGGCAGTAGTGCAGGCACAGCTAGGGATTACGAATCCCAGCGCTGAGACCACGATTGTGGTGACTGCTGCTGTGGGCGCCGCCATTGCTCAGGTGAAGATGGACGTGGTGGGTACCGATCCAGATGGCACACTCACTAATGAAGAGCTGTGGGACGAGCGGTACCCTGACGGTCCCACAGATTCACTGGCCATTGCGGCTCTGATCCTTGCGGTGATGAGTGTGAAGGCTCCTGATGCGCCATATGGGATTGCAGCGGTATTCGATACCGGTGGGCTGCGAGTGGCGCATGAGCATCCCACCTATCAGCGCATGCTGGCAGGGCACCGTCATTCCTTCAGTCTGGGCTGATGGCTGATCCGGTGGATGCCCTCGTATCTGACATTACCGATGCCCTCTCAGCAGCCGGTATCAGTGGTGTGTCAGTCACCGATGGACCCAGGAATCAGATCAAGCCACCTACCGTGGTCATTCGTCCTGACAGTCCCTGGATCGTGCCAGACCGCTTCTGTGCCGATCAGCAGCGCTATCAGGCGATCATGGTCGTTACGGCAGCCACTCCGGGTGATGGGCGTCGTATGCTGTACGGCATCGGAAGGGCAATCAGAGAAGCAGCAGACGGAGCGTGGAGCTGGGAATCGATCACTCCACCTATCATTGATGAGTCAACAGGGACTCCGTTCCTGGCGGCTGGTGTTCGGTTGATCTATCGGAATGAAGAGGAAGAGGAATCCTGATGACGGCTCCCATCATCGTTTACCGCCCTCTGCTCCATCTTCAGCCTCTGGATGAAGAGGGTGAGGATGATGGTGCAGCGGTCGATGTGTCCTGCGATATGTCCAGCGTCGAGCTGACTGTTGATACACCTACCACGGACGTTTCCACCTACTGCGGGAATTTCCAGATCCCCGACGATATCACCGTAGGTGCCACCTTTGAGGTGACGGTTAATGCAGACACTGATTCCCGGTGGTCTGCACTGGTCGGGCAGCGCGTGCGGGCAGAGCTGTATGACCGCACTGACTCCACCAAGTACCGCACTTTTGAGACACAGATTCAGCTGAACCCTTCGCTGTACGGTCCCACCACTCCGGGTGAGCCGCGGACATTCAGCTTTGATGTGGCCGTGCTGGGTGACGTGGAGTGGGCTAACGTCCCAACCTGATCGCAGTAAATAGAGGGCACTTCACATGGACTGGCTAGAACGTACAGACATTGATCGGATCTTGGACAACCTCAGTGCTGATGACTTGATTGAGTCTCTGTCTGTGGAGAACATTTCGCAGATCAAGAAGATCACAGAGTCATTCAATCGAGCAGCAGTGAGGCTGGGTGCCGGTACAGAGGCTGAGCCCGCCACCACGCGTGTACGGGCACAGGATCTGAAGTACATGACTCAGAGGATGGGGGAGGTTATCAACATTGATAGCCCTTTGTCCGAAAGCACCGTACGCTCGTTGGATTCTGTCGCTACTGGCGAATGACTCCGACTGAGGTGAGGCAGCTTACGGTGCATGAGTATCTGGCCATGCTCAGGCACATGGACGAAGAGCGTCGGGAGCGGAAGAGGGCAGCAGCCAAAGGTAAGAGGCGGCGCTAGATGGCACAGAAGGATCTGCAGTACGGGCAGCGCACCATTCGCCGCATCTTGGAAGAGCTGGAGCATCCTGTCGATCTGGAGCATAAGTACGCTGCTGCCATCCTTGCCCAGGCACTCTCTAACGCTGCTGGACGGCCCACACCACAGGCGCCTATGGCTGCAGATAATCTTGTTGTAGAAGGCGCTTCCATCGGCCCTCTCACCGGGGGAGCTCCGGCAGAGGTGGCCATAGGATCGGAATTCGGATCAGTGGTCTATCCCCAATTTCACAAGCCTCCGAATCCACGCGGCTACTGGCTGTATCCTGCTGCTGAAGATGTGCGCGTGCTGGCAGAGGCGGATAAGGCATTGGAAGCAGAGCTGGATCGAATCATCAGGACGAGTGTCTAGATGGCCACTCTTGATCTGATTGTCAATGTAGTTACTAAGGGTGCTAGGGATCTGGATACCCTCAGTGGCAAGCTGCGTGGGTTGGGCACCGGTCTGTCCATCGGAGTCACTGCACCGATCCTGGGTATAGGTGCTGCTGCCCTTACCGCTGCACAGGATGCTGAAGAGGCACAGACCAAGGTGGAGTCTGTGTTTAAGAGCATGGAAGCTTCTGCGTGGACCACGGTAGAGGCTCTGGATGCTCAGGCAGAAGCATTGATGAATGCGACCACTTTCGATGATGAGTCCATCAAAGATGCTCAGGCTGTGTTGCTTACGTTCAGTGAGGTTACGGGTGAGTCTTTTGATACCGCCCTAGAGCATTCGGCAGACTTGGCTGCTTTCTTTGAGACGGATATGAGCAGTGCCGCTGAATTTCTAGGGAAGGCATTGCAGGCACCTGATGATGGACTGGCCAAGCTTGGGAAGCGGGGCATCATCTTTAGTGAGGAACAAAAGCAGCTGGTAGCTGACCTGATGGCTGCCGGTGATGTTGCTGGGGCACAGGCGGTTATCCTGGATGAGGTGGCGCGGCAGGTGGGGACTGTTGCTGAGGATCTGGCTGCCACGTCCGGTGGGCAGATGGCACAGGCCATGAATCAGCTGGGAGAAGCAGGCGAAGCTATCGGAGTATTCCTGCTGCCTGTGCTGTCTACGTTGGCTGGATGGCTTTCACAGCTCGCAGGATGGTTCACATCACTCGATCCAGCTATGCAGGGAGTGATTGTTACCATTGGTGGCATTGTGGCTGCCCTAGGGCCGTTCCTGTTGATCCTGAGTGCACTGTTGCCTGCTATCGGTGCAGTGGGCGTGGTGATCGCTGCACTGGCATCACCTATCGGTGTGATTGCTCTGGCTGTGGCTGCCTTTGCAGTGTGGGTCGCTACCCATTGGGATCGTATCGTCGAGCAGACAGGGATGCTCTTCGATGCCGTGTCAGGGATCTTCACTGCCATCGGGAAGGCGTTTGAGGATCTGGGTACCTGGATCGGTGAGGTGTGGGACACCATTACCGGTATCTTTGGTGATGCCGTGGATGCCATTGGTGATTTCGGGAAGAAGATGTGGACACCGGTATCCAAGGGATTTGACTCGGCCATTGATGCCATTAAGGGAATCTGGAATGCCTTTGTCGGATTCTGGAACGGCATCCAGATCAGTGTGCCGTCAGTGGACATTCCACTGGTGGGACGGGTCGGAGGATTCACCATCGGCCTACCGGACCTGCCGCGGTTGGCTGAAGGTGGGATTGTCACTCAACCCACGTTGGCCATCATCGGTGAGAAGGGACCGGAAGCCGTGGTCCCGTTGGGACAGGGCATCGGTGAGTACCACACTCACATACACTTGGAATTCACCGGTGAGCCGCCAGAGGATGACACGGAGCTGTTGGATATCCTCCGTCAGGCAGCGCCATTCATCGACGGTAGGCTGAGGCTGGCTGATGGCTGATGGTCATTGCATCAGGGTCCGTGCACTGGATGTGCAGAACGGCGCCAAGCCGGAGCTGGCTACCATCTGGCTGGATCTGGAGCGTGGGTACTTTGAGCGTCCCGATTCAGAGGGAGAGGATGACACCATCCCTGGTGCCGATGGCATGGTGGCGGGACTGTGGCGCAGGCGTCGCAGGCTGCTCCAGCTGCAGGGATACACCAAGGGCATTGGTGGCACTGAGGATGAGCGCTGGGAGAGCTGGCACGATGCACAGGAAGCGCTGCTGGGTGTGATGCCGATGCACAGTGCACCGGGACTGGTAGAGGTGGATGGCCCGTACCTGGGCATCCCTACCGGCACTACTCGATTCCTGTACGCCCGGTGCACAAGGCAGCTGGGCGGTCCGGTCCTGAATCACATGGCCTATCAGGCGTGGAGCTTTACGCTGGAGTGCATTGATTCTCCACCGGAGTGGCAGACAGAGCCTAGCTGATGGCTACCGTCTACCACTATGACCTGTACCCACGTACCGATCCCAAAGACGGTACGCGCCTTGTACGGTTCACCAGTCTCCAGAAGGCCACCTATCGGGATGTGATCGGAGTCGGTTCCGGTGTGGGTGTGCTGCGCTCCACCCATGCGGATGCTGATTTCCTGGATCCTCTTGGTGAGCAATACGTACGCGTGGTGGAGGAAACCGATGCGGTAGAGACTGTGGTCGGTGGCTTCTGGCTGAGTGACAATCAGCATGAAACCGCGGTACGACGGGACACCAAGCGTCTGACCATTGCCGGTCCCGGCACGTTGGCCTATCTGGCGCGGTCGGTGATGGCACCGCATACCTACATTCACGATGTATTCACCGGTCAGGATCCCTATGACGACCTGTGGCGGCTGGGGATGCAGTCCACCTTTTACGCCAATGGTGCCCACCTTGGAGCCATGCTGTGGCGGGTGATCTATGAGGCACAGCACTATCGCACTGGTGCCACCTACACCCACAAGCATGCCGATGGTCTGATCTATACCGACAGTCATGCCGATGACCGCACTGGTGGCAGTGCCATCGCTGAGCTGACCATGGGTTTCGATCAGAACGAGGATTCCGATGGGAATGACTGGACCCTGGAGTCCGGGGAATTCACAGCTCGCGTCGGTGAGAACGTCCTGTCCGTGGTGCAGCGTCTGATCCAGGCAGGGTTGTACCTGGAGATGGATCCGGATACCTTTGAGCTGAGGGCATGGGAAGGGCGTCCCACGTCCCGAGGTGGCAGGTCTACGGACCGTACCGGCTCCAGCTGGGCGTCTGACGTGGTGCGCTTCCAGTCACCGACTGATGGCACCACTGACACCGGCAATATCAAGAGTGACACCAAGCGTAAGCTGAAGAGTTTCCTGCGTCGTACCCTGGTGTGGGCCGGTGCACAGGATGTGTATGCCAAGTCCACGGCTGCTGGTGACGTGCGCTGGGAGGGCTTTGAGAGTGCCAACCTGGGCACCACTGCTGCTCTCCAGCAGCTGGCGTCTGCCCAGATCACCGCACGCGAAGAGGCTGCAGATGCGGTAGATCCCAAGATGAAGCTGGGTGACGACCCGGCCAATGGCTTCTATCGTCCTTGGCAGGAAGTGCGGCTGGATGAGCTGGTGACGGTCCATACCGGCTCCGGGACATGGGACTTTGACAGTCAGACCTTCCCGGTGGCAGGGCTCAGGATCGAGCTGCAGTCCGGTGGTGATTGGGCAGCCTACGCGGAGCTGGGTGCGTCCTTTGAGGCTGGCAGGGAGCGTCAGTTCACCGTTCCACCTTCTCCCGCTACCAATGAGCTGAGGCTGTGCGATGCCTTTGTTCCCGGCAGTGGTGGACTGGATGTGCTGTATGACCTGAATTGGGAGGGTGTGGTCGAGGAGACTGTCGCCATCTACCCGTCGGGCACGGGTGACTGGCCGGTCAACCCGGCCCAGGTTGGTGCCTCTCCCACTGACCCGCTTGGTGATGGTAGTGGTGTAGTGGAGTGGGGAGGTGCATTCGGAGGTGACGCCAGCAGTCCACAGCTACCGGCCACGGCGGGGACCACGTACCGCTGGGAAGGCTATATCCGTTCCACCTGTGCGGGTGACGGCGGCTCCGGGATTGTGGTCAAGTTCTACAACGTCGGCAGTGGTGAGCTATCGACCACCTTCATAGCCACCATCGACCCGCCCGCGAATACGTGGGAGGCGTTCAGCACCGACGTTGTAGCGCCCACCGGCGCGGTGTCTATGAAGATGGTCCCGACTGGCATCGGTGCCTGTCGCGCGTACTACGACAAGATCGTGGTATCCGGTGTCTCCGATATTGTCGAGGAAGAGAATCCATACGCTGGCAACAGTCCGTACGCTGCTCGCTGTGACCACACCCATCCTGCTGCTGACCATGAGCACGATGATGAGTACGCTCCATTGGGTCACAGTCACTCTCTCGTAGAGCTTGATGACGTAGACGTTTCGACGCCACCAACTGATGGCCAAGTCCTCGCTTTCGATGATGCGACCGAAACGTGGGTTCCCAGCACTGCATCAGGTGGAGGGCTGACGGTCGAGGATGAGGGTTCGCCGTTATCGACTGACGCCACAACGCTTGACTTCGTCGGTGCTGGCGTTACCGCTACCGGGTCGGGTGCCACCAAGACCATCACCATTCCCGGAGGCGGTGGAGGGGTTGTAGCCGTCCACAAGTCAGCCGACGAGACAGTTAACAACACATCGACTCTCCAGAATGACGACCATATCCTGTTCGCGGTTGGGGCCAACGAAAAGTGGGCGTTTGAGCTTCAACTGTTCGTCATCGGTAACTCAACAGCCGACTTCAAGATGGGGTGGAGTGTGCCATCGGGTGCGACGATGCGATGGTTTGCTGGCTTCGGGGCAACGGCGGCTGGCGGAGACTTGCATGGTCTGGCGTCGGGCGAGCTGTTGACGGAATCAAGTACGCGCGACTTATACGTCAACGGCACCACCCACCATACGCTTGTGGGCTATGTATTCAACGGGGCCACACCCGGTAACGTGGTCCTGCGGTGGGCGCAGAACACAGCTAATGCGTCTAATACGACGCTGGAACGTGGTACGTTCCTGATCGCGCACCTGCTCTCTTGACAGGCTGGAGGCACTGCTTGACACCCTATACCTATACCCACTAAGGTACCTATGCAAGTGAGGTTGCATGGGTAAATGATCCCCAATCCCGGTTTCGGCACCTCACCTCTGCCGGAGCCGGGATTGCTCTATCAAGTGAGTTTGATGGAAAGGGTGGCCACAGTGAATGGCTCTCAGAGGCCGAGAGAAGGGCAGGAAGGACTGTCCAGGTGGGAAGAGGTGCTATTTCCCTCTTACCGCATTCGGAAGCCTTCTGCCACCTCTGATGCGCTCCCTAGGTGGATACAGCGCATGCGGGAGCAGGGACAGGCCAAGGATCTGACTGGATACCTGAGAGGTGAGAGCAATGACCGTTAGCACCGGATGGTGCCCTAGCTGCACTTGTGGATGGCATAGGCAGCTGGATGCCTTTGATGTGACTCCACCGGAGGCTGAGTGCCGGGATGCTCAGTGTGATTGTCACCGGGGTTTCTGGCAGTCAGTGGACACGGAGAGCCACACTGACGAACTGATGAAGCGCTATGCCTATGGTGACCGGTGATGGAGTGGCGGGATTTCTTCAGAGGCTGTGTCGTGGTGCTGCTGCTGCTACTGGTGATGTTCCTGCTGGGTGCCCTGGTCCCGGCACTGGTGAGGTGGCTGACGTGACAGGCGAGCGGCCCATTGATGACGAGCGAATCTGCGGCTACTGCGGGGCCGCTGTACGGGCCGACTCCCCCAGCCCCGAGGGCGCGGTACCGCCCGGAATTGACCCGGCAACCGACATGCGCTATCGGCCCGGTGATGATCCGATGGACTCCCCCAGCCCTGCAGTCGCGCACCACGATGCCGGGAAGATGGAACTCGGCTCGGCAAAGACCACGACGTACGGCAAGCCCAGCCCCGAGGGCGCGAACCCCTACGAGCAGCGCGAACAGTCCGCAGTTGGCTCGCCTCACGCAGAACCCTATAAGGTGCCCAGCCCCGAGGGCGCGGGACCGGATCACGATACCCCGCTGTTCGATGAACGAGGTTTGCCAAACAGCAAGCGATTCTCGCGGCTCAGCCCCGAGGGCGCGGAGCCACGGACGGAAGCGACTATCGCATGGCCGAAGTCATGGACGCCCGACGACATAGCATGGGCCCAACGCCAGATCATCGGAGAATGGCGGCGCGCAATTGGATTGATGAGAGCCGCCCTGCCCGAACCCTCGCTCGACGTGCTGGCGACGGCGCTCCACGAGATCGGCGGCGAGTTCTGCGACCCGTTCACCGACGACCATCCGGTCGGGATGCACAACAGTCAGGCCGCCGCCATCATGCGCGAAGCCGAGGACTCCGAAGATATTGCGGGCGATCTCTGGCATCAGAAGGAGGGGTGGCATAGCCTGCCCAGCCCCGAGGCTGAGAAGGGTATGGACCGATGAGGGAGCTGAAGGTGCATGCCTGTACGTGGTGTCACAAGGTGATCTGGCCTTGGCAGGACAGGAAGAAATACAAGCACGGTCCCAGGATCCACAGAAGGTGTGCACAGGCCATCGGCCGCATGGTGGAACAGGATCAGGTAACCGGGATCTGAGATGTTGCTGCCACTCCCGGACTGGCTGGCCATCCTCATCGTAGGTGGCAGTCTGGCAGCCCTGGCAGCACTACTGGAGACACGTAGAGGTGAGCAAGATGAGTGACTGGATCGGGATCGGCTATTGGGAGTGTGAAGCTCCATTGGAGCCGGATGAGCAGAGTACAGACATAGCACTGCTCACGAAGATCAACATTCCTGAAGGTGTGACCATTAACCGGATGACGGTATGGGTGCATGGTCGGGAATGGGAGTGGCAGCGCGTCAATGCAACGGTGATGAGGTGAGGTACCGGGACAGCGGAGACTTCCCAACAGTGGTCTGCATTGACTGTGGAGCAGAGCTGGATAACAGCCAAACCAAGGAACACAACCTGATCCACGATCAGCTGAAGGACACAGAAAACCGCTCCCTTGCTGAAGGGGAACGGTCGTCTGCTCTCTCCGGGGTTGCACCGCAGTCGGCGTCCAATGGGAACGATATCCCAGCAGCTCTACAGAAGTCAACCTTCATGCCAGCCGGTGCCTTTCGTACCAGTGATCACATGTACTACTTCAATGGTGAGGGACCGGTACCGGGAGCCACCTCTGTACTCGATATCCTCAGTAAGCCTGCCCTCATCACCTGGAAAGCACAGGAAGCTGCTAGAGCTATGTACCGGTGGTGGTGGGAACACCAAGGTGAGCCCATCCCTACTGAGACAGAGCTTGTGAATGAAGCTCTGTCAGTGGCAGATCAGCAGCGGGACACTGCAGCCAAGCTGGGATCCAGTATCCACCTGCTGGCAGATATGGCCTCCAGAGGCGCTGTAAGCGATTCTGAGGGCTTCCACGTGTCAGATAAGGAAATCCCCTATCTGGATGCCTGGAAGCGGTTTATGGCCTTCCTGGAGGCTCAGGGAGGACGCATCGTATCCAGTGAGCATATGGTGTGGTCTGCCAATGGGTACGGTGGTACCTATGACCTGATCGTCGAATGGCAGGAGAAGCTGTGGCTGCTGGATATCAAGACCTCCAAGGGTTACTACCCTGAGTACGGTCTACAGCTGGCAGCCTACCGTTGGGCGGATTCCATCATCCTGGAAGGTGATCCATCCACGTATTCGATGCCGGAGATCCACCATGCCGGTGTGCTGCACCTTCGACCGGAACAGTATCCCGACACGGGATGGAGGCTGATTGAATACCCTATAACCTATGAGAAGGACTATATGTCCTTTTTAGGAGCATTAGAGGTCTATCGTTGGAGAAAGGAGGCAAGGTTCCTGAAGAGTGTACTGAATCCAGTAACAGGTACTGTTACCTAAAGGTAGGTACAGAAGCGTAGAAGGGATAAACAGCATCCCTCCACCTTCACCGCTACAGCACACTTCCGGTAGATATAAGCACCTATCGGGAGAAGGGATAGCGGCTGACCGAAACCGATACCGCTACATATACCGAAAGAGAGAACAATGCCCTTTGAGATTCCTACCAGTCTGGAGATCGCAGACGGTACCTATCCCGGTACCCTGGAGCGAGTGGAGCCATACAACCATCCTCAGTACGGGGATGGCAGGAAGTGGTTCTGGCTGATCGAGCACGATGGCAAGCTCGATTCCCTCTCCACTATCACCAGTGGCAATACCGGTCCCAAGTCCAAGTCCTATGCATTCCTCACCGGTCTGCTGGGACGAGCACCCAAGGCCGGGGAGCAGATCGAGGATCCGACCGGCACCAAGGTGCTGTTGCAGATCACCCACAATGACAAGGGATTCCCGACCGTGGCTGCTGTGCTGCCCTTCAGTGAGCCGCAGCAGGAGCTTCCCGGTATTCCCAGGTAAGTGAAGGGCTGGCAGGAAGAGGGCATCAACCTGCCAGCCTTCTCCATCTTAGAGGTGATCTGGTGGCCTTTACGATTGATCTGACAGAGACCGAATTCCAGAAGCAGGTTGTGAGGACCGCTGAAAAATTCGGATGGGAGTGGATGCACATTGGCCGTACCGGGACGCACGTCCCGAATGGAGCTAAGGGCACTCTTGGTCCCGGTTGGCCGGACCTGCTACTGGTGAGGGGTGATCGGCTGGTGATTGCGGAGCTGAAAGCGGAAAAGGCACCTCCACCTACACAGCAGCAGCTGTGGGTACTGGATCAGCTCCGTGCAGTGGCCATGGTCTACGTATGGCGTCCTAGCCAGATGAACCTGATCCTGGAGGTGCTGAGGTGAGATTGCGAGTGCTGCCAATTGAATTGGAGGAAGCCAATCGGCTGGTAGCAGCGTGGCACCGGCATCACCAGCCGGTGCAGGGTCATCGGTTCAGCATCGGCGTAGTGGATGAGGATGGAGCACTGCATGGTGCTTGTGTGGTGGGGAGACCGGTTGCACGGTTGGCAGGCACTCCACGCACACTGGTGGAGGTGACTCGCCTTGTGACAGATGGGACAGCTAATGCCTGTTCCATGCTGTATGCCGCAGCAGCACGATCTGCACAGGCTATGGGGTTTGAACGTATCCAGACCTATATTCTGGAGGAAGAGTCTGGAACGTCCCTCAGAGCATCTGGATGGACGTATGAGGGTGCAGCTGGTGGTGGACAGTGGAAGCACACCGATGGCAAGCCTCGTCGAGCAGATCAGCCTACGACGCTGAAGGGAAGATGGAGCAGGACGCTGAATCCCGATCAACCTGATGTTTGCTTCCCTGATTCTGTTCCCGATGATCGCTTGTTACTGTGGGATCCAGATCACCCATGAGACCGGGACCGAAACCCACCAATCCATGCTTGCACCAGCATCTGACTGGTGCCTACTGCCACCGCTCTTCTCGCGTGGATCGTGGCTATTGCTATGCCCACAAGCAGGATACTTGCAGGGAGTGTGGGGATATGCTGAAGGTGTTTCCTATTCGCAAGAGTACAATGGTGGTTGACTGATGGAATCCTTTGAGCTGGCAATCCTCTTCACCACAGCCGGTGCCCTGGTGGGTGCCGCTCTTATCAAAACCATAGTCAGTGCCGCGAAGCAGTTTGGTCTACCTGACCATGGACGGGCACCCATGGTGGCTTCCCTCGTGCTCTCAGCGGCCCTCATTGGCCTTGCCTTGTGGGGAAGCGATCTGATCGCAGACGGTATCAATGCTCAGGACGTGCTGGTCATCATCCTCAGCTGGCTTGGTCTGTATACCGCTTCCATTGGCGTGCATGAGTCCGCGGTGAAGGTGCAGCGCATCGCATCCGGCACCACCAATCCAGCTGGACCGGATCAGTAACGGGATGAACGGATGGCTGCAGAAAGTGCTAATGGTCAGTCTGCTGATCCTGACGTGGCTCTTCATCATCTTCGCGGCGCTGGCTCTGGTGGAGCGGTTCATAGCGCGCTTCTAGTGGGGGATGTGATGGCGGCACCACAACGACGCTCCACCGACCACGTGCATCCTGAGTACTGGACGGAGAATCAGCAGCACCGCTACGAGGATCGAGTGGTGAAGGAGATGGAGCAGATCCGGGAAGAGCTGGGAGTCCTGTCCACAAGGCTCCTGATGCTGCTGGGAGGGATCGTGCTGCTGGCCTTCCTGCTGCCCCTGGTGGCTCCCTTCATCCGTGACTGGCTGAACCTGCCTAGGGCAGCAGGCTTCCTGGTGTGAGGGACTTGACAGACTTGACAGGATGTGTTACACTATACATGTAAGGTGAAACACTAAGAGGTGAGGACAATGGCAAAGAGACGGCATGTGTGGCGTACCTGGAAGGGTCATCCCGACTACTGCGAGGCATGTGGACAGGACCGGACTCCGGAGACCATGAAGAAGGGATGCCGCCCGACGGTATTTCCAGGCTTCTGATGTGGGAGTCCAGGGGTGGGAAGCATGGCCGCTGGGGGAAGTACAAGCCATGGCATGCACAGCGCGTGGACGGCTGGCAGCCGCATCCCACCAAGCCTCTGTGCCGTGAGAAGGTGATCGGTGCCAGGATCGGCCCGTTCAAAACCAAGACGGAAGCAGACAAGTGGATCGAGCAGCACACGTAGTGAATCGCCGTTGCTCCGAATGCGGCGCTCCCATCGCGGGGCGTCGTAATCGTGTGACATGTTCTGTTGCCTGCCGTATGGCACGTAGCCGTCGCTTACGGCGCTTGGTACAGGTGGGTAGTTGATGAAGCTCAGGTTCTTTGACCAGCCCATTCATCCAGCTGGCTGGCAGCGTCCCAGCTCAGGTACCGGTGTGGATGACTACCGGGTGACAAACCACTTCTGGAGTCCCGATATCCTGAATGGTGGCACCCATCGCGCTACCGATATCGGGAATGCCAGGGAAGGGTATCCAGTCCTCACACCGGGACCATGTGAGGCGATGGGACTGAAGCACTTTGATGGTGCCCTGGGAGTGAGGATGGCTGACGGCAATGGTGGCTTCTGGAGCTTCTGGCACTTGGACTCCGTATCGGTACCCACCGGCACATGGACGCCCATAGACGGTGTACGGAAGGTGGGTACCACCGGGAACACCGGTGCCAAGCTGCCCAACGGATCCCCGATGCCAGCGCATACTCACATCGAGCTGGTACTGGACAATCGGCGCATAGATCCGGAACCGTTCCTGTTAGGAGATGACTACCCATGGACCGGCGATATGGTCATCTGTAAGCCTGCCAGGGAGCAGTGGAAGATCCCTGCCGGTACTCCGTTCTGGACAGAGGGACCGGAAATGGGACCACAGAAGGAATTCACTTCCCTGGAAACAAGGTGGAGCAACGGAGAAACCTCCGATGGCTCCTTTCGTCGCATCGAGTACGGCAGTGAAGAGCTGTGGATCAAGCGCGCCGATATCGTGCCTGTCTCCGGTACCCGGAATCCCGCCTCTGGATACGGAAGTCCCAGCATGGGAGCATCTGCAGCGCAGGTGAAGTCTGCACAGACACAAGCGGCTGATAAGGTGCTAGAGGCGGCTAAAGCAGCGGCCAAGACCTACGGAGCTTCCTGATGCCGAAATACCTGTATGTCCTGAACACCAATACTCGCAGGCTGCACCTGAAGGTCGATGGGCGATCCTATGAAGCCTGCAACCTGGATCAGCTAGTGGCGAAGCAGGAGTCTGCGGTACCACCCAAAGAGGGCAAGTACCACCTGTGCACGCGCTGCATGGGTACAGCTCCCATCGGCCCCGCGTGACTCTCACCGGGGAGCATCTGTAGTGGTGTCAGAGCAGCAGATGGGTGAAAGTGCCACTTCTGCCTATGAAGAGGCTCTGTCCCTTGCTATCGGGACGCCAGGGACTGTTTGTACCACCCGTAAGCACTACATTCCCAAGGGAACACAGACGCCACAGCACACTGAGCCATATCGGTTGGGATATGGACATGCTGATCCGGTGCATTGGCATTCGGTGTATGAGGACTACATTCGGTGTCCAGACACTCGTCCTACCATTGATGACGAGTGAGAATCCTGAATCTGTCGCTGGGACAGGACACCGGTGGGCAGCAGTGGAGACTTGCCAGGGCGTGGAGAGCACTCCGCCCACAGGACCATTACCTGTCCATGACCACGCGCCACACCTTCTACCCGATTGAAAACAGGCTGAATTGGCCGCTGCTCCGGAAAGAGTGGGAATTGGCAGACGTGGTGCACTTGAACAATGATCTGCGCTACATCGAGAATCCCCATATGAAGGGATTACCGAAGCGGCCACTGGTGATCCATCACCATGGAACGATGTTCCGCACTCGTCCTGATTACCACCTGCAGTCACTCAGGGAATACGATGCGGTGGGGATCGCTTCCACCGTCGATCTACATGCCATCGCCCCGGATGAGGTGAGCTGGCTACCACAGGCATACGATCCTGAGGAGCTCCAAGCGTATCGGCGAGAGTACAAGCCTGAACCAGGGATCCTGAAAGTGGCCCATGCTCCGACGAATCGCCCGATCAAGAGCACCGATGCCCTTGCCAATGCGGTAAGGAAGCTGCAGCGGCTGGGAGTCGGAATCAAGCTCGACATCATCGAGCGGGTGCAGAATTCGGTTTGCCTGAAACGTAAGGCGCAAGCTGACGTATTCGTAGATCAGCTGCTGCTGGGCTATGGCTGTAACGCCATCGAAGCATGGGGAATGGGAATCCCGGTGATTGCCGGTGTAGACGTGGAACGTACTCCCAAGCTGATCCACCAGGAGATTCCTCCCAACACCAGAGAAGTGATGCAGGAGAAGTGGGGCCGCTTCCCATTCATGGAAGCCACAGAGCAGACCCTGCATTCCGCTTTACTAAAGATGACCGATCCCAAGGTACGTGCCTATTGGAGCGGTAGAGGTAGAGCACACTTCAACAGACACCATGCCATCCATGCAGTGGTACCTGTACTGGAAGAGAAGTACAGGGAAGCAATTAACAGGACACTGAGTACTACCTATGTCTCCTGAACCCATGGACATAAACATCCACAGTACTAAGTGGCAGATACTCCGTAGGTTGGTACTGATACGTGACCATTACCAGTGCCAGCTACAGTTACAGGGTTGTACTCATCATGCGAACACAGTCGATCACATCGTGAGTCGCATGAATGGTGGCCGATCACAGATGAATAATCTGCAGGCTGCATGCGGTCACTGCAACATACAAAAGGGAGGCGGTTTTTTTAGCCAGCAGGGTTTACACGAC
>Ga0208685_1000261_pt1 | contig 19422 bp, 14 predicted proteins | sample EasRivMeERMLT890_FD_187533 | JGI IMG/M metagenome (GOLD analysis project Ga0208685, IMG submission 187533) | Soil microbial communities from meander-bound floodplain in the East River, Colorado, USA - East River MetaG ERMLT890 (SPAdes) (version 2) | ecosystem: Environmental > Terrestrial > Soil...
CGCGAGGGTCCAATCCGGCCAGTCGTAAACCAGCACCAGGCCGTTGATCATGATCTGTAGCAGCGTAAACGGGATCAGGATTTGCCAGCAGAGAACCATGAGCTGGTCAATACGGAGCCGCGGCATGCTGCCGCGCATCCACATGAAGAAGACGATGAAGGCTGATGTCTTGACGAGCATTAGTAGCGCCTGCGCCCAGGCATCAAGGTCGGTATTGAACGGCCAGATCCAGCCCCCGAGGAAGAGCAGCGATGCGAGGATGGAGATGAGCACGAGGCTGGTGAACTCGCTGAGCTGGAACATCGACCAACGGATGCCCGAGTACTCGACAGTTGCTCCGCCGACGACCTCGGATTCAGCGACGGGGATGTCGAACGGCTGGCGGTAGAGCTCGGCGAGTCCGGCGATGGTGAAGATGATAAAGGCGAGCGGCTGGTAAACGATCCAGGGAGTGTCGTCCTGGAACTCGACAATGGAGTACAGGTTCAGGCTCTGGCCGAGCATCGCGACCGCGACGACGGAGAGAACAAGGGGGACTTCGTAACTGATGAGCTGGGCACCGGCGCGCACGCCGCCGAGGAGGGCGTATTTGTTGTCAGAGCCCCATCCCGCCATGACGAAACCGACTATGGAGAGGCTGGAGATGGCGAGGATATAAAAGAGACCGAGGGCCATGTTGCGGATAAAGATTTCGGCAGTGAAGGGCAGGGCGACGAGTGCCATGATCACGGGAACCACGACGACGAACGGCGCCAGTTCGAACGTCCAGCGGTCGGCGGAGGTCGGACGCACGTCCTCCTTCGTGATCAGCTTAATCGTGTCGGCGAAGCCCTGGAGGAGGCCCCAGGGACCGACTCGCATCGGCCCCAGCCGTTCCTGCATGCGCCCAATGACCTTCCTCTCGAGCCAGGTTAGGGCAATCACGCCGAGCGGAAGCAGAAGTGCAACGATCAACAGTCGCACGAGGGCGTCGAGCGCATCGTTCGCGAAGATGTCGAGGAGATACATTAGCGGTCCACCTCGCAGAGGACGATGTCGATGGAGCCGAGGATAAGGATGACATCGGCGACGTAGTGGCCTATGGACATCTCCCGGAGGGCGGAGAGGTTGCAGAAGGACGCGCCACGCACTTTGTGCCGGTACGGTTTCTCGCTTCCAGTGGAGACGAGGAACACGCCGTACTCACCGCGTGGGCTCTCAACCCTCATGTAGATCTCGCCCGGTGGTAGGCGGAGGACGCGCTTAACCCCCTCGGCCATGATTGGGCCGTCCGGGAGTTGATCCAGCGCCTGCTCGACGATGCGGCAGGACTGCCGCATCTCCTCCATGCGGACGACGATTCGTTCGTAAACGTCACCTGTCGTTCCGGTTGGGATATCGAAGTCGAACCGGTCGTAGATCGAGTACGGCTCAGCGCGGCGGAGGTCATGAGGGACGCCGGCAGCCCGCAGCAGCGGGCCGGTGATTCCCCAGTTGATGGCCTTGGCCGGGGTCATAGGTGAGAGGCCGCGGCAGCGGGCCAGCACAACCTCGTTCGCCATCATCAAGCTATCGAGGTCGTTAACACCCTTGCGTACTTGGGCCACGATTTGGCGTGTGCGTTCTACAAAGTCTTCTGGGACATCCCAGGCGACGCCGCCGGGGCGGAAGTAGTTGTACATCATCCGCTCGCCGGTGATCTCTTCGAAGTAGTCCTGGACCGTCTCACGGTCGCGGAAGGCATACATAAACGAGGTCCCGAAGAGTCCGACGTCAGTTCCGAAGGCGCCGACGAACATCAGGTGGCTGGTGATCCGGTTCAGTTCAGCGAGGATGACACGGATGTACTGCGAGCGCTCCGTTGGCGTGATTCCGCCGAGGCGCTCGACAGCCTCGACCCAGCAGTGTTCGGTGTTGAACTGCGCCAGGTAGTCCGTGCGGTCGTGGAAACCTATGACCTGGCGGTAGTCCAGGTTTTCGGGGAGCTTCTCGTTCCCGCGGTGCATGTAGCCGATAACGGGGTCGAGATCCTTCACGATTTCGCCGTCGACGCTGATGACCATTCGGAATACGCCGTGGGTCGCGGGGTGCTGTGGGCCGACGTTGACGTTGATGTCGATCGTTTCGAGTTCACGCTCGCCGGGGACCAGGGTTTCGCGGGCCATCGCTACTTGTTCTCCTCGGAGAACTTCTTGAGCGCTTCGGCCACGAACTTCTTCTCATCCTCCGTGGACATTCCCTGGCCGCGAGCTTCGGCGCGGGCCTTCGTGATCACCTTGGCCTTCGCCTGTGCCAGCTCAACCTTTGACATCGCTGGGGCGGGGGCGGCTGCCGGCGCAGCGGCCCCGGCTTCCTGCTGCGCCGAGAATTCTTTGAGCTTCTCGGCCACGTAGGCCTTTTCGTCCTCGGTGGACTTCCCCTGGGCGCGAGCCTCGTCGCGGGCCTTTTTGATGACCTTTGCCTTAGCCTGTGCGAGTTCAACTTTGGACATAGCCGGCGCAGCAACTGCCCCGGCTGGCGGCGCTGCCGCCAGTTCTTCCTCGAATTTGGCGAGGGCTTCCTGGACGACGCGCTTCTCGTCCTCCGTGGAAAGACCGTCGGCGCGTGCCTTGTCGCGTGTTTTCTTGATGATCTGCGCCTTCTGCTGGGCGATCTGGATTTTCATAGCCTTCTCGTCGACGATGGGCGCGTGGCCGGAGGCCGCTGCCATCTGGCGCTTTGCCTCCTCCACAGCCTGGAGATAGTCCTCCTGCCACTCCTCGATCTCGGCCAGGGGGTGGCTCTTGCGGAGGAGGAAGTAGCCGAGGCCCTCTTCGGTCAGGAGAGGGCGCAGATCGGGGTGGCCGTCGTAGATGATGCCGAACATCTCGTGGGTCTCGCGTTCGTGCCAGTTGGCAGCGGCCTCCGGCTGGCTAACGGTGGGGACGTGGGGGTCAGCGTACGGGCAGCGGGTCTTCACCGTCACTGTCCGGCGGTGGGTGAACGAGTAGAGGTGGCAGACACTTTCAAGTTCATCCAGGTAGTCGACCCCGGATTGGCAGCGCAGGAAATCGAACGCGAGACGCTCGTCGCGAAACAGGTGCTCCATGACCCTCGTGAAGTCGTCCCGCATCACGCCTATCGTCTCGTCGCCGGTGGCTTCCAGGGGTTCGATGGACACCCCCGGAAGTGCTTCCTGGAGCACCCGGGCAATGGGTCCGGGCTCGGGTGCCGGAGCGACTTCGACGGCTTCCTGGGTCACGAGCGCCGTCCGATCTTGCCTCGGTCCTCCATGATCTTCTTCTGCAGGGCAAGGAACGCGTCCATGAGAGCCTCAGGACGCGGCGGGCAGCCGGGAACGTAGACATCCACCGGGATGATCTTGTCTACGCCCTGGAGGACGCGGTCGTAGCGGCTGTAGGGGCCGCCGTTTGTGGCGCAGGCCCCCATGCTGATCACCCACTTGGGGCTCGGCATCTGCTCGTAGAGGAGTTTGACCGCCGGGGCCATCTTCTTCGTCACCGTCCCGGAAACGATCATCACGTCGGATTGGCGCGGTGACGGCCAGGGAACGATGCCAAAACGGTCCAGGTCGTGCCGGGCCATGAAGGTTGAGATCATCTCGATGGCGCAGCAGGCGAGGCCGAAGGTAAGCGGCCACAGGGAGGACTTGCGTCCCCAGGCGATGAGCCAATCTGCGGGCATCGATAGTACCCCCGGCAGGAGTTGCTTGTAGACCGCGGATCCCTGGGTGGGGTCCGCCTCCGTGGCTTCAAGTGTCTTGACCTGCATCCGGAAGGGGGCATCGCCGGCGGTGATGGAGAACTGGGGGTCGTCGCGGACCTCGTAGACCTCCACCTCCGGCTGGGAACGAGGATCTATCGCCAACGGAGTACACCCTTCTTCCAGGCGTAGAGCAGGCCGAATCCGAGGATGCCGATAAAGGCGATCATCTCCCAGAAGGCCTGTTCCCCCAGCCGGACGAAGCTGACTGCCCAGGGGAAGAGAAATACGGCTTCGATGTCGAAAATTAGAAACAGGATTGCAAAGAGGTAGTAGCGGAAGTGCACCTGGGCACGGCTGCGACCGATGGTGAGCATGCCGCACTCGTAGGTGGCGCCTTTTGCCTCGGTCTTGCGGCGGGGCGAGAGAATGAGATTGCCGATGAGGGCGGAACCGACGAGGACAATGCCCAGGATTGCAGCGAGGAGAACCGCAATATAGTCAGAAAAAAGGTCGGAAATCACGTACGCGGGATCCCTGAGTTAGCCATTTGTGAGTTTTGCCACAAGGATGCTAGCATGGCCCCCTAGTAGTGTCAATAAGCGAAGTGTTCACTTCGTTAATCGCTTACTTTGTGATGAAATTGTCGAGCCCAGCGTGTTTAGGCCACGTTGACCCGCCGAAAACGCCATTGATAGGATAGGGTGGATTTCGCCCCCACTGACCGCCTAGTTCAAGGAGGTGCCGCAATGGTCGATACGGAACAGGTTACGGATGAAGCACAGAAGAAGGGTGGCGGTAAGAAGAAGTTCGTCTTGCTGGCTGCCATAGCCGCCGCGATTGCCGGCGTTCTCGTGTTCCTGCGCATCCGGAAAGGGAGTGACGAGGATGACGAGTTCGCCGACGACGAGATTTAATCCAATCTGCTCTGCAACTAACTGATGGAGATCGTCTGGCTAGGCCACTCCTGTTTCCGCATCCGCGGCCGTGAGGCCACCGTTATCATGGATCCGTGCCCTCCCGCTTCCGGGTACACGATAGGCAAACCCAGGGCCGACATTGTAACGATCAGCCATCAGCACCCTGATCACACCTACACCAAGGCTGTCACAGGAAGCCCCACTGTCCTCGACCGCCCGGGGGAGTACGAGATCGGCGGGGCCTTCGTCACCGGGATCCAGACGTTCCACGACGCTCAGCGCGGCGAGGAGCGGGGTAAGAACATCGCCTTCGTTGTCGAGATGGAGGACATCAGGGTCTGCCACCTGGGAGACCTGGGTCACACACCTTCAGCCGAACAGGTGGAGGACATGGTCGGGAGCGATGTGCTCCTGGTACCTGTCGGCGGTGGGACCACCATCGACGGCGCCGGCGCCGCGGAGGTGGTCAGCCTGCTCGACGCGAAGTTGGTCGTGCCTATGCACTACCACACGGAATCGCACAAGAACGGGTTGGATACGCCCGATCGCTTCCTGAAGGAAATGGAAGTGAAGTCGGTGGAGCCGCTGGCGAAGCTACAGCTCAGCCGCTCGGCCATACCATCCGAGCCGCAGGTCGTGCTGCTCGATTACGCACGCTAAGCAGCCCTGCCACGGGCCCAGAAATACGTGCCACTAACGGCGAGACCAGCGATGAAAGCAATCGCAATCAGCCCGTAGAGGAACACGCCTGATATACCGTCATCGCCGCCCGAAGAGGCGGCGGCCGGCTCTTCGGGGTCAGCAGGGCCGGTTGGAACGGATGCGAGCTCCTCGGGGACTTCCACAGGACGTCCTTCTATTGCCGCCACCAGCGCCTCTGAGATCACGATGTGACCGTTGTTGTTGGGATGGATCAGGTCCGAAGCCACCCACTGCTCGCCACGTCCCAGAAACAGTTCAAAGATGGTCACAAGTTGGGTCGAGAGCGCGGAGTTGGCTGACGTGGCGTTGATCACGCCATTGATCTGCTGGACCGCGACGCCCGCGAGCACTTCACGAGCGTCTCCTGTCCCCGAGTAGGGGTTGTACAGGTCAATGGTGTAGATTCGCGCTTCGGGTGCGCTCTCGCGAAGCTGCGCAAGGATATTCGTCAGGTTCTCCTGGAGGCCGGATAGCGTGTCGCTTATCGCGTCACGGCATTCCTCCGAACCCGTGTCGACGATGCAGGGCGAATCAGGCTCGGCGAGCTGCAGCAGATCGTTGCCGCCGATGTCGATGCTGATGATCTCAATCTCGTTCCCAGGGATATCGTCCCTTTCCCGTTCTTCGATCAGGCTCAGGGCACGCTCCAACTGGCCGTCGGGCTCAATCAGGTCAGCGCTGGTGGCACCCGGCTCCGCCAGGTTCGCCAGCTCCAGCCCGTCGGCGTACAGGCGGTCCTCTTCCGTCAGCGAGAAATGCGTTAGACCAACGTATCCCTCTGCCGCGGGATTGGCGGCGCCGATCCCAAAGGCCAGGGAATCGCCCAGGGCGAGGTAGACAGGGAGTTCGTCATCTCCCGCGAACGAGGCTCCAGGAGGAAACGCCAGCAGTGAAAGAAGTGCGCCGAACAGGGCGAGCCCGCGAATGCCCATCGTAGGGCAAGAGTTTATGGCAGGTACGCTAACGGGTCTACGGCGCCACCGATGTGAATCTCGAAGTGAAGATGCGGGCCTGTCGAGTAGCCGGTACTGCCAATGGCGCCGACTCCTTGTCCTTGTCCAACGTACTGACCCTGGCCGACCCAGATATCCGAGAGGTGAGCGTAAAGGGTCCTCGAGCCGTCGTCGTGCTGGATGATCACGTGATAGCCGTAGCCCCATGAATCGTATGCCGCGAGTACCACGGTGCCACTAGCAGCGGCTCCAACTGGTGCGCCGTAGGCACCAAAGCCGTCGATATCGATGCCTCGGTGCCCGCCGCTGTAGTAGGTGCTGATGTTGCCGTAGAACGGCCAGATGAAGCCGGAGCTAACGGGGTAGCTCGGGGGCGGAGGTGGTGGAGGCGCAGCCGCGGGCGGCGGCGCGTCGGGCTCGGGTTCTGGCACCGGCGCGGGCTCCGGCTCCGGCTCCACTACTGCCACAACAGGAGCGGGGGGAACGGCACCCGGAAGAATAAGGACCATCCCCTCGATCACGTTGTCCGGGGTAGCGAGGTTGTTGGGTCCGAACGAAAGGATGCTTGCAACGTCAATCCCGTAGTAAGACGCGATGTCGTTCAGGGTGTCGCCAAGGGTGACGTTGTAGACGATTCCGTTGACCCCCGGCACGAGAACCGTTGCGCCAACGAGCAACATATCGGGGTTGCTGGCGACGCCGGGGTTATTCCAGATGATGTACTCCTCGCTGATGCCGAAGGCAGCGGCGATCGTGGAGATGGTGTCGCCGGGTTGCACGGTGTAAGTGAAGAAGGCGGGAGCGGGTGGGGGTGCCTCGGTGGGCACAGCCTCAGCGGGCGCGGCGGTTGGAGCGCCGGGCGTACCCAGCGCAGCCGCGTCGGTGGCCTGAGCCTCTTCCTGATGGCGTCCAAGGACCGAGGGTACGGTTGCGATGAGGACAGGAGGCCTGAGGTACCCGGCGGTGATCTCGGCCACCGGCTCAGGTCTGGCGCTTGCACCGGTTGGGGAGATGGCGGTGACGTTGCCGGCCACCGCGGTGATTACCGCTACCAGGGCCAGTGAGAGAAGGAAACCGTGGAGGGCGTAGTTCCTGTATTCGGTTAGCGACTGCCCCGCTGCTTTCAAGCGAGACGACCGCCCTTCACGCTCCGGCTGTTGAGGCTGCCGGAGTGGAGCGCGCGGCTCTCGTATGATGAAACCTCCTATTGTGGAGCCCCTGCTTCACGACCCCGCATCCGTGCTCTTCCTAGTCCGGTTTGCAGCTACCGGCTGCAGCTACTTCGGGGTAGTCTATCCCTTTGTCCTTGATTTCACAAGTTGACGGCTTACAAATTCATACGGGGGAACTACCTGATAAAGACTCGTGCCGTACGTAAATCGGCAGAAATGTGGAAACTTTGTAACGTTCCCTAAATCGTGTTGTTAGATGGCGTCCTTCAACGTAGCCAGGAACTCGGTGTTGGTCTTCGTCCGGCCCAGTCTTTCGAGGATTAATTCGGTGGCTTCCGTGGGGTTCTGCGCATTCCCACCGACGAGTGCAGTCATGCGACGGAGAAGCACCACTCGTGCGTAAGTCCCTTCGTCCAACAGCAGTTCGTCGCGTCGGGTGCCGCTGCGGGCAATGTCGATGGCCGGGAATACTCGCTTTTCGGCGAGACGCCTGTCCAGCCATAGTTCCCAGTTACCGGTACCCTTGAATTCTTCGAAGATGACCTCGTCCATACGGCTGCCGGTGTCGACCAGACAGGTGGCGATTATCGTTAGCGAGCCGCCATCCTCTACGTTGCGCGCTGTACCAAACAAACGCTTCGGCGGGTGCAGGGCAACTGGATCGATACCTCCGGAAAGAGTTCGGCCAGAGGGTGGAAGTGCAAGGTTGTAGGCGCGTGTCAGGCGGGTGATTCCGTCTAGCAAAACCATGACGTGACGTCCGGACTCGACGAGACGCTTGGCTCGGTCAATGGCCATTTCTGCGACCCTGGTCTGCTCTTCGACCGGATCGTCGAACGTTGCCGCAACGACTTCGGCATCCTGGACAGTCCGTCGCCAGTCGGTGACTTCCTCCGGGCGTTCACCGACAAGGACGACGAGGATGTAGATGTCTTCGTAGCGATTGGCGGCGGCTGCGGCGATCGTCTTAAGGAGCAAGGTCTTGCCAGCCTTGGGCGGCGAAACGATGAGGCCACGTTGTCCGCGGCCGACGGGCGCTATCAGATCGATGACGCGCGTTGAGAGATTGGAGACACCTTCTTCGAGCAAGATCTGCTCATCCGGGAAAATCGGCGTGAGTTGCTCAAAGTACGGTCTACGCTTGGCCGTATCGGGGTCGAGCCCGTTAACCGCGTCGACGCGAAGGAGACCGTAGTATTTCTCGGATTCTTTGGGTGGCCGAACGGCACCCATTACGTAATCGCCGGTGCGCAGAGCGAAGCGGCGGACTTGTGTCTGGGAGACGTACACGTCGCTGAGGCTGGGCTTCGATCCCTCGGTCCTCAGGAAACCATAGCCATCGGATGCCATCTCGAGGATGCCGCCGGCGAAGTAGTTCCCTTCGCGCTCGGCTTTTGCCTGGATAATCTTGAAGACGAGGTCCTGCTTTCGCAGCCCACCGGTGCCGCTGAGACCGAGGTCTTTGGCAACGTCGACGAGTTCGTCTTTAGTCTTGGTTTCGAGTTCTGTAAGGTTCACGGACACTCCGTACTGTGGGAATAAAGATAGGGGTTGGGCAGAACAAAAATGATGGGGTTCAGAAGGGGGAACGGGGAGCACTCACCTGTGCAACTAAAACGATACTCCAGCAATAGAGGACGCGCAATAGCCGACTGTTGTTGTCGTTTTAGAAGGGCTGGAACACCGACAGAGCTACGGCTGCGGGGATTAGCACAACGGCGATCCCGCCGAAGAGCAGTGGAACAGGATCGGACATCGCTTCGTCGAGTTCCGGCACGTTCTCTCCAAGGCGGATGGTCTGCAAGGCAGCTATCCTTGCGCGCCGCATCCCGATCCCGATGAGGGGAAGGCAGACCACAAGCGTCACGATGTAGATAACGTCCAGGAGCAGGAGCCAGGCGGGGCCGAGCAGGTTGTAATCGAGGGCGGCCCAGAAGAACAAGCCAGTTGCCACAGTCGCGATCGCTCCCGGCACGAGCAGCAACCCCTGGTAGTGCGAGGCATCGTTGTAGGACTCCAGGCGGCGTTCGACATCCCGGACCTGCCATCCGTTTACCAGGGCGAACTGGACAGCGGTCAGCCCGGCAACGTACCAGAAGCATGCAAGGACATGGAAGAACAGGAAGAGTTCGGCGCTACTGCTCATCGGTATGGCAGGCGATCAGGATGCGGTTGTCTGGGTTACTTGCGATGCCTTCGCCGGCATTCCATGTCCACTAGCGCCAGTCCGCCGTGAAGCCCTTTCCAGCGCCGCCGCGGTAAAGCCGCTGAACAGGGGATGCGCCCGTCCGGGCCGCGACCGTAGTTCCGGGTGGAATTGGGTACCTACCATCCAGGCGTGATCCCTGAGTTCCGCGATCTCGACAAGGCCACCATCGGGTGAGGTACCGCTCACGGCCAATCCGGCATCGGCGAGCTGCTCTCGGTAGTCGTTGTTGAACTCGTATCGGTGGCGATGGCGCTCGAGCACCTCATCGGTGCCGTACGCATCGGCCGCGGCTGTTCCGGGCACCAGGCGGCACGGATAGACACCAAGGCGCATCGTTCCGCCCTTGTCCACAACTCGCAATTGTTCGTCGAGCAGGGTGATCAAGGGATGTGCAGTCTCGGCGTCGAATTCAGTGGAGTTAACATCCTCCGTCCCCAGGTGCGTTCGTGCGAGTTCGACGACCATCACCTGGAGTCCCAGGCAAAGCCCCAGGTACGGGAGGTTGTTCAACCGCGCATATCGGGCGGCGTGCACCTTGCCCTCGAAGCCGCGCTCGCCGAAGCCACCGGGAACGACGATCCCATCGATGCGCGCGAAGATCTCTGCCGCATTCGTGGGCGTGACGTCCTCGGAGTGAATCCAGTGGATGTTCACGGCACAAGATTGATCGACACCCGCGTGGATAAGCGCTTCTTTCACAGAGAGATAGGCGTCCGGCAATTCCACGTATTTGCCGACGATCGCCACCTCGATTGCCCGCTGCGGATGCTGCAGCCGGTGGACCCAGTCCCTCCATTCATCCAGATCCCCCGCGGACGCCCGCAGGTTCATGCGGTCGCACAAAAGGTCGCCAAGCCCGGCCTCTTCGAGGACGAGGGGTACCTCGTAGATACTGGACATTGTGGGCAGCGGGATAACGGCGCGCGGTTCCACGTCGCAGAAGAGCGAAATCTTCTCACGGATCTCGTTGGAGACTGGTATGTCCGAACGGCAGGCAATGACGTCCGGCTGAATGCCCATGGAACGTAGCTCGCGGACTGAGTGCTGGGTGGGCTTGGTCTTCAGTTCTCCGGTCGAGATGTGGGGAAGCAAGGTGACGTGGATGGCGAGGGTGTCGTTCCGGCCTTCCTCGTTGCGCATCTGGCGGATGGCCTCGAGAAATGGCTGGTGCTCGATGTCACCAACTGTTCCACCCACTTCGATGATCACGACTTCGGCTCCGGAGTCCCGGGCCATTGCTCGTACGCGCTCCTTGATCTCGTTGGTTACGTGGGGAATGGCCTGAATGGTGCGTCCCAGGTAGTCGCCGCGTCGCTCGCGAGAAATAACGGCCTGGTAAATCTGGCCGGTTGTCACGGATGAGCCTCGCGTCAGGTCCTGGTCGATGAAGCGCTCGTAGTGGCCGAGGTCGAGGTCCGTCTCAGCGCCGTCCGCCGTGACGAACACCTCGCCATGCTGATAGGGCGACATGGTCCCAGGATCCACGTTAAGGTAGGGGTCCAGCTTCTGGATAACAACGGAGATCCCGCGCGATTTCAGGATGCGGCCGATAGCAGCGGTGGTGATGCCCTTCCCTACGGAACTAACCACACCACCCGTCACAAATATGTACTTCGCCAATTGTCCCCCTTGAACTACGGGGGGCTCGTTATCGGCCCAAAGCAAATGATACAGCGCGCGAACAGTTGGATGTCAAGAATCAATGGTCGCGAACCCTGCTCCTGCCCCTCGGCCAAATCGATCTCCAGTTAGCGGCTCAGGTACTACAGCCGGTGATTGGCGTCGATCCTCCGTACCGTCCCTGTCCGCGAGTCCATCACTACGGACTGTGTCCACGCCCCGTGTGGGTAGAGGCGCACCCCTTTCAGCATCTCCCCCGTGCTCGCCCCTGTCGCCGAGAACAGGACATCATCCCCCCCGCACAGCTCCTCCGTCCGATACACACGCTGCAGGTCCAGCCCGGCGTCGATGCACTTCTGACGCTCCTCATCGTCCCGAGGCCACGCCTTGCACTGGATCTCGCCTCCAGTGCACCGCAGCGCCGCGGCCGCGATCACGCCTTCCGGCGTACCGCCGATCCCCATGAGCACGTCGATCTCACTCTCCCATAGCGCCGTCTGGATCCCGGCGGCCACATCACCGTCCGAGATCAGCTTCACCCGGCCCCCGGCCGCCCTCACGTCCTTGATCAACTGCTCGTGCCGGGGCCGGTCCAGGATCACCACTGTCACGTCCTCCACTTCCTTGCCCAGCGCCCTCGCCACCGACCGCAGGTTGTGCGACACCGGTGCGTTGATATCCACCGAACCCGCCGCGGCCGGGCCTACGGCAATCTTGTCCATGTAAAACACTTCCACCGGCACGTGCATCGTCCCCCGCTGCGACAGAGCGATCACTGAGATCGCCCCGGCCAGCCCCTTCGACAGGAGTGTCGTGCCGTCGATCGGGTCTACGGCTATATCCACACCCACTCCGCCCGCGCCCACGTGCTCGCCGTTATACAGCATCGGCGCCTCGTCCTTCTCCCCCTCGCCGATCACCACCACACCGTCAATACTCATCTCCTGTAGACGCTCCCGCATCGCGTCCACGGCCGCTGCATCCACCTGGTTCTTGTCGCCTTTGCCAGCCCAGTCTACGGCGGCAATAGCACCCGCCTCCGTCACACGCGCCAGGCCGAGAGCCATCTCGCTCAATACAAGCACGCGGGTAGCTTGTTCAACCATGCATTCTCCTCCTGTAGGGCGTTTCTTCCGGCAACATCATAGCAGCCAGAGCACGGGGAACTTTTCCGCGCCATTTTACGTCTCCAACGTGAAACACGCCTGAGAAAGGGAGCCCAGATGAATAAGTTCGCAATACCCGCAATCGCCGCCGTCCTCGTTCTCGTTGCCGCCGCAGGCGGAGCCTACGCGCTCACAAGCGACGACGACGATCCCGCACAGGTCTCTCGTGAATCCGCCGAAGACGCGCGCTGCGCCGCCGAGTCTCCCGACTGCGAAGATCCCAATACCGTTGATGAGGACAAGGCCGGAGATGGGGACGTCCTCGGCATCTGCATTGAAGGCACAGTGGACTGCGCGGACACCATCACCAACCCCGATGAGCCCGTCAGCGATCAACCCCTGACCCATCCGGCTGGTGGCACCTGCCTTGCCGGCTCTACAGACTGCAACGACACTCCGGCGGATCAACCCCCCAGTGAACCCAACGCCGGGACCGGCGGCGGCAGTTCTGGCTCACCCGGCCCGGACGAGATCGTTCTCAAGGTCAGCGACGACCTCTCATTCCACACCGGCGCCGAAGCCGTGCTCGTCAGCCTCGAAGCCGTCGACTGGCCCGACGCCAGCCTCGGCAACCCCCAGGGCGAGATGTTCTACGCCCAGGTCATCACTCCCGGCTACAAGATCGTCCTCGCCTCCGGCGGCGCCAACTACGAGTACCACACCGACACCGCCGGCAACTTTACTCTTCTGGACTGAGCCCAGCGCCGCAGCGCCCGGCGGTCACCCGAGGCCCCGGAATAGCCGCCCGGGCCACAGGAGACCCCGGCGCTGCAGCATGCTTCTGCCAAATTAGTTGAGTCGACGACGCCACTTCAGCGCGACGACAGCGAGAACGCTCAGCACAACCCCGATTGCCGCGAACGTCGCCAATCTGGCTGATTCGTCGGCCGACCCTCCATTATCCACGACCTCCACGACACCACCGACGGGCACCGCCTGGACTACGGCGAATGGCGAGAATCCTCCCGGCTGCGAGACATCGCCGCACACCGTCTGCTCCTCGCCACCTCCAATGTGCTCACCGATCATCTTCCACCCCACTTCCTGTCCGTCCACTACCAGGTGGCTGTAGTGATACAAGTACACCGGAGCGTCCTGCTCTGAAACGAACCCCGCCTGGTACTTCACGCACACCCTGGCGCTCTCAATCCAGGTCGCCGTCGTCCCGATCTCAAAGTACAGCTTGTAATTGCCGCTGCCAATTAGTTCGAACCCTTCCGGAGGCTCCGGCGCCGGCGGTGCTGCAGTGAAGTTGACGCACGTGTATCCGGCACCTGTCACGTGCCCTTCTGGCTCGGGTGGCGGTGGCACGGGTTGCCCAATCCAGCTGATCTTTACGGTCTGCGCGAATTGGTGAGCGGGGCCGTCGGATGGAATCGGGTTGAAGGTCAAATCTATCCGCGAGTCATCAGAGTTAGTCGGCGTGTACTGCCTCCTCGGATCGTCGGCCGGGCATGAGTTCGTGTTGGTGATCGTGCACAACCCCACGCTGATAATGTTGGCCTGACACATGCCGTTTGAGGTGTAGCCGGCGGGGACCGGCATCTCCCTCGCGATGCACAGGGGGTCGCCCGTGAAGTTGGACACCGTGAACACCCGCGGCACGCCTTCCGAAACAGATACTGGACCTGCAGGTAATACAGTCCCAATCGGCGCGATTGTTCCAGTTTCGACGCAGTTCAGCGTAACGGTTACACTCGGGTCGCCCCCTTCATTTGGCACAAAGTCTTTGTAGACAGTGAAGGCTCGCGTGTTCGTGATTTTGCACGTGCCGGCGCTCAGCAATGCCTGGCATGTCCCCTCCGGCGTTCCGCTACCTGCATACCCAGGCACCGGGGATTCCGTCGCCGTGCACATCGGGTTTCCGCTCGCCCCGCTGACAGTAAAGGTCCGCGGATTTGCCTCCGACACTGAGCCGGAACTGGGCGAGACCGACGCACTGCCACAAGAAAGCGACACTGTAGTGCTGGCAGCGGCGTTGTTAGGCTCAAAGTCCTTTTCGACCGTGAACGTCCCCAGCGGTGGGATCAGCGTGTTCGTGATCGTGCACTCGCCCACGCTCAGCACAGCAGTGCATGTCCCGGGCGGGGAGCCGCTCGCCGAGTAACCGGGCGGGACCGACTCGATCGCGGTGCACGACGGGTCGCCCACAATGTTTTCGAGTACAAACCCTGCCGGCGCAGACTCTGTCATCCCCCGGGACACCGGCGGCGCGACGGTAGCACCGACGCAGGAGAGCGACACCATCACGGGTATCGGACTGTTGGGGACGTAGTCTTTCCTGACTGTGAACGTGTAGATCTTCGTGTTCGTGATCGTGCATTCACCCACGCTCAGCAGCGCCTGGCAGGTTCCCGCTGGTGAGCCGCTTCCGCTGTAGCCGGATACCGGCGATTCCGTGGCCGTGCAGAGGGGATCCCCCTCGTACCCGAACACCCTCCACTCAAAGGGCGTGGTCTCCGTCACCGCGGGCCCGAACACCGGGCTGGGATCCTGGCCGTCCACGTCCGTCGGCTGCGGGAACTGGCACTCCAGCGAGATGTTGGCCGTGCCCGCCGGGTCATCGGGCACGAAGTCCTTCTTTACCGTGAACGTGTCCTCCCGGATCGGGTTGACGATCGTGCACCCACCTTCGCTCAGATCCTCCGAACATGTCACGCCGTGCACGTACCCCGGCACGCTGGGACCTGACTCCGTAGCCGTGCAGCTCGGATCGCCATCGAATCCGGTGACGGTCCAGGTCGCGGCCTCACCCTCTTGTTCGCCCACGGGTTGGGCACCGGCGGGCGAGAGGTCCTCTCCCTCGCATTCCAGCGTTACTTGCACAATCGTCCCGGCCGGCAGATCCGGCTCGAAGTTCTTGGTCACCGTGAAAGTGGACTCGTTCAGCCTGTTCACGATCGTGCAGGTTGCGCCGGGTCCATCCACGATCGGTATGACGTCGCAATTCGAGGCCGCGAGGTCCTGCGTGTAGCCCGCCGGCATGCCGCTTTCTGTTGCTTCACAATTCACGCCGTCAGCGTCGAAGTACGTCACCGTGAACACAGCGTCCGTCGTTTCAGAGGCGGGCAATGTGGCAGACGGCGAGATTATCGGTGCGCCGTCGCAGGTGAGCGTCACATTCACCGACGCACCGTTATCGTCGTCGAAGTCCTTCTTGACCGTGATCGTTGCGCTGGTCGGCCGGTTGGTCACTGTGCACTGGATCGTGTCACCGTGGCCAACCCCGCCGCCGTTCTGGCACTGTGTCGTGACTATGTAGCCGACCGGGACACCTACCTCGCTAACACCGCATACAGTCCCGCCCTCGAGCGGGAAGTACTCCACGTAGAAGTCGACCGGCGACGAGCCTTCGCTCACCGTCTGCGTCGGAGGCGTGGTCGTCCCCTGCTGGCAACCCACCGTGACATCCACGCCGGCCGGGTTGGTGTCAGAGAAGTCCTTGGTCACCTGCACCAGTGCGATCGTCGCCGTATTCGCGATCGCGCACTCTTGCGGCGTGCCATGCTGGATTGGCCTACCGGCGCAATCGGCCTGGTTGGGCGAATATACGTCCAGGGCCGGGTCAGACAAATCCTCGGTCGCGGTGCAGGCCGCGCCGTTAGCCAGGAACCCTGTGACCGTGAAGGTCACCGGTGATGCCATCGTCACTACCACAGGCGGCGGAGGTGAGATCGAGACACCAGGGCCACAGTCCAGGTCAACGGTAACCCCCGGGTCCGGCACATCAACGCCGTCCACGTCGAGGAAATGTTTTATCACCTTGAAAGTCGTTGACGTCGGAGTATTTGTGATCTCGCAGTCCGAATTGGTCTGGCCGTGAATCAGCGGAATGCTGGTGCAATCGACGTAAGTGTCAGCGTATCTATCCAGCAGGTCATCGGGCCGCGACTCCGAAGCGCCGCACGTCGCACCCGGGTTGAACCCGTACACCCGGATCAGAGCCGTGTCGGCTTCCGAAGCCGTGTGGTCAGACGGCGGATCATCCTCCACCGTCCCCGAGGTGCAGGTAAGTGTGACGTCAACATCCGCCGGATTGTCGTCGGAGAAGTCCTTCTCCACCTCGACCCACGCCTCCCGCAACGTGTTCACGATCGTGCAGGACCCGTCTGTACCCGGCGATATCGTACCCGTGCAGGTACGGTCATCGGAGGGACTGCTGGTCGGTCCGTCGGAGAAGTAGCCATTCGGAGCTGCCAGTTCGGTAGCCCTGCAGAGTTGGAATGACGATACGTTCAGAACCCACACCGCCGGGACAGCCGCAGTGGAACCAGACGCCGATGTCGCGGTCTCAAAGTCTGGCTGCGGAAGGTCGCACTCCAGCATTACCGTCACCGATTGGAGCGAGCCGTCTGAGGTCGCCTTGTAGACGCGGAAAGTCTCCTGTGGATCCAGGGAGTTCGTGATCGTGCAGGAAACGATTGCGAGGTGACTCAAGGTTGGCGCTTCACAGGTGCCCTCCGGTGAGCCACTGGCGAAATAGCCAGGTGGAGGCCCGGCCGATCCAGTGGGGCCAGGGTACTCCGTAGCCGTGCAGGATGCAGTCGCTCCCGTCCACCCCGTTACCGTCCACGTCGCGTCCACCGTGTGAGTCACGGGCTGCCTTGCTGAGGGGGTAACGGTGGCCCCAGTCCCAGGGCAGGACAACGTCGCGTAGACTGTCGTTCCCACCACTGGCGAGAAGTTCTTATTGAGCCGGACCGTCCCGGTCTTCAAGGTGTTTGTGATCGTGCACGTCGCCGTGATCCCGTGTGCCAGCCCGGCTGCCCGACATTTTCCGGATGGAGCACCCGGGGCGACCGGCAACCCCGTAGCCGTGTAACCATCCGGAGGGTTGGGCAGCTCCTCGGCCGTACAGGACGCGCCCGTGATGAACCGCTTTACCGTCCAGCTCAGTGACATGTCGCCAGTAAACGACTGTGAGGGTGAAGGTAGCACCGTCACACCGGGCGGACATGTGAGCGTGATCGACACCACCCCGGACGAGTTATTCGGCACCCAATCCTTCGTCACCGTATAGGTCGTGCTGTTTTCGGTATTCCTGATCGTGCAAGTCGCGGGGACACCGTGTGCCAGCCCGGCTGCTTGACACTTCCCCGATGGAGGACCTGCAGCGGGGGGCAAGCCAGTCGCCGCATAACCACTCGGCGGATTAGGCGACTCTTCAGCTGTACAGACACCACCCGGACTAAACCCTCTGACCGTCCAGCTTAGTGACATGTCCCCGACAAACGATTGCGCGGCTGAAGGCAGCACCGTCACCCCGGGCGGACAAGCCAGTGTGATGGAGACGGCACCTGTGGGATTGTCGGGTAGCCAGTCCTTCGTCACCGTATAGATCGTCTCGTAGGGAATGTTCATGATCTTGCAGGTCACCGCGCCCAGGTGCGTCAATGCAGGGGCCGTGCACTGGTGCCCAGACGGGCCCGGTGGCGTTCCTGCCGCCGTGTAACCCGGCGGCGGCCCAGCTGGATCGGTCGCGTTCGGGAACTCGGTGACCGTGCAAACGGTGCTGGGTCCAAACCCCGTCACCGTCCAGGTTCGGTTAGTCGAATGCGTCACCGTCTGTCGACCGGACGGCGTGATCGTCTGTATCCCCGTGTCAGGGCTCGCCGGCGTGCACGACAGGTCCGCGTAGACCGTCGCCGTGCTGCTATCAGAGAAATCCTTGTCGAGCGTTACGGTGCCCGTGCGTAGCGTGTTCGTAATCGTGCATCCGCCATCAAGCAGATTGTCACTACACGTTCGGGATGTGCTATAGCCGTCCAGGAAATTCGGTAGCGCTGCCCCGGCTGGCTCGTTCTCGGTAGCGACACAGTTTGGCGTGGGACTGAAATCGAAATCCCGAACCTGGAACTCGGCAGGGTTGCTCTCGGTGACCAACGCAGACGAGGGAGTCACCGTGGCTCCCCCGCAACTAACCGAGACAGATACCGGTGACGAGCTGTTCGGGCTGAAGTTCTTGCTGATCACAAAGTCTGCGTAGTTCAGCGTGACCACGCGGAGCTGGTCCATGGCATCCGCAACCTCGAGGTGGAAATTTACCCGCCTTGTTCCACCGCAATTGATGGTGACGGAGTCAATGTTTCCATTCGCTCCGGCATCGTTGTTCTCGAAATCGCGATGTGTGACGTTTGAGTGGATGGGATATTGCGTTCCATCGCGGCCAAATTGGTCGTCGCTGTCGTCGAGATCGGCCTCGTTGAATATGACTCCGATGATGCGGTCGACGAAGGTCACCCTGCCGTCGTAATAGTTCCAGGGCTCCGACTCGCTGTCGCTGACTCGGTCCGCGTGAATTATGTGGCTGTCTACGTTCCAGCCGGCAGGAATTACCCCTGGATTAGTTAGCCCGTTCCTCTCGAGAGACGGGTTCGGAATCTTCCAGACATTGCAGGGCGCTGCGTCGATGCCCGCCGGAAGGAAGACGTTAACAGCCTCGGGGCCCGTCAGCGTGTAGGAGTTCTTCTCCCTGAAGACTCTTGCAAGGCTGTTGTGCTCGCTCTCGCCGGCCTGGACACTCGCGAGCGCCCCGTTCTGGACGTCCCCCGAGAACGAGTCAATATCCGCCCCGACGTCTCCCGTCGTCAGCAAGACAAGGACGACCCCAAACGCTAAGACGAACACAAGAAAACGCGTGCGCCACAAGGCGCCGAACATATAGCTGGCCAGATTCATACCGCACCCCCTCAGAAGCGGAGAATTGCGCCAATTCTGCACCTCTTACGTCAAGAAGTCAACGAGCCTGCTGCGCGTGTACCTAAGAATAGGTACACGCGCAATTCCCCATACCGAGCCTCCGGCCCATACTGCCCCCATGCCCCAGCTCCTCATAGCCACCAACAATTCCGGCAAAGTCGCCGAGTTCCGCGGCCTCCTCGCCACCTCCGGCTGGGAACTCACCACCCCCGCCGACCTCGGCCTCACCCTAGACGTCGAGGAGACGGGCGCCACCTACGAGGACAACGCCCGTGTCAAGGCCCTTGCCAGCATGCAAGC
>Ga0208685_1000262_pt1 | contig 19384 bp, 21 predicted proteins | sample EasRivMeERMLT890_FD_187533 | JGI IMG/M metagenome (GOLD analysis project Ga0208685, IMG submission 187533) | Soil microbial communities from meander-bound floodplain in the East River, Colorado, USA - East River MetaG ERMLT890 (SPAdes) (version 2) | ecosystem: Environmental > Terrestrial > Soil...
CTCTACGGCGTTCATCACCACGAACAGCGCATCGCCGTACTCCTCGACCTTGGGGCGGGCTACGGCGGGATGGCCGTGGCCCGCGTCCTCGACCGCGAGGTCGTGCAAGTCGAACTGCTCCTGCATCGTGGCGAGCTCGGCCCGCGTCGGGTCGCGCAGCCCCACCCACACGAACGTGCCGGGCTGCGCGAGATGGGCGTGGATCTCGCGCAGCTCGATGTCGGCGAGCTTGCGGCCTTCCTGATAGGCCACGCAGTTGATGAGCACCCGCGCATCCTAGCGCCCTCAGCGGACGACGTAGACGAGGCCAGGCTCGAGAAATAGCTCGCCCGGCGAGAGCTGCTCGCGCGCCCTCGACTCGAGGACGTGGTCGAAACCATAGTCCATCCCCATGAAGCGGACGCTGCTCCAGATCGGGTGCCCCATGTACTCGCCGATCGGCGCGGAATGCGCCTGCAGCGCCCGCTCCGACACGATGACGACGCCGTGCGCGCGCAGGTAGGCGGGGTCGCTCAGCTTGGCGAGCTCGCGATGCACCAGCCAGAGCCAGGGCATTGCCAGGAGGAGGATCACGACCAGCGCCTCGAGGGGCGACATGCTGCCAATCTAGCCCTCTGCGCGCTGCAGCGATACTCGGAAAAGTACCGGAAAAATAGTCAGGTCAGCTTACGGACGGCGTCCGGGCGGGGCAGCGGGTCCACCGCGCCGAACCCCGTGGTCGCCAGCGCCGCGGCGGCATTGGCGTAGCGCGCCGCCTGCCAGAGGGTGTCGCCCGCGGCGAGCCGCGCCAGGGCAGCGCCGCAGAAGCAGTCGCCCGCTCCGGTTGCATCGACCGCTTTTACCTTGAAACCCTGAAGGCGCTCGCGTTTCGAGCCATCGCTCACGATCACACCATCGGGGCCGAGCTTGAGAAACACATTCTTCGCGCCCAGGCGGTGCGCCCATTCCAGGTTGGCCTCGGGTGCTTCGGCGCCGCTCAGCTGCCGCGCATCCTCGATGCTCGGGAAAAAATAGTCCGCCATCCCGGCCGCCTTGCCGATCATGTCGCGCGCGCGCGCGAGCGGCCAGAGCTTCAGGCGCAGGTTCGAGTCGAAGGAGATCTTTCCCTTCGCCTTCGCGAACGCGGCGAGCACGGTATCGCAGGCGGATGGGGAGATCGCCAGGCTGATGCCCGAGGCGTGCACGAACGAGGCGCCTTTCAGATCGGGCAGGTCCTGCGGCCGCATGCGGCTCGCGGCGGAGCCGGCGCGCAGATAGCTGAACGCGTGGCCCTGCGGCCCGTGAGTCACGAAGTACACGCCGGTCGAGGCCTCGCGGTCGACGATGACGCCGCTCGTGTCCACGCCCTCGCGCTGCCACAGCTCTCGGAGCATGCGTCCGAACTCGTCGTCGCCGACGCGCGTCACGTAGCCGGCGCGCGCGCCGCTGCGCGCGGCGGCGATGATCATGTTGGAGCTGTCGCCGCCGAAGCCCTGCAGGTAGGTCTTTTCTCCCGGCCGGGTCTGGTTGAATTCGACCATCGCCTCGCCGATCGAGACGATCATGCGAGGAAGCGCCGGGCGTGCGCGACGACCGCGGCGCGGTCGCCGGCCGCGAGCGCCTGCTGGTCGACGATGTCGTTCCCAATTCCCACGATGACCGCGCCGGCCGCAAGATAGTCTTTGTAGTTCTTGAAAGAAACACCCCCGGTTGGGCAGAGGGGAATGTCGGGAAACACGGCGTGGATCGCGCGCAGGTGCTCGGGCCCGCCGGTGGACGCGGGGAAGAGCTTCACGATGTCCGCACCTTCGCGATGCGCGGCGAGGACCTCGCCCGGCGTGAAGCCGCCGATCAGCGCCAGGCGGCCGGCGACGTGCGCGAGCTTGGCCATTCCCGGCACCAGGCAGGGCGAGACGAGGAACTGCGCGCCGGCGTCGATGCAGCGCTGCGCCGTCTCGAGGTCGAGGACCGTTCCCGCTCCGGCATTGCGGGTTTTCTTGAGGAGCTCGATCGCCCCGGGCGTGGTCAGGGTGATCTCCACGGTGCCGAAGCCCGCCTCGCGCAGGCAATCGATCGCCCGCTCCGTCAGCGCGGCGCTTGCGAGGCGCAGCACCGGGATGACCCGCTGCTCGATCAGGGCTTGCCGAAGATCAGGTTGGGAATCCACAGGACGATCCCGGGCACGAAGATTAGCAGCAGCGTGACCGCCGAGACCGCGATCAGGAACGGCATCGACTCGCGCGTGTAGGCGCCGACCGGGCACTTCAGGATTTGCAGCACCGCAAACATCGCCGCGCCGACCGGCGGGGTGAAGTTGCCGATGGTGGCGGCGATCACGAACACCAGCCCGAAATGCACCGGATCGATGCCGAACTGGCTCGTCAGCGGCAGGAAGATCGGGGTCAGCATGATGATGAGCGGCCCGCCCTCGATGAACGTTCCCGCGACCAGGATGAACAGCACGATCAGGATCATCACCACGTGTGCGTTGTCGGTGAATCCCATCATCCAGCCCGAGATCACCTCGGGCACGCGCTCGAACACGATGCCGTAGCCGAATACCGCCGACAGCGCGAGCAGCAGCATCACCGAGCCGATGTCGGTGAGGCTGCCTTCGAGCGCCTCCTTGAGTGTGGCGCGCCTGAGCACGCGGTAGGCGAACAGGCCGATCACCAGCGCGTACACCACGGCGAAAGCGCCGATCTCGGAGGGCGTGAAGATGCCGAAGCGCAGGCCGAGCAGGAGGAACACCGGGAAGAGCAGCGCCCAGATGCCGCCCCACGCCGCCGAGGCGACCTCTTTCGCGGTCGGCCGGGCCTTGCGCTCGGGCTGGTAGTTCCGCTTCCTCGCCGTGATCCAGATCGTGAAGGCGAGCGCAGCCCACAGCAGGAAGGCGGGGACGAAGCCGGCGGCGAAGAGCCGCCCGATCGACACCTGGCCGACGGTGCCGTAGAGGATGAAGCCGATGCCCGGCGGGATGATCGGCGTCATCAGCGAGCCGTAGGACAGCACGCCCGCGGCGTAGCCCGGCGAGAACCCGCGCTTCAGCATTTCCTTTCCGAGCATGCGAGCCTGCATCGCCGCGTCGGCAATCGCGGAGCCCGACACGCCGCCCATCAGCGTTGCGAGGGCGATCGACACCTGCGCGAGGCCGCCCTTCAGGCGCCCGGTCAGCACCGCCGCGAGCTCGAGGAGCCGCTCGGTGATGCCAGCGTTGTTCATGATGTTGCCGGCGAGGATGAAGAGCGGCACCGCGAGCAGCGCGAAGTTCTGCGTCTCGGTGATGGTGAGCTGGATCGGGATGGTCGAGGGCAGCTCGGGGTGCTGGAGGAAGAACACGCAGCCCGAGATGCCGATGGCAAACGCCACCGGCATTCCCATCAGCAGCAGCACCGCGAAGGCGACCAGGACCCAGATCATTTTTTCAGTTCATCCCGGATCTTCAGGATCGTGGTGGCGAGAAGCAGGAACCCCCCCGCCACCGCGCTCGCGGTGACCCAGGAGTAGCTGATCTCGGGGATGCCCTGGAAGCTGCGCGCGCGGCTGGTCCACGCGAGCCATGTGCCCATGACCATCAGGTAGACCAGGAACGCGCCGATGATCGCGTAATTGACCACCCTGAGGAGCTTCTGCGCTTTCGCCGGGAGCCGCGCGGGCAGAAACTCGATCGTCATCAGGCTTCCCCGGCGCCAGGCGATGTCGGCGCACAGGAAGCAGGCCCAGGCGAAGAACGCGGTGGCGAAGTCGGTGCTCCAGTTGAGCGGGTAGCCGAGCACGCGCGACACGCCGCCAAGGAAGATCAGCGCCACCATAGCCGCGAGCAGCGTGCCGGCGAGCGCCGCCTCGGCGGCGCACAGCTTTTGGTAAAAGGCTTTCAAGAGAAAAAAATAGGGACAGACCCCCTCCTGGCGATCTGTCCCTTGGGGGTAACTATTTCTTTCCTATTTCCTTGTAGACCTGGTCCTTCGCGTCCTTGATCTTCAGCGCCTCGTACGCCTTGTCGCCCGCCTTGCGGAACGCGGCGAGGTCGACGTCCTCGACGATCGTCATGCCGCGCTTCTTGAGGTCGGCCTCCACCTCGGCCTCGAGCTTGAAGATCCGGCGCGAGGTCGCTTCGCCCGCCTTGTCGCACTCCTCGACCAGGATCTGCTGGACCTCCTTCGGCAGGCCGTCGAACCACTTCGCGCTCACCACCTCGAAGTTGATGAGCATGATGTGCCTGGTCTCGTTCGCGAACTTGAGCACCTCGTAGAAGCGCCCGCCGGGGATGTTGTTGTAGACGAGCTCGACGCCGTCGATCGCTTTCTGCTGCAGGCCGGGATACATCTCGGTAAACGCCATCGCCACCGGCGTCGCGCCGAGGGCGCGGATCGACTCCTGCCAGATCGGCGCGGGCGGGGTGCGGATGCGCAGGCCCTTGAGGTCCTCCGGCTTGCGGATCGCCTTGTTGGTGAAGAAATGGCGGTAGCCCTGCACCCAGCTGAAGGAGAGCACCTTGAAGCCGAACTTGGCCGCGAGCTCCTGGTTCCACTTCACCACGGTGGGCGCCTTGCGCAGCTTCGCCACGTCCTCGAGCGTCTCGGCGAAATAGGGCCCGTTCATCACCGCGATGCCGGGCACGTAGTTGCCCATGCGCGCCGAGTCGGTGTTCTGGCCGATGTTCGCGCCGGCGCGGATCTGCTCGAGGATGTCCTCCTCCTTGCCGAGCTGCGCGCTGTGGAAGACATCGATCTTCAGGCCGCCCTTGGTGCGCGCCTCGACCGCCTTCGCCCAGTTCAGGAAGCCTTCGTGGTAGGGCTCCTTCGGCCCCAGCACGTGGTTGAACTTCAGCGAGTGCTTCGGTTGAGCGTGAGCCGTCAGGAAGGAAACACCCAGGGCCAGCGCCGCCGGCAGTCTCATTCTCATCTTGCTTGGCCTCCTCCAGAGGAGCGGGTATTCTGGCCCCTGAAACGCCCTCGCGACAACGTTCTCAGCGTATGAAACAACGCACCCACCAGTCCCTCGAGCGCGGCCTGCGCCTGGTCGAAGCCGTGGCGCTGAACGGCGTCCAGACCTCGCTCGCCGAAGCCGCGCGGCGTACCGGGCTGCATCGCAGCACCGCGCACCACCTTCTGCAGACGCTGGTGAGCCTCGGCTACCTGCGCCAGGACGCCGACACGCGCGCCTACGAGCTTGCGGCCAAGCCGTTCCAGATCACCGGGCGCACCTGGTCGCCGGAGCAGCTCGCGGGGATCGCCCAGACCTCGCTCGCCGAGCTCACGCGGCGCAGCGGCGAGGGCTCGAGCTTCTCCGTGTACCGCGACGGCGCGGTCACGGTGGTCGCGAAGCGCGAGCACGACGGGCCTGTGCGCGTGGTGCAGGACGTCGGCGCGCGGCGGCCGCTGCACTGCACCGCGGTCGCGAAAGCGATCCTGCCGTGGCTCGCCGCGCCCGAGCTCGCCGGGCTCCTCGCGCGCATCCGCTTCGAGCGCCACACGCCGAAGACCATCGTCACGCGCGCTGCGTTCGAGACCGAGCTGCGCCGCATCCGCTCCGCGGGCTACGCGGTCGACGACGAAGAGCACATCGAGGGCATCCGCTGCATCGCCATGCCGGTGTTCGGCCACACCGGCCAGGTGCTCGGCTCCATCTGCACCCTCGGGCCGAAGAGCCGCATGACCTACCAGCGCCTGCGCGACCTGCGCGCGCCGCTCGGCGAGCTGAGCGCGAAGCTGTCGCAACGACTGGGGTTCAACCAGTGATCGACCTGCGCTCGGACACTGTCACGCGCCCCTCACCGGGGATGCGCAAGGCGATGAACGATGCGGAGCTCGGCGACGACGTCTTCGGCGACGACCCGACCGTCAACCGGCTGCAGGAGCGCGCGGCCGAGATCTTCGGCTTCGAATCGGCGCTGCTCTTCCCGTCGGGAACGCAATCCAACCTCGCCGCGCTGATGAGCCATTGCCAGCGCGGCGACGAGGTGATCCTCGGCATGGAGGCGCACAGCTACCGCTACGAGGCGGGCGGCCTCTCCGTGCTCGGCTCGATCCAGCCGCAGGCGGTTCCGAACCGCCCCGACGGCACGCTCGACCTCGGCGAGGTCGAAGCCGTCATCAAGCCCGACGACCCACACTTCGCGCGCACGCGCCTGCTCGCTCTGGAAAACACGATCACCGGTCGCGTCCTGCCGCGAAAATACTTGCGGGAAGCGATCGATCTGGCGAAACGGAAAAATCTTTCAGTCCACCTCGACGGCGCGCGCGTCTTCAACGCGGCCACGCAGCTCAGGATGAAGGTGAAGGACCTGTGCGCCGGCTTCGACTCCGTTTCCTCCTGCCTGTCAAAGGGCCTCGGCGCGCCCGCCGGCACCGTCCTGCTTGGAAAGCAGGAGCTCATTCAAAAAGCAAAGCGGGCCAGAAAAATCCTCGGCGGCGGCATGCGGCAGGCGGGCGTGATCGCCGCCGCCGGGCTCTACGCGCTGGAGAACAACGTCGAGCGCCTGGTGGACGATCACGCGAATGCCGAGAAGCTCGCGCGCGGGCTGCGCGAGCTGAAGCTCGAGGTCCAGCACAACACCAACATGGTGCTGGTGAAGATTCCGCCGGAGAAAGCGCAACCGCTGGAAGCGCACATGAAGAAGAGCGGCATTCTCGTGCTGCCGCGCGCGCCGATGCGGCTGGTGACGCACCTCGACGTCGACGCCGCGGGCATCGACCGCGCGCTCGCGGCGTTCCGCGGTTTCTTCAGCTAGGGGGCGTCTGTTCGAAAGCGAGGCGCAGGCGCGCGAGCGCCTTGTGCACCGCCTGCAGCTCGTGCCCGGGGACGCCGTTGCCGCGCAGGCCTTCCATCAGGCGATCCGAAGCGTCGTCGTAGGCGTCGAGCAGCGCGGGCCGGGCGGATTTCGCGCGCACCAGCGCAGTGGCGGCGGCGAGCAGCAGGTCGAATCCCTCGAGCGCTCTGCTCAGCTTGTTGTCAGGATCTCCCACCCTGAGTGCAGGCTAAACAACCGCCCGCGCGGCAACAACTGGGGCAAACCCTAGTAAGCTCGTTTTCATGCTTGCCATCGACGAGACCGCCATGGCGCTGCTCTCGGCCCTGGTCGAGGCGCTGCCATTTCCGGTCTATGTGCAGGAGATCGACGGCGGCTCGTTCCTCTACGGCAATCGCCGCTACCTTGAAATTTTTACAATACCGCCTGAGCTCGATGCCGAGGGCGAGTTTCACGATGCGGCCAACGACCGCTGGTACGTGCTGCGCTCGCATCCGCTCTCCTGGATCGACGGGCGCAAGGCGTCGCTTTGCATCTTGTCCGATGTCACCGAGGAGCGCCGCGCGCGTGAGCTGATCGCCAAGCACCGCGACGCCGCGCACCGTACCGCGCGCCTGATCGCGCTCGGCGAGTTCGCCTCGGCGGTGGCGCACGAGCTGAACCAGCCTCTCGCCGCGATCGCCACCTACAACCATAGCTGCATGCGCATGCTGCAGTCGGGCAACCCGGACCCCGAGCAGCTCCTGCAGGCGATGCACATCTGCCGCGACCAGGCGAAGCGCGCCGGCCGCATCATCCAGCGCCTGCGCGGCCTGCTGCGCCACCCGGGCCCGGCGCTCGCCGAGCAGGACCTGAACGAGCTGGTCGCTGCGGTGCTCGAGCTTGCCGAGCCCGGGGCGCGCGATGCCGGCGTGTCGTTCGAGCGCGCGCTGTCGGCGCGACCGCCGGTGGTGCGCGCCGACCGCCTGCTGATCGAGCAGGCCGCGCTCAATCTGGTCCGCAATGCCGTCGAGGCGGTGCAGGAGCTCGCGCCGGAGCGCCGCCGCATCACGGTCGCCACGCGCGTCGAGCCCGACGGCAGCGGCACGCTGGCGGTGTCCGACCTCGGAGACGGCGTTCTGCCGGAGGTACGAGAGCGCCTGTTCGATGCCTTCGTCACCACCAAGCGCGGCGGCCTGGGCCTCGGACTGTCCATCTGCCGTTCCGTGGTGGAGGCTCACGGCGGACAGATTCGCCTGGACCTCAACGGGCGCGGCGCGCGCTTCGCGTTCACGCTGCCGAGATGATGCCCGGGCGCGTGGTGTACGTGGTGGACGACGACGATGCGGTTCGCAACGCCGTGTCGCTGCTGTTCCGCACCGCCGACCTCCAGGTGGAGACCTTTTCCTCGGCCGCGGCGTTTCTGCAGCAGGCGGATCTCGAGCGGCGCTGCTGCGTGCTGCTCGACATCCGCATGCCCGGGATGACCGGGACCGATCTCCACGAGGAGCTCCTCGGGCGGGGCGTGCGCGCGCCGGTGATCTTCATCACCGGCCACGGCGACATCCCGATGGCGGTGGAAGCGATGAAGAAGGGGGCCTACGACTTCATCGAGAAGCCGTTCGACGACGATCACCTTCTAGGCCAGGTGCTGGGCGCGCTCGAAGACTACGATGAAGAGACCGAAAGGCACGAGCCGGAGAAAGCGCCGCTCGCCGCGCTGAGCGCGCGCCAGCGCGCGGTGCTCGAGCGTGTGCTCGAGGGCAAGCCCAACCGCCAGATCGCCGAAGAGCTCTCGATCAGCCTGAAGACGGTGGAGTTCCACCGCGCGCGCATCATGCAGAAGCTCGGCGTGCGGACCGCGGCGGAGCTCTTCCGCCGCTGCCTGGGAGCCAACTAAGCCGAGTCGGGCTGCCCGGCTTCCTTTGGCGGCGGCCTGCCGCCGAACTGCGCCCAGGCGACGCCCGCCATCGTGATTGCGGCGCCGGCGATTTTCAGCCAGGTGAAGGTTTCGCCGAGCGTGAGCCAGGCCATCACCCCCGCCACCGGCGGCATGAGGTACATGAAGGGCGCGCTGCGCGCGACGCCGCGCACGCTGTTGACCCAGGTCCACACCAGCCAGCCGCAGAAGGAGCACACCACCAGCGCCCAGAAAATTGCCGCCCAGACCATCGGGCCGAGCTGCGCGGCCTTTAGCTCGGCAAAAAACGGCCAGGTGAACGCGAGCATCACCGGCATCGAGAAAAGCAGCGTGTACGAGAGCACGATCAGGGGGCCGTAGCGGTCGACGAGTGGCCGCGACAGCACCGTGTAGGCGGAGAACGCGGCGCCCGCGATGAGGAGCGTCAGGTCGCCCAGGCCGGCGCGCGAGAAGCCGGCGGCGAACTTGTCGGCGAGGAAGAGCGCGATCCCCGCGAAGGCGACCAGGGTGCCCGCGATCTGCTGCTTGCGCAGACGCTCGGTGCCGAGCCAGGCGAGGATGGCGAGCGTAAAGAGCGGCTGGCAGGTCAGCACGAGCGACGAGGAGAAGGCAGTCGACAGGTTCATGCCGTACATCACGGCGCTGATGTGGAGCACGTGGCCGATGAGCGCGCACAGGACGAAGCGCGGCAGGTCGGCGCGCCGCGGCCAGGTGTGCCGGATCCGGTGCCGGAACACGAGCACCAGCAGCACGAGCCCGAGCAGCGGCAGGATGGTGAAACGCAGGAACATGAACGCGCCGACCCCGAGGTAGTCGAGCACGTACTTGACGAAGGCGAAATTCATGCCCCACGCGACCATCGTCACGACGGCGGCGATCAGAGACCAGTCTAGAATGGGCCGGTTCATGAAATCCGAATCCCCGCTGACGGCGCGCGCCGCGGTTCGCGCGCTAACCGCCTCGAAGATCCGCGAACTCTACAACGAAGGCCTCGGCAACCCGAACGTGCTGCCGTTCTGGGTCGGCGAGCCCGACGAGCCGACGCCCGACTTCATCCGCAAGGCGGGCACCGATTCGATCGGCGCCGGCGAGCTTTTCTATACCCACAACCTCGGCATCCCGGAGCTGCGGGAAGCGCTCGCCGCCTACGTCTCACGCTTGCACAGGAAGATTGAAAGCGACCAGATCGCGGTCACCACCGCCGGCGTCAACGCGCTGATGGTGGCCTCGCAGCTCCTCGTCGACCCGGGCGACCGCGTCGTGCAGGTGGTGCCGCTGTGGCCGAACCTCCAGGAGATTCCGAAGATCCTCGGCGCGACGGTGGAGACCGTGGCCCTGGGGTTTTCGAGCCAGGGCTGGAAGCTCGATCTCCAGCAACTGCTTGAGAAGCTCAAGCCCGGGACGCGCGCGCTCTACCTCAATTCGCCCAACAACCCGACCGGCTGGACGGTGAGCGCAGCCGAGCTGAAGGCGATCCTGGAGCATTGCCGGCGCCACGGTATCTGGATCTTCGCCGACGACGCCTACGAGCGGCTTTACTACGACGACCCCGGAATCGCTCCGTCTTTCCTGGATATCTCTTCCGAAGAGGACCGGCTGATCAGCGCCAATACCTTTTCCAAGTCGTGGCTGATGACCGGGTGGCGCCTGGGCTGGCTGGTGGTGCCGCCGGGCCTCACCGCCGACCTCGGCAAGCTGATCGAGTACAACACCTCGTGCGCGCCGGTCTTCGTGCAGCGCGCCGGCATCGCGGCGGTGAAGGAGGGCGAGCCGGTGATCGCGCGCACGCGCTACCGCTTCAGAAAGGCGCGCGACTTCCTCGTTTCCGAATTGAAGAACATTCCTCGAATCGAGGTGGCGCTGCCGACCGGCACGATGTACGCGTTCTTCAGGGTGGAGGGCGTGAAGGACAGCCTCGCCTTCTGCAAGAAGCTGGTGCGCGAGGTCGGCCTTGGGCTCGCCCCCGGCTCGGCATTCGGGCCGGAAGGCGAGGGTTTCGTGCGCTGGTGCTTCGCAGCTTCCGAAGACAAGCTCGCCGATGGCATTGCGCGGTTGAGGCGCGCGCTCAAGTCCTGACGGGGCTTCAGAGAGGACAGGGGTGGTAGTACTATGTTTCGCAAGGAGGAGGCCATCCCAATGCTAGCCCGCACGCTCGGTGCAATCGTCGTTCTCGCGTCGTTCTCGCTCGTTTCGGTCTCGCTCGCGCAAGACCTGCCCAAGACGCAGTTCAAGGTGATCGGGCTGAACGGCCCGACGGTGGCGTCGATCGTCGACGAGGTGCCGTTCTGGCGCGAGACGCTGCCCAAGGCTTCGAAAGGCGCGATCACCGCCGACATCACGCCGCTCGACCAGATGGGCATCGACGACAAGACGATGCTGCGCCTGCTGCGCCTCGGGGTGATGGACTTCGCCGGCATGGACATTTCCAAGATGGCGGGCGACGACCCGCGCTTCGAGGGCTGCGATCTCGCTGGCATCACCCTCGACGCGGACAAGGCGCGCGCCGGCTGCGACGCCTACCGCGCGGTGATCGACCGCCAGATGCAGAAAAACTGGAACGCGAAGCTGCTCGCTTTCGGCGGCAACCCGCCGCAGGTGTTCTGGTGCCGCGGCGTGCTCGGCGGCCTCGCCGACCTCAAGGGGAAGAAGGTCCGCGTGTTCAACAACACCATGCGCGATTTCCTCTCCGGCGTAGGCGCGACCGCAGTCAGCATGGCGTTCGCCGAAGTGGTGCCGGCGCTCAGCAGCGGCGTAGTCGACTGCGGCGTGACCGGCAGCCTCTCAGGCAACACCGCGGGCTGGCCCGAGGTCACCAAATCGCTCTACCCCATGTCGCTCGGCTGGAGCATCAACGTGATGGCGGTGAACCTGACGACCTGGAACCGCCTCGACAAGCGGGTGCAGAGCTTCCTCCTCGAGCAGGTGAAGGGCTACGAGGACAAGATGTGGGGCACGCTCAAGAAGGCCACGGCGGAGGCCGACAGCTGCAACACCGGGAAGCAGCCCTGCACCATGGGCAAGCTCGCCAGTATCACCATCGTGCCGGTGAAGCCGGCCGAGGCCGAGGCGCACAAGAAGCTCGTGGAAGGCGCGGTGCTCGCCGGCTGGGCGAAGCGCTGCGGCGCCGAGTGCGCCGCGGAATGGAATAGCACCGTCGGCAAGACGCTCGGATTGACGGCGCCGACGCGCTAAGGGCGCCAGTGAAGCGGTTGCAGGAAATCGCCCACGGCGTTTCCCGGGGCGGGGCCATCGTCGGCGGGGCGCTGTTGCTGCTCGCCGCGGTGACGATCTGCATCGACATCTTCCTGCGCTATGCCTTTTCGCTGACCGTGGGCGGCGCGGACGAGCTTTCCGGCTATGCGCTCGCCATCGCGAGCGCGTGGGGTTTCTCGGTGGCCTTGCTCAGCCGCTCGCACATCCGGATCGATACGCTCTATGTCCGCTTACCGAGGCGCGCGCGGGCCACGCTCGACCTCGCGAGCCTCGCCGCGCTCGCGCTTTTCTTCGCGCTCGTCACCTGGCATGCCTGGGGCATGCTCAGCCTCTCTTACGCGTCGGGTTCGCGCTCCATGTCGGCGCTCGAGACGCCGCTCGCCATTCCGCAGACCGTGTGGGTCGTCGGCCTCGCGTTCTTCGTCGCGGTCGCGCTCCTGCTGCTTGCCCGGGCGCTGCCCGCCTACGTGAGAGGAGACCTCGACACGCTGTTCCAGGCAATCGGCTCGAAGTCCGCCGTGGCCGAGGCCAAAGAGGAAATCGCCGCGGTCGAGCGCGCGATCGACAGCCGCAAAGAATGACGGCGGCGATTTCCCTCATCGTGCTGCTGGTCGTGCTCGGCAGCTCGATCGCGGTCGCGGCCGGGATGGGGCTGGTGGGGCTGATCCTCAACCAGGTCTATTCGCCGATGCCGCTCACCCGGATGCTGGGCGAGCTCACCTGGTCGACCACCAGCAACTTCATCCTCACCGCGATTCCCTTCTACATCATGTTCGGCGAGATCCTGCTGCGCAGCGGGATCGCCGAGCGCATGTACAACGCGCTGGTGCAGTGGCTCTCCTGGCTGCCGGGCGGGCTGATGCACTCGAACATCGCCTCCTGCGCGCTGTTCGGCTCGGTCTCGGGATCGAGCGTGGCCACCGCGGCCACCATCGGGGTGGTCGCCATCGGCGAGATCGACAAGCACAAATACAACGAGCGCCTGTTTCTCGGCACGCTCGCGGCGGGCGGAACGCTCGGCATTCTGATCCCGCCCTCGATCAACATGATCATCTACGGCGTGATGACCGACACCTCGGTGCCGAAGCTGTACCTCGCCGGATTCATTCCGGGCTTCATCCTCACGGTGCTGTTCAGCCTCACCGTGCTGATCGCGTGCCTGTGGAAGCCGCGCTGGGGCGGGGATCGCATCAAGACCAGCTGGGAAGAGCGCTGGCGCACGCTGCCCGACCTGCTGCCGCCGCTCGTGCTGCTGATGATCGTGGTCGGCGCAATCTTCTTCGGCCTCGCCACGGCCACGGAATCGGCGGCCGTCGGCATCATCGGTGCGCTCGCCATCACGGCGTGGCGCCGGCGGCTGAGCCTCCGCATGCTGCGCGAGGTCTGCGAAGGGACCGCGCGCACGACCGCGATGGTCGTGGCGATCCTGGTGGGGGCGTTCTTCCTGAACGTCGTCATCCAGACGATCGGGCTCACGCAGCAGCTCAGCCGGCTGATCAACGCCTACCAGCTCACCCCGGTCCAGGTCCTGACCGCGGTGATCGTCCTGTACCTGGTGCTGGGCACCTTCATGGAGGAGCTGTCGATGATGATCTCGACCATCCCCATCACCACGCCGCTCATCCTGCAGGCTGGCTACGATCCGGTCTGGTTCGGCATCCTGCTCGTGCTGCTGATCCAGACCGCCATGGTGACGCCTCCGTTCGGCATCAACATCTTCGTGATCCACGGCATTCGCGGCCGTGGCACGATTGCCGACGTCGAGCGCGGCGCGGCGCCGTTCGTGGTCGCATTGCTGATCATGATCGGATTGATCTGCGCCTTTCCCGATATCGCGATGTGGCTGCCGCGGCTAGTCGGCTGACTAAGTTCGCGGCAGGGGCCGCTTCTCGATTTCATGCTCAAGGCGGCGTAAGGCCTGATTCAAAGGCTCTTCGCGACCGGCCGCATCAATCCGAAGAGCGCCGCGACGTTGTCGCCGAGGATGCGGTCTTTCTCCGCCGCGCTCAAGAATGCGCAGTGGCGGCGCACGTAATCGACGCACTGCTTATAGGTGCAGAAGCGCTCCACATTCGGCATGTCGGAGCCCCAGACGAGCTTCCCGGCGCCGAAACGATCGCGCATGCCACGGATCAGCTCCTGCGCCTCCGGGTAGGGATAGTCCCAGACCCCGCCCCAGGAAATCGGGAACATCACTTCGAGGAGCAGATTGTCGCGGCGATAGACTTCGAGCGCCTCGTCCGGGATCTCCCACTTCCCGGCGCGGGCGAAATACCCCGCCGACGGACCCATGACGCAGACGAAAGGAAGCGCCGGATGGCGCTTCAGGAGCCGCCCGAGCGCGAGCAGGTTCCCCAGGTAACCCGCTGCGTCGTAGCTCGGCGTCGAGGAGAGCTCGATGAAGACCGGCAGCTTGAGGCGGACGATCTTCTCCCAGAACGGTGCGAAAGCGGCGTGGTCGACATTGCGTTCGTAGCCGTGCCGCGAAAAATCCTGCGAGTAGTAGACGCCCTTGAGGCCGAGCCGGTGAGCGCGATCGACCTCGGCGAGCACTGAGTCGCGGTCGGCGAGCGCCTCGTCGACATTCAGGAGTCCGGTAAATTTCCCGGGGTGCTGGCTCTGCGCGAACGCGTTGTAGTCGTTCATCGCGCCGTAGCCGCCGCCCGCCTGGAGGATCGCGTGGTCGACGCCGGCATACGTCATCTGCGCGATCAGGAAGTCGGGCGGGCAGACGATCTCCTGCATCCCGACCGGCATGTACTGGACGTAGTAGTCCTCGCCCTCGTAGGTGAAGGCGAGCTGGCCATGGGACCCGACCCGGAAATCGACGTCGACCAGGCCCGCCCAGGTATTGTCGCCCTGCCGGAACAGCATCGCCGGCTTCAGTTCCTTGCCGTCGCGCGCGCGGAAGGCGCGCGCCGCCGGCCGCGTCACGACCTTTTGCAGGTATTTGAGGTGGACGGCGCGCGACGGATGGCCGCACGCGCCGTGCCAGTTCTCAAAGACGTGCGCGTGGCAGTCGACGATCAAGCCGCGCCGAGCTTCTCCATATGGTGCCTGAAGAGTCTCTCCATTTCTCCATTCACCGTGAGGAACGTCGCCCACATGTCGAGGAAATACTTCCACTCCGGGTCGCCGTAGCGCACCGCCCAGGTGTTCTGGCGCTTGTCGATCGGCTTCTCGGGCTCGATCACCGCCGACCACGGGTTGCGCTTCGAGAACAGGATGACGTCGCTGTCGCCGCTCATCCACACCTCCGCCTTCTTGGCGCGCACCGGCTCGGCGCCGAGCGTCACCTGACCCGTGGTCGTGACGACCTTCGCCTTGGGCCACAGCACGGGGATGCGCAACTCCTCGCTGGCGCCTGCCGTGACCGACACCCTGACGTTCGGGTCGTTGAGGTCGGCCGCGGTCTTGAGCTTTGCGGCGTTGTCCTTGTGGATGAGGAGCAGGCTCCCTTTCGACCAGAGCGGCCCCACGTAGTTGACCGTCAGCGCCCGCGCGATCGTGTAGGTCAGCGAAGAGCCGTAGAGATCGAAGTCGCCGCGCCGCAGGCCGATCGTCGAGTTCGCGAAGGTGACTTCCTTCCAGTCGACCTTCACCTCGAGCTCCTTGGCGAGGCGCTCGACCGCGTCCTTGTAGATGCCGCCGAGCTCGCCGCTCTTGGCGTCGCGGTAGAACCAGGGGCCGGTCTGGGAGAACCCGACGCGCATCACGCCTTCCTTCTTGATCTTGGCGAGCGCGGAGTCCTCGCGGATGCCGGTCTCGAGCATCTGCGCCAGCGCCTCGCGCGGCGCCAGCGCCCCGGCGAATCCCGCCGCCGCGCCTACCAGTGCCGCCCCTTTGAGAAAGTCACGTTTGCTGTTGCTCATGCGCTCCTCCTTGTCAAAGTATGATATTCCACCGCGAGCGAACCGTGTCGAGCATTCCCGCGATCAGCGTCGTCGACGTGCACAAGAGCTTCGGCCCGCTCGCGGTGCTGAAGGGCGTGTCTTTCGATGTGCCGCGCGGCAGCGTCGTCAGCATGATCGGCGCGAGCGGCTCCGGCAAGAGCACGCTCCTGCGTTGCATCAACCACCTCGAGACGCCGAGCGCGGGAGAGATCTACATCGACGGCGAGCCGATGCATTTCCGCGTCGCCGGCGACGGGCAGCGCAAGCCGCGCCCGATCGCAGAGATCAACCGGCTGCGGCGCGATCTGGGCATGGTGTTCCAGCAGTTCAACCTCTGGCCGCACATGACGGTGCTCGGCAACGTGGTCGAGGCGCCGCGCCGCGTGCGCGGCCTCAAGCGCCGGCAGGCGGGCGAGCTGGCACTCGAATGCCTGCGGCGCGTCCAGCTCCTCGACAAGGCCGAGGAGTACCCGGCGCGGCTCTCCGGCGGCCAGCAGCAGCGCGTCGCGATCGCCCGCGCCCTGGCGATGCAGCCCAAGGCGATGCTGTTCGACGAGGCCACCTCTTCGCTCGACCCCGAGCTCACCGACGAGGTGCTCGCCGTGATGCGCGATCTCGCCCGCGACGGCACGACGATGATCGTCGTCACCCACGAGATGCGCTTTGCGCGCGAGGTGTCGGACCGCGTGCTTTTCCTGCATAACGGCCTCATCGAGGAGGCAGGTCCGCCCGAGGAGGTGTTCGGCGCGCCCAGGTCGGAGCGCTGCCGTCAGTTCCTCTCGAAGTACCTGCAGTAGGCGCCGCCTTGTCCTCGGCCCTCGCCGAAGCGCTCAATCCCGCCGTCTTCTGGGAATACCGCGCGATCCTCCTCAAGGGCCTCGCGTTCAATTTCTACGTCTTCGCCTGCGCCGCCGCCGCCGCCCTGGCCCTCGGTCTGGGCGCGGCGCTCCTGCGCGTCAACCGCTGGCGCCCGCTCCGCTGGGCCGGAACGCTGCATGTCGAGATCTTCCGCAACGCGCCCGACTACGTGATGGTGGTCTGGGTCCATTTCGTGCTGCCGCTGCTGCTCGGCCTCGCGATCGGCCGGCGCCTCGAATTCCCGCCCTTCCTCTCCGCGGTGATCGCCCTCGGCCTGGTCTACAGCGGCTACTTTGCCGAGACGTTTCGCGCCGGCATCCAGTCGATCCCGCTGGGCCAGATCGAGGCCGGTCGTGCCTGCGGCATGCCGGAGCGCCTGATCCTCTGGCGCATCATCCTGCCGCAGGTCGTGCGGCGCATGCTGCCCGAGGCGGTGAACCAATTTGTGTCGCTGTTCAAGGCGACCACGATCGTCTCCCTCATCGCGGTTCCCGACCTCATGTACCAGGTCTCGATGGTGACGCAGCAGGAGATGCGGCCGCTGCCGCTCTACACCGGCGCCGCGCTCACCTACTTCGCCATCATCTTTCTCGCGTCGAGCCTCGTCCGCGCGGCTGCCGAGCGCTGGCGCCAGAAGGTGTACGCCTGATGGGCAACTGGGAGCGCATGGTCTGGAACCAGCGCCACCTGCTGCTCGACGGGCTTGTCGTCACGCTCGAGATCTGCCTCATCGCCTTCGCCGCGGCGATCGTCGGCGGTCTCGTCCTGTGCCTGGTGCGGCTCTACGTGCGTCCGCTGCGGCCGGTGGCGATCGCCCTGATCGAGTTCTTCCGCGCGACGCCGATCTTCGTCCAGCTGCTCTGGGTCAACTATGTCTGGCCCGAGCTTTTCGGCTGGCCGGGCTCCTCCTTCACTGCGGGCTGGGTCGCCCTCGCGCTGCAATCGAGCGGCTACCTCGCCGAGACGTTTCGCGCCGGCATCGAGGCCGTGCCACGCGGCCAGCGCGAAGCCGGGCTTTCCGCCGGCATGTCGCACGCGCTCGCCTTCCGCCGCATCGTGTTGCCGCAGGTGCTCCTCATGGTGGCGCCCTCGCTCGTCAACCAGTTCACGGTCATCGTGAAATCGTCGACGCTGGTGTCGGTGATTACCGTCCAGGACCTGATGTTCCAGTCGCAGAAGATCGTCCACACCTGGCTCGACCCGATCGAGATCCTGACCGCGACCGCGGCGATCTACATCCTGGTGGTCTTCGCCGTCTCGGCGCTCGGCAAGGCGCTCGCCGACGTGCTGCGCCGGCGCTACGGCCTCGCGGCGTCGTAACGTCGAACCGAAAAAAAAGCAGTACGAAGAAGAATTAAAAAGCGTGCGCATATCGTTGAGCGAAGGAGTCTCGACGCGCGGCGGGCACTCGCGCCGCGAATGAAACCGGGACGACCGCCGCCGGCTGACTCTCTATCCGCGGAACGATGACTGCCGTTCTCCGGGGGCTATGTTCGATACCGCACAAACACGCGGGGCGTGTCCGCGTAATTTGTGACGTATGAAGCATCCTGTGCCCGAATGGCGCCAATTACTCCGCGAGGATGCCGTTGCTGGCGTTGGGTACCGGGCAACGATAAGAGCGGCGCCCAGACGCGCGTTCACCGCAAACGCACTAACGGCCGCGTCCCTCGCGCCAGAGGGAGCTCCGCAAGACGTGGTTTGGTTGCCTCATCGGATGTACTGCAACTCGCTTCCTGCGTCGCCCGTGCCGATCGGCGCTGCGACCACACCGCACTCTTGACCTACGACCGGGATAGAGCCCTTGACGCGTGGCTGTTGATCGCGTGCGTTTTCGTTACGTATTAGGTGCGCGTCACACGAGGATCACAATGATAATCGCTGCTTCCTACGGAGACGCACTGACGCCCTGATCGGCGAACTCCAATATCGGTAGGAGTTGCCGTTTCCACTCAGGAGCTCGCGCCATGTCGGCTCAAGTGACTTTAGTCGAACTCACGCTCGTGTCCGCCGGAGTGATGTATGCCTTTACACGATTTGCTGGAAGTGCTCGTGAGAAATAAACGTCGCTGTCGCGTAATGACGGGGGCATTCGTCGGTGCCGTTGCCATGTGTTTCACAAGCGTTGCTCTTGCGGCTGCTCCCACCTCGGGCCTGGTCGGCTATTGGGGTTTCGACGAGACCAGCGGCAATATCGCCGTCGACGGCTCCGGCAACAGCAACACGGGCACCCTGAGCGGCTCCGGCGCCACGCGCACGGCTGGTCGCGTCGGTACCGGCGCGTTGAGTTTCAACGGTGCGTCGGCCGGCCGCGTCACGATCCCGCATTCCGCCACCTTGAATCTCTCGAGCTTCACGCTCACCGCGTGGCTGCGTCCGACAGCGCTGTCCGGCTATCAGACAGCTGTGCACAAAGGCACCAGTGCCGCATGCTCCTATTGGTTGCAGACGAAAGGCGCGAACCCGACGTCCGGATTCGGCACCGCGTCGAGCTGCACGGGCTACGCCGAGCACGTCGTCACCAACACGACGTTGCAGCTGAACGTCTGGTACCACGTCGCGGCCAGTTTCGACAACGCGGCCAATACGTTGACCTACTACGTCAACGCCAACCCGGTCTACAGCGTCGCGGACACCCGGGCGCCGGCCAACTCGCAAGAAAGCCTGATCTTCGGCGAGAGCTCCTACTCTGGTGGCGGCTTCGAGCGCTGGCGTGGACAGCTCGACGAGGTGCGGATCTACAACCGCGCGCTCAACGCCGCGGAGATTGCCAACGTTTTTAGCGACACG
>Ga0208685_1000263_pt1 | contig 19359 bp, 5 predicted proteins | sample EasRivMeERMLT890_FD_187533 | JGI IMG/M metagenome (GOLD analysis project Ga0208685, IMG submission 187533) | Soil microbial communities from meander-bound floodplain in the East River, Colorado, USA - East River MetaG ERMLT890 (SPAdes) (version 2) | ecosystem: Environmental > Terrestrial > Soil >...
CGCCCGCCGGGATCCCGGCTTCGCGTCAGCGCGCTTGCTGTACGGCGGAAACTCGTCGCGGAGCAGTCCTGCATATGCCGTTACCCTCAGGATCCACCTTTGAAGCCCGACGTTGAAGTCGAAGAATGTCCGCGGGTACCGCCCTGTGAAGAGGATGGCGAACCACGCGAAGAACGCGAAGAGGAACCCAACGAACGAAAGAAGGGTGATCACGAACTGGTGCGGGATCACCAGGAGCCACTTCACCCAGATCCACCACCGGCTTAGCTGTTCCGGGTACTCCACCTCGTACAACACCGGGTATTTCCCGGGGTCCAGCGAGAACGGAGGGTACTCGTCGCGGAAAAGGTACGTGTATGCCGTGACATTCGCTCCCCACCGGTTGATTCCAACAACGAGGTTGAACAGCCCACGAGGGTACCGGCGAGTGAACAAGATCGCGAAGAACGCCACGACGGTGATCGCCGCCGCCGCGTAGCCGAGCGCAGTGACGACGAGAAAGTGCGGGATGGCCAGCAGCCACTTGACGAAGATCAGCAGCCTCGAGAGCTTCTCGGGATACTGGACCTCGTAGTGAAGGGGGTAGCTTCCCGCAGACGCTTCCGGGAAACCGCCATCCGGCGTAACTGGAGCGCCGCAAGCGATGCAAAAGCGCTGGCTCTGATCCAGCGCAGCGCCGCATTGGCGGCAGAACGCTGGGCCACTGGTTACCGCGGGAGTCTGTGCGAGCACGCTCCCGCAGGCGCCGCAGTATCGATCTCCAGCACGTGCGGATGTCCCGCAATTGCTACAGCGGCGTTCGGGCGGGACGGGACCGGCCTCGAGCATCCCGGACACGGGCTACGCCCGCACCGCCGCCCACTCCGCCACGGACCGCCAGAACAGCAGACCGTCCTCACCACCGAGCAGTGGCTCGCACGCCCGCTCCGGGTGGGGCATCAACCCCAACACATTTCCCCGCTCGTTCACGATCCCTGCGATCCCGCGGTCGCTCCCGTTCGGGTTCGCCTCAGTCGTCACGTTGCCACCCTCATCACAGTATCGAAAGGCAATACGCCCATCCGTCTCCAGTTGGTCCAGCACCTCAGCGTCCGCCGTGTACCGGCCATCACCGTGCGATACCGGCACCCGGATCACATCGCCCGGCCGACTCAACCCGGTCCACGCCGTCTCCGCGTTCTCTACTCTCAGGTGCACCCACTCGCACCTGTACTGCAGAGAGTCATTCCGCATCAACGCCCCCGGCAGCATGTGCGACTCGCACAACACCTGGAACCCGTTGCAGATCCCGATCACGGGCTTGCCCGCCGCCGCGTCTTTCATCACCGTCTCCATCACGGGCGAGAACCGGGCGATCGCGCCGACACGCAGGTAGTCCCCGTACGAGAATCCTCCCGGCAGCACGACCGCGTCGTACTTCCGGAGGTCAGTCTCCCGGTGCCAGACCAGGTCCGCCTCGTAGCCAGCTTTCTGGATTGCGTACTGAGAATCGTGGTCGCTCCAGGTCCCGGGGAAGACAATTACGGCGAGGCGCATCGTTTAGCGTTGCGCCGCGGGCGCCGGGGATCCTGGCTTGAACCGCCGTCCCCGCTCCGGCCGCTCCCGCTGCTTCACGAACTCGAACACAGGCACACCGTAGCCGCAGCTCGTCTGCGTGCTTTCGATAACAACGTCGATCACCTGGCGCATCGGCAGCTCGATATTGTCCGCCGGCACCTCGAGTAACAGATCGCGAAGGGGCGACTCATCCACCGGAGTCACAGTCGCGTGCCCGAATAGGCGGACGATCGCCGCGTCCTCTTCGCCCATCGACATCACCATGAGGGTGATAGGCCCGCCCGCTGTCGCATGATTGGCCGTCTGGTTACCGCTCCCCGTGTAGTCCAGGTACGCGACTCGGTTCGCATCGACGATGTGCAGTGGCACGCCTCCCTTCGGCGAGAGATTGACCGGGCCAACGCCGTCTGCGCCCTGGCTCAGTTCGGGCGCGGCGCTGGCCACGAAGAAAAGGGGCGAATTGCGAATCAGATCCGCTTGTTCGTCGCTGATCTGGTCGAAACTGGTGCCCACGCACCCCAACTCTATCACTCCGTCGCTTGTATCGCCCGGTTCGTTGACACACTATCGGCGTTCGGCAAATACTCACCCTTACCGGAACGTCACATTAGGGGAGAATGACGTTTGCTCTGCCCATCATGTAGCCATGAAAACCGCGATGCTGCTCGCTTCTGCGAGAGCTGCGGCGCTGCCTTCGCCCAGAAGTGCGCCCAGTGCGGAGCGGAACTCCGCGAATCGGCCCGTTTCTGCGACGGCTGCGGTACATCCGTGACCGTTAGTAGTGAAGCAGGACCTTCCAGCGCCACGACCGAGGCGGTGCCAATGTCGGTGCCGACACTGCCTACGTCCTTCGACTCCGGCCGCTACAAAGTCAAATCGTTCCTCGGGGAGGGTGGCCGCAAGCGCGTCTACCTGGCGCACGACAACAAACTTGATCGGGATGTCGCCTTTGCGGTCATCAAGACGGAGGGTCTCGATGCCGATGGTCTCGCCCGCGTCAAGCGAGAAGCGCAGGCGATGGGCCGTCTCGGGGACCATCCGAACATCGTCACCGTCTTCGATACGGACCAGGAAGGCAGCGAGCCGTACATCGTGTCCCAGTACATGTCTGGTGGAGACCTCGCCTTCGCGCTCCGGCAGCGGTCCGAGGACCGCTATCCCATCGAGGTCACGGTCCTCGTCGGCCGGCAAATCTGCGCCGGACTGGAGCATGCGCACGCCCGCGGGATCGTCCACCGCGATTTGAAGCCGGGCAACATCTGGTTCGATAGCTCGGGCATGGCGAAGATCGGGGACTTCGGCCTGGCCGTCGCCCTCGACCGCTCGCGGCTCACGATGGCCGGGATGATGGTCGGCACCGCCAGCTACATGCCGCCCGAACAGGCGATGGGCGGGGAGACCACGCCCGCCAGCGACCTCTACGCCCTCGGCTGCATCGTGTACGAGATGGTCACCGGCCGGCCGCCCTTCGTCGGGGACGACACCGTCGCCGTGATCTCTCAGCACGTAAACACCGCGCCGGTCTCCCCGGCGTGGCACCGCCCCGACTGCCCGGCGGCCCTGGAGACACTAATCCTCCGGCTCCTGGAGAAAGACCCGAAACAACGCCCCGCCAAGGCTTCCGAGGTCAGTGAAGCACTGGCAGCCATCCAGAGCGCCTCCACACCGGCGCCCGTCCCCGCGGCCGAGCCCGGCGATGAGCAGTCGAACCCCATCTACCGCCGGACCTTCGTCGGCCGTGAGACGGAACTCAAGCAGCTCGAGGCTGCCTTCGATGCAGCGCTCTCCGGCCAGGGCTCGCTCGTGATGATCGCGGGTGAACCGGGCATCGGTAAGACTACGATCACCGAACAGCTCGCCACCTACGTCGGCATGCGCGGCGGTCAGTCCCTCGTCGGCCACTGCTACGAGGAGGGATCGCTCTCCATTCCCTACCTCGCCTTCGTGGAGATCATGCGCTCTTACGTCACGAACCGGGACCGCGACGAGCTCGCTTCGCAACTCGGCTCCGGCGCCGGCGAAGTCGCCCGCATCGTCTCCGAGGTCCGGGACCGCGTCAACGTCCCGCCGTCGGGAGGCGGCAGCCCGGACGAGGAGCGGTTCCGGTTGCTCCAGGCCGTCTCCGGCTTCCTCCGCAACGCCTCCTCCGCTCAGCCCCTCTGCCTTGTCCTGGAGGACCTCCACGACGCGGACAAGGGCTCGCTGGAGATGCTTGTCCACCTGGCTCGCAATCTTGCCGGGGCGCGAATCCTTCTCGTCGGCACCTACCGCGACGTCGAGGTCGACCGCACCCACCCGCTATCGAACGCGCTGGCTGACATGCGCCGAATCGACAAGTTCCAGCGCATTGCCCTTCGCGGCCTCAGCCCGGACGAAGTGACGCGGATGATCTCGCACATCGCCGGCCAGGACATCCCGTTCGAGCTGGGCGAGGCAATCTACCGCCAGACGGAGGGCAACCCGCTCTTCGTCCAGGAGGTGATCCGAAATGCCGCCGAGGAGGGGCTGATCCGGCGCGAAGGTGGCCAGTGGGTTGCGACGGTCGATTCGCTGATCAACTACATCCCGGAGGGGCTCCGCGACGTCATCGGCCGCCGCCTCTCACGCCTCAGCGAGGAGTGCAACCGCGTTGTCGCGATCGCCGCCATCATCGGCCGCGATTTTGCCGTCGATGTTCTGCGCCGCGTCGCCGGCGTCTCCGAGGACGACCTCCTCACAGCCCTCGAGGAAGCGATCAACGTCTCCCTCATCGAGGAGATGCGCGGGCAGCGCGAGCTGCGCTACCGCTTCACCCACGCCTTCTTCCGGCAGACCCTGTACGAGGAGATGATCGCGCCTCGCCGGCTTCGCATGCACAACGAGGTCGCCAAGGCGCTGGAAGAGCACTATTCCGGCCGCGAGGAAGAGCACGCCGCTGAACTGGCCGAGCACTTCTCCCACTCCTCCACGGAAGAAGACCTGAGGAAGGCCGTCTCTTACGGCAAACTCGCGGCCGCGCGCTCCGCCTCGGTACATGCCTACGGGGAAGCGGTCCGGCACCTGGACCAGGCGCTGGAGGTCCAGGAGGTGCTCGATCCGAAGGACGGGCAGGCGAAGCTCGCGCTCCTGTCCGACCTCACCGCCGCGCTACTGGCGGCCGGCGAGCCGGATCGCATGCTGAACGAAGTGGCATCGTCTGCCTGTGACCTCGCCGAATCGCTTGGCGAAGCGTTGACCGCCGCCCACATCGCGGAGAACGCCGCCTACGCTCTCATCTACCGCGACAGCATCATTACCTTCGTCAATCCGGTGTACGCCGAGTGGTGCGAACGCATCCGCAAGAACGCTGCGCCCGGCTCGCGCGAACAGGTCATGGGAGACGGACTACTTTCATGGGCGTACTTCACGCTCCGTCAGATGGAGAAATGCTGGGAACTCCGCCGTAACGCCCTTGAGGTGGCGCGGACAGTGGACGACCCGGAGGCCCTCACGTACGTGGCGTTTACCTATCTTTCCGCCGGCGCTCCCATCAAGGTTCTCGATGACCGCGTGCAACTCGCTCAGGAGATGAAGGTCATATCCAGCGCGTCGCTGGCTCCATATCTCCGGGCGCAATACCTGTACAGCCTCGGCCAGTTCCTTTACCAGATCCAGGAGATCGATGCCTGTCGCCAGACCTGGGATGAACTCGACGCGCTCGCGTCTCGCGTTCCCGATCCCTACGTCCAGTCGTGGAATATGCTCGCGGTGCACGGCCGCCTGACCTGGCTCGGCAAGCTGGAGGAAGCGGTTGACAGTTCTGAAGCGTTTGCCGCAAGGGCGAGGGATATGGGCATCGAGACGTGGGGTCTGACCTTGTCCAAGATCGTGGCTTCTGCCTCCATCGGCAGCCTGGGCCGCTGGGATGACCTGGCCACGACTTACCCCTTCTGGCGCACCTTGCCTTATGGCGACGCGATCGCGGCCTTTCACATGGCCCAGTCAGGCCAATTAGCCGAAGCCCGGGCCGAGATGCAACGCATAATGACGCAGCTCCGCGTTGGCGAAGCGGACAGCTGGGTCGATGATAATTCGCTGTGTGGATTGTTGGCCGTAGCGACAATGACTCAGGACAGGGACGCGACGGCGCTGCTCTACCCCCTCGTGGAACCAACGGCGGAGATGCACCAACTTTCGTATGGCCCCGCCGCCCGGTACCTGGCTGCTGCGGCCCTCTTGCTTGGAGACGTGGCTGCTGCCCGCACTTACATGGACACTTCGCTCAGAGTCGCATTAAAGGTCGAGGACAGGACCAGCGTTGCCAACTCGCGCTTCGATCTCGCGAGGCTCCTCTTCGAGCACTTCCCGGAGGAGAAGGCCGCCGCCGCCGAGCATCTCAACTTCGCCACCGGGGAAGCCCAGGACATGAAGATGAAGCCGCTCCTCGAGGAGTGCCTGGCCCTCAAGCTCCGCTTCCAGGGGATCACATCCACCGACATCAACACCTCCATCGACACCGTCGCCCGCGTGGCGATACAAGAGCACCCCGACCTCCGCCGGCAGGCCGCCCCCGACGGCACCGTCACCATCATGTTTAGCGACATCGAAGGCAGCACGGAGAAGACTGCCCAGCTTGGCGACACGAAGTGGATGGAAGTGCTCAAGGACCACAGCGCCATCATCCGCGAGCAACTCAAAGCCCACGACGGTTTCGAGGTGAAGTCCGAAGGCGACGGCTTCATGCTCGCCTTCCAGTCCGCCCGCAAAGCCCTCCAATGCGCCATAGCCATGCAGAAGGCCTTCGAGGAGCACAACGGCAGCGCCGAGACGCCGGTCCGGACTCGCATGGGCCTCCACACCGGCGAGGTGATCAAGGACGGCGACGACTTCTTCGGAATCCACGTCAACCTGGCGGCCCGCGTCGCGAGCAAAGCCACCGGCGGCGAGATCCTGGCCTCATCCCTTCTCAAGGAGCTGACGGCCAGCGGCGGCGACATTGCCTACGGCGACCCCCGCACTGTCGAGTTCAAGGGGATCGAGGGCCAGCACCAGGTCTGGCCGGTAAACTGGGCCACCTGATGAACTGCCAGTCGTGCGGCACCGCCAACCCGGAGGGCGCCAAGTTCTGTAGCGAGTGCGCCGCTCCACTCCGGCCGGCGGGAATTTGCGTCGCCTGTGGATTTGCCAACGCTCCGGGGAGCAAGTTCTGCAACGAGTGCGCGCAGCCGCTCGGCGCTTCGCAGTCCCCGGCCCCGCCTTCGACGCCCTCACCAACACCCGCGGCGTTGCCAACTGCCTTCGCTGACGGCCGCTATGCTGTCAAATCCTTTCTGGGCGAGGGCGGCCGCAAGCGGGTTTATCTTGCGCACGACTCGAAACTGGACCGCGACGTAGCCGTCGCCGTCATCAAGACGGACGGCCTCGACGAGGACGGCTTGAAGCGCGTCAAGCGCGAGGCGCAGGCGATGGGCCGTTTAGGAGATCACCCGAACATCGTCACCGTATTCGACATCGGTGACGATAACGGCCGGCCGTATATCGTTTCCCAGTACATGGGCGGTGGCGACCTCGATGGCCTCCTTAACGCCGCGCCTGAGCGGCGACTGCCCATCGCCGAGGCAATGCGCATCGCCCAAATGGTGCAGCGCGGCCTCGCCCATGCTCACGAGCGCGGCATCGTCCACCGCGATCTCAAACCCGGCAATATCTGGCTGACCGAGGACGGCGACGCCAAGATCGGCGACTTCGGCCTCGCCGTTTCGCTGGACCGGTCGCGGTTGACGATGGAAGGGATGATGGTCGGCACGGTAGCCTACATGCCCCCGGAGCAGGCGCTCGGCCGCCAGCCCGACGCCCGGTCCGACCTCTACTCCCTCGGTTGCGTCACCTACGAAATGGTGACAGGCCGCGCTCCCTTCCTCGGCGACGATCCTGTCGCCATCATCTCCCAGCACATCAATACCGCGCCCGTCGCACCCTCCTGGCACAATCCGGAGGTGCCGCGCGCCCTCGAATCGCTTGTCCTCCGCCTCCTCGCCAAAGACCCGAACGAACGGCCGGAGAGCGCCGCCGCCATCCCCGAGGCCCTTGGAGCGATCGTGACTTCCGCCTCGACAACCACGCCCGTCGCCCAGGAGTCCGACGTCAACCCGCTCGACCGCCTCGCCACGGGCATCTTCGTCGGCCGAGACAAAGAGATGGATGAACTCCGCGCCGGCCTCGAGGACTCACTGTCCGGCCGCGGACGCCTGATGATGCTCGTCGGCGAGCCCGGCATCGGCAAGACGCGCACTTCCGAGGAGTTCGCGACATACGCCCGTCTCCGCAACGTCCAGGTGCTCTGGGGCCGCTGCTACGAGGGCGAGGGCGCGCCCGCCTACTGGCCCTGGGTGCAGATCATCCGCTCCTACATCCACGACAAGGAGCCGAAGGACCTGATGTCGGAGATGGGCCCCGGCGCCGCCGACATTGCCCAGGTCGTGTCCGAGGTCGGGGAACGTCTCCCCGGCCTGCCCGCGCCACCGGCCCTTGAGCCCGAGCAGGCCCGCTTCCGGCTCTTCGACAGCATCACCACGTTCCTGAAGAACGCCTCGAAGGGCCGGCCCTTAATGGTCGTCCTCGACGACATGCACTGGGCCGACAAGCCCTCGCTGCTGCTCCTCCAGTTCCTCGCGAAGGAGTTGCGCGGCAGCCGCCTGCTGGTCCTCGGCACTTACCGCGACGTGGAACTGCGGCGCCAGCACCCGCTCGCCCAGGCACTCGGCGAACTGAATCGCGAGAACCTGAGCCAGCGCGTCCTCCTCCGTGGCCTTACCGAGAACGACGTCCGCCGCTTCGTCGAGGTCACGGCCGGCAGCACGCCCCCGGACACGCTCGTCCAGGCCGTCTACCGCGAGACCGAGGGCAACCCTTTCTTCGTCAACGAGATCGTCCGCCTCCTCGTCGCCGATGGCCGCCTTGAAAAGGCCGAGGGCGTTAAGGATTGGAGCGTCACCATCCCCCAGAGCGTCCGCGAAGTCGTCGGCCGCCGCCTCGACCACCTCTCCGAGGAGTGCAACAAGGTCCTCACCATCGGCTCTGTCATCGGCCGGGAGTTTGGCCTGCAGTTGCTGGAGAAGGTGTCCGAGGTGAAAGGTGACAAGTTGCTCGACGCCCTCGAAGAGGCGACTGCCGCCCGCGTCATCGCCGAACTCCCGGGCTCCGCGGACCACTACTGGTTCTCCCACGCCCTGATCCGCGAGACCCTCTACGAGGAACTCAGCACCACCCGCCGCATCCGCCTCCACCGCCAGATTGGTGACGCTCTGGAGGAGTTGGACGCCGAGGGGAACCTTCCGCAACTCGCCTACCACTTTGCTGAGGCTGCCCCCGGCGGCGACGTCGATAAGGCAGTAGAGTACGCACGCAAGGCTGGAGAGCGGGCGGTTGCGCAGTTCGCCTGGGAAGACGCCGTCACGCAGTTCGAGCGCGCGGTCCAGGTTCTCGACCTCCAGACGCCCATCGATGAGGCTCTGAAGTGCGACTTGCTCATGGCGGCAGGCGACGCGCTGTACGGAACCGGCGACCCCGAGCGCTCGCAGGTCAACTTTGCTCGCGCCGCCGAGTCGGCACAGGTCGTCAACGACGTGGATCGGCTAGCACTGGCTACACTTGGATATGGTCGACCGTTCAGTGTCGCGACCGTGGACGACCGCGTCGTACAGATGGTCAATGATGCCCTGCGCCTGCTGCCTCAAGGCGACAGTGGCCTTCGCGCCCGTTTGATCTCACGCTGGGGGCGCGAAGAGTATTTCCGCAATCTCGAAGAGTCTGACCGATTACGGAACGAGGCAGTCGAAATGGCACGTCGCGTCGGCGATAAACGGGCAATAGCGGAGAGCCTTTGGAACCGCGGCTGGGGAGGGACGAACGAAGTCGAGGGGGCACAAGAGAGGCTCTCTGACGTGGAAGAGATTGCCAGCCTCGCCCGGGAGTTGAACGATCCCGAACTGCTCTCGTACGCGAGGGTCTCCAGTATCGCAGTGAAGACCATCCTGGGAGACATCGAGGCTGTAACCACCGAGGTCGAAACGTTCGCTCTGCTCGCCGACGAGTCCCGCATCCCTGTCTGGCTTTGGCAGCTGGAACTCTTTCGCGGGATGCTCGCCTTGATGAAGGGAACGATGGCTGAAGCAGAGCAACTCTCGCTTAGCGCCTTCGTCATCGGCCAGAGAGCCAACCCTGATGTCGCCCCCCAGATGTTCGGCGCGGTCAACTTTGCCATCCGTCGCGAACAGAATCGCCTGGCCGAACTCGAGCCCGCCGTTAGGGGCTTCGTCGAGAACTACCCGCTCGTGCCCGCCTGGCGCACCGCTCTCGGTTTCAACTATGCGGAGCGCGGAATGCTCGATGAGGCGCGCGCCGAGTTCGAGATTCTCGCGAAGGACGACTTTGCGATCTTCCCGCGAGACGGCAACTGGCCGATCTCCATGGCCTTGCTCGCCGAGACATGCGCTGCGATTGGCGACAAAGAGCGCGCCGAGTATCTCTACAAGCAGATGCTCCCCGCTGGCGACAAATGCATACTCGTGGGCGCGGTCGTCGACTGCTACGGCGCGACGCACCGTCTCCTCGGCCTGTTGGCCACGACATTGGAGCACTGGGACGATGCCGAACGCCACTTCGAGGACGCTCTGGAGATGAACACTCGTATGGGTGCAGGGCGCATGCTCGGTTGGACATACCTCCAGTACGCCGACATGCTCCACCGCCGTGACGCCTCCGGCGACCGGGAGAACGCCCTCTCACTTCTCTCGAAATGCCTCGATCTCGCTGAACGCCTGGGCCTGACCGCCCAACTGGAACGCGCGCTCGCACTTAAGCTGAGTATCCAGGGCGTCGACCTCTCGAACTTCAGCACGTCGATCGACACCGTCGCTCGCGAAGTCCTCGTCGCCCAGCCGGACCTCCGTAAGCAGGCCGCCCCCGACGGCACCGTCACGATCATGTTCAGCGACATCGAAGGCAGCACCGAGAAAACCGCCGCCCTCGGCGACACGAAGTGGATGGAGGTCCTAAAGGACCACAGCGCCATCATCCGTGAGCAACTCAAGGCCCACGACGGCTTCGAGGTGAAGTCGGAGGGCGACGGCTTCATGCTCGCCTTCCAGAGCGGGCGGAAAGCACTTCAATGCGCCGTCGCCATGCAGAAGGCGTTCGAGGCTCACAACCAGGATACCGAGTCGCCGGTCCGCGTCCGCATGGGCCTCCACACGGGCGAGGTGATCAAGGACGGCGACGACTTCTTCGGCATCCACGTCAACCTCGCGGCCCGCGTCGCGAGCAAGGCCACCGGCGGTGAAATCCTCGCTTCGTCCCTCCTCAAGGAACTCACCGCCAGCGGCGGCGACATCGCCTACGGCGACCCGCGCACCGTCGAGTTCAAGGGCATCGAAGGCCAGCACCAGGTCTGGCCCGTGGAATGGAATGCCCGGTGAAATGTAATTCTTGCGGTCACGACAACCCGGCTGAAGCCGTGTTCTGCATGAAATGCGGGACGAAGGTCGAGGCCGGTTGTCCAAAGTGCGGCAAGGCCAACGTCCCCGAGGCAGCCTTCTGCATCTCCTGCGGCACCGCCCTGGGCGCTGCGCCCGCGGCCACCCCTGCTTCCACACCCTCGCCGGCACGGACGCTGCCAACCGCCTTCGCGGACAGTCGCTACACCGTGAAATCTTTCCTCGGCGAGGGCGGCCGCAAGAAGGTCTATCTCGCCCACGACACCAAGCTCGACCGCGAGGTGGCGGTCGCTGTGATCAAGACCGAGGGACTGGACGACGATGGCTTGAAGCGCGTCAAGCGCGAGGCCCAGGCCATGGCGCGGTTGGGCGACCACCCCAACATCGTCACGATCCACGACATCGGCGACGACAACGGCCAGCCCTACATCGTCTCCCAGTACATGGGCGGCGGCGACCTGGAAGGGATGCTGAACAACGCGCCGGACCGCCGCCTGCCGATCGCGGAAGCGATCCGCATCTCGCAGCTGGTGGTGCAGGGACTCGCTCACGCCCACGGCCGCGGCATCATTCACCGTGACCTCAAGCCCGGCAACATCTGGCTCATGGAAGACGGCACCCCCAAGATCGGAGACTTCGGCCTGGCCGTGTCGCTGGACCGGTCGCGGATGACGATGGAAGGGATGATGGTGGGCACCGTCGCCTACATGGCCCCCGAACAGGCCCTCGGCCGCCAGCCCGACGCCCGCTCCGACCTTTACTCGCTCGGATGCGTGACGTACGAGATGATCACCGGCCGCCCGCCCTTCCTCGGCGACGACCCGGTCGCCATCATCTCGCAGCACATCAACACCGCCCCCGTGGCGCCCTCCTGGCACAACCCCGAGGTCCCGAAGGCCCTCGAAGCGCTCATCATGCGCGCCCTCGCCAAGGACCCAGACCAACGCCCCGAGAGCGCTGCTTCGATCCCGCAGGTCTTCCAGGCGATCGTCGACTCCTCGTCCAGCACCGCGCCCGTCGCTGCTGAAGCCGACGCCAACCCACTGGACAGGCTGGCCGGCGGCATCTTCGTAGGCCGGGACAAAGAGATGGACGAACTGCGCGCCGGTCTCGAGGACGCCCTCTCCGGCCGGGGCCGGTTGATGATGCTCGTCGGCGAGCCCGGCATCGGCAAGACGCGCACCTCCGAGGAGTTCGCCACCTACGCCCGGCTCCGCGGCGCCCAGGTCGTCTGGGGCCGCTGCTACGAGGGTGAAGGCGCGCCCGCCTACTGGCCCTGGGTGCAGGCGATCCGCTCCTACGTCCACGACAAGGAGCCGAAGGACCTGATGTCGCAGATGGGCCCCGGCGCCGCCGACATCGCCCAGGTCGTCTCCGAAGTGGGCGAGCGTCTCCCGGGGCTGTCGGCCCCGCCTGCCCTCGAACCGGAGCAGGCGCGGTTCCGTCTTTTCGACAGCATCACCACGTTCCTGAAGAACGCCTCGGGCCAGAAGCCGATGGTCCTCGTCCTCGACGACCTCCACTGGGGCGACAAGCCGTCGCTCCTACTCCTCCAGTTCCTCGCACGCGAGCTGCGCGGCGCCCGCCTCCTCGTCCTTGGCACCTATCGCGACGTCGAACTCCGGCGCGACCACCCGCTGTCCCAGACCCTTGGCGAACTTGGCCGGGAAGGGCTCAGCCACCGCATCACCCTGCGTGGCCTCACCGAGAACGACGTGGCGCGCTTCATCGAGATCACTTCCGGGGCGAAGCCTCCCCAGCCGCTCGTCGACGCCGTCTTCCGCGAGACCGAGGGCAACCCCTTCTTCGTCAACGAGGTCGTTCGCCTCCTCGTCGCCGACGGGCGCCTCGACAAGCCCGAGTCCGTCACCTCGTGGAGCGTGACGATCCCCCAGGGCGTCCGCGAAGTCGTCGGCCGCCGCCTCGACCACCTCTCCGACGAATGCAATCGGGTCCTCACCATCGGCGCCGTCATCGGCCGCGAGTTCGACCTCAAGACGGTCGAGAAGGTGCTCGCGCAGGCGGAGGAAGGCCGGATGACCGGCGACCGTCTGATCGAGGTGTTGGAGGAGGCCGTGGCTGCCCGTGTAATCACTGAAGTTCCGAACCGCCTCGACTGGTACAGCTTCGCCCACGCCCTCATTCGCGAGACCCTCTACGAGGAGTTGAGCACCGCCCGCCGCGTGCGCGCCCACCGCCAGGTCGGCGAGGTGCTCGAAAACGACGTCGAAGCCCACCTGTCGCAACTCGCCTATCACTTCGCGGAGGCGGCGCAGGGCGGCGAAGTCGACAAGGCGATCGAGTACTCGAAGCGCGCCGGAGAGCGGGCCCTGGAGCAACTGGCTTACGAGGAAGCGGCGGGCCACTACGACCGCGCCCTCCAGGTTTTGGAGCTCCAGGGCGACATTCAGCCCCGCCAGCGGTACGACCTGATGCTTCCCCTCGGCCGCGCACTGATGCGCGCCGACGTGGCCGATCGTTCCTTCCAGGTACTGGAGGGTGCCGCGGTCCTGGCGGAGGAGATGAACGCTCGCGAAGACCAGGCAATCGCCGCGATCGCCATGGCAGAGTTGGTCGCTAGATCTGGCGGGGCCCTTACTGGCCGGGCCATCCCGTCGCTGGAGCGCGCCCTGGCCCGTCTCGGGGAAGGCGACACCGCCTTGAGGGCTTCGCTCCTGGCCCAACTGAGCCTGGCAATTACGGACCCGAAGGCGTGGGAGCGAAAGCTGGAACTGGCGAAAGAGGCGAGGGCCCTTGCCGAGAAGGTCCAGGACACTGACGCCCTCTTGCGCTCGTACAACGCGATGTTCTTCGCCATGTCCGATCCGGCGCTCACCGAAGAGCGAGCGGCCCTGATGGAGACGGCGGTCAGCGTGGCGGAGAAGTCCAAAGACAAAAACCAGTGGCTACTCGCCGCTATATTCCTGCTATCTGACCTGGCCACCCTTGGCCGGATGGACGATGTCCGTCGGTTGATAGGCGCTATGTCCGACGTCGCGGATGAGATCAGGGAGCCGTTCTGGAGCGCGTTCCGACCCTGCTGGAATTGCATGCTCGCCCTCGTCGGAGGGCGGCTCGACGAGGCCGAGAAACTGCTGCTTGATTACATGCCCCACGCCCTCCGCGCGACGCACCCAAACTGGCGGGCAACCCTTACGGCGCAGCTCTTCGACCTCCGCCGACACCAGGGCCGCCTCGTCGAACTCGAACCGATAATCCTCCAGAACAGGCAGGCAGGCACCATAGCGCCGGGGGCCGCAGACGCGGTGCTGGCTCTCCTCTACACCGATACTGACCGGCTGGAGGATGCGCGCCCGATATTCGACAAGGCGGCGGCCAACGACTTCACCGACATTCCCAGGGAGCAGTTCACCTACCTGACGATGCTGAACATCCACGCGGACCTGGCCCGGCGTCTCGGCGATGCCGATCGCGCGGCTCTGCTGTACGACCTGCTCCTGCCCCACGCTGACTTCCAGGTCCAGGTAGGCAATGCCATCCTCTGCCTCGGTTCCGCCTCCCGCAGCCTTGGGCAGGTTGCCGCGGCCACGGGCCGCTGGGACGACGCCGAGCGGCATTTCGAGCACGCCATCGCGTTCGACGAGCGGATCGGCGCCCGCCCCTGGGCCGCCCGGAGCCGGTTCGAGTACGCCTGGATGCTGCAGGACCGCGGCGGATCCGGCGACAGCGAAAAGGCGCTCGCGCTGGTGAACACGGCCCTGGGTGAATACCAGGTGATGGGCATGAAGCACGACGTCGACCGCGCCGTCGCCCTCAAGGTCGAGATCCAGGGCATTCGGCTGGAGGGCATCGACACCTCCATTGACACCGTGGCCCGCGAAGTACTCGTCGCCCAGCCCGATCTCCGCAAGCAGGCCGCCCCGGACGGCACCGTCACAATCATGTTCAGCGATATCGAGGGCAGCACCGAGAAGACCGCCGCCCTCGGCGACACGAAGTGGATGGAGGTGCTCAAGGAACACAGCGCCATCATCCGCGAGCAACTTCAGGCGCACGACGGCTTCGAAGTGAAGAGTGAAGGCGACGGCTTCATGCTCGCCTTCCAGTCCGGGCGCAAAGCCCTCCAGTGCGCCGTCGCCATGCAGAAAGCCTTCGAGGCTCACAATCAGGGCGCCGAGACGCCCGTCCGCGTGCGCATGGGCCTTCACACCGGCGAAGTGATCAAGGACGGCGACGACTTCTTCGGCATCCACGTCAACCTCGCTGCCCGAGTTGCCAGCAAGGCCACCGGCGGCGAGATCCTGGCGTCGACCCTGCTCAAGGACCTAACGGCCAGCGGCGGCGACATCGCCTACGGCGACCCCCGCACGGTGGAGTTCAAGGGGATTGAAGGCGAGCACCAGGTCTGGCCCGTGGAGTGGGCATGAACTGCGGCTCCTGCGGAACCTCGAACCCGGAGGGGGTCAAGTTCTGCGGCGAATGCGGTGCCGCACTCAAAGCAGAAGTCACCTGCGCCTCCTGTGGCAACACCAACCCGCCTGACGTGAAGTTCTGCCACAACTGTGGCGCTTCCCTGGCGGGCGCATCTCCCGCTGCGACGGCGCCTCGACCGTCCACTGCCCTCCCCGCCTCCTTCGCTGCTGGCCGCTACGCCGTCAAATCATTCCTCGGCGAGGGCGGACGCAAGCGCGTCTACCTCGCCCACGACACCAAGCTCGACCGCAACGTAGCTTTCGCCGCCATCAAGACCGAGGGTCTTGATGCCGACGGCGTAGAACGCGTCCGCCGCGAGGCCCAGGCCATGGGCCGCCTCGGCGACCATCCGCACATCGTTACGATCCACGACGTCGGCGAGGAGCCGGGGCCTGCTGGCCAGGTCCAGCCCTACATCGTCAGCCAGTACATGTCCGGCGGCGCCGTCGATACTCTCGATCTGCCCTTGCCCACGGAGCGAACTCTGGAGATCGCAAAGGGCGCTTGCCGGGGCCTCGCTCACGCCCACAAGAATGGCGTCGTCCACCGCGACCTCAAGCCCGGCAACGTCTGGCTTACCGCCGACGGCACGGCGAAGATCGGCGACTTCGGCCTCGCCGTTGCCCTCGAGCAGTCTCGGCTCACGATGCAGGGGATGATCGTCGGCACCGTCGCCTACATGCCGCCAGAACAGGCTCTAGGTGCCGAGATCACCCAACGCGCGGACCTCTATTCGCTCGGTTGCATGATCTACGAGATGGTCACCGGCAAGCCGCCGTTTACCAGCGACAACCCGACCGCCGTCATCAGCCAGCACATCAACACGCCTGCCGTCGCGCCGTCGTGGCACTCCGAGGCCTGCCCCCAGGCGCTGGAGGAGATCATCCTCCGCCTGCTGGAGAAGGAGCCCGCCGACCGCTTCGCCAGCGCGGACGACGTTCTCGCCGCTCTCGAAGCCGTGGACCCGGGCCAGAAGGCGGCCTCGCACTCCGAGTCCAACGTCCTCGACCGGCTCGCCCTCGGCGTTTTCGTCGGCCGTGAGCAGGAGCTTGCACGGCTACGCAAGGCGTTCGACAGCGCCGTCGCCGGTCACGGCGGACTCGTAATGCTCGTCGGTGAGCCCGGTATCGGCAAGACGCGTACGACGCAGGAATTGGAGACGTACGCCCGCATGCGCGGCGCCCAGGTCCTCTGGGGCCGCACCCACGAGGCTGCCGGCGCTCCCCCCTACTGGCCCTGGCTCCAGGCCGGCGAGCAGTACGCGGCCGGCCACGTCGATGACCTTAACGAGGCTGTCGGCGTGAACATGCCCCCGGGCGCCGCCGCCGAATTGACGCGCATCTTCCCCTGGCTCCGTGGCCAGCCCAACGTCGGGGAGCCCGAGCCCCAATCGGACCCAGAGGTCGCGCAGTTCCGTCTCTTCGACGCCTATGCGTCGTACATCCGCGCCATGGCAATGAACGCGCCCCTGGTCATCGCCCTCGACGATCTTCACTGGGCGGACAAGCCCACCCTGATGATGCTCCAGCACATCGCCCGCGAACTGTCCCGTATGCCGGTGCTCATCATCGGCAATTACCGCGACACCGACATCAACCGCCAGAGCGCCCTCTCCGAGACACTGGCGACCTTGAACCGAGAGGTTGGCTTTGACCGCATCGTCCTTCGCGGCCTCACCCGCGACGAGGTCGGCGCCTATATCCGCGCCCGCGCCAACGTCGAGGCACGCCCCGAAGTACTGGACAAGATTTTCGAGGAGACCGAGGGCAACGCCTTCTTCCTCAGCGAGGTCGTCAACCTCATGGCCCAGGAGGGAACCCTTACCAAGGATTCCGTCTCCGATATCGCCATCCCGGATGGTGTCCGTGAGGCCCTCGGCCGCCGCCTCAACCGGTTGCGCGAGGAGACGAACGAGCTGCTCCAGGTCGCCGCCATCATCGGCCGCGACTTCACCTACGAGACTCTGACCCTGCTCGGCGACTACGACGAAGAGGACCTGCTGAAGCTCGTCGAGGAGGCGCTCGAAGCACGCGTCATCGAGGAGACGGAGGTCGCCGGCCGCTACCGCTTCACCCACGCGCAGATGCAGGAGACGCTCCTCGCGGAACTCTCCACCACCCGCCGCGTCCGCCTCCACGGCCAGGTCGGCGAAGCCCTGGAGAAGCGTTACGGCGCCCGCGCCGAGGAGCGTGCCTCGCGCCTCGCACTGCACTTCGCTGAAGCATCCACCCTGTCACCGCGCTTCTCGCAGAAGGCCGCTCACTACTCTGCCCTCGCCGGGCGCCAATCCCTGGCCGCGTCCGCGTACCCGGAGGCGGCCCGCCACTTCCGCGCAGCCCTCTCCGCCCTCGAGGGCCAGGAGATCGACGATGAGATGGCCGAGCTCCTCGCCAGTCTTGGTAGGACGGCCAGCGCGATGGCGGACGTCGGCGAAGCGTGGCGCAGTCTGCGCACGGCGTTCGACTACTACGCCAACAAGCCCGACCCGCATCGAGCGGCACAGGTCGCTTACGAGGCCGGGGTAAACGTCCTCCTTATCCGCCCAACCCAGATGCGCCTGATCGAACGGGCGCTCGACCTTGTCGAGGAAGGAAGCGAAGACTATGGCCGGTTGAACGCCGTGCTGGCCCTCTCCGCAGGGATGCTCGGGAACGACATCCTCCACCGGCAGGCCATGGAGCGCGCAGGAGAGGTTGCCCAGCGTCTTGCCTTGCGGCCCCTCGAACTAGATGTCGCGGCGTTCGGACTGTTCGTGTCCATGTTCCACCTCCGTATCGACGAAGCCATCGAACTGGGTGAGCGTGCGATCGCTCTAGCCCAGGAGCTCGACAAGCCACTCGTCGAAGCGAACAGCCAGTTCTTTACGGGCGGCAGCAAGATGTATGCGGGTCGCGTCGACGAGGCGAGTCCTCACGCCGATGCCTGTCGTGCTCTCAGCGAACGCATGCGGCACCCCTACGGGATCGCCAACGGCACACAGGCACAAATGGCTGTGGCCGTCTCGCGTGGCGATTGGGCATCTGCCCGCGAGGCATGTGAGCGCGGGCTTGCGCTCGGCAACTCTGATCACCGGCTTCTCGGAACGGCGGCCATTGTCGCCTGCCAAACGGGAGACATGGAGACCGCACTGAGCTACAGGACACGGTTCTTCGAATCCATCGCAAAGGTGCCCCCGGGTCCCAGCACCGAATACACGATGGCGACGACCATGGGCGCCCGGATGGCGCAGATATCCGGCCTCGCACCCGATGTTGAGTCGATACGCCGTAACGGCCGTGCCGTACTCGAATCCCCTGTGCCTGGCACGCCTCTGCTTAAGGGCTTCACGTTCGGGGGCCTGGGCATACTTGCATACCTCACCAGCGATAAGGAGGCGGCCGCGGAGATCCTGCCTCGAATCGCCGAGTTGCCGAGCATGAGCTCTGACTGGGTTGGCCAGACGGACTACCTGCGGGGACTCCTCCTCGAAACCCTGGGCCGCACCGATGAGGCTATCGACGCCTTTGAGACCGCTCTGGACTGGCTCAAACCCGCCTACCGGCCGTACCGTGCTGAAGTTTCGTATGACTGCGCCCGACTCCGTCTCGAGCGGGGAGAGGCCGGGGACGCCGAGCGCGCCCGCGCTCTCATCGACGAATCGCTCGCCGGAGCGCAGGCTCTCGGTATGAAGCCGCTGGTCGAGAAGACCCTCGCCCTCAAGCTGGAGGACCAGGGGATCACCACGACCACCGACATCTACACTTCGATCGACCGGGTCGCCACGGCTGTCGAGTCCCAGCACCCGGACCTGCGCAAGCAGGCCGCCCCCGACGGCACCGTCACCATCATGTTTAGCGACATCGAAGGCAGCACGGAGAAGACTGCCCAGCTTGGCGACACGAAGTGGATGGAAGTGCTCAAGGACCACAGCGCCATC